>Ga0190270_10000970_pt1 | contig 13029 bp, 6 predicted proteins | sample Popmic320T_FD_133748 | JGI IMG/M metagenome (GOLD analysis project Ga0190270, IMG submission 133748) | Populus adjacent soil microbial communities from riparian zone of Weber River, Utah, USA - 320 T | ecosystem: Environmental > Terrestrial > Soil > Riparian zone | place: USA: Utah | collected... | reverse complement strand
CTCGTAAAGACGCGTCAGGAGATTCAGCAGCGTGCTCTTCCCCGCCCCCGTGGGACCGACCAGCGCGATCGTTTGGCCCGGCTGCGCCTCCAGCGTGATGTCGCTCACCGTCGGTGCTTTTTCAGCGTAGGAGAAGGACACGTCCTCGAACTTCACATGACCGCGGACGGATTCCGGGCGCGCGCCTTCCACGAGATTGGCCTCATCTGTCAGGTCGAGAATGCCGAAGACGCGTTTTCCCGACACAATGCCGGCGGTGAACATTTGTGTGAGGGGATTCACGCGGCTGATCGGATCGTAAAGATAGGCCCACGACATGAGCACGGCGAACAGTGTGCCCTGCGTGGTGTCGCCGCTGATGACCCAGTACGCTCCGAATGCGATAGTCAGGACGATGCCGCTCTCGGCCACCAAAGAGACGAACGGCCAGATGGCGGCGTTCGCTTTCACGACGCGCATGTGCGTGCGCTGGACCTTGCGGCTGCGGTCGTCGAATCGCTCCAGTTCCTGCGGCTCCACCGTGTAAGTCTTGATCTGCCGGATGCCCGCGATGTTGTCGTGCAGCAGCGAATTCAACTCGCTGCCGGCCTCGCTCGCGGCCTTGTAACGCGGCTCGGCAAACCGTTGATAAATCATTGTCGCGATGGCCACCAGGGGCAGCGGCGCGACGGTTAGCAGGGCCAGTCCGGCGTGTTGATAGCAAAGGTAAGTGAACACGACGGTGAATTGCAGCAGCCCGCTCAATCCCTGGTCGATCCCCTCGATGATGACTCGTTCCATCGCCGGCACGTCGCTGGCGAGACGTGTCATGATGTCCCCGGTCGGGTGATTGTCGAACCACCGCATCGGCAGCCGCTGGATTTTGTCGTAAAGCTGCCGCCGTAAATCGTGTACCACCCGCTGCTCGAACGCGTTATTGAACAGCGTGCGTACGGTAAACAGCACCTGCCGCACTGCAATGGCCGCCACTGCCAGCGCCGCCAGCGAAACGATGCGTTCCTCTTGTCTGTTCGGAATCACCTCATCCGCGAAAATCTTCGTCACGCCCGGCAGCACCAGCACCAGCGCCGTGCAGGCCACCGCCAGCAAAAACGTCGTCAGTGCCCGCCACCGGTAGCGGCTCGTATAACGGAAAATGCGGAGCAGGGTGCTCATCGGGCCGCGACCCTCCCGGCCGCACCCTGACTTTGCAATGGCACTTCGCAGCTTGCGGACGCGGCAGGGTGCTTTTAAGGCAGGGCCATGTCAGTGATCCACCCGACCGCCATCATTTCACCGCAGGCCGAAATCGGCAGCGATGTGGAGATCGGGCCGTATTGTGTGATCGGTGAGGGCGTGGTGCTCGGGGACGGCTGCCGGCTGCAGAATCAAGTGACGCTTCACGGGCCTGGCCGCATCGGGGCACACAACATATTTTACACTTCGGCGACCGTCGGCCAGCAGACGCAGGACTTGAAATACAAAGGCGAGCCGACATTCCTCGAGGTGGGCGAGCACAATGTCTTCCGTGAATTCTGCACCGTGAACCGCGGCACGCTGCCAGGGAGCAAGACGATCATCGGGAGTCACAATCACTTTCTCGCCTACTGCCACATCGCGCACGACTGCATCGTGGGAGATCACGTCATCTTCTCGAACAACGGGACGCTCGCCGGGCATGTCATCGTGGAGGACCACGCGATTCTTGGCGGACTCACCGCGGTGCATCAATTTTGCCGCATCGGCACACATGCGATCACCGGCGGCTGCTCGAAGATCGTCCAGGACGTCGCGCCCTTTACCATCGCCGACGGCAACCCGGCAGCCACCCGGGGCCTCAATCTCGTCGGCCTGCAGCGCGCCGGCTTCCCGGAGGCTGACATCCGCGCGCTCAAAGAGGCCTACAAGACGATCTTTGTTCGCAAACAGAACACCGGCGACGCCCTGGAGGCGCTGGAGAAAAGCGAACACGCCGCCAATCCTCGCGTCGCCAAACTCATCGCGTTCATCCGCGCCAGCGAGCGGGGGGTGACAAAGTAGCGCCGCCAAACAGCTTGCCTTCTCTCGAAGGTGCCCCACAGTCGCCTTCTGTTCCGGCGCATGGAATGCGGTGAAAATCCGCGACAGTATGCGCTGCTGTAACCGGCTACGACTCTCCAGGGACCGGCCCGCAAGGACCGGTTCGTCAAACCAATCCCGAAACCCGCAGGGGCCGAGGGGTGAAGGCGGAGGGAAGGTTTGAAGCCGGGAGTCAGAATACTTCGCCGGAGCTGCTCAACAACGTCCGCCTGCGTGTGCAGGACCGGACGGACTTATCGACAACTAATAAGAATGAGACTCCATGAAACAAACTCCGCTGACCGGGTTCGGTCTTCTGCGGGCGGCGCTGATATTGCTCTTCAGCGCGACCATCGCCCGCTCCGCCATTTCGTTCGCTGACATCCGTCTGTGGGCGGGTCCGGCGGCCGGGCAAAATATCAATGAAGCCGCGGTCGTCATTGACTTCCGCGACGGCTCGCCCGGCCTCGTGTGGGGCTACCGCTGGCCGGCGCAGGAATCTCCTACGGGTCAGGACATGCTCGCGGCGATTCTCGGCGCGGACGCGGCGTTGAGCGTGGACAGCACGTTTTTTCCTAACTCAATATCGTATGGTCCGCGCAGCCGGAGTTTTTCGGACAACGGCACGCCGGCGAATTATTTCGACGACAGCTACTGGGGCTACTGGGTGAATAACAATGTCTATTATCACCCCACGGATTTTCTGCTGAACTCGCACATCGTTCCGCCCGCGACGGAAGTGGTGCCGCTCGGAAATCCTTATGACACCGGTGCATGGGTGGAAAGCAGCACCGGCGCCGCGGCCCGTCCGCTGGTGAACGGCTCGTGGGACGGCTGGGCTTACGGCGTATTCGGCACGCGGCCCGGCGAACCGGTGGCCGCGGTGCCCGAGCCCGCCAGCGCCGGATTGTTGACGCTCGGCGCGGGAGTTCTTCTTCGCCGCAGGCGCGTGGCGGAGGTTTGCAACCTCCGTCCGAAACGGACCCGCCCCGGAAAACATCACCCAACGCTGTCTCGCCTGAGTGACAGAAAGCGCCAGCCTTCGCATTCGTTGAACCCGGCAAGCACAACTGCGGAGTGGATTCGGCGGCTAGTCAAGAGACCGATGCAACTTAGCGGAGGTTGCAAACCTCCGCTACGGCTGGCAGCGCTCCTCGCCGCATCATCCGCTGGCGCCACTGGCCCCTACCCGCCCGGACCCTCGCAGCCGGGCAGCGATGCCATCCCGGCGGCGAGCGCGTTATTCAAAGGCTGGGCGCACTCGGTCGCCTCATTCCAGCCGGGGCCGCGCCTTGCGGGGGCGAGTTCCAGTGCGGCGGACTATGGATCCACTCCCAGCGTGACCGGCCCGCCGGATTCAGCGGGTGTGATTTATCCCGAAGCAAATGGTCCCCCGGTTCCCGGCGCGCCGGTCCTGAGTCTGGGCGATGGCGGGCAGGTCACGCTGGTTTTTTCTCCTCCCATCGCGGACGGAGAAGGGGCGGACTTTGCCGTGTTTGAGAATGGCTTCACCATGTCGAGCACGTCGCTTTTTGCCGAACTGGCCTTTGTGGAGGTCAGTTCCAACGGCACGGATTTTGCGCGCTTTCCGGCTGTCTCCTGCACACAAACGGCAACGCAGCTTGCGAATTCTCACACCCTCGACCCGCGCAACCTGCACAACCTCGCAGGCAAGCATCCGGCCGGCTACGGTACACCGTTCGATCTCAGCGAACTCATCGCGGCGAATCCGGAGTTGAATGTTAGTCGGATCACTCACGTGCGCATCGTCGATGTGACCGGCGATGTGAAAACCGGCCACGGCAACCGCGATGCGTACGGCAACTGGATCAATGACCCGTTTCCCACTAACTTCCAGACCGGCGGCTTCGATCTGGACGCGGTCGGCGTCATTCATCACGCGGAGGGCGAGGGATGGTCCCAGTGGCTCGCGGCGTCGTTCGACCCTGCGATGCTGAACGATTCTGCGATTTCCGGTGCGGAGGCTGATCCGGACGGTGACGGGAGAAAAAACCTTGTGGAATACGCCTGCGGTTCCCTGCCTGCGGCGGCCGACGCCGCGCCGCCGGTATTGGTGAGTGCTAACATGAGCGGTGCGGTGCTTCAGTTTCATCGCGTCGCCGGACGCACGAATGCAGTGCTGACGCTGCAACAGTCCGCGGACGCCCGGGTGTGGTCCACGCTCGCTGCCAGCAGCGGCGGCAACCCGGTCACGGTAATGAATGGCGCACAGGTCACCGAAAGCGGATCGCCGCAGGTGCTGGTGACCGTGACCGCGCCGCGGACGGACGCGCGGCAATTCTACCGCCTCGCGGTGCAGCCAACGCCCTGACATGAAAACGCGGGGCTTTACTCTCATCGAACTGATGTTCGCCATGGCCATCGTCGCCCTGCTGATGACGGCGACGCTGGGACTCTACCGCTGGAGCCGGACGCGGGCGGGCATCACCGTTTCCTCAAACAACCTCCGGCAACTCGTCACCGCCAATCTGGGCTACGCCGCCGACCATAACGGTTATTTTTGTCCCGCGCAGGAGCCGCGCAATTTGAAGCGCTGGCACGGCGGACGGGAAAGCACGGAGTCTCCATTCGAGGCGGACAAGGGATTCCTGACGCCTTATCTGGGCGGCGACAAACGGCTCGAGACCTGTCCGCTGCTGCTGGAGGCGCTGGACGGGGAGGCGAGTTTCGAGGATGGTGCGGGCGGCTACGGCTACAACGCGACTTACATTGGCGGCCGCCCGGGGGATGCTTACTCGCCCATCGCGCTGCTCGATCTTCAGGTGCCGGGGCGCACCATGATGTTCGCGACGACCGGCTTGTCGAAAGAGGAAGGCATTCAGGAATATCCGTTCGCAGAGCCGCCCTTCGCGCCCTCGGAGGACGGCGGCAGGGCATGGGATTTGCAGCCCAGCGTCCATTTCCGGGCCGGCGGCAAGGCCATCGTGGCATGGTGCGACGGCCGCATTTCGCTCGAGGAGCCTTCCTTTTTCAAGGAGACGAACTTCTATGGCGGAAACAACGAAAAGGACCAAATCGGATGGTTCGGGCCGGAGGAGGAAAACGGATTTTGGAATCCGCACTCACCGGCCGCGCTGGAGGGCTGGACAGAGGCGAACGGGCAAAGCGGGGGCGCCGGTACCGTCGCCGCGGAGCGTTAGGCACCGGAAACGCACTCCGCCGGAAACGGGTCGGAGCGAAGGCTTGCCGCCGGGGTAGAACACTGGTTTAATCGCCTCCCTTCCCGCTGTGCCATGAAACTGCCGTGCTTCCCTCTGCTATTGTTTTTGACGGCGCTGGATTCTGCCTCCGTGGCGGGCACGCTCAAAGGTCTCTGGCGCTTCGATGATCCCTCTAATCCCGCGCTGGCCGCCGTCGGGAGCGATTTGTCGTTTCAGGGCGTGGGTCCGGCAGTCTCCGGCTCCATCGATGACGACACCGGCAACGGTCAGACCGGCTGCATCACGACGGTAAGCGGAAGCGCCAATCGCCTTGTCTGCACGCACGGCATCGCGCCGAACGGCGGCGGGATTTACGTCAATGAATACACGATCATGGCGGATGTCTTTTCGCCGGCCGCGAGCCGGGGTGCGTGGCGCTGTCTGCTCCAGACAAACACCGGCAACGCCAACGACGCCGATTATTGCATCAGCACGACCGACACGCTCGGGGTGGCGGCCCTCGGCTACTCCGGCAGCGCGATCGACGACACCAAATGGACGCGGCTCGTGGTGACTTTTAAACTCGGGACCGGCAATCCGATCGTCGCCTATTTGAACGGCCAGCCGTTTCACACGCACATTTCCCAGGCACTGGACGGGCGGCACTCGCTGGGTCCGTCAGTGCTGTTCTTCGCCGATGACACGGGCGAAAACCTTCCGCTGCACGTCGGCATGCTCGCCATTTGGGACGGGGCGCTCTCCGCCCCGGAAGTGGCGATGCTCGGCACGGCTGGCGCGCCGGTGCCGCTGAGCCTCGACCCGTTTCCCGGCTCGCCGCGGAACCTGAACGTGACCGTCAATCAGCTGACGGCCGCCGCGACCCTGACATGGACGGCCGCGGCTTCCGATTTCGGCGCGGCCGGTGTTCGCGTGTTCCGCAACGGCGGGCAAGTCGCGGAACTGCCGCTCACGGCTTCCACGTATACGGACACCCTGCCCGGCGGCGCCACGATCCAGGAATTTACCTATCAAGTGCGAACGTACGGCGGCGCGGTCGGCGACAGCGTTCCGCCGATGCAGGTTTCGACGTTGTGGAATCCGGGCGGCATTGCCGGGGGCCTGATCGCCTACTATCGCTTCGAGGGAGACTACGCCGACAGTGCGCCCGACACCACGGACCATGGCGGCTTTGTGTCAGGGGCCGCGCCGCGCATCATTGCCGACGGGCGGGTGGGGCGCGGCCTTGAGTTCGACGACACGGCTTCGCCGCATCAGATCCTCACGCTTGGCAACGCGCCGGCGTTTCAGTTTGGTGCCGCGCAGGACTTTGCGGTCGCGTTCTGGATGAAGCATCCGTTCGATGCCTCGGCGAGTCACACCGCGTTTGGCGGTAACAACGGCAATGGCGCCATCATCGGAAACAAGGACTGGCTCAACGGAGTGAACCGCGGGTGGATTATCGGCCTTAAACCGGATGGTGGCCTGACCTTCAATGCCGCCGACGGCGCGGTGCGCAAAGACGCCACCATCGGCGACCGTGAGGGCATCAAAGCCATCAGCGACGGCTTCTGGCACCATGTCGCGGTGTCCTGCGACCGCGACGGCATGGCCACTTGCTATTTGGATGGCAAGGTCACGGCCACGGTTAGTCTGGCCGGCATGGGCACGCTCGATGCCGGTCTGCCCACTACGATCGGCTGTGACGGCCGGCTCGGCGTGAATCCTAACTGGCTCTCCGGCAGCGTGGATGAACTGGCCATCTGGCGCCGGCAACTCACGCCGGATGATGTGTCGCTGATGCGGCGCCGCGGGATGACCGGGCAGGCGCTCACCGGCACCCCGGTCGTGGACAGCGATGGCGACGGCCTTGCGGACGGCTGGGAGCGGGCGCATTTCGGCAATCTCGCTCAGAATGGTGAGGGCGATTTCGACAACGACGGCGCCAGCAACCGTGCGGAATACGGCAGCGGCAATTCGCCGGCGGCCAGTCAGCCGAATGCCGCCGTCAGTGTTAGCGTGATTCCATTGCCGGGCGGCGCTCCCGGCGACATGACCGCCCGGGTTTCATGGCGGCGCAGCAAAACTGCGTCGGCCAATACGCGCTATGTCATCGAACATTCGAATGACGCCCTGACATGGCAGCAGAGCGGGCTCGTTCCGCATGGCGCGCCGGTGGCCGTCGATGCCGCAACGGAGGAATGGAGCGTCTATGCCACGGCGCCGCTGGCCACGGAAAGCCGGATGTTTCGGGTGCGCATGTCGCCGCAGTATCAAGGAGCGGTGCAGCAAAATCTGGCGCCGCGCGTGGAATATACCAGTCAGGGCATCCTCGTCTCATGGCACACGGAGGAGGCTGCGCCGACCATTCTGGAATACGGCGCGGGCCGCCAGTTCAGCGAGCGATACGAAGACTGGAACCTCACTACGTTCCACCAGGTGCTCCTCGCGGGCTTCGGCACTGGCGATGATCTCGCGCTGGCGGTCGTGAGCCTTGTCAGCGGCATTGAAACGCGGTCGGAGACTTTCAGCACGGAATCGGCCTCCAGTTATGCGCCGGCGGCGATCCCTGATCAGGGCGGGTTCGTCACTGGAGGAAATGCCGCCGTTCTCGCTGCCAATATCCTGGCCAGCACCGGTATCCGCAAAGGCCACGTCCTCGATGCCGGCTGCGGCGACGGCAGGCTCGCCTACGAACTGGCCCGCCAAAGCGACGGTCTCATCGTCACGTGCATCGAGACCGATCCGGCGCTCGTGCAGCAGGCGCGCGCGTTTCTGACGCAGCGCGGCGTTTATGGCAGCCGCGTCAGGGTTTTCCAGACGGCCTCCCTAACGACTGGCCTGCGGTTCCGCAAAGGCACCTTCAATCTCATCTACAGTGCCGCAAATCTGCTGGGGCGGCTCGAATTCTCGAACAGCGCCGCCTTGCGCGCAGCCATGCAGGACTACCTCGTGCCTGGCCGCGGCAAGTCCTACTTCGACGAAATGGTCAACGCGCTGCCGGCGGTGACACTTCGCCCGCCGCTGGCCTACGCCGGCAAGTGGACCGCCAACTACGGCGACAACGGCAACACCGGATCCAGTTCCGAAACCCTGAACAACGCCGCCAAAGCCGGCGATCTCGCGGCTCAATGGGTGGGCCGTCCGGATGCCGGAAGCACGGTCGAGCGCCAGGTGCGCGCTCACATTCCGCTCGCCGCCAACGGGCGATTTTACTGCCCGTGCGACAACGAGATCGTAACCGTCGATTCGCGAAACGGTTTCATCCTGTGGTCGAAGCAAGTGCCCGGATTCAATCGCTTCAACATGATGCGCGACGGCGGCAACATGGTCTGCGATGATGACGGGCTCTACGTTGCCATCAGCGGTCAGTGTCTCGCGCTCGACGGCGAATCCGGAGCCCTGACCAAAGCGTTCGACGCCCCGGCCGGTCCGCGCGCGGACTTCACATGGCTCTGGGGCTGCGTCATGCGCGAAGGCAATAACGTGATCGGCACGACGGTTAAGGACGACGCCTTCTACACAAGCCACTGGGGCTGGGACAACTGGTTCGACTACGAAAGCGGCTACGGCACCGATCAGGTGTGCGCCGATGTCATTTTCGCCCGCGACAAAACCACCGGCGCGCTCGCCTGGTCGCGTCAGAATGGCCTGGTGCTGAATGTCAGCGTCACGCTCGGCGGCGGAAACGTTTTCTTCCTCGAATCGCGCAATCCCGCGCTGCCCGCAGGTGAGTCGCGCAGGCTGAACATGGCCGCGCTGAAGACGAATTTGTATCTCGTCTGTCTCAATGCCGTGACCGGCGCGCAGGTATGGCAGACGCCAGTCACATTCACCGGCGGCACGCCGTCGGTGTTACTGCAGTATGCGAACAACCGCTTGCTCCTGACGACCGCCGACGGCGGGGCCGACCGGTTTTATCTCTACGGCCTCGATCCCGCCAACGGCGCGCAAATCTGGACTGCGAACCACGCATGGGCCAAGGCCGATCACGGCGGTGCCACTCAGCACCCCGTCATCATGGAGGACAAAGTGTGGATCGAACCAAAGTGCTACAACCTGCAGACCGGCGCCCTCCTGACCGGTCAGCCCGGCGTTCCCAACATGCCCTCGCGCCCCGCCTGTGCCACGTGGGCCGGCGGCAAACATTTCATGCTCTACCGCGGCGCGGCCGGACGCATTCAATACGGCGGCAACGTGAACGTCTGGAATCCCGCGACGGGAATTTCCACCGGCTGGACACGGCTGCGCACCAGTTGCTGGCTCAGCGCCATCCCGGCCGACGGCATGATCCTGAGCAAAGAAGGCGGCGGCGGCTGCTCGTGCGGCGCGTGGATGGAAACAAGTGTCGGCTTCGCTCCTCTCAACCCATGAAACACCTTATCACGATGCGACTGGCCCTGTCTCGTTACGGATTGCTTTTCGCAGCCGCCCTCGCTGCGCCAGCCGCCGACTGGCCGGCGCACATGGCCAACAACCAGCGCATTGGCGTCACCACGGAGCAACTTCCGGATGCCGCGCTGGTGGAAAAATGGGTTTTCGCCTCGCCCGTGCCGCCGCAGCCGGCATGGCACCGGCAGATGCGGTACGATGCCTCGAATGCGAAGAACGGAGAGAGATCGCAGCGGGCCTATGACAGCGCGTTCAATCTGATCTCAGTGGGCAGCGATGTCTTCATCGCATCGAGTGCGGAGTATGCGGTCATCTGTCTGGACGCGGGAACGGGGACGGAAAAGTGGCGTTTCATTACGGAAGGGCCGGTCCGCATCGCGCCTTCGTTTGCGAACGGGAATATCTATTTTGGCTCCGACGATGGCCGGGCTTATTGTGTAAATGCGGCGACCGGCGCGGAAGTCTGGCGCTACTCGCCCGCCGCCAGTCCCGACACCGTCATTCCGCACAATCTCGACTTCGTTTCCCTGACAGCCTGCCGCACGGGCGTGCTGGTGCAGAACGGCAGAGCGTACGCCGGATTCGGATTTCTGCCGTGGGACACGGCGTATCTCTGCGCGCTGAATGCCGACACCGGCGCGGAGGTGTTCAAGAAAACGTTCAACACCGCCAGCAAGAATGGCACGATCACCGGCGCGGCGGATTTTTCCACGACGGAAAACTCCCTGACATTCGAGGGCTCCATGCTCGCGCTCGCCGACAACTCGCGCCTCTTTGTGCCGCAGGGGCGAATGTCACCGCTCTCGTTCGACATGAACACCGGCACCGCGCAGGGCCGCATGGCCGGCGCCGGAGGAAGCTGGGTGCTCGTCACGCCGGACAATGGCCGGCTGGCTGCCGGTCCCGCGTACGGCAAACAATACGATCAGGCGGCCACGCGTTTCGTGGAGGACAATGCCGTCACCCGCACCATCGTCGCCGCCCATGACCGCGCGCATGCTCTCCTGGTCTCCGGCGGCCTGAGTTTTCTCTTCATTGAAAACAAAGTGCAGGCGAAAAACCGGAGCACGGCGGCAGTCGTGTGGACGAAGGACGCCGAGCGCGCCTCCGCCATGATCACCGGCGGCACCACGCTCTACGTCGGCATGAGAAACAAGGTGCTCTGTCTGAACACGGCGGATGGTTCGCTGCTGAAATCCCTGCCGGCGACCGGCGATGTGTTTTGCCTTGCGCTGGCAAATGGCCGGCTGTTTGCCAGCACGACGCGCGGAGTGATTCATTGCTATGGACCGTGATGAGCAAACAATCCGGAAATGTTGGAGTCCCGCCTTTAGGCGGAATCACCAACCCGAGTGCACAAACCTGCTCACTGCATCGATTCCGCCTAAAGGCGGGACTCCAACTGCCATGCATCGTCGCCTTGGCTCTCCTCACCACGCCCGCACTCGCTTGCCGCTATAACATTCGTGAAATCGGTTTCGTGGACGTGGAGCAACCGAAGTTCCGGCTCGCTGTCTTCGTGCATGGCGATGAGCAGAAGGACTGGCTGCCTGGCTTCCAACAGTCAGCGACGCGCATTCTCGGGCCGTCGAACATCTCATGGGAGGTCATCGATGAAGTGGAGCAGGCAGGTTCTCCGGATTTGCGGCACCGCGCGCTGCTGGGCCCGCGGCTTCCGGGCGGAATGGTGCTCGCCAGCGGACGCGACGACGGCTGGCCGGTCTATTTGCACGTGCCGCCGGATGAACTGAACGGGAAACTGTCCGCGCTCGTCCGTTCGACGGTCCGCCTGCAAATTGTGAACGCCGTTATCGAAACCTACGGCGCCGTGCTGCTCCTCCGCAGCCCCGATGAAACCGCTAACAACGCGGCACGCCATGCTGCAGGGGAAGCCATCAAGCTCATCGAGACCTCCCTCGCCGATCTGCCCAAACGTATCGAGCGCGGCCCGCGGCTGATCGAGTGCGATCCGTCGCTGCCGGAGGAGCAGATCATTGCATGGAGCCTCGGCGCGAATGGCAAAGACCTCGCCCGGCCGGTGGCCGCGGTGATCTACGGCCGCGGCCGGCTGGCCGGTGCGCCGCTGCAAGGGGAATCTCTAACGGCATCCAAACTCCGCGAGCAACTCTCCCTCATCGGGGCCGACTGTGAGTGCACGCTCGACCACGCATGGATGAAGGCCGGCTCGCTTCCACTCGTAATTTCCGCCGCGGATGAGGCGCGCATCACGGCCGCTCTCGGATTCGATCCTGGCGCTGCGCCGGTGAAAGCAGAAGTGCACCAGATTCTAAAAACGCAGGCACTCGTGGCGGCCGATCCCGCCGCGCGCCCCGGCACCGGCTATCGCGAAACTCCGCTCGAAATAATCCCTATTGCCGCCGGCCTCCCACCGCCGGCCCCGGTGCCCGCGGCAGCGCCGCCGGAAACAACGACTGGAAGAGGCTGGCGGATTGCCGCCGCGGTCGCGCTGGCTTTAATCGTATGGGCCGGCGTACATGCGGCGAGGCGGTGCGGAGCAAAGTAGTCGGGGGCTTCAGCCCGCCGGCGTGTTCATCACGGGCTAAAGTCCATGACTACCTTCACTTCCCCGCCGCCAGTTCCTTGAGCATGACGACGATTTCATCGGCGACGCGTTCGCCCGTGCCGGGTTCGGCGTAGCTGTGGAGGCCGGTCCATGTTTGGTAGCCGCCGAGTCTGTGGCCTTCGCGGTCGGGGAGGTAGCCGATCCAGTCGTTGGCGAGTTCGGCGATGTAAGTCTCTTTGAAGGGCGAGCGCTTTTTGATGTCCACGCCGAGGCCGGTGAAGTATTCGGCGGGCACGCCGGCCAACGCGACATCGCCGACGAGCATCACCTGCAGCCATGTGGTGCGTTCCTGTTTTTGCTGCGGCTGGAGTTCCCTGCGCATGGTGGCGAAAACTTCGCGGATGCGGTCCGCGGAGGCTGGAACGTGAGCGTTCATGTAGCGGGCGATCTTTGCATCCTCCTCCGCATCATCGAACGTGCGGACGCGAAAGGTGAACGGCTTCTTCACCGACACGAGGCGCGTCACGGGACGCCGTTCGGCTTTGGCGCGCGCGTCGAGCACCGCTTTCTTGAGCCGCTCGATGGCGAGGACGACGGGGACGCCGGTAACATTGTGGGTGGAACCGGAGGCGCCTTCGAGAAAAGTGATAGTGCCGCCGAGTTCGGATTCCAGCTCCTGCGCGGCAAGGCCGTAGAACGAGGGTGAGCGGATGTCGCGGCCGGTGCGCGTGCCGATGGTGTGCGTCGAGTGATTGAAGAGGATCGCGCGGGATTTTCCGTCAGGGCCGCGGAAATCGAATACCGGCAACTGCGGATCGAATGGTCCAGTGGGAGTGGCGCCGGAGTCGGCCGCGCCTTTCAAATTGAGCCACGTACTGTTGCCGTCCCTCCGCAGCAGCCGGCTGTTGGCGCCCCCGG
>Ga0190270_10000969_pt1 | contig 13052 bp, 6 predicted proteins | sample Popmic320T_FD_133748 | JGI IMG/M metagenome (GOLD analysis project Ga0190270, IMG submission 133748) | Populus adjacent soil microbial communities from riparian zone of Weber River, Utah, USA - 320 T | ecosystem: Environmental > Terrestrial > Soil > Riparian zone | place: USA: Utah | collected... | reverse complement strand
CGCCGGCTATATCGCGAGCATATTGAGAAGTTAGCGACTCGACGCAACACGATCACGGGCACTCTGTACCGGGACGATCCAAACATCTTTGGCTGGGAGTTGATCAATGAAGGTCAGGCCGTAACCGGTCGCTGGTCCGAACGGCGTGCATGGATCGCGGAGATGAGTGCTTACCTAAAGTCACTCGATCCTAACCACGTTATTACTCCGGGCACATGGGGTTATCGGACCGCGACTGAGAGACGAGAGTGGCTTCTCGATCATCAGTTGCCCAATATTGATTACTGCGACGTCCACAATTACCCGAGGCCCGATACCAACAGTTTTGTTGACTCGCCTGCGGCAATGCGGGAGTTTGTGGACAACCGTGCGGCCGCTGCGTTTTCGCTCAAGAAGCCGCTCGTCTTAGGAGAGTTTGGCATGGGGCCGGAAGGCTTCAGCGGTTTCTCCCAAGCGGAATGGTTTCGCGCGTTTTTCGAAAGCAATGTTCGCGCAGGCGCGGCGGGTGCGATGTTTTGGATACTAACGCCTGATCCGGCCCGCGGCTACGGCGTGAGTTATGCGACGCCGCGGGATGAAGGTTTGTTCTCCGAGATTAGTCGCGCAGCGCAAATGTTCACTTCGTTGGCGGCAGCCGAACCGCCGAATAGGTTGACTGATCCGCGGCGGCATCTTGTGCCGCGTCAGTTTGCCTGGTCGCGCAACGAAGGCGATCCGGCAACAGCTCCAGCGAGCTTTCTGCGTGAAGACAAGTCGATCCTTTACCGCTTCAAGCCAGGCATGGCGGCAAGTGTGAGATTTGAGAAACTCGGAAGTGGTATTGGATACATTTGGGGCTTTGGAATGGGCCATCTCGATTATGTAGTTCCCGTGCGCGAAGATCGCCGGCGGATCAGCCAGGTAATCGTTCGTGCCTACATGCAACCCGTGCCACCGATTGATGCCAGGCCTGAAGATATCAAAACCCGTGTGACGCTATTCATTAACGGCACCGACTGCGGGTCGCGGCTGGTTTCTTTCCACAAACGGGGAACTCCACCGGAGATTCAGGAGTGGGTGGTTGATAAGTATCTTGTGCGGTTGCGCGCGACGCGTGGGTTGCCGCTCCGAATTCGCTTCGCGGTAACGCCTGAAGCGGACTGGGCTTACGGCGTGAACATTTCAAACTGGCCGGAGGGTTATGAAGCGGGAGAGACGAAGCCGGTGGAGGTTGAGGTTAAACACTGATACGGTGGGAGAATTGTAAGAATCCATTTAAGACAAAAATGAGGTTCCTTTAGCCACGCATTACTCGAGGGGCAGGATGACACTGATTCTCAAGTCATCTGTAGTGTAAGTTTGCTGGACGAACACGTCGATGCGTTTGGCGCGTCGAATGTAACTGTTGAAAATGAGTTCCTTTATGTCTTCCGCATTTCCATAATCATTGTTGGAGCCATACCGAACTCTCGCTTCTCCGCGACCTGAGAATATTCGCTCGCTGGAAACATAATATTGCGCATCCTCCAATTCCTTTATAACTTCGGCTAGCGACGGACCACTGAAAGAACCAAACACCGTCACGCGAACTCGTTCCTTGAGTTGTTGAGCCCTCTGTTTGGCCTTATGAATCCAATAGGGATCATTTGCTAGATTTTCGCATTGCGTAAAATCGGCCAAGGCTTTCTCTTTGTTGCCTTTGCTCCGGTAGGCAAGTCCACGATAGTAGTACGGGTTTGGATAAAGCGGATTCAGGTTTATAGCCTTGGTAAGCGCCTCGATTGCCTTGTCAAATTCGCCCAATCTCCTATACGTGTCGCCCAGATTCATGAAGCCGTCCGCGTAATCTGGCGCGATTCCGATAGCGGTAGTGAAGGAATCTATTGCCGAAGCAACGTTGCCCTTTGTAATTTCTTCAAGTCCAACAGTATTGTGGACCATAGCTTTTTCCTGGCGGGCCTTACGGGCAGCGTTTTCATTAATCAGCCTGGCTGATTGGCGGATCTGGTAGGTTCCGTAGCCGATCAGAAGCAGTACTAGAATCCCGGCAACTATCGATGCCTTCTGAAGTGCCGGTCTCCATTTCCCAAACCACCGACGTTTGTCTTGCCCAGCCTTTTCAATCGCTTTGGCACGCTCTTCAATACTGCTTTGGATATACGCAGCTTCGTTGCTATTTAGGTCGGTGGCTCTTTCGTTCAGCCATCTTTCAGCCTCCCGCAGAGGAGGGCCGCTCATCAAAGCGCCTGGATCGCGATTGCTCTTGTCCCACTCATCCAGTTTCGCCTGGAGTTTTTGACGCCACAATAGAAACTCCCTATCGTCATCTACCCAGCCGCGAAATCGCTTCCAGTCGGCAAGGAGCGACTCTGAAGCGAGCTGCACTATGTAGCCTCCGTTCGGAAGGTCTTCCAACGCTAACAACCTCGAATTAACCAGGGCACGCAAAGGTGTCCGGTCACTCTCCTCAATCTCTCGGTTCCTCAGCTTCAACAATCTATCGCCACCAACTTCGTTTGGTTGCGCAACACGAACCAGGCGGGTAAAGACGCGCCTCGTGCGTTCCTTATCTTCGGTTGAGAGACCTTCAAACACTGACTCAGCAAACCGGTTTTGTTCTTCCGCCGGACTGGTTGATCGGGGACCGCCTTCGTATACAGAAAGGACGCGGATGCGGACGGGCTCTGAAATCGGCGCTAACTTTGTTACCTCACCATGTGTCAGATATGAGGTCAGTTCCTCGGTGGCGGCCAGCACCGAGATTTTGTCCGCACTGTTGTCGCCGAAAGCCGCAAGAATTTCTTCGTAAGCATAGTAAGGAACGTAGATGACGGGCACATCTCCCCAGTACTTATCTCGCTTTTCACCCGGCAGAGTGTTGGGAAAGAGTTTGAACTTATTCTTTGCATAGTCTTTCCTGTTCTGAAGTTTGATCTTTTCCGCGTTTTCTACGCGCATCGGGACGGGAAAGATTTCAATACGCCGGTTCTCTTTTGTGCGTTGTTCCTGAACCGATTTGGCTACACTGACGGCACCTTCAATACTTTGATTGTTTAGGGTGAAACAGATGACCAGGATATCGGGCATCTGGATAGTGCATATACCCGAGGTGTCACTGACCCCTGTTCTGCTGTCGATAAGTATGTAGTCGTACTCGGAACGCATCCTTTCCTTGGCCAGGTCAAGCAGGTCGCCTCCCCTAAGCTGCTCGTAAAAAGTCTGCCAGTTAAAGGAATTGACCCGCGTCGAATAAGACGATCCCTGCCGACCCGCCGGTATGAAATCCAGGACACCCCCATTGTCAAATTTCCAGTCGAGCGAATAAGCGTAACGAAGTATGTTGGCGTAAGGTTTGTACCACTCTATATCCTTTTTTGGTTCCTTCTTTGTAAGTTGGCTGGTGTCTGCATCGCTGACTCTATCCGTGGGTGCAGAGATTTCGCTGGTTGGATCGGACAATTGAGTATGCGTGCCGAGCCCTTGTTTGCCCGCAGCCGGAGCTGGCACTGTCCCTGCAGACTCTGGCGCCAGCGGATCGCGAGTTTTCTCAGACTGCATTAATAGCTTCCTCTGAGAATCCATCGCCACTTCATTGAATTTGATTACGAAGTCGATCAATCCATCGGAGGATGTAAGGTTTTTGTCGATTAAAAAAGGGTAGAAGTAGCGATGAAGGCCGGGAGCTTCAAGATCCCAGTCCAAAGTCAGAACTCGCTTACCGGCGCTCGCAAGAATCCAGGCGACATTAGCCAAAGCCATTGAACGGCCCGTGCCTCCCTTGTAGGAATAGAAGGTTATTATTTGCCCCTTTTTGTTCCGCGTTGTCATTAAAGCGAATCTCCGCCAGGCCCCGAAATCTCCGGTTTGCTTCTGCTCGGTCCACTAGTCATCTGCTTGAACCGCGTCTCTTTGTTGATGATTTGCATCCGCACGGTTTGCAAAGCGATGCTTAGATGGCTTTCCAGTTGCGAGGCGCTTCCCACATTGTCGATAAAGTAGCGTTCGTCCTTGATGATTAGTCTAGTATTGAAAGCTTCTTGCAAGGCCTGTTGAAGAACCAGCCGGTTTCTGGTGACCTCTTCGTCCTTGTCATTCCAAACTATGAGCACCACGCTATTCCAAAAACTTGCATTGTCGTATTGCTTCATGATTTGACAGTATCTATCAATGCATAAGGTCCACGTGTCGACCACAACCACTACGATTCTCTTATTGGCCTGGGCGGCTTTGATCTGTTTGACCAAATCCTCATCAAGCGAAATTTTGCTGTAGCGGAACCCTTCTCTCGTAGCGATACGTTGAGCGAAGAGGCCAACCTCCGTTTCGACATGGGGCCAATAGGGTTTCCAGTCGAGTTCGCCTTCGTCTCCATAGCAGTCAGTCTTGGGTGGGATCGGTTGTATCGAAGGAACTTCTTCTTTGCGAGCGGCGACGTAAACAAACTCTGCGTACCGAGGCCCAAAGTTATCCGCAACAGGCATAGCATGTCTCGTTGTTCCTGCATCAGTCGGTGGTGCTTCAGTTTGATGAAATGCGCTCTTGATCGAAGCGATATCAGGTCGCGGGGTAAGATCGGGAACGCGGTATTGTTCCGCTACGCTTCTAAGTCTCCGCACGAGCGCATCAATGAAGTCGCGATATGCCTCGCGTTGGGAATCTCGTCTCATTAGATAGAGAAGGCCATTTTCTCTATAAACCGAAGGATACTCATCATCCGCGTACTGAATGTCCTTGAGAGCCTGAGGTATCGTGGCCAACTCTTCTGGTGGGCTTAGCAATACCGGCAGAATCAACGGTGGCCTTGGTTCTTCCACCGGAAGCCTGGAATTGAAGATCTGCCATTCCCTGCCGCAATACTCACTATCAAAAAAAGCAGGCGAGTACATACAGATCAGAGATCGACAAGTACTGAGCGCGTCAACCAACCTCATCGGCCAGTAGCTACCCTGTTGCAGACTCCTGCCGTCAAAAAAACCGGCGACGCCGTCAGGTATCACCTGAAGCCGGCGGACCTCCTTGTCAAGATCTTCATAGAATTTTTCGATGCAATTGAAGGCATCATTGGTCGAATCAAGTCTGGCGTGACTGAGAAAGTACCAAGTTTCGGGCATGATTTAGAACTCCATGGAGGGTCGAGTAATTTAGGTATCTGAGCAAATCAGAGCCAGGCAGGCTGGATCGGGAAGGCGCGAGGTATCACAAGCTCTTGAGGACCAACCTACAACGCTACGAATGGACGGACGATAAGGCAAACAACACCTATAGTCAACGCTTAAGTTTCGTCGTGTGATATTTGTTTGCGCTCGTGTCTCGTTAAGTGCTTAGGCTTTGACGGTAGCATCCGGCGCTACCCCCGATTTTCGGGGTTCTATACTTACGGCGCGGAGGAGGGGTCGACGACGGGATCCATCTGTTGGGCTAACCGCGGCAAATGATTGGCAACTTCAACGACCGCGTTGCGTGATTTTTGATCCAGTTGATAAACCGAAGCAGACGGCACGGCGCCGAGTGAAACCTGAAACGCGGGAGTGCTTGTCTCTCTCAACTTTGCCAGGACCAATTCATTGCTGAAATAGCGGCGCCCTCGAGCGTCGATCACAAAATCCCCTTCGCTGAGGTGCTTCAAGGCTTCCGGGTCGGACAGCATGACGCAAACCAAGTCCGGGCGATTAGCGCGCCCAGCATAGTAGGCAGCAACTGTCCGAGTCTCACCGGCCACCTTCGCCCCTGGCTGCGCCCGTTTTGCTATTTCAAAAACTGCCTGACGCACACTCGCGTCGTAAAACTCATCATGCGGGAAGTAAAATCCGGCTTTCTCTAAACCTCCTCCCAACTCATTTGTGTAGAGGCGGAAGTGTGGCCCTGCATCAACCGCCGCAGTCACGCCGCCAAGTATGACAAACAACGCCAGGCCTGCACGCACATAAATCGCCGGCGAAGGCGTGGCCAGTAGCCGACACAAAAAGCGTGCAATCCAGGAACTCGCAAACTGCACTCCGAGAGCTGAAGTAATCAACACCGCGGGCAGCGCGAGGGTGATATACCGTGTGAACTTTCCTCCGGTGAAGCTGAACGTCATCATCCACAGAAACAACCACAAGAGGATGAAGTAGCGCCCGTCGCCAATCTTACGGCGAAAAAGCAGCGGCAATCCGATCACAAAACCAGCCACGGTCAGCACAGGAAGTTTGACTGCTACGAACACGTGATAGAAATACCAGGGTATTCCCTTCAGCCAATAGGTCATCTTGTGCCCGTAGAGTTGGCCCATAAACTCGTAGGCGTCATGGCCCACCAGTTTCTGGCCGGCGAAGCTAAACATCTGTCGCCAGGTCGCAGGCATTAGTATGGTGGGGTTCAGCAAAATGAACGTCGCGCCCATCACCGCGAAAAAGATCAGAAAGCGTCTCTTGCCCATCCGCCAGCGGGCAGCTGGAATTCCCTGGAACAGCCAGTAGTAACTTATGCTTATCGTCAGCGCCTGCGGCAGATACTTCGAAGCCAGCATCGCGCCAAACGCGGCGGCCGTTGCCCAATAATACTTTTCAGGGTTTCGGCCGGGCCGGCTTTCGGCCACGCGTTGTCCGCGCAACCAGAAGACGTTGGCCAGGAGAAAGAAGAAGAGCAGGAAAGTGTCTTCTTTGGCGATGCGATTCATTCCGATCGCGCTGGGATCGAATGCCCACAACGCTGCCGCGATTAGTCCAACCTCTGCGCCAAACAACTCCGCAGCGAGCAGGTAGATCAGGACGACAGTGAGAGCGCCAAAAAGCACCCCGGGCAAGCGCAGCGCAGTCTCAGGGGAAACTACCGCTCGACCCGCTTGACTGTTCCATCGGTCTGCCAGCGATACCGAGACTGTCTGCAGCGCCTTCATCAGCAATGGATGCTCGCTGTTTGCGGCGGTCAATCCATTTGCACGGTAGTCTCCGACAGCCTGGAGCTTGTTCAGCTCGTCTTCGCTCAGCCCCTCAGCGCTGAGTTTTGACACACGAAGACCGAAACCAGCAAGAACAAGTATGGTCAGGGTGGCAATGAGTACCGTCCTGCTTATCGAGACGAGACCTCGGTCTGCGAAGAGTTCAGGCCTCAAACCGGCTGTGATAATTGCGTCTGCGGTGGCTGCCAATTGTTTTCCTGGCTCTCTTGGGGCGGAAAATCTTGGGGCGGAAAATGCTACCCAACAAAAGCGGCAAGGGTAACGCGATTCATTTCCCCACGCAACTTGTGTAGGGGCGTCCCTCCGTGGGCGCCCCTCCTTGGGCTGCAGGCTTCATCCACTGTAAAGGACGTCATGACAATGAGCACCATCGGTGGAAGCTTCGAGTGAGCGAAGAAGGGACGCCCACGGAGTGACGCCCCTACAACCAAGTGCTTGCAATTCATCCTGAGATCGGCCAATATTCGCGTCGATCTGTGTCTCTAATTTCGCTGTCGGCCGGTGCCCCCGCTTACCAAGCTCGACAACTCAGCACCGTCGACAATTCGCGACAGCTTCTTCTTAAATGTTCGACATTAGTCCGTCGCGCAACTTCATGCGCGTTCGCCCAAGCTAGAAAGAGGAAACATCATGGCAGAAATTCAGGAGAACCTTCCCGCTGGGCCCCCGCCAACTGATATGGGAACCAATGCAGCGCCCTTCCGCATCGATCAGAAGCTTCATCAAATCCTGTACAAAGCGGAGGCGCATCCGAAGCTCGAGCCGATGCCGGAAGAGGTATTGCCGGAACCGATCTATCCACAACACCCCGATCCGGTGCCGATGACCAAAAAGGAGTATCAGAAGCTAAACGCGATTCGCACATGGAAGACGTGGGGTTCTCCATATTTCAAATCGCGCTGGCATAGCGGCGAGCTGCGGCCGATCATTCCTTACCTGTTTACTGAATGGAAATGTAATTTGGATTGCCACTATTGCTGGTCTTATAACAACGCGGTCAAGGGAATGACTGAAGACGTTGCCAAGCGCTCCATCGATTGGCTGCACTCAATTGGCTCGCGCGTCCTGGCGCTGATGGGCGGCGAACCGCTACTGAGGCCGAAGTTTATTCATAAGATCGTTTACTACAGCGCCAAGAAAGACATCTTTGTTTACCTGCCCACTAACGGACGTTTGATGAAACCGGATGTGATCGATCGTCTCGGCGACGCGGGTATCGCGACAGTCAATCTGGCAGTTGACTCGGTCAAGGACCGCAAGTCACTCCCGAAAGCGCTCGAACCGATCCGGGCAAACTTTGACTACCTGGTGAAGCGTCAACATCACTACGGGTACAGCGTAATGTTTAATATCAACATCTGCCATAACAACATGGACGATGTGAAAGAGTTGACGGAAATTGCGCACGACAGCGGCATCGCCACTGATTACCACATCAATGAGACGCCGATGACGGAACAAACGCACTTCAAGCATCTCAATGAGAACCAGACCTACCTGACGCCCGACGACTGGCCCAAGGTCGACGCTCTACTCGATTATCTAAACGACAAGCGCGTCAATCATGGCTACAAGATGGTCAATCCCATCCAGCACATGGAAGATATGAAGCTTCTGATGCGCGGCAAGGTGCCACCCTGGCAATGTCGCGCCGGCCAAAACTCGCTGATCATTCGCACGGATGGCTCGCTCGCGCCGTGCTTCCCGATGTATTCGGCGACGCATGACTGGGGCGTAGTTGGGGACCACAAGTTTGACGTGAAGCAGCTTGATGATATGAAGGTCGACTGCACCAAGCATTGCCTCTCGACCTGCAACTACATTCTCGGTTACTGCTACGACAACTTGCGCGTAATCAAGTGGGGATTGACGCAGGCCCTGCATGGCTTCAAAGGAGCCAGCGGCAGCTTCTAACTTGAGAAACATACTGGCAGTGAAAACCGGAGTCATTCCAAGTGGCTCCGGTTTTTAGTTCCATACCTGACTGGAGTAACAGCGTATAAGTACAAGGTTTAGCTTGCGGGGTGAGACGAAGCAATTTTGTTTCGTCACGAAGAAGCAACCTGAAGGTTGTACTCTATACGCCTGTTGTTCGCAGAACCGATCCTTCAAAGGAGAAACTATGAAGTCAATTTACATCGCCTGTGCCACGCTCTGTCTCGTCAGCGCCGTAGCTGTCCAAACTCAAGGTCAAACGAACAACCACTCTCCGCAGCCTGCAACTTTAGCGTCACAAGACACAGCTCAAACGAAGCAGACCTCCGAATATAAAGGCAGACCCGGATCGCCATTCTCCGAAGTCGTACGCGTGGGACAGATGCTCTATCTCTCGGGACAGCTCGGAGTCAATGCCTCGGGCGCGTTGGTTCCGGGGGGCGTCAAGGCGGAAACAAAACAGGTGATGGATAACATCCGCGGCGTTCTCGAAAGAAATGGCTCCGGTTTCGATCAGGTGGTTAAGTGCACCGTGATGCTGTTGGACATTGCCGATCGGCCCGCGATGAATGAAGTCTATGCCGGCTACTTTCCCAAAGAGCGCATGCCTGCGCGCAGCACGTTTGGCACTACCGGTCTAGCATTTGGCGCCCGGGTGGAAATCGAATGTATGGCGATGGTCAAATAGAACGTAGCCGTTGATAAGGGCGCACTCCAAGGAGTCGCATCTCGCGTTCGACTTGAGTGGATTCGCAGCGGCCTTTACACGAGCCGGCCACCGCGCATGGTGATCACACCGATCGCCACGTTGATACCGACCCCGATCGCGATCGCGAGCCAGTATCGCTGTGGGCTCACTTCACGCTTGAAGCGGGCCAGGACAAAAACGGCCAAAGGCAGCCAGATTAGAAGTGAAGACAATAAACCGGGGTTGTAACTCAGTGTGGTTAGCGCGCCGAAGGTATGCGTCAGAGCGTTACCCATCACCGTTGTATACAGGATGACCAGCATCATTGTAGGAAAGTTGAACTGTCGCGCCAGGATAACTGCCATCACGACCAGGACGAATCCGATGGCCTGGGCCACAAGGAATCTACTCGGCGGAAGATAAACGCCACGCAGCCGGTAAATGTATGCCGGGTAGCCTTCGCCTCCCCAATACTCTTCGGCTATGTGAATCAAGTAAGTGACCGGGATTAGCCATGACAGAAGGTTGACGGCTTTGTCGGGGCGGAATTTGGCCTGCATCATTCGGGAGAATGTATACCAGAAAGAATCTGGAGTTAAAGACACGAACCGTTGTCTGCTCTCATGTCCGGCACCCTTTCAGTTTGTCGCTGTCAGGGCAGAGGCTGGTAAAGACACACAAGCGCCCTACCTCCACACGACAAACTGAAAGTGTGTAGGACAATGACCGCTAAGACTCCCGGTTCTGGGGTGTTTGATATAGAATACCCGCCCAAGACTCGTCTACGTTTCAATAGCAACCTGAAACCCCCGGGTGCGGTTTCTTTACACTCGTTCTGTTTATCGTGTCCCCCGCTACAATTTCGAAAAGGAGAAAGTGAAATGAGAAACAGAAGTCTCCCTGCAATATTTCTAGTGTTGGCCCTGCTTGCTCCGGCAATGACGTTTGCCCAACGGAAAACCGGCCGCGGCGCCACAGGAGCGTGGCAAGCTGCCGTGCCTCTGCCGCCGATAAAAGTCACAGAGTTCAAGCTGAAAAACGGCCTGCGGGTGATTCTTCACGAAGACCATTCCACGCCGATCGTGGGGGTTAACCTCTGGTATCACGTCGGTTCGAAAAATGAAGTTCCCGGCAAGACCGGCTTTGCGCATCTCTTCGAGCACATGATGTTTCAGGGTTCGAAGAACTACGATGACGATTATTTCAAACCGATTCAGGAAGCGGGCGGTACGCTCAATGGTTCCACCAACCCCGATCGCACAAATTATTTTGAAGTGGTTCCGTCAAACTTTCTGGAGCTTGCCCTGTTCATGGAAGCCGATCGGATGGGCGGCTTGTTGGACGTGATCAATGAAACGAAGCTCGCTAATCAGCGCGACGTGGTAAAGAACGAGAAGCGTCAAAACTACGACAACACCCCGTATGGCCTGATTGGGGCAAAAATCAACGAGACGCTTTACCCGGCCAGTCATCCTTATCACTGGCTCACGATTGGCTCGCTCGAGGATCTAACCGCAGCATCAATGGAAGACGTTAAAGACTTTTTCCGCCGCTACTACACTCCGCGCAATGCGAGTCTCGCCATCGCCGGTGATTTCAATCCCGCTGAGGCACGCCGTCTGGTTGAGAAGCATTTCGGCAAAATCGCTGGTGGTCCTCCGGTGACACGGCCTAATGCGGCGCAACCGGTGCTCACAGAGTCGAGGGAAATCGTGATGCAGGACCGGGTGGCATTTCCGCGGCTATATCTCGTTTGGCCCACCAGGCCGGCGTACGACAAAGACGAAGCTGCAACCGATACTCTCGCAAACATCCTTGGAGGCGGGAAAAGCTCAAGGCTATATAAGACGCTGGTTTACGATCGACAGATTGCTCAGGACGTCAACGCCGGTAACAACGCACAGGAGATTGCCGGACGCTTTCAGATAACGGCCACAGCGCGTCCCGGCAAGACTCTGGAAGAACTCGAAAGCGCCATTAATGCAGAGGTAGAAAAGATAAAAAAGGAGGGACCGACGCAGGATGAAGTTGACCGTTCCTACAACGCGACGGAAGCAGCGTTCATCTTCAGGATGCAGACCCTCCAGGGGAAAAACGATCAGTTAAATCAATATGCGACCTTTGTCGGAAAACCTGCTTACTTTCAGCAGGACCTTTCGCGTTATCGTCGCGTCACTCCGGAAGACGTAAAACGCGCCGCAAACGCTTACTTAATTGAGCATCGGCTAAAGGCCTCAGTTGTGCCGCAGGGAAAAGAGCGGAATACAACGAGTGCGCCCCCGGCGGAAACGCCGCCTTCTGCGGCAGAAACTGCTGCCGCCGCCCAGGCTACCAAGCGAACCGCGGAGAGCCCGGCTAAATGGAAACTACCGACTCCTAAAGCTGACCCGCGGCTTACTCTGCCTCAGATTCAGCGTCACCGACTGTCCAATGGCCTGGAAGTAGTTGTGGTTGAACACCACGAGCTGCCGGTCGTCACCATGAATCTCGTCGTGAAGTCGGGTTCGGCCGCCGACCCGCAAAACCGCGCGGGCCTGGCCAGCTTGACGGCAGACTTGCTTGATGAAGGCACCAAAAAGCGGAGTGCGCTGGAAATCTCAAACGCGCTCACAGACATTGGCGCGCGTCTCGGTACCGCCGCTGATTGGGACTCTAACTCAGCAAACATAACCACGCTGAGCAGACACGTGGATCGCGCGCTCGATATCTACGCAGACGTCTTAACCAATCCGGCCTTTCTTGACGATGAACTAAAGCGCATGCGGGCTCGCCGTCTCAACGTTGTCAAGCAACAACGTGACAACGCGGGCGCGATCGCCAGCGTCGTCTACGCTTCAATACTGTATGGTCGCAACCATCCATACGGTCATCCTGCGATCGGTGATGAAGACTCATTGAAAGATATCAAAGCTGCGGATGTGCGAGGCTTCTATGAAACCTTCTACCGTCCAAACAACGCGAGCTTAATCGTCGTCGGTGATGTGAAGTCTGAGACGATCCTGCCGAAGCTCGAGCGCGCTTTCGCGGGTTGGCAGCGAGCAGACGTTCCTACAATGGAGATTCCTAACGCACACGGTCGTGAACGGGCTGGGCTCTATATAGTGGACCGGCCAGGCTCGGCGCAGTCGGTAATCAACATCGGACAGGTTGGCGTGGCCCGCTCGACGCCCGACTACTTTCCACTGCTCGTGCTCAACACGATGCTCGGCGGCCAGTTTGTCTCTCGTGTCAATCTCAACTTGCGCGAAGATAAAGGCTACACTTACGGAGCTCGAACTGCGTTCGACTACCGGCGCGGCGCGGGTCCTTTCGTTGCTTCGGCAGGTGTCTTTACCAACGTCACAAAACAATCGATAGCTGAGTTTATGAAAGAGTTGCGAGGTGTCCGCGGCGAAATTCCAATCACGGAAAAAGAGCTTGAGTTTTCCAAGCAGGCGATCATTCGTGGTTACCCGCGCGGCTTCGAAACACCTGGCCAGATAGCCAATCGGCTAAGTGACGTAGTGCTCT
>Ga0190270_10000968_pt1 | contig 13054 bp, 18 predicted proteins | sample Popmic320T_FD_133748 | JGI IMG/M metagenome (GOLD analysis project Ga0190270, IMG submission 133748) | Populus adjacent soil microbial communities from riparian zone of Weber River, Utah, USA - 320 T | ecosystem: Environmental > Terrestrial > Soil > Riparian zone | place: USA: Utah | collected... | reverse complement strand
ATGGGGAGGGGGACCAGCCGCAGGCTGGTGGAGGGGTAACGAACGCAGGCCGAGCCGGTACCCCTCCACCACACTTCGTGTGGTCCCCCTCCCCATGCATTCGCATGGGGAGGAATGGGAGGGACAGTCATGACCACCGAACTCGTCGTGCTTGCCTGGGGCTGCGTGCTTGCTTTCGTCCATGTCTTCGCGGCGGTGCGGGTCAAGACGCGGCAATACGGCACCCCGTGGAACATGGGCGCGCGCGACGAGGCGCTGCCGCCGCCCGAGGCCCTGGTCGGCCGGCTGGCGCGGGCGCAGGCCAATTTCTTCGAGACCTTTCCGATCGCGGCGGCGGCGATCCTGATCGTCTATGCGGCCGGGCTCCACGACCGCTGGACGGCGATCGGCGCTTTGGTCTGGCTGGCGGCGCGGATCGTCTATCTGCCGGTCTACGCGCTCGGCATCCCGAAGGTCCGGACGCTCATCTTCCTGATCAGCGTGGTCGGCATCCTGATGGTGCTGCGGCCCGCGCTCGCCGCCACCTTCGACTGACGCAACCGGCGGGCCGCGCGACCGTTTCAACGTCATGGTCGGCAGGAATTTCTGGGCGGTGCCCGCCGAGGGCGGCTGGGAGGTACGGCAGGAAGGCCTGCCGGACGCCACCAGCCGGCATCCGAACCGCGACGACGCGTGGCAGGCCGCCAACGAGCGCGCCAAGGCGTGTCACGGCGAGGCCTATCTCGGCGACGGCGCCGGCGGCTGCGTCGAGCGTACCAGCCACCGCGTCATGCCGCGCAAGATCAAGATCTAGCGCGCCGCGGCGCGCGCCCTGGCGGACATGCGCACGCCCTCGACCGCAAAGATGACCAAAGCGGTCCAGATCGCGCCGAAGCACAAAGCATGGGCGAAGGTGAAGCGCTCGCCGAAGACCAGGACCGCGAGCGCGAACTGGAGCGAGGGCGCGATATATTGGAGGAAGCCGAGCGTGGAATAAGGCAGGCGCCGGGCGGCGGCGGTGAACAGAAGGAGCGGGACCGCGGTGATCGCCCCGGCCGCGATCAGCAGCGCGTAGGTCGAGGTGTCGCCGCTGGCGAAGGCGCTGGTCCCACGGTCCTGGAGCACGAGAATCCAGCCGAGCGCGAACGGCGCGAGCAAGGCGGTCTCGATCGTCAGGCCCTCGATCGAATCGACCGGCGCGACCTTGCGCAGATAACCGTAGGTCGCGAACGAGAAAGCGAGGCTGAGGCTGATCCAGATCGCGCCGCCCGCGCCGGCGGCGAGGACGGCGACGCCGGCCGCCGCGAGGACCACCGCCGCGACCTGGAAGCGGGTCAGCTTCTCCTTGAGCAGGAACACCCCGAACAGGACGTTGACCAGCGGATTGAGATAGTAACCGAGGCTGCCTTCGAGGACGTGGCCGCTCACCACCGAATAGATCCAGATCAGCCAGTTGGCGCCGATCAGCAGCGAGGTGAGGACGAGAGTCATCAGCACCCGCGGCGTCGCCAGAGCGGCGCGGATGCCGGGCCAGCGGCGCAGCAGGGTCGACAGCAAGGCGAGGAAGAGCAGGGACCAGAGGATGCGGTGGCAGACGATCTCGAGCGCCGGAACGTGGTCGATCGCCTTGAAGTAAAGCGGCAGCACGCCCCAGATCGCATAGGCGCCGAGGCCGAGCATCAGCCCGGAGCGGCGCGTCCTGTATTCGTCGGTCATCGCGGCGGGGGCTAGGGGGAGACCAGGCGCGCGGCAAGCGCTTGTGGCGGGCGCGGCGGGCGCATAGGCTCGGGCGCGAAAAGGAGAGGCGCGATGGCGTTCCCCAAGGCTTCGATCACCCTGTGCGCCGCGGCCGCCGCCGCATGCTCGATGCCGTCGGGCGACAGCGAGCGGCGCGAGGCCGACAACCGGATGGAGCAGGCCAAGGCCGGCGCCGAGGGCAAGGCCGAGGAGGGGCGGCTGTCGATCAAGGCGCCCGGGGTCGACATCGCGATCAACGTCCCCGACGCGATGCGCGGCCGCGCCCGCGCCGACACGCACAGCGATCTGCTTCCGCCCGGCAGTCAGGTCAGCGGGCTGCACGTGCAGGGCGACGGCGGTGACCGCCAGCAGGGCCGCGACAGCGTCGAATTGCGCTTCTCGAGCGTGGAGCCGCCGCAGCGCGTCGCCGCCTGGTACCGCGATCCGGCGCGGCGCGAGCATTTCACGATAAGCGAGGCGCGGCGGGAGGGCGACGCCATCGTCCTCACCGGCGCGAGCCAGGACGGCGGGCCGGTGACGGTGCGGCTGTCGCCGGGCGCGGGCGCCGGCACCGACGGGCGGCTGATCCTCGTCGACCGCGACTGACCGGCGAAGTGGCGGAGAGGCTCGCCGATCCCGCCGAGGTTCGCGCGCACCTTGTCGCGGCGGCACAAGCGGGCCATGCGCTCACTTATGCCGAGCTGCTCGAGCGGCTCGGCTATTCCTTCTCGCGGCCGAAGATGCGGGCGCTGTGCGCCATGCTCGGCGAGGTCGATGCCGAGGCCGAGGCGCAAGGCGAGCCGGAGCTCGCGGTGCTGGTCGTCCGCCAGAGCGACGGCCTGCCGGGACAGGGCTGGTGGGTCGCGGGCGGCGGCGAGTCGCGCGGCTACAAGGGCGCCTGGGAGGGAAGCGAGGCGCGGCGCTTCATCACGCTCGTCCAGGCCGAAACCTTCGCCTTCTGGCAGTCCCGCGACGGGACGAAGCGCCGTTAACCACGAAAATCCAGCGCCTTAACCATGTCCGCTCACCCATTGCTCGCGGCTTTGCGGCATATCGACCGCTTCGATGAGGAAGCCGATATGCCCAGCCGCGCCGTCATGCTCTTCCGTCTGACCGCCTTTTCCGCGACGCTCGCGCTTGCCGCCTGCTCGCAGGGGAGCGTCGCGAACGACAGCTTCGCCGCCAACGACGCCGATCCGGCGCTGACCAGCGCGCTCGAGGACCAGGTCCTGACCGATCCCAATCTCGCGCAGCAGTCGAACCGCCTCAACGTCCGCCCACCCGAGCTGCCGATTCGCGCCGAATATCCGACCGGGGATTCGGGCGCGTCCGGCCGTCCACCCGCCCGTCTGGCCTCGGCCTCGCACCCGCCGGCTCCGGCTGCGGGGGGCAGTTGCGGCGCCGGCGGCCGCGGCCCGGCCGCGGATTTCCGCCCCGGCATGGAATGGGCCGACCGGCTCCCCGCCGCCTTCCCGCCTTATCCGGGCGGCCGCGTCACCGAAGCGGCGGGCCAGGACAGCGGCGAATGCCGCGTCCGCGTCGTCACCTTCCGCACCTCCGATCCCCACCAGCGCGTGATCGACTGGTATCAGCAGCGCGCCGTCCATGCCGGTTACTCGGCCGAGCATCAGGCGCGCGGCCGCGAGCATGTGCTCGGCGGCGTCAACCAGGCGACCAACGGCGCTTATTATCTGATCGTGACGCCGGTCGCGGGCGGCTCGGAAGTCGCACTGATCGTCAATAACGGCCGCTAGGGAGGGCAACCGGGGGGCGAGCGCCGCCCTCCGACCAAATCACTCGGCTCCGTTCGTACCGAGCGAAGTCGAGGTGCGCTGGCCCCGAGTCCGAGCCGCGCCCCTCGACTTCGCTCGGGACGAACGAGGGCCTCTGGCCTCACCTGCCTCACGCCGCTACATCCGCCCGCATGCCGCCGCGCGATGATCCCCAGGGCCAGGTGCGCCAGTTCGTCGTCTCGCCCGACGACGACGGCATAAGGCTCGACCGCTGGTTTAAGCGCAACCTCGCCGACGCCGGGTTCAACATCGTCTCGCGCTGGGCGCGGACCGGCCAGCTCCGCGTCGACGGCAAGCGCGCGGCCCCGGGCGACCGGGTCGAGGCCGGGCAAATGATCCGCGTCCCTCCCGCCGAGGCGGCGCCGGCCGCCGCGCCGAGGAAGCCGATTCGGCGGACGCTCAGCGACGACGAGATCGCGTTCGTGCGCGAGCTCGTCATCCATGAGGATTCCCACGCTTTCGTGCTCAACAAGCCGCCCGGCCTTGCGACCCAGGGCGGGACCAAGACCGACAGGCATGTCGACGGCCTGCTCGACGGCCTCGCGGACGACGAGCACGCCCGACCCAAGCTCGTACACCGGCTCGACAAGGATACGTCGGGCGCGCTCCTCGTCGCCCGCTCGGCGCGCGCCGCCGCCTTTTTCTCCAAATCCTTCTCCGGTCGTACCGCGCGCAAGGTCTATTGGGCGGTCGTGATCGGCGTTCCGAACGTCGAGGACGGCCTGATCGACTTGCCGCTCGCCAAGCAGCCCGGCACCGGCGGCGAGAAGATGCATGTCGACGAGAGCGAGGACGGCCTCCCCTCGCGCACCCGCTACCGGGTGATCGAGCGCGCCGGCAATCGCGCCGCCTGGGTCGAGCTGCAGCCGCTGACCGGACGCACCCACCAGCTGCGCGTCCACATGGCGGCGATTGGCCATCCCATCGTCGGCGACGGCAAATATGCCGGGCAGGACGCCTTCCTCACCGGCTCGATCAGCCGCAAGCTCCACCTTCACGCCCGCCGCATCCGGATCGACCATCCCGAAAGCGGCCGGATCGACGTCGCCGCCGAGCTTCCCCCGCATTTCGCCGAGACCCTGGCCAATCTCGGCTTCGATCAGGCCGCGGGGAACCTCCCGCTCAACGAGGAGCGTCCTCCGGGCCCGCCCGGCAAGCGCGCCGCCGCCGCCGCCAAGGAGCGCCGCCAGGCCCGGCGCGGCGAACGGCGCTCGCGAGGCGCGCGCTGATGCACCCCAATCGCAAGTTCCACATCGAAAGCCGGGACGAGATGGCGGCGTTCGTGCGCGAGGCGGGGTTCGGGATCCTCGTCGTCCAGACGGAAGCAGGACTGCGGGCGGTGCATGTGCCGGTCCTGCTCGACGGCGAGGCGCTGCGCTTCCACGTGTCGAAGGGCAACCAGGTCCACGCGGCCCTGGCCGGCGGCGCCGAGGCCCTGTTCGTCGCCAACGGGCCCCACGCTTATATCAGCCCCGAAGATTACGGCCTCGACGACCGCGTGCCGACCTGGAGCTATGTCGCGGTCGAGCTCAACGGGCGGGTGCAGCCGCTCGGCGAGGAGGCGCTGGTGCGATTGCTCGACGATTTGTCGGCCGGGAACGAGGCGCGGCTCGCGCCGAAGCAGGCCTGGGTCCGCGACCAACTCAGCCCCGGCTTCTTCGAAGGACTGCTGAAGGCGATCGCCGGCTTCGAGATGAGTGTCGCCGCGTGGCGCGGCACGCGCAAGATCGACCAGGACAAGCCCGCGGAGGTGCGCGCCCGGCTCGCCGACGCGCTGGCCGGGCGCGGCGAGGCCGAAATGGCGGCGCTGGTCCGCCCGGCGGGATGAATGCGCACTTTTCGTATCGCCGAGGCGCACCATATCGCTTTCGACCGAACAGAGGCCTTTCGCATGACCCCCGCTGAAGACGACATCTGGCGCAATCGCTTCATCATGCTCAACCTCGTCCGCATCGGCGGCACCGTCCTGGTCCTGTTCGCGCTGGCGCTGTGGCAGACCGATCTGATCGTCGAGGGCGGCACGATTGTCGGCTTCCCGCTGGCGCTCGCGGGGCTGGTGATCAGCTTCTTCGGCCCGAAGTGGCTCGCCGGAAGGTGGGCCGGCGGCGACCGATGAAGCGCTTCTACCGGGAGGCGCGGGTGCGGCCCGGAGAAAGCGGCGGCGAAGTGCTGCTCGACGAAAGGCCAGTCAAGACTCCGGCGCGCGCGCCGCTCGCTTTGCCGACCGAGGCGCTGGCGCGGGCGGTCGCCGCCGAATGGAACGCGCAGGGCGAGGAGGTGCGGCCGCGCACGATGCCGCTCACCGGCCTCGCCAATGCCGCGATCGACCGCGCGGCACCGGATCCGGAAGCGTTCGCCGCCACGCTTGCCCAATATGGCGAGACCGATTTGCTCTGTTATCGCGCCGAGTCGCCCGCGGCCCTGGTGGCGCGGCAGGCGGCGGCGTGGGATCCGATCCTCGGCTGGGCGCAACGCCGCTTCGACGTCAATTTCGAGGTGACTCAAGGCATCGTCCACAGGCCGCAGCCGCCGAACACGATCGCGCAGCTGTCGCAAGCGGTGGCGGCGCGGGATGCGTTCGAGCTCGCCGCTTTGTCGCCGCTCGTCACCATCTCCGGCTCGCTGGTGATCGCGCTCGCGCTCGCCGAGGAAGCGATCGACCTCGAGACCGCCTGGGCGGCGGCGACGCTCGACGAGGCCTGGCAGGCTGAGCGCTGGGGCGAGGACGAGGAAGCCGCCGCCCGCATCGAGGCGCGGCGGACCGAGTTCGAGGCAGCGGAGCGCTTCCTGAGGCTGCTGCGTTAATTCAGGACCGTCATCCGGGCGCAGGCCGGGATCTCAGGACGAGAAGCTGCAAGCGCTTATGCAGCGCTCCACCTGCGCCTGCGCATATCCTCGCTGAGATCCCGGCCTTCGCCGGGATGACGGTCTCGGACCGATCCTACACCTCCGCGGGCGCGTCGGCGTGGGCGGCGCGGGGATGGGGGACGAACCAGCGCGCGACGACGAGGCCGGCGAGGACCAGCCCAGTCGTCTCGGCGATGAACGAATAGATCCAATAGCCCCAGCCGAAATGGTTGAAGATCGGCTGGGCGAGGATCGTCCATAGCGTGACGCCGACGGAGAAGCAGATCACCAGCTTCGCCGCCGCCGCGAAGCTGCGCCCGCCGCCGCAGACCGCGCCGAGGCCGAGCGAGATGAGCATGCCGGAGATCAGCGCCATGATGAAGCCCGGCAGGATCATCGACATGTCGTCGGGCGAATAGCCGCTGGTGTTGAAATGGACCGTCGCGATCGGCCCCTGGGCGTAGAGCACTGCGCCCCCTGCGCTCTCGTGTGCGGGGATGATGTAGGCGCCGCTGCCGCTGGGCGAGAGGTTCTGGGCCAAGGCGAGCTGGACCGCCGCACCCTGCTGGTCGCCGGCGGTCTTGTAGGCGAACTCGGCGAGCGGGGTCGCCCAGAAGATGAAGCCGACCACGAACAGGATGATCCCGGCGACGATTCCGCCGAGGAGCGTGCGTCCGGTGCTGAGCATGAGCGTCTCCCCCGATTGTCGCCGCGATCGTAGCGCGGAAGCAAGGCAGCGGCAAACCTAGGTCAGGCCCCGCACGAAATCGTGGAGGAAGACTCGGCGGGTCGCCTTGAGGCGCTCGGCCTTCAGGATGTTGTGGACCAGCTCGCGGCACTTCTCGGCGTCGTTGTTGATGAGGACGTAATCATATTCCGCCCAGTGGCTGATCTCGGAGGCGGCGCGGTCCATCCGGCGGCGGACGACGTCGTCGCTGTCGGTGCCGCGATGGGTGAGGCGGCGCCTGAGCTCGGTCATCGAGGGGGGCAGGATGAACACGCGCACGATGTCCGGATCGACCTGCTTGAGCTGCTGCGTCCCCTGCCAGTCGATGTCGAGCAGGACATCGCGGCCGCCCTCGATGACGTTCATCACCTCTTGCTTCAACGTGCCGTAACGATGGCCGAAGACGTGCGCCCATTCGAGGAACTCATGGTTCGCGATCATGTCGTCGAACTGCGCGTCCGAGACGAAATGATAATGGACGCCGTCGAGCTCGCCGGGGCGCTTCGGGCGCGTGGTGGCGGAGACCGACATGGCGATGCCGTCGTCGGTCTCGAGCAGCATCCGGGCGATGGTCGACTTGCCCGCGCCGCTCGGGCTGGAGAGGACGAAGAGCAGGCCCCGACGCTTGATTGCGGCTGCGATTTCCATGGGCGCCATTGGCTTGGCGAGCATCCGTGCGTCAAGGGCCTGATCGTCTGCGCGTAAAGCGCATGCGTGAATCAGGCCCTCGAAGATATCGCGACCGAGATTCACGTTTTGGGCAAGGGCCCAAAACGATCGCGGTCGGGGCAGACGGACGCTAAAAAGCTGCTAGTCTCGGCGTCATGGGGCGGCACGTCGCTTTGCTGAGGGCGGTCAATGTCGGCGGGCGCAAGCTGCCGATGGCCGAGCTGCGCGCTTTGTGCGGGGAGATCGGCTGGGAGGACGTCGCGACCTATATCCAGAGCGGCAACGTCGTCTTCTCCGCCGCCGCCGTGGCCGGGGCGCTCGAGACGCAGCTCGAAGGAGCGATCGCGAAAAGCTTCGGCATGGACGTGCCCGTGATCGTCCGCACTGCGGCCCAGTGGAAGAGATACGCGCCGTCTAACCCGTTCCCGCAGGCGGCGAAGGCCGCGCCGAACCGGCTGATGCTGTTCCTTGCCAAGCACCCGCCGGCGGCCGGTGCGGAGGAGGCGATCCAGGCGAAGGCCGCGGCCGGCGAGCAGGTCCGCCGCGCCGGCGACGCGCTCTGGATCCACTTTCCCGAGGGCTCGGGCACCTCGAAGCTGACGCCTGCGCTGATAGACCGCGCGATCGGTTCGCCCGCCACCTCGCGCAACCATAACACGGTCGTGAAGCTCGAGGAGATGCTGTGACCCGCGCCCCGCTCATTCCGCGCCATTACTGGATCGCCGCCTTCGCCCTGGTCGCGATCATGGCCGCGCTCCTGCTGTGGATGGGTCGGCCGCCGATCTGCACCTGCGGCGAGGTCAAATTATGGGTGGCCGAGGTGCATGGGCCCGACAACAGCCAGCACCTCGCCGACTGGTACACGCCGAGCCATATCATCCACGGCTTCCTCTTCTATCTGCTCGGCTGGTGGGTCCTGCGCCGCAACCCGCCCGGGGACCGGCTGCTCGGCGCGGTGCTGATCGAGGCCGGCTGGGAGCTGCTCGAGAACAGCAAATGGGTGATCGAGCGGTACCGCGAGGCGACGATGGCGCTGGGATATAATGGGGACAGTGTGGTCAATTCGGTGGCAGATGTGGTCTGGATGATCCTGGGCTTCGGCATCGCGCGGCGGCTGCCGGCGTGGGCGACGGTGGCGCTCGCGCTGGCGTTCGAGCTGCTGACCTTGGCCGTGATCCGCGACAATCTGACGCTCAACGTGCTGATGCTGGTCTGGCCGGTCGACGCCATCGCGCAATGGCAGGGCGCCCGGTGAGCGGCGCTCGGAACCGCCCGGAACGGCCGCGGGTTCAGCGCTCGCTTATGCGGAGGAACCGCTTCATGATCGCTCGCAGCCTTGCCTTGTCCCTTCTCCTCGCCGCCGCCGCGACTCCGGCGCACGCGGACGAGATTTTCGGCGGCGTCTACGCGCACGACGTCGACTCGCCGCTCAACCTCAGGGGCTATGGCGACGGCGTCGACCTCCAGCTCGGCTGGCGCGGCGAGCGGCTCCGCGGCCTCGCCGCGATCGGCGCGCCCTCGCCGCACGCGTTCGTCGCCCTGAACAGCGCCGGCGACGCCCATTATGCTGCGGCGGGGATCAGCTGGAAGATCGGCGGACAGGTCTATGTGCGGCCGGGCATCGGCCTCGCCGTCCACAGCGCGCCCTCGTTCGACGGGCCGCGCCCGGAGCGGTCGCTCGGCTCGCGCGTCCTGTTCGCGCCCGAACTCGCGGTCGGAGTCGCGCTCGGCGAGCGGGCATCGCTCGAGGCCAGCCTGGTCCATCTGAGCCACGCCACTTTGCTCGGCCGCCACAATCCCGGCATGGACAATATCGGCCTGCGGCTGAACTACCGCTTCTGAGGGGAACGGGTCAGCGCCCGAGCATCTTCTCCGGCTTGACGACCCGGTCGAAGGTCGCCTCGTCGACGAGGCCGAGCTCGAGCCCCGCCTCCTTCAGCGTCAGCCCTTTCTCGTGGGCATGCTTGGCGATCTTGGCGGCATTGTCGTAGCCGATCTCCGGGGCGAGCGCGGTGACCAGCATCAGCGAGCGGTTCATCAGCTCGGTGATCCGGCGCTCGTCGGGCTCGAGGCCGTCCAGCGCCCGGTCGGTGAAGCTCTCCATGCCGGTCGCGAGCAGGTCGATCGAGCGCAGCACGTTGGCGCCGATCAGCGGCTTGAACACATTGAGCTCGAGATGGCCCTGGAGGCCGCCGACGGTGACGGCGACGTGATTGCCCATCACCTGCGCGGCGACCATGGTCAGCATCTCGGCCTGGGTCGGGTTGACCTTGCCGGGCATGATCGAGCTGCCGGGCTCGTTCTCCGGCAGCTTGAGCTCGCCGAGGCCGCAGCGCGGGCCCGAGCCGAGCAGGCGGACGTCGTTGGCGATCTTGGTCAGCGAAACGGCGATGACGTTGAGCACGCCGGACAGCTCGACCAAAGTATCGTGGCTCGCCAGCGCCTCGAACTTGTTGGGCGCGGTCTCGAACGGCACCCGCGTCAGCCTGGCGATCTCGGCGGCGAAGGCCTCGGCGAAGCCTTTGGGCGCGTTGAGGCCGGTACCGACGGCGGTGCCGCCCTGCGCCAGCAGATGGAGCCGCGGCAGCACCGCCTCGACGCGCGCGATCCCCATCTCGATCTGCGCCGCATAGCCCGAAAATTCCTGGCCCAGCGTCAGCGGAGTCGCGTCCTGGAGATGGGTGCGGCCGATCTTGACGATGCGGTCCCAGGCCTCGGCCTGCGCCGCCAGCTTGCGGTGGATGGTCTGCAGCGCCGGGACCAGGCGCTGGTGGACCGCGCGGGCGGCGGCGACGTGGAGCGCGGTCGGGAAGCAGTCGTTGGAGGACTGGCCCTTGTTGACATGGTCGTTGGGGTGGACCGGCGACTTGCCGCCGCGGCTGCCGGTCAGGATCTCGTTGGCGCGGCCGGCGATCACCTCATTGGCGTTCATGTTCGATTGGGTGCCCGACCCGGTCTGCCAGATGACCAAGGGGAATTGATCGTCGAGCAGGCCGGCGGCGACCTCGCCCGCCGCCGCCTGGACCGCTTCGGCGAGCTCGGCGTCGAGGTCGCCCGACTTGGCGTTCACCCGCGCCGCCGCCTGCTTCACGAAGCCCAAGGCGTGGACGATCTCGATCGGCAGGGTCTCGCGCGGGCCGAACGGAAAATTCTCGATCGAGCGCTGCGTCTGCGCGCCCCAAAAGGCGTCCGCGGGGACGTCGATCGGGCCGAAGCTGTCGGTCTCGCTGCGCGTGTTGCCGTAGGAATTCATCTCTGGAGTCGCCCTCGTTCACTTATCGTCATGCCGGCGAAGGCCGGCATCTCAGGACAAGAAGTCACGGCGGGTCTCGCTGAGATCCCGGCCTTCGCCGGGATGACGGTACGGCCTCGCCGCACCGTCACTTCTTCCGGCTGAAATCCACCGCGACGACGTTCGAGCCGTCCTCGACCGGCTCGGCGTGGGGCGGGTCGTTCTCGGCCGCGTCATGCTCCTGCACGCCCGATTCGTCGACCTGCGCCTGGAACTGGAGCGCGAAATTGACCGCCGGGTCGACGAAGCCGGTGATCGCCGCGAACGGGACGACGAGCTTGGCCGGCGCCTGGTTGAAGCTCAGGCCCACTTCGAATCCGTCCTCGCGCACCTTCAGGTCCCAGAAGCGGTTCTGGATGACGATCGTCATCTCGTCCGGAAACCGCTCGGAGAGGTGCCTGGGAATATCGACGCCCGGCGCCGCGGTCTTGAAGGTGATGTAGAAATGATGGTCGCCCGGCAGGCCGGTCGCCTCGACCTCGCCGAGCACGCGGCCGACGACGGCGCGCAGCGCTTCCTGGACGATCTCGTCGTACGGAATCAGGCTGTCTGGGGCGTCGTCGCTCATCGCCTCCCGTGGTAGCGCTGCCCCGTCGCGGGTCAAGCCGCGTTGCGCCGCCGGATCGGGCGCGCCACAGGAGGAAAACGGAGGAACGACGATGCCGATCGATGCGACCTTGCCCTATGACGACGGGAATATCTTCGCCCGCATCCTGCGCGGCGAGATCCCGAACCGTACCGTCTATGAGGACGAGCACGCGCTCGCCTTTCACGACACCGCCCCCGCCGCGCCGGTCCACATCCTCGTCATTCCCAAGGGCCGCTACGTCTCGTGGGACGATTTCTCGGCCCATGCCGGCGAGGCGGAGATCGCCGGCTTCGTCCGCGCCGTCGGCCATGTCGCGCGCGAGCAGGGCCTCGCCGCGCCCGGATACCGCCTGCTCGCCAACGCCGGGCTCGACGGCGGCCAGGAGGTCCCCCACCTCCACGTCCACCTGTTCGGCGGCCGCGGCCTGGGTCCGATGCTGGCGCGCTGAGGCGGGGACAGTTACTTTCACGCCGCTGCGGCAGCCAGGCGGTCGCCGCGGACGAAAGTAACTGTCTCTTGCGACCGATGCTCGCCCGCTGAGCGTTTGGGCTTTCCGGCTGCTTCTTTACTGGCTAGGTTCCCCGCGAAAACGACAAGGATGGGCGCTCCAGACGCCCGCGAACCAAGGGGACGGAGATGATTTTCGGGCGCGTAAAGCCTCTCGACGCCATTCTCGCCACCGCCGAGAAGAAGGGGCTGCATCGCTCCTTGGGCGCGATCCAGCTGACCCTGTTCGGCGTCGGCTGCATCATCGGCACCGGCATCTTCGTGCTGACCTCGGTCGGGGCGCAGAAAGCGGGGCCGGGCCTCCTCGTCAGCTTCATCATCGCCGGCGCGGTCTGCATCGTCGCCGCGCTCTGCTATGCCGAGATCGCCTCGATGGTCCCGGTCGCGGGCTCCGCCTACACTTATTCCTACGCCGTCCAGGGCGAATTCCTCGCCTGGACGGTCGGCTGGGCGCTGCTGCTCGAATATGCGGTCGGCGCCTCCGCCGTGTCGGTCGGCTGGTCCAATTATTTCATCGACACGGTCATGCAGCGAAGCTGGGGCATCGACTTTCCGGACTGGCTGAGCTCCGGGCCGCTGATCCTCGGCGGCCAGGAAGGCGGCTTCATCAATCTTCCGGCGCTGTCGATCGCGCTGCTGATGACGTGCCTGCTGGTGATCGGCACCTCGGAGAGCGCGAAGTTCAACGCCGTCCTCGTCGCGGTGAAGGTGACCGCGCTCACCGCCTTCGTCATCCTCACCTTGCCGGTGATGCAAACCGAGAATTTCACCCCCTTCGCGCCGGGCGGCCTGTTCGGCGGCTTCGGCTCCGGCGTCGGCGTGGTCGGCGCGGCGGCGACGATGTTCTTCGCCTATGTCGGCTTCGACGCGGTCTCGACCGCGGCCGAGGAGACCAAGAACCCGCAGCGCAACGT
>Ga0190270_10000967_pt1 | contig 13066 bp, 11 predicted proteins | sample Popmic320T_FD_133748 | JGI IMG/M metagenome (GOLD analysis project Ga0190270, IMG submission 133748) | Populus adjacent soil microbial communities from riparian zone of Weber River, Utah, USA - 320 T | ecosystem: Environmental > Terrestrial > Soil > Riparian zone | place: USA: Utah | collected... | reverse complement strand
CCTACGCCGGTATTTAACTGTGCGAATCTTCGGGTGCCGAGTGGCAGGTTGACATCTTCACCGATGGAACTATCGACGCCACGGGTGAGCGAAAAACCACCTTGGTCGAAGGTATCAACGATGGAGACAGCGGCGCTTGATCGTTGGCACACAGCCAGACCGGTGGCGATACGAAACAAGAGCAGGACGGAAGTGGGTGTTTTCATGGCTGCTGGAGATGTGAGGAATCATTGATTCACGGCGTTGGGGCAATGGTCCGAAGGCTTCCTTCCCGAATGAACACGCCCGAATCGTTTTGCGCCTGATTAAAGGAATACGTGTTTGGAAAATCCCGGTCAGCGATGGATATCCGTACCTTGTGAATTCCAGGAGAAACGAACGCATGGAGCCGGAGGCGCACGGTCATTCCGTCGTACTCGACCTGTGTGGTCGAGTTGGCGGCCGCAGTGATCTCGCCTTCATCGTCCAGATAAAGATGGTCCCGCAGGGCCATCAGCGTGGGATTATCCGGCCATTGATTATTTTGGCTCGCGGGAATGACCGGATGAATGCTCTTGGCGGAAATGGGCGCCCCGCCGTCCGGCACGAGGGAAATCAACGTGCCATCCACGGTCACGGCCAGGGCATCGTAGGCGAGTCCGTCGGGGTCGCCGATGCGTTCCGGATAGGCCTCGGAACCAAATTGAAGTTCCATTTCCAACTGGGAATGGAGTCCATCCGCGGTGGACTGGAGGCAGTCCACGTCGAACTCGAGCGTGGCGGCATCCCGGCTGTAATTACCGGCAATGCGTTCGTGAATGACCTTATCGCCCGGCGTGAACCATTGCTTTGACGTGTTAGTATCGCTGTCATTATCATCCCACAATGCCACCCGGGTAGTCCCATTCCACGAAGCAACCTGCCCGGTACTGAGCAGCACGCCGCTGTCCATCCTGCGGGCGGAGGCTGGGAAGGTGGAGGCGTCGAGGCCGGCGGCGGTACCGTTGGTGTAGGGCTGGCTGGCGGCGTAGGCTCCATAGAATCGCACCATGTTGAGTGCACCGGCGGGGACCGGAGCGGTAGCCGGATCGGCGATGAGTTGCGCCATGTCCGGCGCGGTGACGAATTCTGCGCTCTTATCGATCCGGATATGAAAAGCCGTCTCATAGCTCTTTGCGCTGGGCTCCTCCGTGCCTCCCAGGATACCGTCGCCACCAAAATCGTGGGCCGTGGCCATGAGCGTGTGCGCTCCAGGTTGCCAATTTTGCATGCTGAAAGTAATGGTGCCACTCGTTGAATTCATACCGTGAAGCCCGGGCGCACCCTGAAAGAGCGTACTGGGAATCAAGCCGCCAGCGACGTCGGCGAGTCCATCCGAGTCCTGGATGCTGTAGTTCATTTGCAGGTTGCCTCCCGGCTGCCGCACCTCGTAAAAGTCCGGCCCGGCAATATTCAGGTTGGGACGGGCATTGCTCCCATTGATGGTCACGGCGAAAGCTTCATTTTCCGGGGTCTCCGGATCATCCGGCGCGGTCTCGCCGACGCCGCCGCGGGTGTCGTAGGCTTTGGCGGTAATTTCATGAAGCCCTGCCAGCAGCGCATTCGGGTAAAAAAGGTGCAACCCGCGGACATTGACGATCCCGTAGTCGTCCCTGGGATCATCCCAGCGTCCAGCGGAAGGGGCTGCGCCGAAGGGCGCGGTGTAGTCCGTGCCGATGAGCCTTCCACGGTCATAGTACTCGACGCGGGTGACTTCATCGCCGAGGATCTCGTCCGGATCAGACACCTCCGTGGTGAATGACATTGTTCCAGCGTCGGTTCCCCCCACTTCTGGCGTGGTGGAGTAATCCGTTATGAGGACGCTTGGCGGCCGGTTGGGAACGATGGTGATTTGACGCGTGGCTTCGATGAGCGTTCCTCCGCTCGCGTTCAGGGCCACTGCCTTCCCCTCGAAATAGTTTTCTCCTTCCGAAACTTCTTCCGCAGCGGGAATCCACACCGAGGAGCCCCGCACGGTCTTCACTCCCTTAAGAGTGGCGAAATCCGTGAGCGTTCCGATCAACTCCCATGCGCCAGCCGTCACGCGTTTGCTGATGCAGATTTTGGCAGGCATTTGCGACAAGTAACTGAGGACGAACGCGAAGCAAACGCCGTCCTCTTTGAGAAGCGTCTTGTCCGGCTGCGGCAGTGTCAGAAAGCCAAAGTGATGCTCGCGCACCCGGTAGAAGACCCGCTCTTCGCTGTCGGTGAAAAACTCGTGTGCCATGGAGTAGCCCGTTCCTGTTTCCATAATCCCGATATCGTCCCATGTCGCCAAATCCATGCTTCACTCGACCGAGTAGCTATGGTTCGGCCGGGTGGTCCACGTCAACGTATGATGGGCAAGATCCCCGGTTAGATGGACGGCAATGGGCGGGTCCGCGTGGACCATCGATGGGAGGAAAGCCAGGAACGCGGAAAGGAAAACACAGAATTTCATTTGGCACCCCCTCTTGCCGCGGAAGGCTTCACTTTCCGGTGATACAGGATGATATCCTTCGGCGCAGGCAGGCTGGCTTTATCCGCTGCTTCACGCTGCTTGCGACGCTCCTCGCGCAGGTTCCATGCGTCGCGCAGTCGTGGCCCCTCCAGACGATACAATTCGTGGAGCAATTCAATTGGCTCCATCGCCGCCTAGTCTGCGGGGTTGCCCTTAATCAGAAGCAGGGACGGAACGTCAGATGGGAGACCGGCAGGAATCTCGTAGCGGACTTGGCCCTGTCCCGGGGAGACAGACGAGTTCCCAACCATGAGGACCGTCTTGTAATCTTTGCCCCCTTTCCTGACGCCGTTGATAACGGTCAGGTAGTTGAAGTCCACGCTGCTCCACGCCTGGTATTCCGTGCCCCCGTGCCACCATTTGAGAAGGGAGGCTTTTCTATCCACCACCGTCGCCGTCACGATGATAAACTGCTTAGGCTCCCCGGTATCGGAGATTTGAGCTGGATTCGCCGCAGCCGGCGACATCGAGGGTAGCAAACCCGAATTGGCCACGCGATGAAGGATCAGCTTGCGATCCGGAAGCTGCTTCTCTGACGTTTCCAGTACCTGAAACTGCGGAAGCGGCGGCGCGGCCGGAATGGCAGGAACGGAACTCCCGTCGTCGAGGCTTCCGACTATGGCGGCGCGTTCCTCCTGGGCGGAGAGCAGGCCGGGCAGGAAGGCGACGATGCAAGCGATTAGAATGCGTTTAGATGTGGGCATGGCAGATGGATCGGCATGGGTTTTGGCTGACTTACCCGTTTCGCCACTTCGGTGGCTCCTGAACCTGCTGCCTTTACAGCAAAGGGCGCGGACTTGATCCACGCCCTGTGCTCAGGCACCGCGAAGCGCCTTGCCGAAGAAGCGCAGCCAAGCCGCGCCGATTGGCGCGACAAGCTTTGATTCGCAGAACGGCCCGGCGCTGCGGCAAAATTACCCGGCGCTGGAGCGGAACGGTTCGGCTCCCGCGCAAAATCATTCAGCTCGCCAACAGATGGCCCTGAACTGCGACAAAATCATTGTCGAAGGCACGCTCATCGACGCGGCGCAAATGCGCAGCCAGTTCGCCGGCCTCAAAGATGAGATCGACCTCCTCGCTCTGAACTCAGTGTCGCAGGCGCAGCATGCCAACGATCTCATAAACACCGAAAACGCCGCCGTGCTGACCGCACTCCCGCAGACCTCAGCGAACAGTAATGGCGTCACCACGCTGAGCCTGAACGCCGAACCGGCCTATGAACAAAACCAGATGCAGAGCGTGATACAAAAGCTCGACGAACTGATCGAGGCGCTCAGGAGGTAGAGGCAGGAGCCCGACTTCCGAATGACCTCGTCAACTGCCAGAACGCTGCCGTGAACACCGTGCTGCCGCGGACTTCCAACAACACCAATGGCGTAATCGCCCTCGGCTTCACTGCCAACACTTCCTGCGACCCGGCCGAAATCCAGGCCGTCATCAACAAGCTCGACGAATTCATCAACGCGGCGAGGAGGTAGGAAACCGCAGAACGGAAGGAAAATGCCTCTTGTTTTCACCCTCTCAAAAATGGTGGAGTGGGGGATGACGGAGCCGCCAGAGCATTCAAAGCCACAATTCACATCGCCGACAGCCAGTGGAGGCCTTGAGCATTCAGCGCAAAAACAAGCCCATGAGGCGTGCCTTGCCGCACTCGGGCGGCAGGCAGTCCCTCTGTTGGAACGGACGGCACGCGCGTTCAGGATCGGAGGCTTGTCGAGGGTGCGCGTGGAACGAAGAGGAGGGGTGGCGATGCTGTGTGTGAGCCGGAAAAATCCCGAACTGGAAGGGAGACTGCGGCTCGAGGTTCAGGAAATGTTCGCGGTGCTTGCCAGCCGGGAGCCGTTTCTCTGGATGTTTTGCGTGTACACGGCGGGCGGGCTGACGGCGGGGACAACTGGGAGATTGATGGACCTGGAAGACGGCGCCGCATTGGAGAAGATCACGGAATCCTTCATCAACGCCTGTATGACGTATCCCGTCGAAGGCTGAGAGGGGAATGGTAGCGGCCCCCTCCCAAAATGCCCGGACGCCCTCTGTCCAAACGCATACGGCGCACATCCTTCGATGTGCGCCGCAGCGGCCAGGCAGGGACTGGCGGGGGTGGGAGGGAAATTACCGGGGAACGACGGTCGTGGTCTTCTTGCGGACGACCACTTTGGTGGCCACGCGGGAGTCACCTTCCGTGGTGTAGTGGACAGTGACCGGCAGGCCGGCCTTCACGAGATCGACGGAAACCGGGGCTCCTGTTTCGTCCACATAAGTGGTGGTTTTCGTGAATGAATAGGTCAGCGGATCCGGGGACGTCTCGGTGCGGATGATGACTCGTTCCGGGCTGAATTCATTGATGGTGCCCATGGTGGTGGTCGTCTTTGTTTCCGTGCGGGTCTCCGTCGTCCGCGGCGGACGCTCCGTGGTGGTGGTCTTCCTCACGATCACTTTATTGGCAACCAGACCGCCGTCCACTTTGGTATAATGAACGGTGACCGGCAGACCGGATTTGACGGTCTTGATCGACACTGGCTTTCCCGCTTCATCGACGTAGGTGGTCGTTTTGGAGAATTTGTAGCGGATGGGCTCGGGGGAGGATTCGGTGCGAATGACGAGGGCGTTGTCCGGGGTGAATTCACTGATCGTTCCCATCGTGGTCGTGCTCGTCGTCTCGGTGGTCCCGGCTGGTGTGGTGGTGGTCTTTTTCTTCACGACCACTTTCCGGGCAAGCAGTTCATCACCTTCCTTGACGTAGTGAACCGTGACGGGGAGGCCGGACTTCACCGTTTCGATGGAAACGGGAGCGCCGGTCTCATCCACATAAGTGGTGGTTTTGGAGAAACGATACGTCAGTGGCTCCGTGGACGACTCAGTGCGAACGACGATGCGCTCACCGCCGAAATCACTGATGGTGCCCGTCGTCGTCGTGGTGGTCGTTTCGGTAGTGCCACCGGGGTCGGTGGTTTCCCGGGTTTCTTTGACGACTGTCTGCGCGAGTGACGGGAGGGCGAGCACCAGCGTGAGGGAAGCGGTGGCACATTTGATAGTGTGGGAGATGTTTGGTTTCATCGGTGATAGGTAGTTGGGTTAATTGCCGAAACGAAATCCTGGCGGACTAGGCTCGCCCTTTTTCTGCACGCGGGATGCCGCGGACGGAGAAACCGCCTCAACGACGTTGGACAGGCGGACTGGACCTTCGTGACCCTCTGAGAATCAGGCGCGAATGATTGCATTCTGCGCCGGCCATCCCGCAAATTGCTCAAGCCAGACAGGGCGAAGCGGTGGCCCTGGCCTTCGCAGAACAGGGAGTGACACGGGAGAACGGCGCAATTCCTGCAAATAGCCGTTAGCGAAAACCGCCCCGACGCTGAGCGAAGGGGCACGAAAGGAGGTGAATTCGAATGAAAGCCATACTCATAGCCTTGGCAGCAGCCGCAATGGCGCTACTGAACAGTTGCTCTGCGAGCGGCCAGGCCAGCGGCTGGTCAGCCCAGGCAGGCGGCATACAGGGCAGCGGGACGATCCGGGAGCGTTAGTCTCCGCAGCCCCCCCTTTGGGTGAAGCAGCAACCGACCGCTGCTTCACCCGCATTGATCAGATATAGACAAAAAAAGAGACTTTCCGGCAGGAACGCCGGAAAGTCTCCCGTGATTGTGTTTTGCTCAGAGAGCGGCGTGCTTAGTAGCGATAGCGCGCGCCAATGCTCCACTGCTCGAAGTCATGCTCCCCGTTCAGGTACCCGGCGGTGACATCCCAGTTGGAGGTGAGCTGATAGTAGAGCTGGACGTAGTAAGCCCAGTCTCCGCCGTCGAAGAAGTCGTCATCGACATCGTCGTCAACGTCGAGGTTGCGATACATGGCCCCGGCGTGAACGGTGAGGCAACCCCACTTGCCGCGCAGGTGCGGCCGGGCATACCAGCCGCCATCGCTTTGGCTGTCCCAAACAGTTCCACCGCTGTTGTCGAGCACCAACTGGTCATAACGCTGGTGCGCATAACCCACGTCGGCGGCGAGATGGATATTGTCTGTCAGCGGGAAATAGCCTCCCACGCCGATGGTGAAATCCCACAGATCTTCAATACCGCCGACGAAGCCGCCAGAATCCACATCCGTCCAAGCCACACTCGCCGCGAGGTAGAAGTTCTGCATCGGTGAATATTCTGCGCGCAGAATAGCGCCATCGGAGCTTCCGCCGAATCCCCAATCGGTATTGGCGTAAAGGAGCTCGATGTTGTTGTAGCTGATCGGGCCCGCGCAGGGGTCCATGGCGGGCGGCGGCGGCGGCGGGGGGTTCTTGCCCGCGTAAGCCGGAGCGACACCCGCACTGGCGGTAGCCGCGCTCATAGCGAGGGCGGCGAGGATGGTAGCGGTCTTTTTCATCAGGTTTGTTATTGTGGTTGGTTGGTTGCAGGTTGCGGACCGGTCCGCACCAGGTTTCGGCTCTCTGGTCGTTGATAGTTGAGTAATCGAATCCTGATTTCTAATACTTGCAGAACTTTTGATGGTTTTGCAAACAAAAAAAACAGGAGTTTCCAGAGATTTTATGGGAAGCAGGGGTTTTTCCGTTGGTATGAGACCAAGACTAGAAAGACGCGATTTCACGCATCCTGTTCGCCCCAGAGGCATAGCCGCTCCTGTTGTGGCTCTGAATTTTGCTCCCAATCGCGGCCGGTTCCCGTGTTTTACTCGGAACTTCGCTCGAAAGGGCCACTTCCCAAGAGGGAAAGAACCTCTCCGCAGAGGTAGAGCGAACCGCAGATCAGTCTCCGTTCCGGTAGATCTGCCGCCGCAGCCATCGCTGCCTCAAGGGAAGGGAAAATGGCGGTGTGCAGGCCTGCCGGGGCGCTGACCTCAAGGATTTCCGCGTGGACGGCCCTTGGACTCCGAAGGGTGACGAAAAAAAAGCGGGCTGCCACCCCGGCGAGGACGGCGAGAGAAGTCCCGTAGTCCTTTGCCTCGACGGAGCCGAAAATAACCGTGGCCTTCTCCCGGCCGAACGCCTCCTGCCATGCCCGCACGGTGCTCGCCATCCCATGGGGGTTGTGGGCACCGTCGATGACGATCTGTCCTCCGGCCAGTTGCTGAAACCGCCCCCTCCATTCGGTTCGCGCCAGCCCTTCCGCCACCGCTGCGACCGGAAGCCGGAAATTCGCGGCCCCCAACGCGGCCACAGCCAAGGCTGCATTCCAACGCTGGTGCTCCCCCGAAAGCGGCAACGGTCCCTCCCACGGTTTCTTAATAATAGTGAACGGGGCACCCATCCTCTCCGCCGCCGCCCGAAGGACATGCTCTGCCTCCGGTTTCTGTGGGGCGCTCACCACCGGTACACGGGGCTTGATAATCCCGGCCTTCTCCCCGGCGATCTCCTTAAGCGTGCTCCCCAGCCACTGCTGGTGGTCCAAATCGATGGGCGTGATGACGCTCACCAACGGCGTCAGGGCATTCGTCGCGTCCAGCCGTCCCCCCATTCCCGTCTCCAGCACGATGATTTCCGCTCCCCGGCGGTCCATCCAGTCCAGGGCCAGCATGAGGGTCAGCTCGAAAAACGTCGGATGCGGATCCCAACCGGTCACGACCGGCCGCAGCGCCTCGATCCCCCGCTCCACCTCGTCCATTTCAATCATTTTTCCCCCGCACGTCATTCGTTCACAGAAGCTCACCAGGTGCGGCGATGTGAACAACCCCGTTCGTTCTCCTGCCCGGCGCAGGATGCTCTCCATAAACGCGCAGGTCGATCCCTTCCCGTTCGTCCCGGCCACATGGAGAAATTTCTGCCGTGACCCCGGTAATTGCAGTTCCTTCAACAGCCGCCGCGTGTTCTCCAGTCCCGGCTTCATGCCGAGGTGCTGCACGCTGTAAAGCCATTCAAGGGAGGGGTTCATGGAGCGATGGAATGGGCCGCGGAATGAGGGCGGTCTTTTGCCCACTCGTCATCCGGCCGCGTGAGTCGTCAATACTGACTGTGACAGCCTTGTTCCGCCTTTCTCCGTGCCGGCGGGTATGATCCGGTCAGTTCGCCGTGATGCGCACCCTCACAAACCGCCGCAGTGCGGACTTCCATTCCGTTTCATCGCGAAACTGCAGCATGGCAGTGCCGTCGGGGTTCATGACAGGAGGCAAAGAGGTCAACGGAGACCAGCCGGTGAGGTCGCTACCGGCTTCGGCGGTGAAGGTGACGGTGGGGAGGACCTGGGCGCTGACGGTGAAAGTGACATGCAGGTGGTCAAGGGTATCTGGTCCGGGGGCAACGGCGTAAGAGGGAAGACCTGACAATGCGCCGCGGGTGCCATCGTCAGGCCGGGTGCCGAGGACGAACTCGATGAGATTGCTGAGTGCGTCGCGATCAGGATCGGCGTCGGGTCCGCTGATGGCGGGGTCGGCGCGTTCGGCGGCGTTGAACCAGCCGGGCAACCAGTTGGCGTAAGTGACAGGAATGACGAGGGTGCCAGGTGTTCCGCCCCATTGGAAGCCTGCGGTCCAACTGGCGGCGAGTGCGTGATCCGGATTTGCAGCGGCATCGACCAAACGCATCGAAGGCCCGTGACCATCGGCCGCTTCCGGCCAGCCTGCTGCCGCGTCGTCGTCGAAGCTGAAGTCTTTGATAGTGTCAGGAGTGCTGCCGGCGTCCGCGCCGTCGGGGCCGGTGATCCAGACGCGCTCGCCGTTATTGCTGAGATTGCCAAACCATGAGCCGGCGATGCGGGCATCGAGACTGTTCCCGTAACGCTGACGGAAGGCGGCTTTGTTCCTGACAAGAAGCACGGTGTCGCCCGGCGCGAGGGCCCGCACGGATGCCGAAGTCACGCTGGTGGCAAAGTCGAAACTGATGCCGGCGATGAACTTCACGTTATCGAGACTGACCGGGTCCGCACCGATGGCCATGAGTTCGAGAAACTCGAAGTCATCTCTGTCTGTGAAGCCCGCCGCGGTCTCCGCCGGCGTATTGCCAGGGGGATGATACATGATTTGGCTGACGACAAGATTCGCCGCCGTCGCCGGAACGGTGGCAAACTGGAACGTCGCCTCCGTGAGCGCGCTCCACTCGTTGTTGGTGCCATTGCGCACCCGCGTCTTCACGGTGGTGTAGAGGTTGCCGGGGACGGCGAAGGGTGCGGTGTATGTCAGCGCGGCGCCGGCTACCGTCCCGCCCCAGTCGCGCGGATCGCTGCCGTCAGTCGTATAGTAAACCGTGCTCCCGGCGGGCACTGTGGCATTCGTCGAGATTGTCAGGACATATCCCGCCGGGACGACGCCGCCATGCTGGCTGTAAGTGGCCGGTTCGGTGGCGGGCCAGAGATTGTGGAAGCGGAAGTTGGCATTCGACGCCGGAGTGGGGCTCGTATTGAAGAGGTGGGAGCGTCGATTCGACATCGGAGTGGTCCAGCTGCCCTGGTTCGGATTCGCCGTCGTAGCAGTGGTCCAGTTGTTGAAGAACGCCTCGCTGAATGTCGTGTTGTGTGTGTAGAGCAGCAGCGGAACGAACGCCGTTTTCAATTCATCCGAGCGTTGCTTGATTCTGCAGGTGGCCGGCACGCGGTCATCGAGCACCTCGCCATTGAAGAACCACTTATTGACGCGGTCGGCGACGCGCAGCTTGAACTCCGGTGACGCATAGAGCCGCCGGAACATCTCCGACTGCTGGCTGCTTCCGGTGCCTGTCGTGTTGCGCAGGTCCGTCTGAATCGTATCGTAGTTAGGCGGCTTGGTGCCGCTGTGTCCGAAGCTCCCTTCGGCGTCCCACACGTGCAGCCGCCAGCGGCCATGCGGGACCCGTTCGCGCGCCGCCACCCAGTTGTTGTTCGGCCAGTCCCACATGCCCATGTAGATATTCATGAGCCAGTAGTCGATGCACTCATCGAGGTCCACTTCCGCCGCCGCGGCGTCCCATTTGGTTTTGTTTCCGACATCCTGGCTCATCGTGAGCAGCTTGCTCATCATGTCCAGCCATTCCACCCCATCGCCCTCCTCGAGGCCGTCGTTGATGCGAATGTCCCATGCATTCGTGGAATCGAAGTGCGCCTGGAAATATGACTCGCGATAGCGCTCCACCGTGTTGAAGAACCCTTTGTAAATCCCGTTGAGGTAAAGCGTGTTGTTCGTGCCCCTCACGGCCTTGTGGCCCATGTCGGTGACAAGCCGGCGCACCAGTTCGTCTTTGATCCACGGATTGCTGATATCATTCTTGCCGGCGCGCGGGCGGAGTTGATCGAAGGTCTTCACCGGATACTCCTGTCCGAAGACCGGATAGTCGAGTTCCGCCTGATCGTAGTCCTCGCGAAAGAAGATATTGAAGCTCGGCTTCTCCGTGGAGTTGGCGCTCCACGGAGATTGAGACGGTGGCTGCGTGAGGCGCAGCCGGGGACGGGAGAACGGACTGCTGGCAAGGCGCAGACCGGCGTTTTCAGAGAATCCCGCGACGCCATCGTTGCGGTGCCATTCGAGTGCGATGGGCCGTTCGTAAGGCCGTCCGTGCATGAGGCCCATGTGATAGTCCGCAACGCCGGTGGCACTCCACACGCCGTTCGCATCGTAGGCCCCGCCCACGACGGCCATGACGCCGAAGTTCTCGTAAAAGTCGCGATCATTGTCCGCCGTGAAACACATCGCCGGCACGCCTTTGAGAGCCGTGTTCTGATTGATAAGGAAAGTCGCGGACTTCGTGCCCGATGAAACGGCGCCAGCCATAAATGCCCTCGCCCTGACAACGGTGCCGGTCCTGTCATTGGCCGCAGGATTGATGGTGAGCGGTCCGCTGTAGAGCGTGCTCGCCGCTGCCGGTTCGGTGCCGTTCAACGTGTAACGAATCTCTGCGCCCGGCGTCGGCGTGGTGATGTAAACCGTCTGCGCTCCGGTGTAAAAACCTCCCGTCACCGGCAGTGTCGCCGCCGCGTCGCTCCAGAAGTCCGGCGTCCGGCAGCGCAGTTGCTGAGTCGTGCCCGCGTTAGGCTGACCGGGCGTGGCGACATCGAAATAAACCAGCGTCCCGTCCACCTGACTGCGCCCAAAACTGTGGAAGGCATCCTGACGCGGGTAATCGATCTCATCCATGAGTGCCGCGCCGTGGTAGAGCCGGACGCGTTCACCGCCTTCGCTGAGTTTGAAATTCGTGTGCAGGTACTGCAACCCGGGCAGGCCGGAATTTTCATCACACAGCACCAGCAGCCGCCCGCCGGCGGGGATGGTGGTGCCGGACGGGAACGGCCATTTGTCAGGCGTGTCGGCTTCATCCGTCAGAAACCATCCGGTCAGGTCCACGGCAGCAGCACCGTCATTGTGCAATTCCACCCAGTCGGCGAACTTCGGAATGTCCGGGAATGGCGGCACGCTCGACTGATCGTAAGGATTATTCGGCTCCGGCGGAAGGTTAGGCTCGAAGACGCCGCCACAGGGTTCTCCATGGCCTGGCTTGTAGCTCCAGCTCTGCGCGAGTCCGGAGACCGGTGAAATGGGTGCCTGGCGCGCATAGGTCACGCTGGCATCATCGAGCCTGAATTCTTTGCCAGGCGATGCCGCGTAACTCGCATCCACCACATTGAACACCGGACGGAACGACTGGCTGCCCGCGCCATTGAGTGCGGCGAGGAAAGCGGTGCGGCTGGCAGCGGAAGCGGTGCTGAGCTTTGCGCTGTAGCTGAGAAATCCGCTCGTGTCGGCCGTCACCACTTTCAGCATCTCCGCCGGTGCGAGCACGCGACCGGTGTAGCGCACCTCGTCCATCCGCAGCGCCCACGGCGCGCTGGCTGGCGCAGGCATATTCGTGGACGTGAACTTGCCAAACTCGATGTTCGCCGCCGGGTGCGTCCACACATTGTTGAGCACGAACGTCCCGCCCGCCACATAGTCGGTGTAAATCGTCACGCGGTTTGCGGCCGCATCGTAAGTCACCGCCACATGGTGCCAAATATTGCTGGCGGTATCGTTGGCCTGATCGCCGTCGGTATAGACGTCCGCAGCCGCCGAATAACTGTTCGGATTTCCATCGCCCGCCGGCGTGTCCACAAAGAGGTAATTGCCGCTGGAGACGCGATTGTTGTCCACCGGTATGGGCGGCACGGCGGTGGTATTGCCGATCGTATCCCAGCGGCTGCGCACTTTGCCGAAACTGGTTCTCGCAGTGCCGTGATCGTAGTCCACCTGCCATGCATGTCGGTCGGAAACCGTCGCGCTGTCCGTGCCCGGACCGTCCACGCTGCGCCGGCAAAAGCTGTCGAAGCTCCCCGGCTCGCCGCTCAGCTTGATAAACATTTCGATGGTGAAGCCCGCCGTGTTGTAGATCGCATTGCCCGGAGCGGAGAAGCGCGCATTCGACAGCGTGGCATCGAACGAGAATGTGTTATCGTACACCGACCCGGTGACAGGGTCGAGAATGCGGACGCCAGGCAGGTCGGTGGAATATTTTGCGGCGTTGGCGGTCACGAGACTGGCCTGCGCGATGACCGCATTGGTGACACTCGGAGCGTTGGCAATCGTCGCGCCCGCCGTTCCCGGGACGACCGTTGCGCCGGACGTGTGATTCTCAAACCGCCACCAGCCTGCCACCTCCGGCCCCGGCGGAACCGG
>Ga0190270_10000966_pt1 | contig 13068 bp, 8 predicted proteins | sample Popmic320T_FD_133748 | JGI IMG/M metagenome (GOLD analysis project Ga0190270, IMG submission 133748) | Populus adjacent soil microbial communities from riparian zone of Weber River, Utah, USA - 320 T | ecosystem: Environmental > Terrestrial > Soil > Riparian zone | place: USA: Utah | collected... | reverse complement strand
CGCGTGTTACGGTCGTGGCGTTTCCGGTGGCTGCGCTTCGCTCCGCCACCGGCTAATATCCGGCGCCCCTCCGGGGCGCGAAATAGCTTCGCTGAGTTTGCCAGCAGTATCAGGACTCGCCGCACTCCATACGCTAGCGCGCCCCCGGCAATTAAATCGTTTCTCGATTGCGAATCTATCCGCGTCATCAGCGTTCTATTAACCCGTACACTCATATGCAAACCGCTCTAATTTGAGGGTTTGCCAGCAGTATCTTCACTTATTTCCCCTGGTTCTTCGATACGCGGTCGATGGGCGCGGGACGCGGCGCGCGCTGCCGCGGGTTCTGTTCAAGTAACTTGAGGGCTTCCTGCACAGCCCGCTCGATCTGGGGATCGCGTCCATTGATTACCTGAGCAGGCGTATATTCCACCTCGATGTCCGGCGCCACGCCGATATTCTCAACGTCCCATTCTCCTTTGAGATTGTAGAACGCCAGGGAAGGCGCGGTGATGCCGCCGCCGTCAATCGTCGCGGGTGTTCCGAGAGTGCCGACAAGGGCGCCCCAGGTTCGCGTCCCCACCAGGGGCCCGATTTTCCGCAGGCGGAAGTAATAAGGCAACGCGTCTCCGCCCGAGCCGGCAGACTCGTTGATGATCATCACTTTGGGGCCGTAGATTCCGGCGATCGGCGAGGTCGATGGCTGGCCGTCACGCATGGCGAAATAGCCCATGAGCTTCCGATCCAACTCGTTCACGATGTAATCCGCTACCATTCCGCCGTGGTTGTAGCGTTCGTCAATGATCGCGCCTTCTTTGTTCTGCTGGGCGTAATAGTATCGAGTGAAGGATGTGTAGCCGGGACCGGCGGTGTTAGGCAACCATACGTAAGCCAATCGCCCGTCCGAAAGCTTGTCCACCATCCGTCGGTTCTCTTCGATCCACGCCCGCGTTCGTAGCGAGTCTTCGCTGGCCACCGGAACCACGGTCACGAGCCGCGATCCTTCCAGCGAGGGCGTCTTGTTGACCCTGATCATTGTCTGCCTCCCAGCCGTTCCCTCGAAGAGGCTGTAAAGATTGGTCGGCGGCGTGAGAGGCCGTCCGTTGACTTCGAGCAGATAGTCCCCTTCGGCCACCTGAATCCCCGGCGCGCTGAGCGGCGCTCGCAAGTCGGGGTTCCAGTTCTCGCCGGTGTAGATGTGGCTGATGCGGTAACGCCCATTCTCTACGGCGAAGTCCGCGCCCAACAGGCCGACCGAAACGGGCTCTTCGCCAGGCTCGTCGCCGCGGCCGGTCAAATATGAATGTCCCACCGTCAACTCGCCGCCGACCATGGCGATGAGGTAGCCTAGATCGGCGCGGTGGCCCACATAGGCGAGGAGCGGGCGATACTTCTCATAGACCGCCTGCCAATCGGCCCCGTGCATCTTGGCGTCGTAGAAATACTCGCGCTGAATCCGCCACGTTTCATGATAGATCTGCGTCCACTCGGCGCGTGGATCAACCTGCATCTCGAGTTGCGCCACGTTGATCGCCCCGTCGCCAACCTTGGCGGGGCGGTCTGTCGCAACAATTCCCCAGCGGTTTCCGGCGGCTTGATAAAGCAGCTTCTTCTTGTCCGCCGAGAGCGTGTAAGAGCGGACGCCTTCGAGGAATGGCGCGGCCGCGCGCTCCTTGAGCTGGTATCGCTGCAAGCGCGCCGCCGCGGGCCCGCCGCCCGGCGTGTTCGGTTCCATATAAAAGATCGTCCCCGCCGCGCCTGCCACGAGGTTGCTGTAGTCGCCGGCCGGAACGTTGACGGCCAGGATTCGCTGCCCGATCCCATCGAAGTCAATGCGAACGGCGACGGCCTTCGACGCGCCCGGTACGGGCTGAGTTGCGGGTTCGCCGCGCGATTCGTCGCGGGGCGCTGCGCGCGGCTCGTCGCCGGTTTCAGGCAAGAGCGGTGACGGATCACTCGCGCTGAGCACGGCCAGATAGATTGCGCGGCGCACGGGACGGTCGACGGAACTCATCTCCAGCCAGCCGGTTCTCGGCCCGTAGTCCGTGCTCGCCAGGAAATAAAGATACTTCCCTCCCGCGTCGAACGCCGGCGATATCGCGTCCGCCAGTCCGTCGCTGAGTTGATAGGTTTTCTTCTCCGCCAGCGAATAAACGAAGATCGCCCGCAGGTGGCTGGTCAAGCTCTTCGAATAGGCGATCCACCGCGAGTCCGGCGACCAGGTCGCGTCGAATTCGCGGCCGGGATCGGCGTATGTGTCGGTGTCGATCTTCGCCGTCCGCCCGGCCGCGACATCGAGCGTCCAGAGATTCAGGTGATTATCCTGGAGCAGTATCTGGGTCCCGTCCGGCGACCAGGCGGGCGCGGAGAAGAATGCCGTGGACGGCAGTGGGATCGCCCGAGGTTTTGTGGCGCCGGTCGGGGCCCCAATCATAAGCTGGTACTCTCCGCTCGCGTCCGAGAGCCATGCGAGTTGATCGCCGTCTGGCGACCACACAGGGCTGCGGTCGTGCGCGCCGGGACTCTGCGTGAGGTTGCGGTAGTCGCCTTTCTCAGCCGGTACCGTGAAGATCTCGCCCCGCGCTTCGAATGCGGCGCGAACCCCGCTCGGTGAAAGCTCAGCGCTGCGGATCATCCCGTCCACCTTTTTGAATTGCGGCCGCGCCCAGGCGAGGTCGCCGGTCACTTCAATGTTGAGCCTGCGCCCCCGCCCCGTCTTGGTATCAACCAGGTGGATGTAACCGGACTGTTCGTAGACGATCGCATCAGGCCCCGCCGACGCGTTCATGATGTCGAAGTCGTCGTGGTGAGTGAGTTGCGTGACTTTTTTCGTGTCGCCGCGGTAGGCGAAGAGATTGACCGTATGATTGCGGTCGGAGAGGAAGTAGACGGTATCGCCAACCCACATCGGGTGAGTGTCGTTGCTGTTACTCCACGGGAGCTTTTCGACGGAGTAGTCGGCCAGCGTCATGATCTGAACCGGGTGGGTGCGGCCGCCCCGATAATGCCTCCACTGACTGGTCTCGTACCATTCCGGAATGAATGCGGTCGAAATCTCCTCGTAGGCCAACCGCCGGCCGTCGGGAGAGTAAACGCCGGTGAACGCGCGGGGCATCGGCAGCGATTCCGGAAGCCCTCCCTCCAGCCCCGTCGTCCAGAGACGGAAGTAAGACTGTTGGGGCGCGCTTGCGCGGGCCGAGGCGAAGACCACGCGTCGGCCATCGGGAGTCCACCCGCGGACGCGGTCCGCGCCCGGATGATAGGTCAATCGCCTGGGGTCGCCGCCCGCAGCCGGCGCGACGTACACGTCGGTGTTCCCCGCGACCGTGGCCGTGAAGGCGATCTGAGAGCCGTCGGGAGAGAAGTAAGGATCAATCTCGACGCCGGGCGTGGCGGTGAGTCGGCGCGCCTGCCCGCCGCTTCGCGAAACTACCCACAAATCACCCGCGTATTCGAAGGCCACCGACTCGCGGCTCACTGTCGGATGACGGAGCAGTCGCGTCCCTTGCGCGGTCGCGGCGCCGAATATAAAGAGACACAGCAGAAGGGCAAAAAACTGTTGTCGTATGTTCATAGATTTGTAGAAATGCAGTTTCAACGGGAACTGGATGATCCGCGAGATGTGTGACGGGCTTCAGTCTGTCCGTAAGCCGGGACAGACTATATTGGTTTTCAATTGCGTATACGGGTCAGCAATTGGCGCATTCGGTTTAAAGAACGCGTCAATAGAACGCTGATGGCGCGGACAAGCGCGGATCAGCGCGGATAAAATCAACAAAGTTCGGCGTCAATCCGCTACATCAGCGTCATCCGTGGTCTATTACCCCGTACACTGATTTGAATCCGTTCTAAAGTACGTCCCACATCCATGCTAACTGCGCCGCCCGTCCGGCGCCTCTTATTTCATTCAGCCGGTCGTGGCGCCGTCTGATCCGTTTGAAATCGTCTGTCAGGAATGGTCAGGTAGGAGGGCGCGCTCGCTTAATACATTAACAGTTGCAATGAGTCAAGAGATGAGGCAACAAATATTGCGCTGCCCGCCCGGAGGCAGCGCAGCGCCAATTGCGAACGGACTCCACGGGGATGACCCCGATCGCTTCCTTCTCATAGCCCGCGCGGGGCGACTGCTGTTAGAATCATGTCCGCGAAAGACCTTCCCGAAACTCTAGTGACATCCGGAGGTGGTTATGAACTTGCCGACCTCGAGAAGAGGTTTTCTGAAATCCGCTGCGACGACCGGCGCGTCGATGGGAATAGGCGACCTGTCATTTTTATCGCGACTGCCCGGAGTCTCGCGCGCGGAGGCCCGGTTGGATGACAAGTCCGTCCGGTTCCATCCGGAGATCGAACCGCTCGTGCGGCTGCTGGAAGCGACTCCGCGGGAGCGATTGCTGGAGGAAGTGGCCGCGCGGATCAAGCGGGGGTTGAGTTATCGGGAATTGCTGGCGGCCTTGTTGTTGGCCGGTGTGCGTAATGTTCAGCCTCGGCCGGTCGGCTTCAAATTTCACGCCGTGTTGGTGGTCAATTCCGCGCACCTGGCCAGCCTCGCCTCGCCTGATTCCGATCGTTGGCTCCCGATCTTCTGGGCCTTGGATTATTTCAAGGATTCGCAGGCCCGCGATGTTAGTGAGGGCGATTGGACGATGGGGCCGGTAAATGAATCGACCATGCCGGGGGCGCCGAAGGCCAGGCAAGCCTTCATCGAATCCATGAACAACTGGGACGAAGCGGCGGCCGACGCGGCTGTCGCAAGCCTGGTTCGTACAGCCGACGAGCGGGAAATCTTCGAGATCTTTTGCCGCTTCGGCGCACGCGACTTCCGCGACATCGGCCACAAGGCCATCTACGTGGCAAACGGTTGGCGTACGTTGCAACACATCGGGCGCCGCCATGCCGAACCGGTCTTGCGTTCTCTGGCGTACGCCTTGCTCTATCACGAAGGCGATAATCCGGCCAAACGGGACGCCGCGCCTGACCGCCCCTGGCGACGCAATCTGGGACTGGCCGCGAAGATTCGCGGCGAATGGCGGCAGGGCAAACCCGACGCGGAAGCCGTCGCCGAAATGTTGGCTGTCTTGCGCGAAGCCTCCGACGAAGAGGCATGCGATAAGGTTGTCGGCCAACTCAATCGAGGCGTCGCCCCCCAGTCTGTCTGGGACGCCTTTTTCCTCGGCGCCGGAGAATTGCTGATGCGCCAACCAGGGATCGTGTCATTGCACGCGGTTACATCGACCAACGCGCTCCATTACGCGTATCAGAACAGCGCCGACGACGAAACCCGTAAGCTCTTGCTGCTGCAAACCGCAGCCTTCCTCACGCTTTTTCGCGGCAATGGCGGAGGCGGAAAAGGCGTCCAGATTGACCTGCTCGAACCGCTGCCTCTCAATACGAAGGGCGCGCGCGCCGTCGAAGAGATTTTCGCCGAAGTGAGCGGCGACAGGATGGCTGCGGCGCGCAAAATGTCGGCTTATCTCAAAGAGAACCCGCAGCCGGAGAAGCTGATCGACGCCGCGCGTCGATTGATATTCCTCAAAGGGAATAATTCGCACGATTACAAATTCAGCTCAGCCGTTCTGGAAGATTACTATAACGTCTCTCCGGCTTGGCGAAACCGTTACCTGGCCGCCAGCGTCTTCAATTTGCGCGGCTCCGGCGGGCCGGACAACGAACTGGTCAAACGAACGCGCGCGGCGCTGCAATCATGAATCCTGGGAAAAGCGCGCGCAATTGAGACTGGCGTGTCAAAAACAGCGATGGCCGTGACCGAAATCGCGAAGCGTATGGAAAGCGGCGAGGACTCAAGGCGCTCCATACGCTAGCGCGCTCCTGGCAATTAGATCGTTTTTCGATAGCGTATAAATCCGCGCGATCGGCGTTCTGCGGCGCCTGCGGCGGCGTCCCCGGTATTACATTACAGTTCAATCTCCTGTGGAGCGCGGCGTTCCACCCGCGCTCCCAAAGAAAATCTCTGACACCAATGGAGGCCACGATGAAGACCCGACGTCTATTTATCGTCACGGTTATGTTCTTGCTCTGCGGGGCAGCGGTAGCCCAACCGAAGCCGCGCCTGCTCGACAAAGAGACCTTTATGGACATGGAATCCGTCGGCAATCCTGAAATTTCGCCCGACGGCAGACAGATCATTTTCACCCGCACGTGGGTCGACAAGGTCAAAGACCAGTATCGCAGCAACCTCTGGATAGTTGACGTCGACGGCTCGCGCGTGCGCGAGTTGACTTCGGGCGCGCGCAACGACTCTTCGCCGGTCTGGTCGCCCGACGGCAAGCGCGTCGCGTTTCTTTCGGACCGCGACGGGACGAATCAATTGCACGTGATGTGGCTCGACACGCGCGAAATCGCGCAGCTCACCCATCTGGAACAGGCGCCGAACGGCATCAAATGGTCGCCCGACGGAAAGCAGATAGCGTTCACCTCGTTCGTCCCCGACAACGACCCGATCCTCCCAATCAAATTGCCCGAACGCCCGCGCGGCGCCGAATGGGCCAGACCCGCCGTGGTCGTCGACCGCTTGTCGTGGGCCGCGGACGGCCGCGGCCCCGTGCCCAGGGGCCATACCCACGTCTTAGTCATTGACGCTACGCTCGGCGGCACGCCGCGCCAGGTCACCAGTGGCAAGTACAATCACGGCGGAGCCCAGGGCGGTTTCGATTGGTCGGCAGACGGAAAGACCATCTACGTCTCCGGCGCCCGCAAATCTGAAGCCGAATACCTGCGCAACGACAGCGAGATTTACGCCGTCGACCTTGCGTCGCTTGAGGTCAAGCCGCTCACGGATCGCAAAGGGCCTGACGGAAACCCGGTCGTCTCGCCCGACGGTAAATACATCGCCTATACCGGCTATGACGACCAGATGTACACAAACCATGTTTCGAGCCTCTACCTGATGGACAAAAGCGGTGGAGGCAAGCGCGTATTGACGGGCAATCTGATGAGCTCGCCGCAAAACCTGGTTTGGGCCGCGGACAATTCCGGCGTCTATTTCAGCGTTGAAGAGAAAGGATCGTCGCACGTATATTTCGCGCCGGCTAACGGCGCGTCGCGCCAGGTAACCAACGGCGTCCACGTCCTCAACGGCTTTTCACTGGCGAACAACGGCCAGGCGGCGGCCATTCGCACAAGCGCGCAGGAGCCGGGAGCGCTCGTGACTTTCAACCTGAAGGACGCGGCGAAGGTGACGGAGCTTGTTGATGTGAACGCCGACGTATTGACCAACGTCAAACTCGGCGACGCCGAAGAACTCTGGTACACGTCCAAGGACGGGTGGAAGGTTCAGGGCTGGCTGATCAAACCCGCCAAGTTCGAGACGGGCAAGAAATATCCGATGGTCCTGTGGATTCACGGCGGGCCGTGGTCGATGTATTCCGTCGCCTGGAACTGGGCCTTCCAGAACTTCGCGGCCAACGGCTACGCCGTGCTCTACACCAACCCGCGCGGTTCGACCGGCTACGGCCAGGACTTCGTCAACGGCATTCAATACTCGTATCCGGGTAAGGATTACGACGACCTGATGGCCGGAGTCGACGCCGCCCTGGCGAAGGGCTTCATTGACGAAAAGAACCTCTTCGTCTGTGGAGGCAGCGGAGGAGGCGTGTTGACCGCGTGGATCGTCGGTCACACCGACCGCTTCACCGCCGCCGTCTCGATGCGCCCCGTGATCAATTGGCATTCCTTCGTCGGCACTACGGACGGCGCGAACTGGTACTATCAATTTCAGAAGCGCCCCTGGGAAGACCCGATGGAATTCGCCGCGCGCTCGCCGCTCAATTACGTGGCCAACGTCAAGACGCCCACGATGGTCATGACCGGCGAAGCCGACCTGCGCACGCCGATGGGCCAAAGCGAAGAGTATTACCGCGCGCTGAAGATGCTCAAGAAAGAGACGCTGCTCGTGCGGATGCCGGACGAATTCCACGGCTGGCGGCGGCCCTCGCACCAATTGGCGCAACAGCTCTATCTTATGGCGTGGTTCGAGAAACACATGCGCAAAGATGCGGCGAACGCCAAGGTGGCGGACAACTGAGGTGGTCGAAGATCGATGATTGAGGATTGAGGATCGAAGATAGAGGATAGAGGATCGAAGATGGAAGATCGCGCTGAATATGGTTGTTCGATCCTCCATCCTCTATCCTCCATCCTCCATCCTCTCGAATTTCAACCACGCTTTCCGCGCGGCGTTCGGAACAACGCCGACGGAATATCGGACATATGGCTGCAATAGAAATCACGATCCGTCCGTTGAGAGAGAGCGACCTGCCTGATGCGGACCGCATCTATCGCCTGGCCTTTGGCGAGTTTATTGGACTGCCTGACCCGATGACTTTCGCGGGCGACACTGAATATGTGCGAACAAGGTGGCTGGCAGATCCGGCGTCGGCCTTGGGCGCTGAATCCGCGAGTGAGCTGATCGGATCGAACTTTTTGACCAACTGGGGCAGCGTCGGGTTCTTCGGCCCACTGACAATACGCCCGGACTTCTGGGGCAAAGGCGTGGCGAGTCGATTGTTGGGACCCACGATGGACATCTTTGCCGAGTGGGGGACGAAACTCGCAGGGCTTTACACCTTTGCTCAAAGCGCAAAACATGTTCACCTCTACCAGAAGTTCGGTTTTTGGCCTCAATTTCTCACGGCGGTTATGACGAAGCCGGTCGATCAACCCCTCACGGCCTCGTCCTGGAGCGGGTTTTCAGAAATGGCCGGGCAGGAAAGGGACGGCTGCTTGAAAGCTTGCGCCGAATTGACATGCGCGATTTATGAAGGATTGAATGTCGAGCGTGAGATTCGCGCGGTCGCTGAGCAGAAGCTTGGGGAAACAGTTATGGTTTGGGACGGCTCGCGATTGGCCGGCTTCGCGGTCTGTCATTGCGGCGCAGGTTCCGAAGCCGGAAGCGGCGCGCTATACGTCAAATTCGGCGCGTCGCGGCCGGGCCTCGCCGCCGAACAAAATTTCAGGCGCCTTCTGGAAGCGTGCGAAGCTTTTGCCGCTTCGCGGGGGCTGGAAAAACTAGTCGCCGGAGTAAGCACGGCGCGCGTCGCGGCCTATCGCCGTATGCTTGCGCGCGGATTCCGGTCTTTCACTCAAGGCGTGGCGATGCTGCGATCGGAAGATCAAGGGTATAACCGCCCCGACGTTTACGTCATAGACGATTGGCGCTGATTTAATAGAGGTTTGAAAATGACACTGAGAATTATCGCGTTTGGCGCGCACCCAGACGATTGTGAGTTGAAGGCGGCCGGCGTGGCTGCGAAGTGGGCCGCGCAAGGACATAAGGTCAAGTTCGTGGCGACTACCAACGGCGACGTAGGCCATTTCGCGATGGCCGGCGGGCCGCTGGCGCTCAGGCGAACGGCGGAAGTGAAAAGATGCGCCGAGACGCTCGGCATCGAGACGCAGGTGTTGGACATTCACGACGGCGAGTTGCTGCCTACGATTGAAAATCGTAGGACTATCGCCCGCCTGATCCGCGAGTGGCAGGCCGACATCGTGCTCGGCCCTCGGCCTTACGATTATCACCCCGATCACCGCTATACGGGCGTGTTGATGGAAGACGCCGCAGTGTTGGTAGCCGCGCCGTTCTTCGTGACCGACACGCCGCCATGCCCGCGCAACCCTGTTATCCTTTACTACTCCGACAAATTTAAAAAGCCCTGTCCGTTCGACCCGTCGATCATCGTCGGCATTGACGACGTGATTGACACGAAGCGCGCCTGCATCGAAGCGATGCCGTCCCAGTTCGCCGACAAAGATTCGTGGATGGGCCGTTATCTGCCGGGCGTGCCGGAAGATGACGAGGCGAGGAAGAATTTCATCCGCGATTGGCTGATCGACAGAGACGCCGGCGTAGCGAATGATTACCGCGAGCTGCTCCTTCGGCGTTATGGTGACGACCGAGGCCTTCGAATCAGGCACGCTGAGGCTTTCGAGCTTTGCCAGTACGGCTCCCAACCTACGTCGGCTGAATTGAACGAATTGTTCCCTATGTGACATCGTAGGGGCGGGTTTTCCCCGCCCTGCATCGTGGCTTTCAAAACTGGGGCGGGGAAAATCCGCCCCTACATTGCACGGCATTCAAAATCAGGGCGGGGAAAACCCGCCCCTACATTGCATGTCCTACGATCGCGAGATTCACCATCGTAAATCAATCAGATTGCGAGGCTACGATTACAGCGCGCCAGGCAGGTAATTTGTGACAATCTGCGCGCAGGAGAAGGCTTGTCTATTCGGAGGAATTGCGGATGGTCAGATTGCGCTGAATGATTATGGACGAATAGTCGAGAACGTTTGGAAGGAATTACCATCGCATTTTCCGTTAGTTGAATTGGATCGCTTCGTCGTAATGCCCAACCATTTCCATGCCATTGCTGTCATCGTTGATCCAAGAGCAAAACGTGTAGGGGCGGGTTTTCCCCGCCCTGATTCAAAATCGGAGACATCGGGCGGGGAAAACCCGCCCCTACACCAGTTCCGCTTTGGTTTGAATCAGGGCGGGGAAAACCCGCCCCTACGCGCATTGGGTGATGTCATCAGATGGTTCAAATATGAATCAACAAAACGGATCAACGAGTCGCGTAGTATGGCAGGCCGGCGCATCTGGCAACGCAATTATTACGAGCACATCATTCTCAGCGATAAATCGTACTGGAGAATTCGGGAATACATCGCTGATAATCCGAAGAACTGGGTGAAAGATAAACTTCATCCGGACAGCAACTGGCAGACAAACAATTGGAGAGGAAATATTGAATGAAACTGCTTGAAGGCAAGTCCGCAATCGTCACCGGCTCAGGGAGGGGCATTGGCCGCGCCGTCGCAACATTGTTCGCCGAACACGGCGCTCATGTCGTAGTCAACGACCTGGACGGCGACGTGGCCGAAGGCGTGGTCAATTCGATCAACGGCTCGGGGGGCGTCGCCACGGCCTGTGTGGGCAGCGTGACCGCGCCCGACTTCCCGGAAAAGATCGTGCAGACCGCCGTGCGCGAGTTCGGCAGACTCGACATCATCGTCAACAACGCCGGTTACACGTGGGACGCCGTCATCCAAAACATTACCGACGAGATGTGGGACGCGATAATCGACGTGCATCTGACAGCGCCCTTCAAGATCATCCGCGCCGCTGTCCCGCACATGCGCGAGGTCGCCAAGCAGGAGATCGCCGAAGGCAAGCGCGTCCAGCGCAAGATCATCAACGTGTCGTCTACCTCGGGCGTGGCGGGCAATCCCGGTCAGGCCAATTACTCGGCGGGCAAGATGGGCGTCGTGGGTTTGACGAAGACTATGGCCAAGGAGTGGGGACGCTTCAACATCAACGTCAACGCCGTGGCTTACGGCTTCATCGAGACGCGGTTGACCGCCGCAAAAGAAAAGCAGCAGCCCGTTCAAGTAGGCGAGAACGAAATCCAGCTCGGCATCCCCGATCAAATGCGGCAGATGGCGGTGAACTTCATCCCGCTCGGTCGCGCGGGGACTCCGGAAGAGGCAGCCGGGCCTGTATTGTTTCTGGCTTCGCCGCTTTCGGACTACGTGACCGGCCACGTGCTGCTGGTGACTGGCGGATCGTATTTATAGGAGGCGTCGTGTACAGTACCGCGCGCGGCGCTGCGTCTGTTCTATTTTCAGTAGAGGTTGAACATATATTCCAAACTGCCCCGCACGCTGACCGGTTCGCCGTTTTTGATCGCCGGATTGAATCTGATCTTCTGAGCGGCTTCGATGGCTTTGCGCGTCAAGCCGTCGGGCAATCCGCGGATCACGCGAATGTTCTGCAGTTCGCCATTGCTGGCAAAAACGACTTGCAAAACCACAGTGCCTTCCACAAGGTTGATACGTGCGATCTCCGTGTAGTTCGCCTTCTCCCTGTATAGGATGGTTGGCCTCTGGCTTTTGGTCATCGGCATATTATTGCCATCCGTGTTTTGAGCCGTTGCGGAAGGGACAGTGGCCTCTTGCGTCTGCTGCGAAGCCGGGTCGTCTGGGTGAATGAGGTTGATTAGATACAGAGCCAGTTCGATATTGTGTTCCTCAAGCAAGCGAAGCGCTTTCTCTGCGGCTTCCCGATCGCCCATCACCAGGTAGGTTTTGCCGAGTTGATAATGAACCGCCGCTGCCGCCGGCCTGAGCGCCGCCGCCTGCTGATAGGCAGTCACTGCCTCATCGAACCGCTTCAACTTGAGGAGGCACAGACCGAAATAGTAGAAGGCCCAAAAATCCTTTGGCTTGTCGGCGGCCGCTTTTTTGAAATGTTCCGCCGCTTTTTCATAGTCGCCTTTTCCATGCGCATCCATCCCTTTTTGGTAAGCGGGGCTGTGATCTTCGGGGCTCTCGGCGCTATGAACATTGCCGGAGGCGAAACTCGTTTGCGACGGCGGAAGGCATAAAAGCGAAAGAATCAGGCTTAACGCGATAGTGAAAAACCTTAGACGGTTTGTTGACGGCATGGCGGACCTCCTGTTCGAATGTAAGTTGACAGAGTTGGTAGTTCAATTCTATTCAACGGTCAAAGCAGCTCAAAGTGAAAACTGAAAAGATTATGCGACCACTCGATGGAATTACTATTTTGGACCTGACCCGGCTGCTTCCCGGCGCGGTGGCCACGATGATGCTCGGCGATTTCGGCGCCGAGATCATCAAGATCGAAGAGCCGGGCATAGGCGATCCGGCGAGGCATTCTCGCGCGGGCATCAAACAACCCGGCGCGTATTTCCTGGCCACCAACCGCAACAAACGCAGCGTCACAATAAACCTGAAACATGAGCGCGGGCGAGAGGTTTTTTTGAAGCTCGTGGAAAAGGCCGATGCGCTTGTCGAGGGCTTTCGCCCCGGAGTGATGGATCGTCTTGGCGTCGGCTACGAGACTTTGAAAGCGCTCAATCCGCGATTGATTTATTGCGCGATCACCGGCTACGGGCAGGACGGGCCTTATCGTTTGAGGGCCGGACATGACGCGAACTACCTGAGCGTCGCCGGATTACTAGCGGTGAACGGGCCGAAAGGTGGCGCTCCCACGCTGTCGGGAGTGCAATTGGCCGACCTGGCGGGGGGCAGCCTGCACGCGGTGATCGGCGTTCT
>Ga0190270_10000965_pt1 | contig 13074 bp, 12 predicted proteins | sample Popmic320T_FD_133748 | JGI IMG/M metagenome (GOLD analysis project Ga0190270, IMG submission 133748) | Populus adjacent soil microbial communities from riparian zone of Weber River, Utah, USA - 320 T | ecosystem: Environmental > Terrestrial > Soil > Riparian zone | place: USA: Utah | collected... | reverse complement strand
TGACATGGCAAAGTGTGGCCATGTCCCAATCAGCAGTGCGCCTGCTCTCCCTGTTGTCCTTGCTCCAGGGCCCTCGCACCTGGACCGGGGCGCAGCTGGCCGACCGGATGCAGGTCAGCCCCCGGACGGTGCGCAACGACATCGAGCGACTACGCGAGTTGGGGTACGCCGTGGAGGCCGCGCGCGGCGGTGTCGGCGGCTATCGGCTCGGTGCCGGCGGAGCCTCTCTTCCACCGCTGCTGCTCGACGCCGAGGAGGCGGTCGCGGTCGCGGTGGGGCTGCGTACGGGCGTCAACTGCATCATCAGCGGAATGGAGGAGACCTCGGTACGGGCGCTCGCCAAGCTGGAGCAGGTCCTGCCGCCTCGCTTGCGGCGCCGCGTGCACCACCTCAACCGCTACACAGTGCCGGTGCCGAACACCGAGCCCGTGCCGGTCGTCGACCCGGCGCTGCTCATGCTCCTGGTCGGGTACTGCCACCGACTCGAACGCATCAGGTTCCGGTACGGCGATGCCGCCGATGACCCGGAGACCTCCTCGAGGTGGGACGTGGAGCCCTACCGGCTGGTCAACAGAAAGCACCGGTGGTATCTGCTCGGGTTCGACGTCGCAGGCAACGAGTGGGACATCTACGAGGTGGACCGGGTCCACCCGTTGACTCCGCCGGGTCCGCGGTTCCAGGCGCGTGGCCTCCCGGCCGAGGATGTCGCCACCTTCGTCGCCCGTCGTGCCCCCGAGAGGTCGTGGCGACACCGGGCGGAGGTGACGGTGCATGCGGGTGCGCAGGACATCGAGGGCGCGATCATGCCCGCGGAGGGCTTCGTCGAGCCCATCGACGACCACTCGTGTCGACTGCGGCTCGGTGCGGAGTCGATCAGCGCCATCGCCCTCGCCCTCGGACGACTCGGTGTGGGCTTCACCGTGCACGACCCCCCGGAGCTGGTGGATGAGGTCCGCACGCTGGGCGACAGGTATGCCCGTGCCGCCAGTTCGCTGACTCCCCTGCACGCCGCCATGTCCGAGGCACCGTGAGTCTGCTGCCGATGCGGGGCTCGAGAGGCACGGCCTGACACGCGTGCCGCGGTCGTGTCGGTGGGGGCCGAATGCGAGCATGAGCACCGACCGCGCCCTCGGCACAGGCCTTGTTCAAGGAGCCGGGCCGGCAGGCGGCTGACGGCGGCACCAGATGTGGAGAACGAGACATGAACGCCACCTCGCACGGAACCGGCGGCCACGAACCCCTGTGGACTCCCGATCGCGACACTCTGGAACGTGCCAACGTGACCGCCTTCATGCGGTGGTTGCGGGAGGAGCGCGATCTGCCGCTCGCCGACTACCACGCCCTGTGGCGGTGGAGCGTGGAGAGTCTGGAGGAGTTCTGGGCCGGCGTGTGGGACTTCTACGGGCTGTCGGAGTCCTCCGGTTACGGCGACGTGCTGACCGAGCAGCGCATGCCCGGCGCGCAGTGGTTCACCGGTGCACGCGTCAACTTCGCGCGGGAATGCCTGCGACGGGACACTGACCATGCGCCCGCGCTGGTGACCGTCCGCGAGGGCGGGTCGCCGGTGGAGACGTCATGGGCCGACCTGCGCTCGCAGGTCGCGGCGATGGCGGCCTGGTTGCGCGAGGTCGGGATGGGCCCCGGCGACAGGGTGGCCGGCTACGTGCCCAACATCCCGCAGGCCGTGGTGGCCCTGCTGGCCACCGCCAGCGTGGGAGCGGTGTGGACGGCCTCGTCGCCGGACTTCGGCACCCCCAGCGTGCTGGCGCGGCTGCAACAGGTGGAGCCGGCGGTGCTGATCGCCGCGGACGGCTACTACTACGGCGGACGCGAGTACGACCGCCGGCCGGCGATCGAGGAGATCGTCGCCGCACTGCCGTCGTTGCGGCACGTGGTGACGATCGACTACGTCTACGACTCCGATGACGGGTCGTGGCTCGGGGAGTCCGCGGCGGAGCAGATTTCGTGGCGGCGGGTACTCGACCGGCGGGCCGACCTGGAGTTCGCCGACGTGGGGTTCGACGATCCGCTGTGGATCCTCTGGTCCTCGGGTACGACCGGCATGCCGAAGGGAATCGTGCAGGGCCACGGCGGCATCGTGGTCGAACTGCTGAAGGCGGCCGGCCTCGGCACGGACATCCGTGCCGACGACCGGTTCCTGTTCATGACCTCCACCAGCTGGATGGTCTGGAACTACCTGGTGGCGGGACTGCTGCACGGGGCCACGATCGTGCTCTACGACGGCAGCCCGACCTACCCCGACGTCGATGCGGTGTGGCGGGTCGCCCAGGAGACCGGCGCGACGATGGTCGGGGTAGGCGCCGGCTACCTGGTCGCCGGAGAGAAGGCGGGAGCACGACCGGGCACCGACCTGGACCTGAGCCGGGTGCGGTCCATCCTGCAGACCGGGTCCACGCTGCCACCGACGGCGTGGCAGTGGACCTACGAGCAGGTCAAGAGCGACATGTGGCTGCAGTCGATATCCGGCGGCACCGACGTCTGCTCGGTGCTGGCCGGTGGCAGCCCGCTGCTGCCGGTGCACGCCGGACGGCTGCAGGCGCCGGCGCTCGGGGTGGATCTGCAGGCGTGGAGCGCCGAGGGTGAGCCGGTGGTCGGTGAGGAGGGCGAGCTGGTCGTCACCCGGCCGATGCCGTCGATGCCGCTGTACTTCTGGAACGATGCCGACGGCCAGCGCTACCACGACAGCTACTTCGACACCTTTCCCGGCATATGGCGTCACGGTGACTGGATCACGGTCTACGAGGACGACACCGTCGTGATCTCCGGGCGCTCGGACTCGACGCTGAACCGGATGGGCGTGCGCATGGGGTCGGCCGACCTCTACGGGGTGGTCGACCAGTTCGCCGAGATCGCCGACAGCCTGGTCGTGGGCGTCGAGGGGGCCGACGGAGGCTACTTCATGCCGTTGTTCGTCGTTCTCGCCGACGACGCGACCCTGGACGACGACCTGCGCGGGCGGCTGAAGCAGGCGATCCGCAGCGAGCTCTCACCGCGGCACGTTCCTGACGACATCATCGAGGTGCCCGCCGTACCGCGGACCCTCACCGGTAAGAAGCTCGAGGTCCCGATCAAACGCATCCTGCAGGGTGCGCGTCCCGAAGCCGTCAGCGCCACCGGAGCCGTCACGGATCCGGAGATGCTGAGGTGGTTCGAACGCTTCGCCGAGCAGCGACTTTCGCGCAGCGACTGACCCAGCCACTGACGCAGCGACTTCGGACCTGCTGTCTCTCGGTCGTCTGACCGGCCCGTCACCGCTGAGCCAAGCGGCGCTCTGCGGTCACGACGGGATCCGGAACTCGAGCGCGAGCAGCGCAGCGCGGGCCTGCTGCGGTTCGGAACCTTCGGCGACCGCTGCGAGAGCCGCCCGCCAGGCTGCGGCGAGCACGCGGCTGAGAACGGGGGACGCCTCGGTCGTGTTGGCTCGCAGCATCTCGGCCAACCGGTCCCGGTCGGCGCCACCGGGTGGGTCTCCCAGGATGCGAAGGAAGCCCTCGCGGACGGCGAAGTCGAACCCGACGCGCAGAGCGGCTGTCACGGCCGCGGAACGATCCGACGCCGGCACGTAGGCCGCGATGGCGCCCTCCATCCGGTCCAGCAGGCGTCGCTCCACGTCCTCCCGCACGAAGACGTAGAGCCCGAGCTTGCTGCCGAAGTGGTGGTAGAGGGCGCCGGTGGTGACGTTCGCCGCCGACGCCAGCTCGCTGACCGTGACCTCCTCGAAGGGGCGCGCGCCGAACTCCCTGACGGCAGCCAGCGCGAGCCTGCCCTTCGGGGAGGTCGATACCGGGATCCACTCGCGCACTCGTACATAATGCCGTTATGCTTGAGCCAAATCCAGTTACGCCCGGAAGGATGCGCCATGAAGCTCGAGTTCCTGTTGATCCCGACCTCCGACCTGAGCGCTTCACTCGCCTTCTACCGCGACGGCCTCGGATGCACCGAGATCTGGCGCGAGGGCGATGCGACAGTCGCCCTTTCCATGCCGGGCACCGACGCGCAGCTCATGCTCGATGCCAACGACCCCGACGCCCCGATCGGGCCGCTGTTCGTCGTCGACAGTGTCGAGGCCTTCCACGCCGCCCGCGCAGCGTCACTCACCGTGGTCGGTGAGCCCTCGGAGATCCCCGGTGGCTTCCTGGCCACCTATCAGGAGCCGGGCGGGGCCACCATCTACGTCATGGACCAGTCGACAGACTCCGTCACCCAGTAGGGAAGCCGAGCTTCCCCGGGAGCGACGGGAGAGCCTGTCGGAGCGCTACTTGATCGCCTCGGCGAGCAGGTCGACCTGCTCGAGGTCGGACGAGGTAGGAATGAAGATCAGCTCGTCGCAGCCCGCTTCGCGGAAGGCGGCGGTGTAACCGGCGACCATCTCCTGGCTCACCGCGGCGCTCGCCGCGATCTGGCCGGCCATGTCGCCGAGCCAGCCGTAGTAGTGGTGCAGGTAGGAGTCCGCCTGCTGCCGGGCGTCGTCGCCGAGGGCGAAGCACGCGAGGCTCAGCTTGCGTGGCCGGCCCTCGCGACCGGCTTGGCGCCAGGCCGCTTCGACCGCGCCAACGCCCTCGGTGAACATCTCCGGCGTGCCCCCGCCCATGATCCAGCCGTCCGCGAACCGTGCGACACACTGGAAGCTGGCCTGGGCGCTGCCGCCCAGGATCAGCTCGGGCCGCCACGACGGGTCGGTGCCGGACCCATTGGGCCCGCTACACCATGTTCCTCACCCCGCCAGACCCGCTGCATCGTCTCCAGCTGCTCGTCGAACCGCCGGCCGCGGCCGGCCGTGTCGATCCCGCCGACCCGGTAGTCGTCGCCGCGCCCACCGAGGCCGAGCCCCCACGAACCTGCCCGCGGCGAGCCGTTCCAGCGAGGCGGCCTACTTGGCCAGCAGCACGGCGTTGCTGTACAGGGGAGCGAGCAGCACTGACGTGGTGAGGCGGATTCGGCTGGTGACGGCGGCCGCGGCAGACAGCGCAACCAACTCCTCGTAGCTGTCGTAGACGTGCCGGCCGATGGTGCCGAGGGTGGAGAAGCCCGCCGTCTCGGCGCGAGCCGCCCAGCTGGTGAGTGCGCTCGCCTCGGTGCCCGGCACCGCGTTCGGTAGGCCGATTCCGACGTCCATGGGCGCCTCCTCCGCGTCCGGTCACGAACCCTACGAGAGAGGCATGAGTCAGGCGACGTCGCGGGCGGCGGCGGCGAACGAGTCGGTGTCGAGACCCCAGGCGACGATGCGTCGGGGCTGCACCCGGATGTAGGCGGGGTGGAAGTCGAACGGCGCGCCCAGGCGCTTGCCGAGCCGTTCCCCACCCGTGATGGGCGTCTCCGCGAGGCCACGGACCTCCAGGCCGCGCGGAGTCCACGGGTCCAGGGAGGCGAGATCGTCGACGACCACGGCCACCTCGGGATGGCGTGATGCGTCGCGGAACTTCTTGCTCGCGGTCATGTCGGCACCACTGCCGATCACGATCGTCTCCGTGTCGGGGTCGAAGAAGACACCCACGGGCGTGACATGCGGTGCACCGTCGACGCCGACCGTGGCGATGCGCCCCAGCAACTGATTCGTGAGGTACTCCACCTCGAGTTCGGAGAACGTGCCCATCATCTTCTCCTGCGGTGTCGTAGTCGTTCGGCGGCAGCCGCCGCTTCGACGTCCGACAATAGGAGTTCAACTTAACTAGAGGTCAACACGGGCGGCGAGGGATGTGCCGACCTTCGCCGTCGCCCTAGGCCACCTTCTCGGGTGAGCTCGCCCTTGCGGCTTCGCGGTCGCTCAGGTGCAGCGCGTACAACCCCGCCTTGGCCAGCTCTGGCACCGGTCTGATGTTGCGGTCGAGCTCCGCGGAGAGCGCGGTGCACAGCCGGGTGAGGACCTGCTGGTTGGCGCAGACCACGGTCGGAACGCCGTCCATCGCGAGGCGGGAGACGCGGTCCAGGGTCCGTGACCATCGGCCCTTGCCCCGTCGGGCGAACAGGTCGACCCACTCGACCTGACCATGTCGCGCCCCGCGGGACAGCACCGTTTCTCGACAACGCTGAACATCCGGTGTCAGGGCCCGGCGTACCCCGTAAGCGCCGAGCAGCGGCACGAGAGCGTCTGCCTGTCGGCGCCCCGTCCTGTCCAACGGCCGGTCGCGGTCCGCTCCGCCCCAACGGTGGGAGGCGACAGCCTTCGCGTGCCGGACCAGGAGCAGCGGCCAGGCACCGTCGGGGCGCTCGCGCTGGAAGCGATCGATCACGAGACCATCCCGGTCTCGAGCGAGCACCAGCGCCGCGTCGGGCGGCAGCCACACCAGGTCGTCGACCTCCGCTCCGGCCCGAAAGGTCCCCCCGGCGGACTCCATGGCCCAGTAGCGGACCCGCTTGGGTGCGCTGCCCTTGCTGTAGCGCGATGCTCCGAGCTGCGGTCCGACGATCCCTGTGTGGCCGGTCTCCTCCGCAACCTCACGCAGTGCACCCAGGATGGGGTGTTCCCCTGGCCGCAGCTTTCCCTTCGGCAGGGACCAGTCGCGATGAGCAGGCCGGTGGACGAGGGCGATCTCCACACCGAGCCGGGTGTCCGCCGCTCGCCACAGGACTCCGCCGGCCGCCTCGATGCTGCCTCCCATGACCAGGCTCCTCCCGGGTGCTGGGGCCCGCGGCCCGCCTCTCGCGAGTCTTCGCTCTCATGCTCCTGGAGCGAAGCCAACACGCCGTGTTCGCGGAGGGGCCAGCAGGTGAACACGCCGCCGGGAGCGCGCTGTGCCGCCTGGGCTTGGAAAGGCCCGCTGTCGCGCGCAGCGTGCGTGAGGTGTAGAACCGAGGAGCATGACGCCTGCGCATTCCGAAGTCGAACGCAAGTACGACGTGACGGACGATGTTGGCATCCCCGCGCTGGAGCAGCTTCCCGATGTCGTGCGTGTGGAGACGCAGGAGCTCGAGCTGGACGCGACCTACTTCGACACCGATGCGCTGGATCTGGCCGCCGCGGGGATCACGCTGCGTCGGCGCACCGGCGGAGACGACGAGGGCTGGCACCTCAAGCTCCCGACGCGGCGCGGGCACGAGCGGCAGGAGCTTCACCTGCCGCTGTCTCGGGCGACGAAGACCCCGCCGAAACCTCTGCGCGACACGGTGCAGGTGCACACCCGGCGGCAGACCTTGAAGCAGGTGGCCGGCATACGCACCCATCGCACCGTGCATTCCCTGCACGGCGAGACGGGGGAGGTCCTCGCGCTCTTCTGCGACGACACGGTCACCGCGCCCACTCCGGCACCGGAGGACAGCGGTTTGCTCCTCGCGTGGCGGGAGTGGGAGGTCGAGCTGGTCGAGGGCACGGCCGATCTGCTCGCCGACACCGACAGCCTCGTCCGCGACGCCGGTGCGACACCGGCCGCGGGCCCCTCCAAGCTGGCCCGGGTCCTGGGCGACCGCGTTCCGCACGATGACGCCGTACCGGTGCGGCTGCGCTCGAAGAGCCCTGCGGCCGCGGTGGCGCTGACCCGCCTGAAGGAGCAGCTGGCGGAGATGAAGCGCCTCGACCCGCAGGTCCGCCAGGACCTGCCCGACTCGGTGCACGAGATGCGCGTCGCGATGCGGCGGCTGCGCTCGGCGATGGCGACGTTCCGCCCGTTGCTGGACCGCGAGGTGAGCGAGCCGATGCGCGACGAGCTGAGGTGGGTGAGCCATGTTCTCGGTGAGGCACGCGACGCCGAGGTGATGCACCAGCGGCTGCAGACCCTGGTCGCCGCGGAGCCCGTCGAGCTGGTTCTCGGTGGTGTGGTCAGACGCATCGACGCCGAGCTCGGCCGTCGGTACCGCGAGGCGCATGACAGGTCGCTGGAGGCGTTGTGCTCGGACCGCTATCTCGCGCTCATCGACAGCCTGGACGCCTTCGTCAACAACCCACCCTGGACCGACGATGCCGTCGAGCCGGTCAAGGACGTGCTGCCCCGACGGATGCACAAGGACTGGAAGCGCCTGCGTCGGCGCGTCGACGCGGCCGAGGCTGCCAGCGAGCCCGATCGCGACGTGCGGCTGCACGAGGCCCGCAAGGCGGCGAAGCGCGCACGTTATGCAGCCGAGTCGTTGGAGCCCGTCTACGGCAAGCCCGCGAAGCGGTTCGCTCGCGCCGCCAAGAAGGTCCAGTCGGCGCTCGGTGAGCACCAGGACAGCGTGGTGACGCTCCCAGTCCTTCGTCAGCTCGGCGTGCAGGCGCACCTCGACGGCGACAACGGCTTCACGTTCGGCCGGCTGCATGGTCTGGAACAGGCTCGTGCGGCCGAAACGATCGGCGCCTACTCGCGGGCCTGGAAGAAAGTCGACCGCAAACCACTGCGCCGCTGGTTCACCTGAGCCACGCGGAGCCGTGGCACCGTGTGCGGCTAAGCGGCGCGTCCACCTCGTCCCTGACGCGGGATCGGCGCAGCGACGATCCTCTCGACGTCCCAGCGCCGAACGATCCGGTCACCGCCTCCTGCCATCAGGCAGGGTAGGGGTGACGAGCTGGTCTGACCGAGCGCGACGAGCCGGCCACGCGCAAGGATGGCTCCATGACGGCCTGGGTCTTGCACGTTGACATGGATCAGTTCCTGGCGGCGGTCGAGGTCCTGCGTCGCCCGGAGCTGGTGGGGCGGCCGGTGGTGGTCGGCGGTCGGGGTGACCCGACCGAGCGGGCTGTGGTCTCGACTGCCTCGTACGAGGCGCGCCTGTTCGGCATCCGGTCCGGGATGCCGCTCAAGACCGCCGTCCGGCGATGCCCTGACGCGGTCTTCCTGCCCGTCGACTTCCCCGTGTACGAGGCGGCGTCGCAGCGGGTGATGCAGACCCTGCGCGGATTCCCGGGCACGGTGGTGGAGCCACTGGGCTGGGACGAGGCGTTCGTCGGCGTCGACACCGAGGACCCCGAGGGAATCGCCCGCGGGCTGCAGGCCGCGGTGCTCGAGGCGACGCGGCTGCACTGCTCGATCGGAATCGGGGACACCAAGGTGCGCGCGAAGACCGCCACCGGCTTTGGGAAACCGGCCGGGGTCTACCGGCTCACCCGGGACAACTGGCTGGAGGAGATGGGCGACCGGCCGACCACCGCCCTGTGGGGTGTCGGAAGCCGGATCGGGGCCCGGCTGGCCGTCCTGGGGATCGGCACGGTGCGCGAGCTCGCGAACTCAGCCGAGGATCCGCTCATCCGGGAGTTCGGTCCCAACACCGGCCCGCACATCGGACGTCTGGGACGCGGCGGGGGCAGCGTCGTCGTCGACGACACCCCTTGGGTCGCGCGTGCGCACGGGCACGAGACGACCTACCAGCGCAACCTCACCACGCCCGAGGAGATCGCCGGCGCGCTGCGCACGCTGGCAGGCCAGGTGATCGAAGACCTGCGCCGTGAGGGACGCAGATGCGCGCGCGTCCACCTCAAGGTGCGGTTCGCGCCGTTCTTCACCGTGACCCGGGTTCGCAAGCTGCCGGAACCGACGTACGACGCGGGGGTGATCGCGCAGACCGCGCTCGACCTGCTTCACGGCCTGGACGACGACCGGCCCATCCGTCTGCTCGGCGTACGCGGGGAGATGGTGCCACCGGAGGGCGGATACGACCCGCCACGCACCCACAGCCGTCACGGCGGTCCGTAGGCGGGTGCCACCGAACATGGCTGCCACGAATGGGTCCAACGAACCTAAGGCTCGGCGGCGGTATCCGGGCTATTAGCCTGCTGCCTGTGCTCATCGCCGAAGACTTGTTGCTGCTGGTGACCGATGACTCGACCGGCAAGTCGATCGTGGGGTCCACCGAGCTCGAGCACGCCTTGGCCGGTGGAGTGCTGCTCGAGCTGGCCCTGTCAGGCCGGGTCGACGTGGAGAAGGGAAAGCGCTTCGGCCGCGGTGACCGCGTCGTCGTAGCCGACACGTCGCCGCCGGAGACCCCGTGCTCGACGACGCCCTCGCACGCATCGCGGAGAAGCCGCGCAAGCCGGAGTCTGTTGTCGGAGCGCTCCGCAAGGGGCTGCGGACGCGGCTGTACGAGCGGCTGGCCGACCAGGGCATCCTCCGGATGGAGCAGGGGAGAGTGCTCGGCCTGTTCCCGAGCACACGCTGGCCGGCCGTCGACTCCGCGCATGAGCGGCAGCTGCGTCAGGCGCTGGACGACGCGCTCGTCGTCGGCATAGACCCGCAGCCCAGGATCGGCGCGATCGTCTCGCTGCTGTATGCGATCAAGGCGGTGCCCAAGGTCGTCGGCTCGCGCGAGAGCAAGAAGGTGGTACAGGCGCGGGCGAAGGCGATCGCCGAGGGAGCCTGGGCCGCCACGGCAGTGCGCAAAGCGGTGGAGGCGGTCAACGCTGCCACCGTCGCCGCGGTCGCCGGCGCTGCCGCCGCCAGCGGGTCCGGCGGGTGACCTCGGCCTTCGGTCTTCTATCGGTTGGCTTGCGGGTCCGTCGGGTCAGAACGGCATCGCGATGAACGGTGATGAGTAGTCATCGTCGCTCGCCAGCTGCCGTTCGGCGTCACCTGGCGAGATGCGGTTCCGCTCGGCCTCCAGCAGCATGCCCACCAGTCTGGTGTCGCCGGCGGTGGGGATTCCCGTCACCTCGTCGTGCGAGAGCACCCAGGAGACCGCCGCGGTGATGCGGGCCTGGTCGTCGTACGGCTCGTACCAGGTCGCGTGCGAATGGTCCGCACCGTCCGGCCAGTTGCGGCGGGACACTGTCTTGATGGTCATCAGTCCCACGTCCTGGCGGTGTACCTCGTCCACGAGGGCCTGGTAGTCGGCGCGGTACGACTCGTCGCTCCAGAGCACCGGGTTGAGCGGGGTCAGGACCGTAGCGAACGGGTACCGGCGCAAGGCCTCCAAGTGAGTTGCGGGTGCGTTGTGGCCATGGCCGGTGATACCGACCGCGCCGACAAGCCCCTCCTCCTGCGCACGGACCGCCGCTTCGAGCGCACCGTCCGGGCCGGTGGCCGAGTCGAGCTCGCCCAGGTCGCCGACGGCGTGCAGCTGCAGCAGGTCGACGCGGTCGGTCTGCAGCCGGTGCAGCGAGGCATGGATCTGCTGCCAGGCTGACTCCCGGTCCCGGAGCCCCGTCTTGGTCGCCAGGAAGATTCGCTCACGGATCTGCGACATCCACGGGCCGAGCCGTAGCTCCGCGTCTCCGTAGTCCGCCGCCACGTCGAAGTGGTTGATCCCCCCGTCGAGGGCTTCGCGTATCGAGCGGTCCGCCACGTCCTGTGACACGTCGCCGAGAGCCGCGGCGCCATAGATGAGTACCGAGCTCTGGTGGTCGAGGCGCCCGAGTCTGCGTTTCTCCATGGGACCACTCTCTGCCCTTCGTTCACACGGAGCAACCCGCGAGGCGAGTGCGTGAGCCTGTCATGTCCATGGAGGCTTGTCGACCAGCGGTTGGTGCTCAGCCTCCGGCAGACCAGGACACGATGTGGTCCGGGACGATCGTGACGATGGTGCGTAGGTCCGACCACTCGGCGACGTACTCGTCGACTTCGCCGAGGACCAGGTAGCGCCGGCTGATCGCCCGTGCCTGCTCGACGGTGGCGGGATCGTCTGCGGTCGCGACGGTGGCGGTTCCGCGCATCATGACCGCGGGGTAGGGCGACTCGAAGGTCTGGACGGAGAAGGCAACCCTCGGGTCGCGTAGCAGGTTGCGCACCCACACGCGCTTCTCGGTCGTCCACAGCGTCACAGCGGGTGCCTCCCACCGAAACCAGACCGGGACGACGTGTGGTGATCCGTCACGACGCAATGTGGCGATGACGCCGAGTGGGGTCGGGAAGGTCTGGGCGAGGAAGGCTTCCTGTTCCGACTCGCTCATGCTCATGATCTCGTCATCCTCCAGGCGTTCGAGTTGGCCTCGGCGCGTGTTCGTCCCAGTCCGGTGCGTGCAGACCCGGCGAACTCTCTTCGACGACCACTATCGCCGCCCTGCGACCTCAGGGACATCCGGCGCACCCGGTGGGAGCGCACAACAGGTGACCGCGAACAGACCGAGCGAAAGCTCGTGAGCCCTCGACAAACGCGTTAGTCACGACTAACCTATTTATATGATCGACCCGCTGACTGCCGCCGCCGAGCCGAACCGGCGGCGGATCATGCAGCTGCTGGCCGTACAGCCGAGGACCGTCAGCGACATCGCGGCGGAGTTCCCGGTGACCCGGTCGGCGATCTCCCAGCACCTCCTTGTGCTGGCCGACGCCGGGCTGGTCGACGCCGAGAAGGTCGGCAGACAACGGATCTACCGGGTCCTGCCGAGCGGGCTGCGAAAGCTGCAGGCCGAGATCGACAGGTTCTGGACCCACGAGCTCGATGAACTGGTCGCCGATGCTCACACCCTGAGGAGAGAGCCATGAGCTACACCAAGACCGCTGTCCTACCCGTGAGCCCTGACGAGGCGTTCGCGTTGATCACCGAGCCGGAGCGGCTGCGCCGGTGGCAGACCGTGTCGGCCGTGGTCGACCTACGCGCGGGCGGTTCCTACCGGTGGACGGTCACCCCGGGGCACGTGGCGTCGGGGACCTTCCGCGAGGTCGAGCCCGGCCGCCGGATCGTGTTCGGTTGGGGATGGGAGGGCAACGCCGAGCTGCCGCACGACGCCTCCACCGTGACCGTGACCGTCGAACCCGCCGAGGGCGGGTGTCTGGTGACTCTGGTCCACGAGGATCTCAACGAGGAGCAGGCCAAGGGCCACGCGGAAGGCTGGGAGCACTACTTCGAACGGCTCGAGCGCTTGGCCACGACCGGCGAAGCCGGACCCGACGAGTGGGCCTACGCGCCACAGGGCCTCGACCCGATCGTGGCCGCCGAGGCGGCCCTGGCGGTGCTGCAGCCCATCCTGCGCAACCTCACGTCCGGGGACCAGGGCAAGGCGACCCCGTGCGCCGACTACGACTGCCACGAGCTCGTCGAGCACCTCTGCACGTCACTCAGCCAGCTTGGCGCGATGGCCGGCGCCACCGTCACCGACCCCGAGGCCGGGTCGCTGGAGAACCGGGTCTCGGTCATGGCTGGGCAGGCCATCGACGCATGGCACCAGGTCGACCTCAACGGAACCGTTCCCGGCCCCGGGGGTACGCAGATGCC
>Ga0190270_10000964_pt1 | contig 13075 bp, 14 predicted proteins | sample Popmic320T_FD_133748 | JGI IMG/M metagenome (GOLD analysis project Ga0190270, IMG submission 133748) | Populus adjacent soil microbial communities from riparian zone of Weber River, Utah, USA - 320 T | ecosystem: Environmental > Terrestrial > Soil > Riparian zone | place: USA: Utah | collected... | reverse complement strand
CTCGAGATCGGGCTGCCGCCCGGGCACGGCGAACCACACCGCCTCGCCGGTCAGCCAGACCGATACCGAAGCCCCGGCAGTGACACCCATCGCGGCGACGGTCCAGGCCTGATTCGCCCGCTCGGCCGCCTCGGCGCCGCAGGTGATCTTGATCAGGAGCGACCGCGTTGTCATTTCGGTGGACATGGCCGCCATTGTGGCAGAGGGTAGCTCTGTGTTGATCACGAGATTCGCAGGTTCGGCACCCTGGGAGGCCAGATACGGCTACTCGCGGGTGGTCGTGGCAGGTGATTGGGCTATCACGGCAGGCACCACCGCGACAGGTGTAGATGGGATGGTGCTGCATCCAGGTGATCCATACCGGCAGACGTTGGCGGCCTTCACGATCGCGCTCGATGCGCTGCAGGCAGCCGGTGTGGCAACGGAGCAGGTGGTGCGAACCCGGATGTATGTCACCGACATCACCTCGCAAGCCGAAGTCGGCCGGGCGCACCTGGAGATACTCGGGCACATTCGCCCCGTGGCAACGATGGTCGAGGTTGCCGACCTCGCAGATCCTGCCCATCTGGTCGAGGTCGAAGTTGAGGCGTACATCGGAAGCTGAGACATCGATCTTCCACGATGGAAGACTGACTGCCGTGATCAAGCCATGCGTCTGGTAGTTCAGCGGGTGACTTCGGCACGAGTCGAAGTGGACGATCGCGTTGTGGGTGCAATTGATCGGCCCGGCCTGGTGATCTTGGTGGGAGTTACCCATGATGACCAGCCGGCAACTGCTGAACGGCTGGCCGAGAAGGTTTGGACGCTTCGCATCTTGCATGGCGAGCGATCGTGTCAGGAGGAAGATGCGCCGATCTTGGTGGTGAGCCAGTTCACGCTTTACGCCGACACCCGCAAGGGCCGCCGCCCTTCGTGGAGCGCGGCGGCACCGCGGGCGGCCAGTGAACCTCTGATCGAGGCTTTCGTCTCCTCGTTGCGGATCCGCGGTGCTGAGGTCGCTACTGGGGTCTTCGGCGCCAACATGCAGGTCGGTTTGACCAATGACGGGCCAGTAACACTCATCCTCGATTCAGCTGGTTAGCCGGGGCTTCCAAAGGCGACCTCGGAGATCAAGACGGCATCGCGACCCCTGGCCGTCGATCCCGGCTCGGCACTGGCCTCGATGGTGAGGCTGACCTGGTCGCCCGACTGGGGCAGGATGGTCAACTTCTGCACGGTTTCCACTCTGTCGCTCAGCGATTGTTGAAAGGAAGTGCCATTGGCAAAAGTCCAAGTCACCTGGGTGATCCGGCGATATTCGCGGTAGCGCTGCACCCCTGTTCCAGGGTCTACTTTGGCGTACCCATTCACCAGGCCGACTTGGGAGATTGTGGTTCCGGCCGGGAATCCGAAAGTGACGACCTGGCCAACGCCATTGCCGTTGCACCGCCACGCCGTGTTCATTGTCCCGTCCAACATCTGTTCGGGCACGTAGACGACTGGGTCACCAGCGCCATCGGTGGACTGTGGTGCCTGACAGCCGACTGTCACCTGGGTCGGCGTCAACGGTGCAACTTGACCTGAGTTCTGCGCGCCCGAGGGCTGGGCGCCGGACGGCTGCCCACCGGGGGGCTGGGCGCCGGAGGGCGCAGCCTCTGCCACGCTGGACGCCCCTGAGCCGGGGGCTGCTATTCGCCAGTCGGACCGCAGCAGTAATCCAAACCCGGCCACAGCGGCTGTCGTGAGACACAGCAAGAGCACGATCATGATGATCACAGGGTTGCGGCTTCGCGGCGGGGACAGGGCCGCTGGGACCTGCTGGTAGGGATGCGAAGGATGCGAATCCAGCGGAAGCAGGAGTGTCCCGTGGTCGCCGCCGGTTACGCCGGATGCGGATGCGTCGTAGCGATAGAGCCAGGCAAAGTCATCTCCGGCACCCCGAGACGCCACAGGCGCCAGCTGGCGTGATTGTGGTCGCAGCGTGTCCGCGTCTTCCGACGCCGAACCGTACGCGGATTCGGTCGGGCTTGCGATGCTCCCAGGGCCAAATGAGCCCGTGGGACGCGAAGGTTCACCGCCTGACGGCTGAGACATAGACCCTCACCGTAATGCCAAGCCGACGGGCTCGAGACGTTTCGGTGAAGGTCCCAGCTCAGACCGCTTCGATGTCGACGTCGATTTCCTTGACGCTGCCGCGTGCGGCTACGACCTGGCTATCAACTGTCTTCGCGCCTGGCGCAAGAGTGCGTAGCGTCCAGTTGCCGTCAGCGGCGAAGAAGCGGAAGTGCCCCGTCGCAGATGTCGGGACCTCAGCGGTGAACTCGCCGCCAGAGTCCAGGAGCCGTACATACGCCCCGGCCACAGGATTCCCGCCCCGCAGCACGCGGCCCTGAATCACGGCTTCCTTCGTGACATCAACGCCGGCCAGACTGAGGCCACCCTTAGTTGCTGCGCACATGATGTTCTCCTTTGAGTTGACGCGGGAATCGCGTGATTGGTCAGGTCTGATATCAGGAATTGCCAGGTTCGTCGCCTACGGCCACAGGCACACCGACCAGCGAGCCGTACTCCGTCCAAGAACCGTCGTAGTTCTTGACGTTCTTCTGTCCGAGGATCTGGTGCAGAACGAACCAGGTGTGTGCGCTGCGTTCGCCGATCCGGCAGTAGGCAATGATGTCTTTGTCCCAGCTCAGACCCGCATCGCTGTAGATCACCTTGAGCTCGTCATCAGACCTGAATGTGCCATCATCATTGGCCGCCTTGCTCCACGGCACGTTGACGGCAGTAGGGATGTGGCCGCCGCGCTGGGCCTGCTCTTGCGGCAAGTGGGCTGGGGCAAGCAGACGGCCCGCATATTCGTCCGGGCTGCGAACATCGACCAGGCTCTTGGTCCCGATTGCGGCAACCACTTCGTCGCGGAAAGCCCGGATGCCGAGGTTTGGCTCTGTCGCTGTGTAGCTCGTGGCTGGTCGGGTGACGGTTTCGCTGCTCAGCTCACGCGCGTCCAGTTCCCACTTTTTGCGGCCGCCATCGAGCAACAGGACCTTGTCGTGCCCATACAGCTTGAAGTACCAGTACGCATAGGCTGCGAACCAGTTGTTGTTGCCGCCGTAGAGCACAACAGTGTCGTCATTGCTGACGCCTCGCTCAGACAGCAGCTTTTCGAATTGCTCCTTGTTGATGAAGTCGCGGCGGACCGGATCCTGCAGATCTTTCTTCCAGTCCAGCTTGACCGCGCCGGGTATATGACCGCCGTCGTAAGCGGTGGTGTCTTCATCGACCTCGACAAGAACGACGTTCTCATCGGCGGCATGCTCGGCGACCCAGTCAGCGTCGACGAGTACTTCTTGCCTGCTCATGTTGTGTCTTCTCCTGGTGTTGGTGGCTGGACAGCCGAGGGTGGGTACGGATGGCCGTACGGGAGGCGGGACGAGGCGTCGAGATCAAGAGCCGTGAGGTCAGGCTCGAGACGCCGGAGCAGCCTCTACATTCGCCGAAGCTGACACAAAGACGAGCGCATCCGGCCGTGGTCTACAGCACGCCGGCGGGTGAGCGAGAGCGCCCACGCGTTCGTCGAGGTCACGTGGAGAACACTAGAGGTGGAGACTTGCCCATCCCAACAGTCGTCTCGAATCACGAGACAGCGTTTCAGAGTTTGAACAGATCGCCGTTAAGGGGCGGCCGCGGCAGTGTCTGTCATCCTTTCGTGATCGTGACCTTGACCACATTGTGGTTTGCAAACCAACTTATGAAGCCTGACTTCGCCCGATGGTCGATGAGTAAATTTCGCGCAATCACTGGAGCAGCCGAACTATTTAGTGTCGTGTCTCCTAAGTCTCTTCACGGTTCGCGCCGCCCAGGCACGCACCTCGCGGCGTTCTCCTCAGTCGGCATACGACCCGGTATCCCTCCCTCGTCGGCCTTGCGTGTCGACGCCGCGCGTCGCCTTGCTACGACAGGCACGCACTTGAACGACGCCAACCGCAAAGGAACTTAGGAGACACGACACTGGCTACCGCCGGCGAAAGGCGGCAAAATCTCCACTCGGACGGGCGCAGTGAGAGGTTGTTCTAGATCTGCCGGGTGAGCGGTCAGTCCGTCAATCAGCATCGAACTTGCCTTGATGACCCTGTCGAAGTGCGGATCAGACCGCCTATCGCAGGCGGATCGGACTGCTTCAGCAACGGTTCGGGCTTGGATCTCCTCCGCTGCGACGCCCGCGGCGGCCTTTGCCCCAGCCCAGTAATGAAGGGAGACGGGCACCGTTGCGTTAGGCTCAAGCATGCGTTCAGGCCATTTCTCGAGGCGGGCTGAAGGCTAGCGACGGCAATCCCCCTAGGTGAGGAGACCGATATGGCCACCTTGCTGCTGCTCACCAACGATATGCGTTCGTCCGCGGAAATCCTGCCCGCGTTGGAGCTGCTCCCGCACCACGTCAAAGTTGCCCAGGCGGAAGCCACCGCGCTGCTGGATGCGCCGGCCGCGGATGTGATCTTGCTCGATGCCCGGCGGGACCTGGTCGGTGCCCGCTCGCTCTGCCGGCTCATGGAGACCACCGGGAAGGAGGCGCCCCTCCTCGTGATCGCAAACGAGGGTGGGTTGCCCGCCCTGTCGGCCGACTGGGGTTTCGACGACTTGCTGCTCGCGACCGCTGGACCTGCAGAGGTCGACGTACGACTGAGGCTCGCCATGACACCCTCGGTCGCAGCCAATGCCGACCCTGTGATTCAGTCCGGCAATATTCTGATCGATGAGGCCGGTTACAGTGCCAAGCTCAACGGGGTCCAGCTGGATCTCACCTACACCGAATTCGAGTTGTTGAAGTACCTCGCGCAACACCCCGGGCGGGTGTTCAGCCGCCAGCAACTGCTGAGCGATGTCTGGGGATACGACTATTACGGCGGCACGCGCACTGTCGACGTCCACGTGCGACGGCTACGCGCCAAGCTCGGCCCCGAGTACGAGTCGGTGATTGGCACTGTTCGCAACGTGGGATATCGCTTCGTGACGCCTGCGGAGGAATCAGCGCGCCTTACCGGTTAATGCAATATTCCGAGCTGCGAGCGTCGGCAATCGTTCGCCGCCGCACGGAGGAGGAGTGAGCGGAGGCGTTCTTTCCTCTGCGAGCAACGACGACGGCGGCGGTTTCTGCGCGCGATGCGCGAGGAGTTCCAAAAAGGCGGCATCAATCGTTGCGGTACCGGGACCGCCGGCTGAGACGCCGAATGTGTGCCGGGAGCGTACCCGGGGGGCCGCTGGGACGCAGGAATTGCACGCCGGCGAGTACTTGGGCAGCGAGTACAAAGAGCAGGGTGATCGCCAAGAGAACAGCTGACGCAGACGACCAGCCAGCTGCGGCGCTGCCCCCCATACAAGTAAAGAGTGCGGCCAGCGCAACTGCGTACGACGTCAGGTGGGCGATCCAGGAGAGCTGCTTCTCGCCCTGCAGATCCTGGACACGCTTTCCGAGCCAGGAGGCCATGGCGCGCCGCCAAACGGCAACTTGGATGACACAGATGACCAGCATGAGCGCCGCCGAGACGAGTGCTCCAACTGCCCAGCCGAGTCCAGGGCCGGCACCGGCGAACCTCGGGAACACAACGACTGCAGCAGTGCCAGCGATGACTGCAACCACACCACATGCTGTCCCGATCTGCGTCAGTCGCAGCTGCGGCGCCATGCGAGCCGCAATGGCCGGTTGCGCAGTGGCCCCATACGCAGCGACCTGCCTCGACAGGCCCTCGTCCTGGCTCATGCTCGCAGCATAGGACCGTGGGGGAACGCATCAGCTGCGAGCGTCGGGAATCGCGCGTCCGCCGTGCTGAGGAGGAGCGAGCGGAGGCGTTCTTTCCTCTGCGAGCGACGACGCAGTAGGTGGACCTCAAGCGCGCGATGCGCGAGCAGCTCCAAAACAAGGGGCTAGCGTGGGCGTATGTCGGAGCTGCTGACCATCGCAAAGGAAGCCGAGCTCAGCGAACCTGAGGTCGACGGCGTGTTGCGGTTGGTGGCCGACGCCGAGACGGTCGACGAGGTGCGGACTCTCAATGAGGCAGCGCTGCTGCGGCTGCGGCGGCCACATCCCACCACCCAACATCTTCTGGTCAGCGAGGGCGCGAATCTGGTGGCCTACGCCCAGCTGGAATCAGGGGGCGAGTGGAGCGCAGGCCAGCTCCTGGTTGCTCCGGAACATCGGCGGCAGGGCATCGGCACTCTGCTGCTGGAGCGGCTGCTCATGGAGTCGAGTCGTCCGTTGCGCGTGTGGGCAATGGGTGACGTTCCTGCCGCACGGGCCCTCGCCAAAACGACCGGGATGACCCGCCAGCGCGAGTTGCTGATCATGGAACGCGGGCTCGATGCGGAGTTGCCGGAGCCCGTGGCCCCGGCCGGCGTAGAGATCCGGACTTTCGTACCCGGTCAGGATGAGCAGGAGTGGTTGCGGGTCAATGCCGCCGCATTCGCACATCATCCCGAGCAGGCGCTGATCGACCGAGACGACCTGGCGGACCGCATGACTGAGCCATGGTTTGACCCAGCAGGTTTCTTCGTCGCAACCATCGAAGGCACCATGTTTGGATTCCATTGGACCAAGCAGCACCAAGATCAGCTGGGCGAGGTCTACGTGCTCGGCGTCGCCCCGTCGGCGGCCGGGCGAGGTGTCGGCAAGGCACTGCTGCTGACCGGGCTGCGTTTCCTGCAGCAGCGCGGAAACACCCGCGTGCAGCTGTATGTGGAGTCAGATCACCGGGCTGCAATCAAGCTATATCTGAACTATGGATTCGCCACAGTTAACCGTGATGTGATGTACGCGCAGGCTTGAGTCCGGTCCGCCCGGAGACGATAGAGATCACGTAAGGCAGGAGAAAGATATGGAAGCAGTCGAGATGTCAACCGTCATGGAGGACTTGCTTCCCGTCCCAGCACCGGAGCTGCCATCTGATCGCTTCCTGGACCGGGAACTGTCCTGGCTCGCATTCAACAACCGAGTCCTCGATCTGGCTAAGGACGCCAAGCGGGTGCCGCTGTTGGAGCGAGCCAAATTCCTGGCGATCTTCTCATCGAACTTGGACGAGTTCTATATGGTCCGAGTCGCCGGGCTGAAGCGCCGCATCGCCGCAGGCGTCGCGGTCCCGACCGTGAGCGGGATGATGCCCCGGGAGGTCCACCTGGCAATCCTCAACCGAACCAGGGAGTTGGTGGGTGAGCAGGCGCAGGTGTTCCATGACGACGTCCGGCCCGGGCTGGCCAAGGAGGGCATCGAGATCCTTCGCTGGGATGAGCTGACCGGCACCGAGAAGGACCGGATGGACGAGCTGTTCGCAGAACGCATCTTCCCCGTGCTCACCCCACTTGCCGTCGATCCATCACATCCCTTCCCCTACATCTCGGGTCTGTCGATCAACCTCGCCGTGCTGGTCCGCAACCCGGAGACGGGCATCCGGCAGTTCGCCCGGGTCAAGGTGCCAACGATGCTCGCCCGCTTCATACCGCTGGCCGAGGGCCGCTATGTCGCGTTGGAGGACGTGATCGCTCACCATCTCGATCAGCTGTTCAGTGGCATGCAAGTGGTGGGCCATCACACCTTCCGAGTGACGCGCAACGAGGACGTCGAGGTGGAGGAGGACGACGCCGAAAATCTGCTGCTCGCGCTGGAGAAGGAGATCCTTCGTCGCAGGGTCGGTCGGCCGCCGGTACGCCTGGAGGTCGAGGACGACATGGACCCGAAGATGCTCGACCTGCTCATCAGCGAGCTGGACATCAGCGCACGGGAAGTCTTCTATGTGCCCGGGCCACTTGACCTGAGCGGCCTGTTCTCCTTGGCCGACATCGATCGGGCTGAGCTCAAGTATCCGGCCTTCCTCCCCTCCACCCATCCCCACCTCGCGGAGGTCGAGACCGCTAAGCCCGCCAACATGTTCGCTGCTCTGAAGCAGCGCGATGTGCTGTTACACCACCCGTACGACTCGTTCGCCACGAGTGTGCAGCGCTTCATTGAGCAGGCGGCCGATGATCCACACGTCCTGGCGATCAAGCAGACCCTCTACCGCACCTCCGGCGACTCACCCATCATTGACGCCTTGATCGAGGCGGCCGAGGCCGGCAAGCAAGTATTGGCGCTGGTGGAAATCAAGGCCCGATTCGATGAGCAAGCCAATATCGCGTGGGCGCGACGGCTCGAGCAGCATGGTTGCCACGTGGTCTATGGACTGCTTGGCCTGAAGACCCACTGCAAACTCTCGATGGTGGTGCGTGAGGAGCCGGACGGCCTCCGGCGCTACGCCCACATCGGCACCGGGAACTACAATCCCAAGACGGCTCGGCTGTATGAGGACATCGGGTTGCTCACCGCCAATCCCATCGTCACCGATGACATCGGCCGGCTGTTCAACCATCTTTCGGGAATGGCCCAGGAAACCCAGTACAAACGCCTGCTTGTTGCTCCGCACGGCATCCGCACCGGACTGATCGATCGGATCAACAACGAGATCGCCAACCACACGAACGGCAAACGTGCCGGCATCAAGATCAAAGTCAACTCCATAGTTGACGAGACCACATCTGACGCGCTCTACCGCGCTTCGCAGGCTGGAGTTCCGGTAGACCTCTGGGTGCGCGGCACCTGCACCATACGGCCGGGTGTGCCCGGTCTCAGCGAGAACATCCGAGTACGCAGCATCCTCGGCCGCTTCCTGGAACACAGCCGGCTCTTCTGGTTCGCCAACGACGGTGCACCGTCGGTCGGGATCGGGTCCGCGGACCTGATGCACCGCAACCTCGACCGCCGCGTCGAGGTGCTGGTCTCGATCACCAATCCAGCGCACATCGCTGAGATTGGGCTGCTGTTCGATATCGCCTTCGACGAGGGCACCGCATCCTGGCAGCTGCAGCCGGACGGCACCTGGATTCCGCATACCGCAGATGCCAGCGGGGAGCCGCTGCTCGACATGCAAGAGTACTTGATCAACACCTCCAGTCGGCGCCGCGCTACGGCGAAGTAGCTATTCCGTGCCCTCGGTGAGCTCCAGCCGGACCCGCAACGATGCGGCACCGTCTCCGGACTCCCCGATCCTGGCCGGCGGCGCTGTCGTGACCAGAGAGAACCAGCTCCAGAGCACCGAGGTGTTGATCATCTATCGGAAGCGCTACGACGATTGGACGCTGCCCAAAGGGAAACGCGAGATCGGCGAGTCCATTCCCGTCTGCGCCGTACGGGAGGTGCGAGAGGAAACAGGCGTCACTATCCGGCTCAGTGTGCCGCTCGACTCCATCAGCTATGAGGCCGGCAATGCCGGACTGAAGAAGGTTGAGTACTGGGGCGGCGTGGTCTTGGACTCAGTAGAGCGGACACCGGATGCGGAGGTCGACAAAGTCTCTTGGCTGCCCGTGCGTGCCGCGCTCGGCCAGCTCACCTACTCTCGTGATCATTTCCTGGTAGAGCAATACCTGGCTCAGCCATTCACGACCCCGTTGATCATCGTGCGCCACGCCAAAGCAGTGGATCGCAAAGAGTGGCCGCGAAAGGACGCCGCGCGGCCGATCAATTCCCGCGGTCAGCTTCAGGCCACGATGCTGAAGCCGATGTTGGCGGCATACGGGGTGACCAAGCTGGTCAGCTCCACCTCGAAACGCTGCACGGCGACACTGCTGCCGTACGCACGTGAGCGCAGGCTGAAGGTTGAGACGCACAGCCTGCTGAGCGAAGAGGAAGGCAAGGAGGATCCCAACGGCGTCGGAGCCCTGGCAAGCAAGATTCGGGCGGCGTCGCTCGAGAGTGGTGAGCCAACCGCGGTGTGCGTGCACCGGCCTGTGCTGCCGCACATTCTCGACGCCCTTGATATTGCGCCGGCGACGCTGGCGACCGGGGAATTTCTGGTCGCGCACCTGACGACGGACGGTACAGTGCACGCGCTGGAACGGCACCGGCCAGAGGCTTGAGCCGGCTGAGCCTTTAGAACCCTGGCCGCGATACCCCACGCTGGTCAGCCAACATAGGCAGCGGATATAGCGAGGGGGTGGAGCGATCTGAACAGCAGACAAACCTTCGGCCAACGGGCCCGCATCATTCATCTGGAGTTCACCGAGCGTTTCCGCGCCGCTTACCTGGTGATCATCGCGCCCCGGCGCCGACTACTTATGGTCGAGAAGGTGATCAATAAGCCATGACACATCCCAAGATGGCTCGCCTCGAGTTCGCTGCCGACCTGCGGATGGTGCGAGAGTCTCTCGCCGCCATGACCCAGACGGCGTCGGAGGCCATACGCGCTGCGACCACAGCGTTGCTAGACCAGGATCTTGAAGCGGTCCGCACAACCGGAGCATTCGAGCAAGATCTCGAGGCCAATCTGATCGCGATCGAGCGGCGCACGTTCGAGCTCCTCGCTCGCCAGCAGCCTGTGGCAGGTGATCTACGGCTGCTGGTATCCGCCATCAGGATCGGAGCAGAGTGCCGGCGGATGGGTGCGCTGGCCCACCACATCGGCACCGGCGCGACCCGTTCTTATCCGGAACCAGCCATCCCCTCCGAGCTGTCGGGGATCTTTCGCCGGATGGGTGATGTCGCAAACCGGATTGCGGACGGTGCTAGGGTCACGCTACTCACCGGCGATGCCGAGGACGCGGCTCGCCTCGAGGTCGACGACGATGCCATGGACGGCTTGCGCCGTGCGCTGTTCAGAGTACTCATGGACGACTGGCCCTACGGCGTGGAAACAGCAGTGAACGTCGCCCTGCTCGGTCGCTACTACGAACGGTTCGCTGATCACGCCGTATCGATCGCCCAGTCCGTGATCTTCATCGTGACCGGTACAAAGCCGGACTATGGACCGCATCCTGTGGGCTGAGCTGCGCTGCGTCGACGCGGCGTTAGCGGCACTAGTGGGGGCCGCTCATTGACAGGGGCAGGCTTTGATACTAGAGATGTGCATCTATAGGGACTGATCTCTTCACGATCCGTTTACTCCTTGTTCACACAGGGGCACTTCGATTGAGCCTCGTTGGCGGGTGCGCCGACCACCCTGCGTGGGTGAATGGATCCTGGAAGGAATCTGACGTGTCTTCTCGTTCTTTGAAGCTTGTCGGGGTGACCGCGCTCGCTGCCGCGTCACTGTTGGTCAGCGGGTGTGGTGGCCAAAACAATGCCGGCAGTGCCAGTGGTGAGGGCAGCGCCGGCGGTGGCGGGGTCAGCGGCACTGTAACTGTGGACGGCTCGTCCACCGTGGCTCCCTTGAGCGAAGCAGCCGCCGACCTATTCCGTAGCGTGGAGCCCGGCGTCAATGTGACCGTTGCCACTGCAGGCACCGGAGGTGGTTTGCAGAAGTTCTGCGCCGGCGAGACCGACATCTCTGATGCATCGAGGCCTATCAAGGACGAAGAGGCCGAGGCGTGCAAGGGCAAGGGGATCGATTACACCGAGCTGATCGTCGCCAATGACGGCTTGTCGGTGGTCGTGAACCCCGAGAACACCTGGGCCAAGTGCCTCACCGTGGAGCAGCTCAAGACGATGTGGTCACCAGAGTCCGAGGGCAAGATCAAGAACTGGAACCAGATCGACAAGTCCTTCCCCGACCAGCCGCTGACGCTATTCGGCGCTGGCACTGACTCAGGAACCTTCGACTACTTCACCGAGGCGATCAATGGTGAGGAGGGTGCCAGCCGCACCGACTACAGCCCATCCGAGGATGACAATGTGACGATCCAGGGTGTGAAGGGCGACAAGGGTGCCGTTGGCTATTTCGGCTTGAGCTACGTCGAGCAGAACCCGGATGCCGTCAAGGCCGTCGAGATCGACGACGGCGGCGGCTGCGTGGCGCCCAGCAAGGAGACGGTACAGGACAAGAGCTACAAGCCGTTGGCTCGGCCGCTGTTCATCTACGTGAAGAACTCCGCTTACAAGGACAATGCGGCGGTGCGGTCCTATGTCGACTTCTACGTTGAGAATGAGGCGAAGGTAGCTGAGGAGGCGCTGTTCGTCGGTCTGACGCCTGAGCAGAAGAAGACTGCCCAGGACGAGCTAGGGTCCATCGCCGGCTGACGAGCATGGACAACATAGCCGTGACCCAGTCTGAGACTGGGTCACGTGGGCTCGCGGCGGACCGGTCCGTCGCGAGCCCACGGCCGGCTCGGCGGCCGCCGTCGCTGACCGCGGCGCACCACCGGCGACCTGGTGAGGCTGTCGCGAAGATGATGCTGCGACTCGCGGCGTGGCTGACGATCGCGATCACGGTGGGGATTGTGATCGCGCTGATCATCCCGTCGCTGGAGTTCTTCGCCCAGGTTTCCATCACTGACTTCCTGTTCGGTACGCGGTGGGCACCTCGGTTCGCCAACGCGTCGTTCGGGGTCATCCCGCTGATCACCGCAACCTTTTGGACGACCGCGATCGCCTTGATCACGGCCGTCCCGCTCGGGCTCGGCTCGGCAGTTCTGCTGTCCGAATACGCCCACCCCAGGCTGCGTAGCGTCCTGAAGCCAATCTTGGAGATCCTGGCCGGCGTCCCGACCGTCGTCTACGGCCTGTTTGCCCTCGCATTCGTCCAGGGCACGGTATTGCGTGACTGGTTGCACCTTCCGACCGGATCGTTCAGCGTGCTGGCCGCGGGTCTGGTCATGGGCGTCATGATCGTGCCCACCGTCGCCTCGCTCAGCGAGGACGCCATGTCTGCGGTTCCGAACGCCATGCGCCAAGGCTCCGCCGCACTGGGAGCCAACAGGATGCAGACCAGCATGCGGGTTGTGTTCCCGGCTGCGCTCTCCGGCATCGTTGCCGCCATCGTCCTCGGTGTCTCCCGGGCGGTCGGCGAGACCATGATCGTGGCCATCGCTGCAGGCGGTCAGGCCCGCATCGTCACCGGTGCATTGGAGCAGGGCCAGACTATGACTGGTTTTATTGCTAATGCCGCGCTGGGCGACTCCCGAGTGGGCTCGATCGAATACAACACGCTCTTCGCGGTTGGGCTGCTGCTGTTCACCCTCACGCTGTTGATCAACTTCATCAGCATCCGGTTCGTGCGCCGGTTCCGGGAGGCTTACTGATGAGCATCGCTACTGACCTGCGCCCGGCTCGATCCCTCGATACCTCAGCCAGGAGCGGTGAGCGTAG
>Ga0190270_10000963_pt1 | contig 13081 bp, 14 predicted proteins | sample Popmic320T_FD_133748 | JGI IMG/M metagenome (GOLD analysis project Ga0190270, IMG submission 133748) | Populus adjacent soil microbial communities from riparian zone of Weber River, Utah, USA - 320 T | ecosystem: Environmental > Terrestrial > Soil > Riparian zone | place: USA: Utah | collected... | reverse complement strand
GGACGTATTTGTCCAGACGTCCGGTTTCGGGATCGAATCCGTTGGATTCGAGCACCACCGATTGAATGGCCGCCTCCGGCGCGCGCCTCCAGTCGTCCTCCGTGACGGGCGGCTGGTCGGATTTCACAGAAGCGATGCCGGTGACAGGATCGTGCTCGCAGGTCATCCGGTCCTGTTCCGGTGTGCGGTGCAATTCGCGCAGGACGCCGGTCGCCTCATCGGTGCGCAGGCAGGTCACGGCGCCGCCGGGTTCCGATATCACGGCCGAGAACGCGCCGCCGGCAATGGCGGCGTGGATCGGAGTCTTTGCGTCCGTTTGCCGGCCTTCATAACTGCGCAGCGCGGCGCCGAAGGTCGAGCGGCGGTCATCGCCGAGGGTGATTTGAAAGTCATCGCCGAGCAGCCGTCGCGGCCGCATGAGAAACTCCCGCACGGCCCCGTCCGCGCCGCGCACGAGCAGCGGACTGCCCGAGTCCAGCGCCGCGGCCAGTTCGCGCGTCCGCGGCGTGAATCCGTCGCTGTCCATGAGCGACCATGCTGCCCCAATTGCAGGAGGAGTAACCGGTCCGGAAACGGCTGCCGGAGAAGCTGGCGGAGGCTTGTCCCCGTCCGCCAGTGCCGGCGTTTTCAACCCATTGTCCGCCGCTTCCGCCACGGGTGCCTGCGATTGCGCGGATCCGATGCGATCGTCGCGAGTCATTTCCAGCCGCATGAGCAATCCGAGAAGCAGGAGCGCCGGGAGCAAGACGGTTGCGGGGCGGCGGAAATCACGAGGTTCGGTCTTCATAGCAAAGGAGGCCGGCATGGGATGCGGCCCCGGTAGGTAGCCATTTCCACCGGGAGTAGCAAGATGGGAACGCGGGAGGTTTAAGATACGTGGCGCGGGTGTGCCGCAGGCCACCCGTGTTTGAGATTTCCCGGAGCGTCTGGCAAAGCACGGCTCGTCTTCGACAGAGCCGCGCTACGTGCTATTCGACGCGCACCGTGAGATTTCTCACGTTCAGGAGGGCCTCGTTTTCGGTCATGCGTCCGGGTTCGAGCCAGAGGCGCCATGAGCCGGCGCGGGAGAGGGTGAATTTTCCAAGATTCACGCGGGCAAAGTCGTCCGTGTTTTTGGTCACGGTGACTTCCTTCTCGACGCTCACATTGCCGGCGCTGAAAAAGTAGCTGTGTTCCTTGCGGAGGGCGCTCTGGAGAATCTCGATTTCCACGGTGACGGGCGAGGCGATGACAACATCCCATGCGATGCGAGTATGCGGACTGCGCCAGCCGGTGACGTAGCGCACCGTGCTGCTGTACTCCGCGTCTTTGCCGTCGCTGATGATCACGGCATCCCTGCCGTCGAGGACGTTGTCGCCCGCAATCAGTGTCGAAGCCTGCCCCGCCTGCGTCGTGATTTTCACCACGACCGGTTTCACCACGGCGGCGATGACGGCATCGGCGCCGCCGGCGAGTTCCGCGGCGAAATCAGCAGCCTCACGCGAGCCCAGCGTTCCCAGCGCAGCGACGAATTCCTCCCGGGCTTTTCCGTTATCCGCGAGCGGCACGGCTTTGCGGAGTCCGGCGACGATTTCGGCGCCGGTCATCGATGGAACGCGCGTAACGGTGCGGCAGTATGCTCCCGTCAGGACATCGCGGTCGCCGGCCTGAGCCGCCTCGAGAATCGCATCCGCCAGCGTGGCATTGGGAGTATTCCATGTTTTGAGAGCATCGAGGGCGGATTTCCGCCGGTCGCCGCCGGCCGTGATTTCTTTGGCGAGAACGATGTTGGCGTCAGAACTGCCGCACGCCCCGAGCAGGCGGAAAATCGCCGGACGAACTGCGGCGGGCGCGCCCTGGAGCGCCGCGCCGAGCACCTTCGCACGGTCGTCGTGATTGGGCTGCTTCGCGAGGAGCTTCTCGATGGTCTTATAGAATGCCTTGCGCGACGTCTCGTCGGGAAACTTCGCGGCCTGCTTCAACAATTCCGGCACGTCGTTAGGCGTTCCGCCGGTGGCCAGAGCGTCGAGGGCTTTGTTCCGCGCGTCGCCCGGTTCATTTACGGCGATGCCGGTGAGAGTGACGAGACTCTCCTTCACCGGCTGCACGGCGGCGGCTTCCATCAGCAGATCGCGCAGCGGTCCTTTGGCGGCCGCCAATTCGGTGGCAATCGCCTCGGGCACGCCCTGACCTTTCAGTCTTTTCAAGACGGCGAGCGCATCCTTTGCATTTTCGCCGCCCGTGTCCGCCAGTTTCACCAGTTCCTTCACCGTGTCCGGCGCTCCCTGCGGGTTGTCGCCCGTGAGTTTGCAGGGATGGCGCGCGGGTCGTCCTTCGCTTTGGTGCCGTCCTTGTAGATGGACCAGAAAATCCAAAACGCCGCACCGATGATGAGAAATCCTGTCAGCACACTAACCCAGTGGACCTTCGGTTTCGGGAGACCCTTCACGTGACCGGACGCCCGCCGCGCGAAGGCCCGGCTGCTCACGGCGCTGGAATGTGAACCTCCTCTGGCACGTTGCGCGATGGCGGCGGGAATGGCTTTCGTCTGGCCTGACGCGTGCATCGCCTGCGTCTGGTGGCCCGGCGCCGCGCCGCGTCCCACCACTCTCACCGGCGCCGTTTTCGGAGTGGACACCGGGGGCGCGGTCGGCAGTCCGGATTGTTGCGCATTGAAATACTCCAGCGCCGTCCGCGCATCCGCGGGACGCTCGTCCATTTCCCGGCCGATGAGCCACATCACCCAGTCCGCCATCCACGCCGGAATGTCCGTGCGCAATTCGTGCAGCGGCGTCACCAGGTGCTGCAGGTGACTCACCATCACATCCACCGGCGTGTGTCCGTCGAATGGATGTTTCTGCGTCAGGATCTGGTAAAAAATGCAGCCCAGCGAATACATGTCCGTCCGGGAATCCAGCGGCAGCCGCTCGAACTGCTCGGGAGCCATGAAGAAGATGCTCCCGAAAATTCCTTCGCCCTGATCCTGCGTCTGCGGCACCGCGAAGCGCGAGAATTTCGCGAGTCCGAAATCGAGGATCTTGAGCTGGAGTTTCCCGCTGGCCAGCCAGTTCACCATGATATTCCCCGGCTTGAGGTCACGGTGCACCAGCCCCAGCGCTTGCGCCGCCACCATTCCCTCCATGACCTGGAAAACGACTTCGCTGAAATCCTCCACGCTCAGTTTTCCCCTCTCGATCACCTCCTCGAGCGTCTCGCCTTTCAGATACTCCATGATGACGAACGGCCCCTTCTCATCGCAGCCCACGTCGAAGATGGTCACGATGTTCGGATGCTGCAGCGCCGAGAGCGTCTTTGCCTCGCGCACGAGATCGAACGCCAGCGTTTTCGCCCCTTCCTCCCCCTCCTCCGGCGGACGCACCCGCTTCAGCGCCACCTCCCGGTCCAACTGTGTGTCGTAGGCGAGATACACCTGCCCAAGGCCGCCATGGCCGATCTTTCCTTTCACTTCGTATCGCTGTGTCATGCTGCGGATTTCCAGGATGCCTGTGTTCGGGGTTATCCCATCCGTTACCGGAACTGCCCCGGGGCGGCAAGCAGTTTCGCGGGGCTCAGTTTCGCGGCCTCTACCGCAACGCTGACGAAATCATGGCGATGCCCTCCTGCAGTTCCCTCACCGTCCGCCGGCGTCGAACGACTCACAAAACCGGCGAAAGGCTTCCTCCTCCTCCCCCGTCGCCACCCCGGCTACGATGTGTCCGGCCAGACTGCGGACGACATGCGCGGTGTCGGGAGGAAGATTCAATCGTTTGATGACCAGGAGAACGATGGATGCAAAAGTGTTTCCGTTATAAAAGCAAAACGGAGCCAGGCGGTGGCAGCGGCGGCAAAGGGTCCACCGCCTCGTCCAGACGCATGCTCTCGCGATGCCGCGATTCCGACAGTTGCTTCGTCCTGTCGTGCCCGGTGCGCACCTGCCTTACCGTCAGAATCGTCACCGGCACGATCACGAACAGCGCCACCATGCCCGCGTTCCGCCAGACATTCTCCGATCCGCTGGCGCACGCTGTGCCCGTGCCCACCATCACGAAGATCATCACAAACGGATGCGCCAGCACCGATACCCACCGTGCCACCCGCGCCGCCGGTCCAGCCACGGGCGCGAGGGTTGGAATTTCAGGGCGATTTGAGGGTGTCCCACTCACGATGACCGCGCCGCTACTGCATCCCGTCGCGATGTCCATGCTCAAACGACGCTTTATCATCGCTCCGGTTGCCATTGTGGCCGCTTGCAGGCCGGGTTACGGAGCCCGCATCATCGATCTCATCACACGCTATGAAAACGTTCGCACTCATCCTCGTTTTTTTGACTCTCCCGCTTTTTGCCGCAGAAGAACCGCTTCCTGACCTCGACAAGATCGAGGCCGCGCTGAAGTCCACTCCTGACGACCCGATGCTCCACTACCGGAAGTGTCAGGCCTTGTTTGCGAAGGGCAAAGAACAGGAGGCCATCACTCACGCGGCCATCGCTCTCACGAAATTCAAGGCGGCGAAGAAGGAACTCGCGTGGATGGGCCTCGGGTCCATCAAGACGGACAAATTCAAGATCGATGTCCACTACAACATGGGGCCGAAAGAGCGGGCGGAGAAGAAGGACGGCATCGTGCGCCCTTACAGCTTTCGGGTCTGGACGACGGACGCTCAGCCGAAGCTCGTGCGGATTCTGGATTTTGAGTTCGGGTATTTCGACGGCGAGTTGATGTCCGCTGCCATCGGAGAAACCAGCAACGGAAACCACGCGAACTTCGGCACGCTCGATCCGAAGAGTGATTTCGCGGCAGTAAAGAAACTGGTCCTGAAGATACTCGAAAAAAAGTGAAGCCCGCGGGCCGGGCTCTCACGGAGCCGCCGTGACCTTCACGCGCATGAAGCGGCCGGGCGCGGTGTCGATGAGAGAATTGTCCCGCACCTTGAGCGCGGTGGCATCGTTGATGAGCACCGTGGTGCTGGCGGCGCTGAAGGAATCCGGCAGCGCGGGCAGCAACGTCCCGGCGCTCTGCACTTCATAAGCTGCGCCGGGTTGTTTGGTGATCGTCATCGTCAGGCAGCCACCTTCGTTAGTCACCGCGGGCAGACCGCCGGAGTTGGAGACCGTCGGATCCAGCCCGAAGGCCAGTTCGAGCAGTTCGTTGTAGCCGTCGCGGTCGAAATCATCCGCAGCGCTGTGTCCGGTGCTGCCGAAATGGGAGACTTCCCATGAATCGGGCAGACCGTCGTTGTCGGCATCCGGGGTGAAGGGCGGGAACGAAACGGTTTGCTCGATCAGGCCGGAACTGCCGTTGAGGTAGCCGCCGGTCGTCACGCCGCGGGCCCGGATCAGGCCACTGGGAGGGAGAGAAAGGCGGGTCCGCTGCCAGTTGGCCGTGGTGCGGGTGCGCGTGACTGCTTTGAATGGAGTCCAACTTGTGCCGCCATCCGTGCTCAGTTCAAAAGTGACCTGGCTCAATTCCGGTGCGGCGCCGCCGCGCTGCCAGAGAATCTGCGTTGCATCCGGCACGGTTAGGGTTTGAGCAGCGGAGTCGTTCAGGAGCCGGGCAATGTGATGGCGTGCGGTGGGAACGGTCGCGTTGTTCGGCTGGAGCGCGGTGAAGAAGCCGCCGAGCAGCACCCGCCCGTCCGGCTGCACCATCACGCCATTGACGGCGAGGTCCGCCCCGGGCTCGAACCCGGCGTCGAGCGTCCCGCCGGCATTTATCCGTGCGATGTGAGAGCGTGTCGCGGGTGATTCCGCGCCATTGGGCTGGAACGCAGTGAACTCGCCGCCGGTCAGGATTTTCCCATCCGCCTGCAACGTCACGGTATAGACGAGGTTGTTTGCCGAGGGATCGAAGCCGGTGTCGAGGGTCCCGTCGGCATGCACCCGCGCGATGTAACGCCGCGTGGTGGCTGCCGCCGCGCCGTTGGGCCGGAGCGTGGTGAAGTTGCCCGAGATCAGCACTTTCCCGTCCGCCTGCACCGTCACGCTATAGACGTCGCCGTTCGCCGTGGGATTGAAGCCGGTGTCCAGAGTCCCGTCGGCATGCACCCGCGCGATGCCCCGGCGCGCCGTGGACACAGCGGCACCATTGGGCTGCAGCCATGTAAAGTGGCCTCCCAGGAGTACTTTGCCATCCGGCTGCACGGCCACAGTTTCGACGAGCCAGTCAGCCCTGGGATCGAAGCCGGTATCGAGAGTGCCATCGGAATTCACCCGCGCGATGCCCACGCGCGCAGTGGGAGCGGGGTCCCCATTGGGCTGGAGCGTTTCGAAGCCGCCGCCGATCAGCACCTTCCCATCCGCCTGCAACACGACGTTGGTGACCGTCATGCTTGCCCGCGGATCGAAGCCGTCATCGAGGGTGCCGTCGGCATGGACCCGCGCAACGTAGTGGCGTGCAGTTTCCCCGGCTGCGCCGTTAGGCTGAAGCGCTGTAAAGGAGCCCCCGAGCAGCAACTTCCCATCCGGCTGCACCGCCACACAATACACCTCCGCGTTCGCTTTGGGATCGAAGCCCAAATCCAGTGTCCCGTCCGCATGGAGCCGGGCGACATTGCCGCGCGGCGCACCGAGCACCTGGTCGAATCCGCCAACGATGACGATTTTCCCATCCGGCTGCAACGCCGTCGCATGCACTCTCCCTCCGCCGAAACCGGCGCCGAAAACTTCTGCGGTCAGCGGATCGAGATCCCCCGGCGCAGCACGGGCGACGGGGAGGATGGCAAGAAAGGCGGTGGTAAGGAAGAGGAGGCCCGGGAAACGCATCGTTGAGGCGGTAGCGGAAAAAGAAAAACTTGTCCACCATTCCGTTGACTGCTTGCAGCGCGTGCGCCCGGGGGCAAAAGGCGGACAGCCAGCGGGAATCCGACAACGAATCTTTGTCACCTGCCTCATGGCGCCAGCGCAGCCGGACGTTGCGGATCAAATCTCGTCGCCGGTGAACTCCACGACATAGCCGATCCGGACGGTGCCGGACTTGAGGCTCACCCAGTAGATTTGTCCGGCTTCCGGGGTCACTTCAGGCTCGAAGACCACCCAGTCGAACATCCCGCCGCGGCCGCCGCTGCTTTTTTGAAAGCCGATCGTTACTGCTTTGCGCGTGCGGACACCGCTGGAGATGACAGAGGAGCAGACGGCGGCGGGGGTGTTCGACCTGCGGGCGGGACGGCTGGCGATGATTCGTCCTGACAAAATAGACTACGCGGCCAGCGTGCCGAAGATCGCCATTCTGCTCGCATGGTTCCAGTTCCATCCGGAAGCGGCCACAGCGCTCGATGCGCAGACGCGCCGCGAACTGGGGCTCATGATCAAAATCTCAGACAACGCCCTCGCGGCGAAGTATTCGCGCGTCATGGGGCTGAAACCGATCCAGCAGGTCCTCGATTCCCTGCACTTCTACGATCCCGCCCGCGGCGGCGGCCTGTGGATGGGCCGGCACTACGGAGGGAGCGACGAGCGCTATGGCGATCCCCTCGCCGATCACTCGCACGCGGCCACGGTGCGGCAGTTGCTCCGCTATTATCTTCTGCTGGAACAGGGCCGCCTCGTTTCGCCCGAAGCCTCGCGCACCATGCGGGAAATCTTCGCCTCGCCGGACATCCCCCATCTCGACGACAAGTTTGTCAAAGGCCTCGCCGGCCGCGATATGTGCAGGTCCTGCGCAAGGCCGGCTGGTGGGAGGACTGGTTTCACGACACCGCACTCGTCACCGGCCCCGGCCGTCATTACATCATCGTGGCCATGACCCATCATCCCAAAGGCGATGCTTACCTCGAGGCCTTCGCGAGGGCCGTGGATGAGGTCATGATTCGCACCGCGGCGGAGAATCCGTGACGGGCCCCACTTCGCCCGCGAACGATCATGGCCCCCTTCGCCGCACTGCAAAAAGACCTGTGAGAGCAGTGCGGAAATCCGGTTCTTGTCTTCCCTGTAACGGACCTCGCCTGGGATAACCGGTGGCGGCCATGATCGATAAGAACCACCCCATGCGGCTCCGCTCCGCATTTTCCCCGGAACCCCCAGGCCCTGATGTGGCAGAGCGTGCGCCCGGAAACCCAAGGTGTTAGCAGTGCGGCACGGCGGCTGCAAAGCGTCCATGGTGCCGCACGGCATTCACCAACAACTAACACCTGCACCCCATGAACATACTCGGAACGATCCTTATCGGATTGATTATCGGCGTCGTCGCAAAGCTCCTCATGCCTGGAAAAGATCCCGGAGGCTGGATCATCGCCATCCTGCTCGGCCTGGCCGGCTCATTCCTTGCGGGCTTTCTTGGCCGTTCGCTTGGATGGTACGAAGAGGGAGAATCAGCCGGCTTCATCTTCTCCGTCGTCGGAGCGATGCTCCTGCTTTTCCTCTATCGCGTGATTACCAAAAACAAGGGCACCCGCCCCGCCACAGTTCACCGGTAAACCGGAAGAGATTCCGGCATTGCTTCGACCGCTCATCGCAGGCCGGGACCAGTGCCGCATAACCAATCACCTTAACCCCAGAACAAAACATGAAGACAGAAACGATTGAACCAAAAGTGAGTCGCCGCGGAACGGATGCCAACCGGGATCCCATTACTGGCGAACCAGGCTCTCATCCGGTCGGGACCGGCGTAGGAGCCGCCGGAGGTGCGGCAGCGGGCGCGGCCCTCGGCGCGGCGGGAGGCCCCGTCGGGATGGCCGTCGGCGGGGTCACGGGCGCCATTGTGGGCGGCCTCGCCGGTAAGGCCGTCGCCGAAGGCATCGACCCGACAGTCGAAGACGCCTACTGGAGAGACAACTACGCGAAGCGGCCTTATGCCGAGCGCGACGTTCCCTACGATACCTGGCAACCGGCCTATCGCACGGGATACGAAGGAGCCGCCCGATACCGCGGCCGCAAGTTCGACGAAGTCGAGGCAGACTTGCAGCGCGACTACGAAAGGTCCAAAGGCAATTCCTCCCTGACATGGGAAAAAGCGAAACGTGCCACGCGCGACGCATGGCATCGCGTCGAGGAAGCCCTCCCCGGCGATGCCGATGGCGACGGACGCTAGGCGCGTCCCGCTTCATACGACATAACAGGCGGGATCGGCGAGTGGCCCGATCCCGTCTGTCACCGTCTGGATTCCGGGGACGGCGTGATTGTGATTGCTCCCCCGTTTGACGAGTTGCGAGTTATTTTCGTCGGCTAAGTTCTTTGGCGTCCTGCTCAATCTTTTCAGCCGTTCCCGTCAGAAGAGAGGCGAAGGCTAACCCAGCAGCCAACGCCTGCGCTGCTGTTTGTGGCTGGACGAGTACGAATGAGACAGCCGAACCCAGTCCGGCGGTTAGGATGCTGTCGGCCACGATTATCATTGGTTTGACCCGGCGGGACAGCGAGAGGTTAAACGCCGCCAACACAGAGATGGGACTCCGACCGCGATTTCTAAGCGTCACATAAACCGCGAATGCCCCGAGGAAACACACTCCAAAGTTGGAGTGGCAAATAATATGGAACATACTTCATTGGTAAAGGGCGGTAAATAATTGCGCGGGATGATGCATTTGTCCCGCGGCATGTCCAACCCGAGAACAAGTTTTTTTCGCAGAGTTAACTTCATCCCGGAACCCGGGACCTGCGGGGGCTGGTTTACTTTGCAGGATGTTTTTTGGCCCGGCGGCGACGGCCGCGAGCGTGTCCCCGACAGGACCGGCTACCGCGGATGCTTCTTGCGGGGGACGGGATAGGCATGGCCGTCTTCCTTGAGCAGTCTGAGGAGCAGAGGCGTGGTGGGCGGGCCGGTCTCCATGGCATCGAAGATAATTTTTTCCGTATCAAGGACGGCGGGCGCGGTGAGGGACTCATCGTAATCCGCGCGGGCTACGGAGATAATGGAAGGCAACGGCTGCCAGTAGCTGTCGCCCGCGGCGGCTGCGAGGGTCGTTTCCGGGAGGCTGCCGGATTCGTGCTGGCGCAGCAATTCCGCGGCCGTGAACGGTCCGCTGGCGGTAGTCTCTCCTTCGATCAGGGTGTAATAGTCCATCGATTGCTGTCGCTGGTTCGGGTCAGCGGTAACAGACGCCAGCGCGGCGGGAATTCAAGGGGCCGGTCGCGCTTCGGCGCGTCCTTGTCAGACGCGGCGGTTTTTGTCGATGATGGCAATGATGATCAGGACGAACGCGACGAGCCGCAGCAAATAAATGGCGGGAGCCCATTCCGAATCGATATCGAAGGCGGCGCGCACGACGCGCTCGACAAGGAGAAGCAGGAAGGCCGCCGCGAAGAACAGGAAGAGGCGGTCGCGGGTCTCCTTCCAGAATTGCACGAAGAAGAGCGAGATCACGAAGAACCCCATGCTGACGGCACCGGAGAGAAAGGCTTCGGACATTGTGAGGGTTAGCGGGATTTGAAAATGAGCCCGTAGAGGAGGACGAGCACCGCGCCGAGATTGATGCCGGTGCGCAGGGTGATGAGGTTATCGTCGGGATAAATCACGACATCTGCGAACAGCAGGAGGTTGGCGATTCCAAGGATCAGAAAACAGAGCGCGCTCCAGAAGAGCAGCCGCGAGCGGGATTTTCGGAACGCCCGCCAGAGCAGAAACGCACAGCCGAGGCAGGTGACGATGCAAAGGACGTAGATCAGTTGGGGAATGGTCATGGCTCGCGTTTGAATTTGAAGGCGTCGGCAAATTCCTGGACGGTGCTCCGGTCCTGATAGATGGCGGCAATCACCCGGACGGGCATTTCCGCATAGTGTTTGCAAAGGTCCGCAATCACGTCCGCCATCCCGCCCGTCACTGCGAAACGCCATGACGGCGGCTCCCCGGATGTTTTTTCGATGAAGCCGGCATCCGTAAATTTTTCAAGGGCCTGCTCAACCGATGCCGGCGTCGTGAGCACCACCTTATAAACGGCCTGCGCCGTCCAGTCGGTCCCGGGCTTTGTGGCCAGCAACTGCAGGACTTCCATCTGCTCGATAGACGAGAGGTGGAGCCAAATGAACTGGCGGATGGGCGACGGAAGTTCTTCTCCGGGCATTGGGTGCGGGGAGCATGGTTCAGGCGCGCGGGTATGTGTTCGCTTCTCCGGCAGATGCAAAGAGGAAAAACTACCGAAGCAGGGTCCGGATTTGGCTTTCCGTCACGGTGCTGCCGTCACCTTCACGCGCATGAAGCGGCCGGGCAGGGTGCCGATGAGGGAATTGTCCCGCACCTTGAGCGCGGTGGCATCATTGATGAGCACTGTCGTGCTCAAGGCGCCGAAGGAATCCGGCAGCCCGGGGAGAACGGTTCCGGCGCTCTGCACTTCGTAAGTTACGCCGGGCTGTTTGGTTAGCGTCATCGTCAGGTAGCCGCCTTCGCTGGTGACCGCGGGCAAGCCTCCCGGATTGGCGATCTTCGGGTTCAGGCCGAGGGCGAGTTCGAGCAGTTCGTTGTAGCCGTCGTGATCAAAATCATCCAACGGGCCGTGTCCGGCGGTGGCGGGCCAGTGAGTCAGTTCCCACGCATCGCGCAGGCCGTCGCTATCCTGATCCAGGGGATGGGGGCCGAAGACATAAGCGAAGCCCTTTCCCAACGTCACGGCGTCGGTTCCGGGGCTGCCGATGGCGATGGTGGTGCCGTCCATCGCCACGGAGATGCCGAACCTGTCGAAGGACTCCGGGTGAGGGTTGAGCAGCGCCGCCAGCGGCACCGTGGGTGTGGCGCCGGCCACGTCATAAACGAAGGCGCTGCCCGCTTCATAAGTACCGCCCACGATATCCCGATAGGCACCCACCACCACCCGCGTGCCCGAGATGGCCACTGAGTAGCCAAAGTATTCATGCTCCGCCGGATTGGGGTTGTTCAGGGTGGTGACAGGCACCGCGGGGGTGACGCTGGTCAAATCATAAACATAGGCGCTTCCGGAGCCAATGGCACCCGTGGAGTCATAGTCAGCCCCGACTGCCAACCGTGTGCCGGAGATGGCCACCGACCTGCCAAAGTAATCACCGGGCGCCGGCCCGGGATTTGGCAGCGTCAGGATGGGGGCCACGCCACTCGCCAAATCATAGACGTACACCGTTCCGGCCTCCAGCGCGCCCGTATCATCCAGCGACGCCCCCACCACCACTCTGGTCCCGGAGATCGCCACAGAGGAGCCAAAGAAGTCGCCCGCCGCGGGCGCGGGATTCGGGAGTGTGGCCACGGGGACGGCGGGAGTGCCGCTGGCAAGATCGTACACATAGACGCTGCCGGCATCGTGAGCGCCCGTGGCATCGCTGGGAGTCCCCACCACCACCCGCGTACCGGAGATCGCCACCAACCCGAAGTGGTCATTCACCTCCGGCCCGGGATTGCGGAGTATGGCCACGGGCATCGCGGGCGTGGCGCTGCTCAGGTCATACACATAGACGCTCCCGGCATCGTGAGCGCCCGTATCATCAAAGAGCGCCCCCACTGCCACCAGCGTGCCGGACATGGCCACCGCGGTGCCAAAGTAGTCGCTATCGGCGGGTTCCGGGTTGTGCAGGGTGATGGCGGGCACCGCGGGCGCAGCGCCCGCCAGGTCATAGAGATAGACGCTCCCGGCATTGATCGCTCCTGTATCTTCGTTGGCTGCTCCCACCGCCATCCATGTGCCGGAGACCGCTACCGCGCCACCGAACGCATCGTCCGCCGCCGGGCCTGGATGATTCAATGCGGCCACGGGCACCGCCGGGGTGCCGCTGCTCAATTCATACACATAAGCGCTCCCGGCATCGTTCGCCCCGGTGTCGTCCGAAAAAGCGCCCACCACCACACGCGTGCCGGAGATCGTCACGGCGTGACCAAAGAAGTCATACGCATCGGCGCTTGGGTTATTGAGTGTGGTCACGGGAACCGTGGGCGTCCCGCTTGCGAGATCATATATATAAGCGCTCCCCGCGCCAGGCCCCCCGGGGACGTTAAGTCTTCGCGGGTGCCCCACGACCAACCATGCGCCGGAGATCGCTACTGAGTGCCCAAACTCAGGATCAAAGTTGTTCCTCAATGTGGTCACTGGGACGGCAGGGGTCCCGCCTGCCAAATCATAAACATAGACGCTGCCAAAATCCGTATAGCCGTTCGGGTCGTCGTAGGGGGTTCCCACCACTACGCGTGTGCCGGAGATGGCCACTAACGACCCGAAG
>Ga0190270_10000962_pt1 | contig 13084 bp, 15 predicted proteins | sample Popmic320T_FD_133748 | JGI IMG/M metagenome (GOLD analysis project Ga0190270, IMG submission 133748) | Populus adjacent soil microbial communities from riparian zone of Weber River, Utah, USA - 320 T | ecosystem: Environmental > Terrestrial > Soil > Riparian zone | place: USA: Utah | collected... | reverse complement strand
TCCGGCACGGTCGCGTCAGGGCGGGAAGGCTAGCAGCGGGTCAGGGCGCGGGCGGCGGCGGGGGGGGTGGCGGCGGCACGGGCGGGCGGTCGTCGGCCTTGCCCCGGCGCGGCCGGAACGCGGCGTCCAGATCCTCCCGGCTGAACACGCCGGCGGCGGTGCCGCCCACCGCGTAGCGGTAGAGCGCCGCGTTGAACACCCCCGAGCACGCCGAGCCGGCGGCGGCGATCGCCAGCACCGCCAGGACGAACAGCGGGATCCCCACCACGGGGACCACGATCGCGAAGAGCGCGAGGGGGATCGACACGACCAGCACGATGACGAACATCGCGAGGCCGATCGCGCCGGCGCCGATGAACTGCTCCCCCCAGCGCTCCCGGAACAGCCGCGCCGAGCGCCGGATCGCGTCGATGGCGGTCGCGTCCTCGAAGAGCATCACGGGGACCACGAAGAAGGTGAGCACGGTCCACGCCACGCCGAGGAGCCCGCCCAGGAGCTGGCCCAGGATGCCCAGGCGCTCCTGGATCGCCCGCAGGAGCATGCCGACGGTGGCGTTCACGAGGGACCACACGAAGATCTCGCCGGCGTGCGCCTTCGCCGCGGCGTAGCCGACGCGGAGCGAGGCCTCCCGGCCGTCCATCTTCTCGGTCGCCGCGCCGATCACGACGGCGCTGCAGAAGAAGGACACGAACGACAGGAGGACATACAACACGAACATGAGGATCCAGGCGGCGGGGCTGAGGGACTCGCCCTCCTCCGGGATCCCGATGCCCCAGATGCCGAGGGAGAACACCACGACGATGACGAGCGAGGCCGCCATCGAGATGATCGGCAGCCACAGCAGGTGCCGCTCCTCCGCGACGACCGACCAGCTCGCGCGCGCGAGCCGGAAACCCCGGCTGATGCGTTCCATCTCGACCTCCCGGTGTCGTGGCCTCCGCAAGGGTATCGGCACCGGACGCCGCCCGGTTCAGGCGGCGTGTCTAGATCTCGGCGACCGGGCAGGTGGCCGCCCGGGGGCACCAGCCGCACCACGGGCCCGGCGTGAGGACGGGCTCGCGGCCGGCCTGCAGCGAGGTGGCGGCGCGAGCCGCGGCGATGACGCGGTCCGCGGCGTGGAACAGGATGTCCTCGTCGACGTCCTCGGCCTGCCACGTGCCGCCCTCGAGGAAGAAGGAGGCCACGCGGTAGGGCGGGACCCCGAACCGGAGCGCGAGCAGGAGCGCGTAGAACCGGTTGTCCTCCACGTAGTTGGGGTAGGCGCCGCCGGTCTTCAGGTCGATGACGAGCCGGGTGCCCCGCATCGGCACGACGCGGTCGGGCGCGCCGAGCAGCAGATCGACCTTGCCCGACAGGACGAGGGCGCCGCCGAGCAGCTCGGCCCGCATACCGGCCTCGGTGGCCGGGCTCAGCTCGCGGCGCAGGTCGCGCAGCGGCGGGAACGACCCCTGGTACATGACCAGACCCCGCACGGCCTGCATCAGCAGGTCGTCCTGCTCGAGCGCCGAACGTGCGCGCCAGAACTCCGCGAACCGCTCCTCGCGATCGACGAGCCGGTCGGCCGCCGCCGACGCCAGCTCGTGGGGATCGACCAGGTCGCGGCTGCCGACCTCGACCTCGATCGCCTTGTGGAGGAGCACGCCGGCCGCGGAGGACCCCGAGTGCTCGAAGGGCGGCGCTTCGCCGGCCACCTTGGCCGCGAAGGCCCCCTCGCACCGAGCGAGGTCGTTCAGCTTCTCCTTGCCGATCCACAAAGTTTCGGCGCCCGCGAGCTCCCGCGTGGCGTCCTCGATGCGGTCGCGCAGCCGCTGGACCAGGTCGGCGGCGAAGACCGGGCGCTCCCCCGTGCCGATCAGCTGGTCGAGCGTCCGGCGCTGGGGGTCGGTCAGCTGCATGTCGCGCATGCTAGAGGGCGAGACCGACATGCCCGAGACCCCCGACGCCGTCCTACGCGCGCTCGCCGACCCCGAGCGGCTGGCGATCGCCGGTGTGCTCGCGCGGGGCGACCGGACCGCGCCCTCGCTCGCCGGCGAGCTGGGGCTCGCGGAGCGCCGGGTCCGCCAGCACCTCACGCGGCTCGCGGCCGCCGGCGTCGCCCGGCTCGAGGATGACCGCCGGACCTACCGCCTCGACCCGGAGACGCTGCGATGGGCTGCCTCGCAGGTCGGGCCACCTCGCGAGGCCGGCCTCGCGCTCGGCGCGGCCAACGTCGACGAGGAGATCGTCCTGCGCACCTTCTTCCGGGACGGGCGGCTCACCGAGATCCCGATGAAACGCGCGAAGCGCCGGATCGTGCTCGAACGGATCGCCCTCGAGTTCGACCCGGGCCGCCGCTACCCCGAGGCGGAGGTGAACGCCATCGTCGGCGCGTTCCACACCGATCACGCGGCCCTGCGGCGGTACCTCGTCGACGAGGGGTTCCTCGACCGCGAGCACGGCGAGTACTGGCGCGCCGGCGGCCGCGTCGACGTGGACCCGTGAGCGGGACGACCTGCTAGGGTCCGCGCTCGTGCGGCTCCGCGTGGCATCCCTCGCGATCGCGTTCGCCCTGGCCCTCCCCACCTCGCTCCTGCTGCCGCGGGCGCTCGCGGGTGACGTGCCCGGACCCTGCGCGCTCACCCGCCTCGACGGCGAGACGATCCGCGCCTTCTCGAAGCGGCGCATCGCGTGCGCCGTGGAGCGCTTCGGGCCGATCCCGGGCGGCGTCGAGCGCGCGATCTGCATCGCGGACCGCGAGAGCAACCTCAACCCGAAGGCGTCGAGCGAGACCGGGATGTACCTCGGTCTCTACCAGCACGCGGCCGAGTACTGGCCGGCGCGGTACGAGGGGATGACGAACCCCGACTGGCAGCTCCCCGAGTCGGCGCTGCACGGTCGCTCGAACTCGATCGTCACGGTCCGGATGGTGGCCCGCGCCGGCGCGTGGGGCGTCGCCGGCTGGACCCGCGGCGACTGCTGAGCCGCCCCGGCGCCCCGGCGGGCGGCTGTGCGAGACTCCCCCCATGGCGAAGACCGAAGACCAGCCCGACATCGAGCGCACCGTCGAGGATCGCATCGCCGAGCTCCGCGACCGCCGCGAGGCGGCCCTCACGCCCGGCGGCCCCGACGCCGCGCAGAAGCAGCACGACCGCGGCAAGCTGACGGCGCGCGAGCGCCTCGACGTCCTGATGGACGAGGGCTCGTTCGTCGAGACCGACCCGTTGGCCGTGCACCGCGCGCACGACTTCGGGATGGACCAGCGCCGACCGCCCGGTGACGGGATCGTCACCGGCTACGGCACGATCGACGGGCGCAAGGTCTTCGTGGCCTCCCAGGACTTCACCGTGTTCGGGGGCTCGATGGGCGAGGTCCACGCGCAGAAGGTCTGCAAGGTGATGGACCTCGCGCTGCAGACCGGCGCCCCGTTCATCCAGATCAACGACTCCGGGGGGGCGCGGATCCAGGAGGGCGCGGCCTCGCTCGCCGGCTACGGCTACATCTTCGAGCGCAACGTCCGCGCGAGCGGCGTGATCCCGCAGATCAGCGTGATCATGGGGCCGTGCGCGGGCGGCGCCGTGTACTCGCCGGCGATCACCGACTTCACCTTCATGGTGAAGGAGACCTCGCACATGTTCATCACCGGGCCCGACGTGATCAAGACCGTCACCGGCGAGGACGTGACGATGGAGGAGCTCGGCGGGGCGATGACCCACCACACGAAGTCCGGCGTCGCCGGGTTCGTCGGCGAGGACGACGAAGACGTCCTGATGCGGGTGCGCTACCTGCTGAGCTTCCTGCCCTCGAACAACCTGGAGGATCCGCCCGCCTACGCAACGACCGATGACCCCGAGCGGCGCTCGGACGCGCTCACCCACCTGATCCCCGATCAGGCGAAGGAGCCGTACGACATGCACGAGGTGATCCGCTACGTCGTGGACGACGGGGAGTTCCTCGAGGTGTTCCCGCTGTGGGCCCCGAGCATCGTGACCGGGTTCGCGCGCCTGGACGGCCGGAGCATCGCCGTGATCGCGAACCAGCCGAAGGTGCTCGCGGGCACCCTCGATATCGACGCGTCGGAGAAGGCGTCGCGCTTCGTGCGCTTCGCCGACGCGTTCAACATCCCGATCCTCACGTTCGTGGATGTGCCGGGGTTCCTGCCGGGTACGCAGCAGGAGTTCAACGGGATCATCCGCCACGGCGCGAAGCTCCTGTACGCGTACGCCGAGGCGACGGTCCCGCGGATGACCGTCATCACGCGCAAGGCGTACGGCGGCGCGTACCTCGTCATGAACTCCAAACACCTGCGCGCCGACGTGTCGTTCGCGTGGCCCACCGCCGAGATCGCGGTGATGGGCGCCGAGGGCGCCGTGAACATCGTGTTCCGCAAGGAGATCGAGGAGGCCGAGGACCCCGCGGCCCGGCGCGCGGAGCTCATCACGTCCTACCGGGACAAGTTCTCCACGCCCTACGCGGCGGCGGAACGAGGCTTCATCGACGACGTCATCGAGCCCGCGGAGACCCGGCCCCGCCTGATCCGGGCCATCCGCATGCTCGCCACCAAGCGCGAGGCGATCCCCGCGCGCAAACACGGGAACATCCCGCTCTAGATGTTCGAGGAAGAGGGCGGCCGCCGCGTCGATCTCCCCGAGGGGCTCACCCCCGAGGAGGAGCGCGCCATCCTGATGTCGTTGGAGCGGTACTTCGTGCAGGAGAACCCGCTGCCGGCGCCGTGGGTCCTGCAGGGCCGGATCGAGGCCACCGGCTACGGCGCGCTGCAGGTCCGCCGGTTCGCCCGCGAGCCGTGGCACGGCCAGTGGGTCGAGTTCGCGCGCAAAGGCGTCCCGCCCCAGCACGGACGCGGCGACGTCCGCTGAGGCGATGGCGCGCGTGACGCCCGCGGCGGCCACGCGCGCCGACGCGGTCACGGCGATGGCGGCCGAGGGATGCGGGGCTCCCCGGGCCTGGGCGAACGGTCCCGGCGACACCTACGGGGCGCACGACCACGAGCGGGCGAAGGTCCTGTACTGCGTCGAGGGGTCGATCGTGTTCCACGTTGCGGGCGAGGACCTCGCGCTGGGTAGGGGCGATCGCCTCGACCTCCCGGCCCGGACGGTGCATGCCGCCACGGTCGGCCCGTCGGGGTGCGCGTGCGTCGAGGCGTGGGCGCCGTGAAGGTCGCGTTCCACACCGACCAGCTGTGGTTCGGCGCCCCCGGCGGGATCGGGACGTACGTGCGCGAGCTGGGCGCGGCGCTCACCGCGGCCGAGGACCCGCCCGCCCTGGTGACGTTCCAGGTCAGCGACCGCGACGGCGAGGGACCGGGCCCCGACGTCGAGGTGCCCGGCTCGATCCGGCGCGTCTACCCGTCGTGGGCCCTCGTGGGGCGGCCGTCCCTGCCCCCCGCGCTCGCCGCGTGCGACGTCGTCCACGCCACGAACCACGCCGCCGTCGCGCCGGCGGGGCGCGGGCAGGGGCTCGTCGCCACCGTCCACGACCTCGCCTTCGACGTCGTCCCCGAGGTGTTCCCCGCGCGCTGGCGGTGGCTGTACCGCGCCGGCGTACGCGCGGCGGTGCGCCGCGCCGACCTCGTGCTCGTCCCGTCGGCGTCGACCGCCGTGGACCTGCAGGATCGCTACCGGCTCGCGGCCGACCGCATCCGGGTCACGCCGCTGGCGGCGGCGCTCCCCGCGTCCGGCACGGACCCCGTCCCGATCCTCGCCCGCCTGGGGATCGACGGCCCGTACGTCGTGGCGGCCGGCACGCTCGAACCGCGCAAGGACCTCGTGGGCCTGATCCGCGCCTACCGGCAGGCGGCGCCCGAGCTCGGACGCGGGCTCGTCCTGGCCGGCCCCGACGGGCCCGACGCGACGCGCGTCCACGCCGAGATCGCGCGCGGCGGGCCGGGGTGGATCGTCACGACCGGCCGGCTCGACGGCGCGGACCTCGACGCCGTGCTCCGCGGCGCCGACCTGCTCGCCTACCCCTCCCTCTACGAGGGGTTCGGGCTGCCGATCCTCGAGGCGATGCAGCGCGACGTCCCCGTCATCACCACGACCACGCCGGCGTGCGCCGAGACGGCGGGCGACGCCGCGGTGCTCGTGGAGCCCGGCGACGTGGCCGGCCTCGCCGAAGCGCTCGTGCGGACCGGGAGCGACGAGGACCTGCGCGCGGCCCTCCGCGCGGCCGGTCGACGACGTGCGCGGGCCTTCACCTGGTCCGCGACCGCCCGCGTTACCCTCGACGCCTACCGCGACGCCGCGGATGCCGCCCGATGAAGGTCTCGCTGATCGCCACCGTGCTCGACGCCGCCGACGACATCGGCGGGTTCCTGGCGTCGGTCGCCGCGCAGACCCGGATGCCCGACGAGGTCGTGATCGTGGACGGCGGGTCCACGGACGGCACCGTGGAGATCCTCCGCGCGGCCGAGGGCGTCACCCTGGTGGAAGCGCCCGGCGCGAACATCGCGCGCGGACGGAACCTCGCGATCGCCCACGCCACGCACGACGTGATCGCCGTGGCGGACGCCGACTGCGCCTACGGGGAGGGCTGGCTCGCCGCCCTCCTCGGACCGCTCGAGGCCGGCGCCGACGTCGCGATGGGGGTCACGGACCCGGTCGTGGCCTCGCTGTTCGACGCGTGCGTCACGTGCAACCTGCCGGTCGACCCGGGCGGCGTCGACGAAGACACCTTCCTGCCGAGCGCGCGGTCGCTCGCCTTCCGGCGCGAGGCGATCGAGGCCGTCGGCGGCTACCCGGAGTGGCTCGCGATCGGCGAGGACACGTGGGTGGACCTGCGCTGGCGCGAGCGTGCGATGGACCTGCGGCTCGCGCCCGAGGCCGTGGCGTCGTGGCGGCCGCGCGAGGACCTCGTCGGGCTGTGGCGGCAGTACTTCCGCTACGCGCGCGGCGACGGCGAGGCGGCGATGCACCCCGAGCGTCACGCGATCCGGTTCGCGACCTACGGGGGCCTGGCGCTCACCATCGGTTCGCGACGCCGCTGGCCCAAGGCGCTCGCGCTCATGGGGGCGGTCGCCTACGCGGGGGAGCCGATCCGCCGGACCTGGCGGCGCCGGCCGGACCCGGCCGATCGCGCCCTCGCGGTGGTGGCGGTGCCGGCGTTCCTCGCGTACACCGACGTGGCGAAGATGGCCGGCTACCTCGCCGGGCTGGCACGACGCGCCCGTCGCGGTCAGGCGTCGTAGAAACCACCCCCGGTCTTGCGGCCGAGCCGTCCGGCCGCGACCAGGTCGCGCAGCATCGCCGGCGCCTCGTATCGCTCGCCGCCGAAGGCGCCGCGCAGCACCTCGCCGATCGACAGCACCGTGTCGAGCCCGATCAGGTCGGCCAGCGCCAGCGGGCCCATCGGGTGCCCGAGGCCCAGGTGGATCGCCGCGTCGATGTCCTCGCGCGTGGCGAACCCCCGCTCGTAGAGCCGGATCGCGTCGTACAGGTACGGGATCAGCAGCCGGTTCACGATGAACCCCGCCTCGTCCGAAGACCGGACCGTCGTCTTGCCGAGGACGTCCCGGGCGAAGGACCGCGCGAGCTCGTACGTCGCCTCGCTCGTCGCCGGCCCCGGCGTCAGCTCGACGAGCGTCATCACGGGCACGGGGTTGAAGAAGTGCATGCCGACCACGTGCGACGGCCGCCCGCTCGCCGCCCCGAGGGTCGCGATCGGGATCGACGACGTGTTCGACGCGAGGATGACCTCCGGACGCGTCTCGGCGCCGAGCCGGGCGAAGATCGCGCCTTTGGCGGCCGGGTCCTCGGTCGCCGCCTCGATGACGAGGTCGGCCTCGGCCAGCGCGCCGACGTCGGTGACGCCCTCGATCCGCCCGAGCGCCGCGTCGCCGTCGCCGGCCCCGAGCTTGCCGCGGGCGACGGCGCGCTCGAGCGAGGCACGGACCCGGTCACGCCCCGCCGCGACGAGCGCGTCGTCGCCCTCGACGAACGTCACGGCCAGGCCCGCGCGCGCCACCACCTCGACGATCCCGGACCCCATGAGGCCGGACCCGACGACTCCGACGCGCCGGATATCCTGCACTTCCACGGTCCTCGGGGCCTCCCAGGTCGGCGGGAGACCGTACGATAGACGACATGTCCGAGCGGCCGTTCCTGCGACGCGGCGCCGCGCTGGGCCTCGCCGTGGGCGGGGTGCTCCTGGGCCACGCGATCACCTACGAGGGCCTGTCGCCCGGGGCGGTCGCGCGCGAGGCGTGGCTCGCCGCCACCGGGCACGGCTACCTCGGGGCGGTGAACCGCCTCGGGATGCTCGCGGCGTTCGTGACGCTGGGTGTCCTGCTGCTCCGGCGCGTCGTGGGGCCCGGCGCCGCCCATCTGTCGCGCCGCGAGCTCGTCACCCGGCTGATCGGGTTCCAGCTCGCCGCGTTCCTCGTCCTCGAGGTCGCCGAACGGGCCGGGGCGGGGAACGGGTTCCACGACCTGCTCACCGTCCTCCCGGTCGGGCTGCTGATCCAGGCGGCGATCGCCGCCGCGATCGGCATCGTGGTCGGCGGGCTGCTGCGCGCCGTGGATCGCCTCGTGGATCGGTCCGCGGGCGGCGCTCCCTCGCCGTCGATCGCGGCGCTCGCGATCGCCCTTCCCGTTGACCCGTTCCATCGCGCCCCGCGGCTCGCGCCGCTCGGCGGACGCGCACCTCCTCGTTCGGCCTGACGCGACTTCAGTCAACCGACGAAGAGGAGACCACCATGCACCGTGCCACCCGCGCCCTGGCGCTCGCCGGGGCCACCGCCCTGCTGTCCCTGTCCGCCGCACCCGCCTTCGCGCACGGCGACGCCCACGCCGGCGATCTCGAGATGACGATCGGCTTCGGGACCGAGCCCGCGTACGCGGGGTTCCCGAACAGCGTCGAGCTGCTGCTCGTCCACGACGGCCAGCCCGTCACCGACGCGCGAGGGTTGACCGTCGACGTCACGTTCGGCGACGAGACCGCGACCTACGATCTCGAGCCCAACTTCGCCGTGGGCGTCTACGGCGACCCCGGCGACTACCGCGCGTGGTTCGTCCCGTCGCAGCCGGGCCCGTACACGTTCCACATCGTGGGCACGGTCGAGGACACGGACGTCGACGTCGAGATGACGTCGGGGGACGACACGTTCTCCGAGGTGGAAGACACCCGCGAGGCGGCGTTCCCGCCGGTCGAGGCGCCCTCGAACGAGGAGCTCGCCGGACGGATCGACGCCGACGGCGCGCGCCTGGAGGCAGCCCAGGTGGCCGCGCAGCAGGCGAGCGACGACGCCGCGGGGCTGCGGACGATCGCGATCGTGGGGCTCATCGTCGGCGCCATCGGGCTGATCGCGGCGATCGCCGCGCTCGCACGCACGCGCCGGTCGTAGCCGTGCTCGCGCACGCGGGTGCCGCCGACGAGTCCCTGTCGGTCGCGATGATCCTCGCGGCCGCGTGGATCGGCTGGATCGGATGGCAGCGGCTGAAGGGCACCGGGTTCCCCCGTCTGCCCCGCGGCGGCGCCTACGCGCTGTTCGGCGTGGGCGTGGTGCTCGTCATCGGCGCCGCCTGGCTCCCGCGTGCGCTCTTCCCCCCGACCGCGCCGCCGCCGGCCGCCGGCGGGACGCGGATCCCGTCGACCGCCACGCTGCGGTTCAGCGAGCCGCGGGAGGGCGACGTCGTCGGCGGTGACCAGCTCGAGGTCGTGCTGGACCTGCGGGGCGGGACCGTCGTCCCCGGCACGAGCACGACGCTCGCGCCCGACGAGGGGCACCTGCACCTGCGCGTCGACGGCGAGCTCGTCTCGATGACGTACGGGAAGGTGCAGATCGTCGACATGCGGCCGTACGGGCCCGGCCGCCATACCATCGAGGCGGAGTTCGTGGCCGCCGACCACCTGCCGTTCGATCCGCCGGTCGAGGCCGCCGTGGAGGTCGTCGAGGGATGAACGCCGTGGTCCGACGCACGCTGACGCTCGCCGGGCTCGCGGCGATCCTGGTGCTCGCGACGGCCGCTCCCGCCGCGGCGCACGCGGGCTTCGTCTCCTCCGACCCCGCCGACGGCGCGACCCTCGAGGCGTCGCCCGACGCCATCACGATCCAGTTCACCGAGCCGCCCGACCTCGACCTGTCGAGCATCTCCGTCCTCGACGCCGGCGGGCAGGAGGTCCCGACGGGCCAGCCGGGATCGCTCGGCGACCGCGGCCTCGCGGTGGCGCTCCCGACGCCGCTGTCCGACGGCGTGTACACGGTGAGCTGGCAGGTCGTCTCCACCGAAGACGGCCACGGGACCGCGGGGTCGTTCGCGTTCGGGATCGGCGAGGCGCCGCCGCCACCGGGCTCGGGCGGCGAGACCGAGGCGATCACGACGGCGACGCCGCTCACCGTCGCGGCGAAGGCCCTCTTCTACGCCGGCACGATGCTGGTGGTGGCCGCGGCGGCGGTCGGACTCGGGCTGTTCGGCGGCCGCCCTCGCCGGCTCACGCCGATCGCGCTCGTGTCGGGCGTCGCGGCCTTCGCGGGCGCGATCGGGGTGCTCCTCGCCGAGGTCGACGCGCTCGGCGTCTCGTCGCGGGCGTTCCTCGCGTCCGAGGCCGGCGCCCCGTACCAGCGGCTGCTCGCCCTGACCCTCGTGGCCGCGGGCTGCGCGGTGGTCGCCGCGTCGCGGCAGCCGTGGCGCTGGATGTTGTGGCCCGCCGGCGCCGCGGCGATCGCGGCGATGGGCGTGCGGGCCGCCTCCGGGCACGCGGCCAGCGTGACGTTCGCGGTCCCCCCCGAGCTCTCGCAGTGGGCGCACTTCGTGGCGGCCGGGCTCTGGGTCGGCGGCCTCGTGCTCGCGCTGCTGCTCGTGCGCGAGACGGCAGAGACCGACGAGCTGACCCGCCCGATCCGCCGGTACTCGACGCTCGCGGCCTGGGCCGTGCTCGTGGTGGTGGCGACCGGGTTCCTCCGCGCCTGGTCGCAGCTCGGCGGACCGGGCGGCCTGCTCGACGCGCTCGACACCACGTACGGGCGCGTGCTCCTCGCGAAGATCGTGGTCGCCCTGACGATCGTGGCGCTCGGCGCCGTGAACCGCTACCGGTCGATCCCGCGACTCGGCAGCGAGCGCGGGCCCCTGCGGCGGCTCCTCGGCGCGGAGGTGCTGGCCGCCGCGGGCGTGATCCTCCTCACCGCCACGCTCACGAGCCTCGATCCGTCGGCCGGCGGCGGCGACGCGACGGGCCCGACCACGCCGGTGCTGGGGCGCGCCGAGGGCACCGACTTCGCCACCACGACACGCGTCCGCCTCGCGCTCGACCCGGGGACCCCCGGCGCGAACCTCCTCACCGCTGAGGTCGTGGGGTACGAGGACGGCCTGCCCCTGGACGCCGACGCGGTGACGCTCCGCGTCGCGTCGGTCACGACCGACGGCGTGCCGACCGCATCGGTGGACCTGGCGAGGTCGGGCGAAGCGTGGACCGGGCAGAGCTCCGCGATCTCGCTCGCCGGGACCTGGCGGGTCACGGCGCAGGTGCGGACGGGGTCGGCCGTCACGGAGGTGCCGATGGTGCTCGTCACGCGCTCGGACGCCCTCGATCCGCCGACGCCGGGCGCGTTGCTCACCACCGCCCGCTACCCGTCCGGCGTCTCCCTCCAGCTCAGCCTCGAGGCCACGGACCCGGCCGCGGCGTTCATCCACGTGACGGCGCTCACCCCCAGCGCCGGCGAGCTGCCCCTGCGGGCGGCGTCGCTCGTGGCGACGCTCGACGGGCGGGAGGCGTCGCGCCTGGACGCCGAGCAGGCCACCCCCGGCCACTTCATCGCCCAGGCCTCCCTGGAGCCCGGCACGTGGACGATCGACGTGGTGGTGACCTCGGAGGACGGGCGGACGTTCCAGGCCACCCTCGTCGACGTGCCGGTCGGCGGGTCGACGTAGCATCCGATCATGGCGGGACCCGGGGTCGACGCGAGTCTCGTGCTCGGGGATGGACGGGTGCTCGAGTACTGGGAGGGTGGCGACCCGGCAGGGCGAGGCGTGATCTTCCATCCCGGCACCCCGGTGACCCGGGTGTTGGGACGGTGGGCGCACGACGCGGCCGTCGCCGCCGGCGTGCGGTTGGTCTCGCTGAGCCGACCGGGCTACGGCGGCTCGACGATGACCGCCGATGCCGCGCCGAGCCTGCGCGCGGTCGGCGAGGATACCGCCGCGCTCGCCGTCCATCTCCGGTTGGACGGGTACGCGGTCGTCGGGAGCTCGGGTGGGGCACCGTTCGCCGTCGCGACCGGGGTCGCCGACCCGGGTGCCGTGCGCGCCGTGGGTGTGGTCGGCGGTATCGGACCGTGGCGTCTGCTCGAACCGCCGTCGGCGAACGTCGATGACCGAGCGTGCCTCGATCTGCTGGACGCCGGTGACGTGGCCGGCGCCTGGGCGTGCATGTACCGGACGGCCGAGGACCAGCTGGCGGGTGTCGCTCTGGACGACGCCGTCGACGTGATCCTGTCCGGCGATGAGAGCTCGTTGGTCGTCGATCGGGCGTACCGCGCGATCTGGGCCGACAACATGCGCCTGGTGTTGGACGACCTCGCCGGCTACACGCTCGACAACCTCGCGTGGGGCGCCACCTGGGATGTGGATCCACGCGAGATCGTCGCCCCCACCCTGCTCTGGTACGGAGCCGCCGACGTGCATTGCCCGGTCGCGCACGGCCGGTGGTACGCGGACCGGATCGCCCGCGCGGAGTTGATCGTCGTCCCCGACGGCGGACACTTCGACGTCATCGACGCGCATTGGCCCGAGGTGCTGGCCGGTCTCCTGCGTACCTCGGGCTGGTGACGCGGACGTCGGTCCCGATCAGCCGCAGGCCGCGACGAGGAGCGGGTACGGGTTGATCGCGCCGTCGATCTGGCTGTAGCCGTAGAAGCTCGCCGGCCAGTTGGCGGGGATCACCTTGGGCCAGAACTCGAAGTGGTCGTGCGGCGTCGTCCCACCCGCCAGCCCGGTGCTGCTGACGTAGCCGATCACGTCCCCGGCCGCCACGGCACCGAGCTTGGCGATCGACTTCAGGTGCGCGTTGTAGACGGAGCCGTACTTCCCGGTGACCTTGACGGCGATGCCGCCCAAGCTGTTCGTGCTGTTGGTCGCGACGCCATCGAAGGGCGCGT
>Ga0190270_10000961_pt1 | contig 13088 bp, 34 predicted proteins | sample Popmic320T_FD_133748 | JGI IMG/M metagenome (GOLD analysis project Ga0190270, IMG submission 133748) | Populus adjacent soil microbial communities from riparian zone of Weber River, Utah, USA - 320 T | ecosystem: Environmental > Terrestrial > Soil > Riparian zone | place: USA: Utah | collected... | reverse complement strand
GTGGCGGACGGCGGAACCGATGTAACCCTCGCAGCGGGCTTCGCTCTCGATGTGAAGACGACACCGCAGCACAAGCGCTGGCTGATCTGGTCTCGCCAGTTGAACGATCTCTATGAGCGCAAGCGATTTGATTATTTGGTTGGCGTGTCGATTGACGACGGCGACTGGTCGCAATGCTGGATCGAGGGCTACATTAGCAAGGTTGATTTTTTCGAGCGCAAGAAGATCGCCGATGGAATCAGCGACGACGGCAAACTCTCGAAGGGCACATGGTTCATCGAGAAGAGCGACCTGATCGGTATCGACCTCCTGCTTGCGGGCTTTGTCGGCTATGACACGCAGGGGCGGCTTCTTCACTATTGTCATTGCGGCAAGTGGGGCGCGCACGGCGTCGGCGTGAGCGTGTTGAAGCAGCAACTCGGTGCATGGTTCTGCAATGACCATAAACCGGAAAACATCACACAAAGGAGCCACGAGCTATGAGCGAGAAAAAGATAGGGCCGCGCGAGGCGGAGTTGCGGCGCATGCGTGAGGAGAACGTCGGGCCGCGCCGCGAGAAGATCAAAGGGAAGATCAAGGAGAAGGTGCGCGGCAAGGTCGAGAAGATCAAGACGAACATCAAGGCACGGCGCAGCGGGAGGGGACGATGAGCGAAGTCATCCTGACCATGCGCGAAGTGGCGATGGGCGCGCACTGCGGGATCATGCGCAACATTGCAGCCATGGCGGCTGGCCTTGAGCCAGCAAATGGTTTCGATGAGGAGAAGGGCGACGATCCGTGGAATATCCACATCGAAGGTGCCTGTGGCGAGATAGGGGCCGCAAAGCTTCTCAACCGGTTCTGGTCGCCAAGCGTGAACACATTCAGCGCACCTGACATCGGAAAAAATCTTCAGGTCCGGACCCGCTCGCGTCACAGCTACGATCTCTACATCCGCCCGAAGACGGAGACTTACAGGGGTGACAACCCTGACAACTACTTCATCCTAATGACCGGCAAGGCACCTCGCTTCATCATTCGTGGCTACATACTCGCGCGTGATGCGCAGCGAGAAGAGTGGATACAGACGTATGGCGGGCGTCCCCCGGCGTGGTTCGTCCAACAGAAATATCTATTGCCGTGGACGGACCTTATCGCGCGCAGTCCTGAGCATGTTTGAAGGTCGTGTGCTCGCGCTCGATCTGGCCACGACGACGGGCTGGTGCTACGGCGCACCCGGTTCGATCCCGAAATTTGGGCACCTGCGCTTCGCCAAGCCGGGATCATCGCGTGCGCTGATCTATCGAGAATTCCGGCGCTGGCTGAATGCGAAGTGGGCGACATCTCCCGACATGATCGTGTTCGAGAGTCCGGCGGTGCCGAGCATCATGGCAGGCAAGACGAATATTGAAACGATCAAGCTTCTGGTCGGTCTCACCGAGCATTTGGAAGAGTGGGCTTACGAGCGCATCGAATTGCGCGAGGCGCGCGTAGCTGATGTGCGCGTGCATTTCATCGGCGCGAACTTAAAATCCGCGATGGCGAAACAGAAAACCTTTGATCAATGCCGCATGCTTGGTTGGGATGTGCAGACGACCGACGAGTCCGATGCGTGCGCGCTATGGGATTTCCAATGTGCGTGGCTCAATCCGAAGGTCGCCGCGTATTCGACACCACTGTTTCGATGAACACCGTCGCAAGACGGTCAGGAGGCCCGGCCAGAGCATCTTTGAAGACCGCATTCTTCATGCCGGGCCTCCGCTCTAATAAAGGAGCATACCATGATCGATGACCTCGATGATCCCGAGACGGAAGCCTACGCGCGCGACACCGATCCGGAGACGTCGCACCTTGCCGCTGCCAAGATCAACCGCACCAACAGCGAACAAATGGTCTACAGCGTCCTACGCGCGACCGGTGTGCCCATGACGAGCTTGTGCATCTCTCGCTACCTGCACAACGAGTTGGGAAAACCGGGTGACTCGGTTTCGTGGAGCGTTTCGCCCCGGCTCGCCCCGCTTGAGGACAAAGGCTGGATCGAGCGATGCGGCAGGAAGGCCGTACTCAACTCGAACGGCAACATCGCGTACCTGACGGCATGGCGCATCAGGAAGCCGAGAGGCTTCGCCACACGGCGCTGACGGGACCAGCCGCGTATGCTGGGGGGCACGAGGAAGTTACGACCGGCCCCGTCTATCGCGAGGGTCAACGTACAGGTGATTCGCAGGTTCCGCTGATTCGTCTTCCCACGTATCCGATATATAGCCCCACGTGGGAGATGAGATTCTACGAATAGCGTTCGGGGTGCCCCAAGCCACAAGATGTTGGGGTGAGGTTGTCCCCGTTAATTTTTTCGGCGTGATTTGAGGGGAGAGATTTGACATCGCCGCAGAGTCAGCGGCACCCTGAAAACGAGGGGGGCAGGCTCTTGCTAAGCCCGCCCCCGAACCAAACCGCGAGATGAGCGCGGGCGTGGTTACTTGCGCGCAATATGTTCCATAAGCGCGCGGTCATCAAGCCCCCACCCAGATCAACGGTTCCGAAAAAACGCTGCCACGCGTGAGGCCTGCGCGTGTTCGGCAACGTACAAAGCGAACGCCGGGAGGGCCTCCCCCGGCGAACGCCGAAGGCTGGGCCGTGGCCTGCCTGCCGCGTACTCCGCTTACTTACTTCCTTCTGAGCTTGCTGCACTTTCTTGCTTTCTTCCACTTTCTTTCTCGGGAGTCCTCTTCACTTCCTTTCTTTAGGAAGACTCAGACTGAGCTTGTGGCACCAGAGCGATGTCGCGAAAAAATGGAGCCGGGTGAATTTTTCTACCAAAGGGGCAAACGGTGATGATGGCGATCTGCACGAAGTGCGGAGAGACACACGAGGTTGATACCTCGAAGGTCGGCTGGTCGGTGCTGTGCGAGCGATGTCGTCCGGAGTGGGACATGCGACGTCGTGGCTGGATGCGTGAGAAGCACAAAGCGATGGTCAGCAAGCGCAAGCGTGCGATGCGCGAGGCGAAGCGATGACCGATGATCCCATTGGGTCCCACAAAGAATTTCTTCTCGACCGGCTCCGCGTTGCGAGCTTGCGCTGCAAGCTGATGGACAACGAGCTTCTCTCCATCGGCACCGCGCTGAAGTTCGACATGATCGGGCCGGACATGGCTGTGCGCTGGGCGCACGACATGGGCGTGCTCTGGCTGATCGAGCCGTTGCCGGGGACGGTCGGCGCGGTGGCGATAGCGAGCATCACGGAGCCAAAAGATGCAGGCACTGGAGTGGGAGGAGGAGGGTAACGGTTGGGCCGCTGTTGACGGTCGCATCCGCTATCGCGTGCGTCCGTTCAAGACCGTGCGCGATCAGTGGCGTTGGACCGTGCAGATGGACGGCGCAAAGATCGGAGAGAAGAGCGGTTTTAAGACCGCTGAGGAGGCTATCGACTACGTGGAATTCGGCGGCGATCCGCCGCGACGTGAAAAGGAGCAAACACTATGACCGACGAAAATGCAGGCGTGCCGATCACACGCGAGGAAGAGGAGGGAGACGCTTGGGAGTACTGGCACCAGCGCGCGCTAATGCTGGAGGAGAAGCTGATTTATGCGCGCAGGCTGTTGCAGAATGTGATGGATGCATTGGCGACAAAGGAGCAGGGCAACAATGCTCCGTGATGATCAGAGCGAAGCTCTCGACGCGCTGCGCCAAGCGGTGTCGGAAAAGCAATTCCGCATTTGCATGCAGGCACCGACCGGCTGGGGCAAGACGGTTCTAACCTGTGCGTTGGTCGAGAGCGCGCGCAGTAAGGACAAGAAAATATTATTCACGGTGCCGACGATCTCGTTGGTTGATCAAACCGTCGAGATGTTTGCATCGCACGGCATTACCGAAGTTGGTGTGATCCAAGCATCGCATCACATGACGAATTGGGACCTTCCTATTCAAGTTGCGTCGGTGCAGACGCTCATGAAGAGGAAGGTGCCGGAGGCCGACATCATCCTGATCGATGAATGCCATCGCTGGTTCAAATTCTACGAAAAGCTTATGCATCGGGACAAGATGCCAGAGTTCGCGGAGGTGCCGATCATCGGACTTTCGGCAACACCTTGGACAAAACATCTCGGCAATTGGTACACGCATTTTTATAAAGCGAGCACAACGGGGCAGATGATAGATGCTGGTCACCTCGCGCCATTCCGGGTTTTTGCCCCGTCTCATCCGGACCTGTCTGGCGTTCGCACGGTGGCCGGGGACTATCATGAAGGTGAGCTTTCGGAGGCGATGCAGCAAGGCAAGCTCGTTGGCGACGCCGTTGAGACGTGGATCAAGCTCGGAGAGAACAGGCCGACCCTCTGCTATGCGGTGGATCGTGCGCATGCCAAGGCGCTAGCGGACAAGTTCGAGGCGGCGGGAGTCCGCTGCGCTTATCAGGACGCCTACACACCGGACGCTGATCGCATCGAGAAGGAAACCGGCAGGCGCATTCCGGGCCGCCGCTCGATCAAGGCTGGCTTCCATGACGGCACCTACAAGGTCGTGTGCAACGTCGGCACGCTCACGGTTGGCATCGACTGGGACGTTCGGTGCATTTCGATGTGCCGTCCGACGAAGAGCGACATGCTGTTCGTGCAGATCGTGGGGCGTGGCCTGCGCACCGCGCCGGGCAAGCAGGACTGTTTGATCCTCGATCATAGCGACAACCACCTCCGGCTCGGCTTCGTCACCAGCATCGATGAGAGCTACACCGGACTGCATCACGCCAAGACGCCGACGCATGACAACCGCACCGAAGGCATCAGGCTTCCGAAGGAATGTCCGCAGTGCGCGTACCTCAAGCCGCCAGCGACAGCGAAGTGTCCGTCATGCGGGTTCGTCGCGGTGGTGGTGAGCAAGATCAGGCCGGAGGCTGGCGAGCTTGCCGAGATGACGCGCGAGCTAAAGGGTAAGCCGAAGCCCCCGCCCGATCCGCTGCGCGTCGAGACGATGGAAGAGAAGGCGGAGTTTTACGCCGAGTTAAAATACTATTGCGCGCGGCAGGGATATAAGCCGGGCTGGGCCTCCATGAAGTACAAAGAGAAGACCGGCGTATGGCCGAATCATCCATACATCAGGAACGTCGTGCCAGCGCAGTGGGTTCGTCCTGAGACGGTCAACTACATCAAGTCACGCTTCATCGCGTACGTGAAACGTCCAGAGGTGCGTGACCATGAGCGCGTTTGATCCGATCAAGGCGCAGGCCGACATCGTGAAGGGTCTGCACGATGTTCACACCACGTTGAGCCGTCGCGCGGGTGAGGCGCAAAGCGAGTTCGCGAAGTATGAGGCGGAGGCGAACTCGCTGATGAAGCTGGCGCGTTATGCTGAGGAGCAATTGGAGCGCGAGCGACAGAAGCTGCATGCGCTGCGGGAGGCGGCTAATGCACAACATTGAATGGCACGACTCCGGGCACGAGCCGCAGAACCGGCCGAATCCGAAATATCCGGACGGCATGGACCTCGACATGTCGCGCGGCGGGTGGCCGGTGTGCGATGTCATGCTGCCTTATCCAGCGAAGCGCATCGGTTACTACAGCATCGAGTGTGAGAAATGCGGCCTGCGCGTTGCGATCAGCACCGCCGGTCGCCCCGACGATCCACGTTCGGTCAAGCTGGGATGCAGGATGAGGGCGCAATGAGGATCGATGACATCACGCTGGCCGATCAGATCGCGGAGGTGAAGCGCGAGATCGGAATGCGGCAAAAGGTCTATCAGAAAGAGATCGCGGCGGAACGGTTGCATCCTTCCGATGCGGAGGCCCGCACCGTGCGCATGGTTGCCGTGCTTGCGACACTTGAGCGTCTGCGGGATCAAGGGCTTGAGGATAATCCTGATCGTGGTTAGGTTCAGCGTCTTCGCGGCTAGAAGCCTCGCTCGGAGTTTGCTCCTTTGACCGAAGCTCGCTCGCCGCAGGAACCGGAGGGGCGGCGCGTGGGTCACACCACTGCCGCCCCTTCGCGACTCAAGCGGCCTGACGTTTTTCCAGTACCAAGGCCGTGACGCTCTCAGGCGTGAAGCCGTAGCTGACCATCACGAGCAACAGCATCTCGACGCTGGCGGGGATCGCGTGTTCATCCAAGCCCCACCGCCTCGATGTCTTCTCGTTGACTCCGAGAAAGGCAGCGGCCTCGATGTGCGTGAGGTCGAAGCGATCAAGGACCGCAAGATATTCAGCGCCGGTCATAGTAACCTCCTCTACGAGGAATGGATTCGACGCCGCCCCAACCGAAGCTGATGCCGGGCGGCACGATCTCGACGCGCGGTGCAGCATACGATCCGCCGACCGGCACGCACGATGCGGTGGTTTTGATCGCGAGCTTATGACCGCCGATCACCGCTGACTCCGGTGCGCGGTACATGGTTTCGATCATCTCCTTGCAGACCACTTCGGTGGGCCAGTCGGTGTGAGTGAGAGTCATCGAGACGCCGCCGGTGTCGGAGACGACGAGGACAGAGGCTAGGAGCCGCCACATGATTTCCTCCCCGGCGGCACCGCGTTTATGGCGTCCCTCACGTTTTCAAAGCCAAGAACGACGAAGAGCCCCTTCAGCACGTGGCCAAGCGCTTGGGCCTCAGTCATATCTTCTTCGCTCTGCCAGAGGTGATAGGCGGAGCCGTTGATCATATCGGCAGCGACCGACGTCAGCACGAACGCGATGTCGGTGTCGTCATCATCGCCATCGAGTAGCTGCGTGACGAGGGTGACGCTCTTGCGGGCGCGATCAACCGCAGTCTTGGCGAGATCGGTTATCATGCGCTCATGTTTTTCTTCGTCAGTCATTATCGCCTCCGTGCGCTGCCGGTCTGCCGACCGGATGCGTCATAAAAAGTTGTGCCCGCGTTGTTCGTGGTGCTGCGCCCGGTGTTGCGACCGCTCGCATCATAGAACTGCGTGCCTGCGTTGTTGGTGACCGACCGGCCAGTGATCTGACCGTTCGCGTTCTTGAAGGTGGTGCTCTGCGCGTGCGCGGTGGCGCACGACAGAACAAGCAGCGTGATGGTGAGGGTTCGCATATCAATGCTCCTTTGTGATGTTGATCTCATTCCAGAACGGCTGGCCGCCGCCGTTCAACATTCCGACCGCGCGGCACGCGGTGATGAAGTCTGCGACATCGAACATTCGTGAGAAGGTCGAGCCGTAATCAGTGTCGCGTAGATAGACGCCGACCGTGTAGGTGCCGTCTTCGTTCTTGACGTAGGTGTGCATCACGCGGCCTCCTTCTTCTTGCGTGTGCGTTTCGGGATCGGCTGATCCATGAGCCACTGTTGCCCGGCTTCAAGGCCGAGTTCGAACAGCTTCGGCGCGGTGAGGCGCGCGTAGAAGAAATCGAGCACGCCATAGACCTTGTTGAACTTGCTGGCGCGCAGGATGTACGCGGTCGTGAACGGCACGCCGAAGTACTCGGCGCTGCGCTCGTTGCCATCGAGCATCTTGCCGTTAAGCGTCGGGTCGACCACGACACCGTTGCGGTCGACGCACCACGCATGATCGAGGGGCACGCCGATGCATGAAACCTTGCCTTCGCAGTAGGTCATCGAGGAGTCCATGCACGCGAGGTGCGTGGCGTTGAGGAAACAGCCGTGCTGTTGCCCGCGCGGCCCGGCGAACGTGTTGGGGCCAACGGGATACTCGCGACCGTGCGCCAACAGAAAGTCGTTGTAGACGTTGGGGCCGAACGCCTGACGGCATAGCTCGAAGTGAGATCGCATAGACATTTGTCGTTGCTCCTTTGCGCAAAAAAAGCCCGACAGCGTGGGGCGCTGCCGGGCGGAGGTTAGGGGTGGCTGGATGTTCAATTCAGCCGAGTTGCATCATGCCGATGCGGGCGGCGCGCTCAAGGTGGCGCGCTTGGTCCGCACAGGTTTCTTTCGCTGCATTTCGCCACGTAGCGCCTTGGCCTTGGCCAGCTTCTCGAACTCGCGCTCGGGGAGGTGGTCGGTCTCGGCTTGCTGCGGTGCAGCGATAGCGATCATCGTGACCGGCGGCTGAGCCGCTTGCTGCGCGGCCTTCACCATGCGCTTGTGCTGCGCGCTCAGCTTGCTGATGGCATTCATCGCGCGCCGGAATCGGGTTTGCCATTGCGCGATCTTCTTCTCGACGTCAGCGATGGTCTTCGGCCTCTTGGCCATGGTAGTCATCCTTCTGTTGCGTTTCAGGTTGTGTGGTCCCGCGCTCGGTTCATCCCCGAGCGCGGGTTCTTTATAGCAAACGCACTTCTCGGTTTTCACGAGTCAGCTTGAGTTGCATGCAAGAAGTCCGCGTGTTGCAAGGACTCGCATCGCGTTTTGCTCAGGCTTGACATCGATGGCTCAGGGATAAGTGGAGCGCTATCCGCGTACGATGTTGCGAGAAGTGCCCACTTCATCGAGGTTGTCGAGGCCCGAAAATATTTTCTCGGATGCATCGCACCAGCCTTCGACGTACTCGCGCGCGCAGAGCATTTTCGTTCTGCGCTGGACGTCGTTCTCGTAGCTCCAGCCGCGAAGCTCGACGCCGTTTAGCTCGACCGTGATCTCGCCCTCGTCGTTGTCGATCACGGTCGGTTGCTTCGGACGCAGTTGCTCCCAGTCCAGCTTGCGCAACAGTGCGGAGATCAGTTGGTTTCTCATCACTGCACCGCCGCGTAGCGAGGGCGGAAACTGTTGCGCAGATAGAATAGCTGGCGATCAAGATGCCGCTCGATACCGACGATGTCGTGGATGAAGTGATCGTCGGGCGCATCAAGCAGGTCGTTGAGGCGCAGCGGCGCGGAGAGATGCGCCGCCAACATATCCATCTTCACGTCGCGCTCTTCCCGATCCGGGAAGTGAACGCGCGCGCGATGGACGATGGCATCGATCACGGCAAGCTCTGCCTTGCTGATCGAGCGTGTGGGGACTCGCGGTTTCATTCGTGTTGCTCCCTTATGATCGCGAGGTTGTCATAGATGTTGGGACCAACGCCGTTGTCCTTGAAGTAATAGGCGTTAGGAACGTCGCGGCCTGCATAGACGGTGCTGCCGGTCCACCACCAATCCGGGTGCTGGATGAAAGCGTCTTGCGCCATCAAGCCGTACATCAAGCGAGCGCGGTTCCAGTTTTTGCGTGCTGGCTGTCGCCAAATGATATCCCACGGCAGGGCGGACCAGTTGCTGCCAGCCTCCCAGCCGGGGACGGTGACTTCCTTGTGGTTGGCGATCACCATGGTGGTGAAGTCGGCGATCAAGGTGTTGTACTGCACGGGCGTGAGCGCGTGCCGTCCGTTGTGCATAAAAAACCACGTGCGAGCGGCTGGCCCGCGCGGTGGATAGATGACCTGTTGAAGAGGGTTGTGAGTTCGTCTCAGCATCTGATGTTGCTCCTTTGTCAGATGGCAGGCGGGAAGCGGTCCTTTACGAAGTTGAAGTAGAACCGTGGGCTGTGCGTAAACTCCATCGTTCCGCGCGCGCCGTCAGCCTTGCGGGTGACGAACACGAACGGCGCGAGGAAAGAATGCACGGTGAAGTCTTGGGACAACTCGGCAGTCGTCCAGCGTTGATCGGCGCGCGCCAGATCACGGTAGGTCTCACCGCTCTCCAGCATCTCGCGCCGCATCGGCTCGGTCGGGTCGTTCATTGTCGTTGCTCCTTTGGTTTGAGTCCGAAACGTCTGCGGGCGGCAGTGAGCCGCTCGCCGTTCTTGATGTCGGCAGCGTCACGCTGCGCGACGTAGCGGTGGTTGCGTTGCTCGCCGCGCAGGATCATGTCGCAACCGTTGCCCGAGTTGATGAGCAGCTTGGCGTCTTCGCGAGCCTCGCCGGTGCTGCGCTCGATCAAGCCGCAGCGGGAGCCATCGGCATCCCACTGTAGCTCCGGGCAGGGTCCCGCACGGTTGCCGTGGATCACGCGCGCCACGTCGCACAGCGATGCGTAGCAGCACAGACCACAGCGGTTGCAGGGGTCACCATGCCGTGGCTTTCGCTCCAGCATGGCGCGCGGGACAGAGACGATGATGCTCACGGCCAGACGAACCAATCGGACTCGTCGGACCACTCCATCCCCACGGGGATGAGCCAGCAATCGCCATCTTGGTAGACGCTGTACTCGATGCCGTCCGGCATCGTGACGCGCGCCTTCTGTTCGACCTCAGCCCATGCGTCCCAGTAGTGTTCGTGATCGGGACCGGCTTGGAGGATGGCCCAGTCTTCGTCGCTGACGTTCGCCACAGCCTTCATCCGCAGATCGTCACCGAACGACTCGGCGAATAGCTTGGGGATGTGGATGCCGTGCGCGTCGTTGAGCCATAACAGCGGCTCGGGTTTTTCAGTCATGGTGGTGCTCCTTTTGTGTCGGGGATATTGAATTGCATTCCGTTCTCATCGGGCGGCGTCATGCGCACCGGGTGTGTGCCATCGCGGTTGATGACGGTGCGGTCGAGCGCTCCCGGCGCACCGGCAACGACAGAGAAATCGCCGGGGCCTTTGACGAGCGCGTCAATCAGCCCGCGCACGTCGGGCCGCTCCCAAGCCAGCGGTGCTCCCGGCATGGTGAGGGCCGCAATCACGCTCTCGTTGGTCGAGGGCGCGAACACGACCTTGCTTTTGTCGGGACGCAGCACGAGCGGGAGCCGCTCGCGTGGGTTCTCGCGCTTCTGACTCAAGAGCCAAAGGCACTCGAATTCCACACAGGCCTTCGGCCGCACGTCATAGATCGTGCAGCCGTTGCCGATGGCGCAGTGATCACACCATTTGCCCGCAGGCTTCTTAAGCTCCGCGATATCGAACACGCGGCAGCACGCGGTGCAGCTTCCACAATGGTTTGTCATAGCGGCTCGATCTCGACCGTGAGACAGGTGAGCGGGCGGTTGGGTTCACCGTCCGGTCGCGTCGGCCTCACGGTTGACTGTTTGCGCCAGAAGTTCAGCGCGGCAAGCCGCGATGGAAAGCGCTTGGCCTCGAACGGGTTGCTAGTGAAGGTGGCGAAGCCTCGCCCGCCGTCTGCATCGTGGTCGAAGCTTTCGAGGTACTCGCCTTCGTGCGGGCACGGTGCGCCGTTGGCAAAGCCACCGGCGACCATGATGTACCGTCTCATTTGAATGCCTCCCGGACATCTTTGTCGAAGGTGTGCAGGTTGATGCCGAGATCGGCGAGGATCGCGGTCGCTTGCTTGTGCTGATCGCGCCAGAAATTATAGGCCTCTTCGTTGAAGGGCCTCCGGCTGTAGAGCAGCAAATTGATCGTGTCGGTCGCGACCGCACGATCATTGATCGCCCGCGCGATGATGCGCGCAAGCTCAGGGTGGAGTCGAATATTGGTCATTGCTCTTGCTCCTTTGTGTGCTCCGGAATGAGCACTGTGGGGCGGCGCGCTCTGACTGCGCCGCCTTCAGTGATCACTTGCAGTGATGGTGCGTGCCGTGCGCATGACAAGTCTTGTCGGGGTGCGCATCGGCTACGTGGGGAGATAGAATTAACGCGGCGAGGATTAAGAAAATCTTCATGGTCGTTGCTCCTTTGAGCGGTTGTGGTAGGGGTAGGGCTTGGCATGGCGCGGTTGTGCTTGGTGCGGCAGGGCGCGGTGAGTTCCGGCGTTGTGCGGCATGGCATGGCAAGGCTTCAGGGAGCGGCCGGACTTTCGTCCGGCCGTTTCTCATTAGTGGCCGTGGTGCCAAGTCTTGCCGCCGTCGTGCGAGTGATGGCCGTGGGCCACCGCTTGCTTATTGATGGCGCGACCGGCGAGTTGCTCGGCGCGCGCGATGGCGGCTTTCGCCAACACTGAGCCGGTGCTCATCAGTCTTCGATAAGCGCATGCATCGGTGACGCCGTCGCGGTCTTCATCGCTGACACCGTCGAGCGCGACGCTGCCAGTTTTTTTGTCGACCACGACTTTGGCTTTGCCTGCACGAAGCAGGGCATCAAGCTTAGCAACGACGCCCTTCACTTCGGCGACGCGCTGTTGAATCGTTTGCTTGGGTTTCAAGCGGGTATCGCACGGCATGGCGTGCTCCTTTCGTGTGCTACGTGGGGAGATGAAACCGGGCGGCTCATCGCCGCCCGGCAGGTGTTTTAGAATTCCAGCATAGGTCGCTGGACCTTCACCGCTTCGACCTCGTGCGCTGGCGTCAGATCGAGAGCGCGGCCCTCGACCATCGGCGCGGCCACTTCCTTCGCCTCATCGAGATCGAGGAAGGCGGTTCGCATGTCGGTCACCAGTCTGATCGCCCGGAGGTCGACCTCTTGTGCCGCTTGCTCGCCAGCTTTGGTCATCTGACGTGCGGCGTTGCGTGCCGCATCCACAGCCATTTGCACACGCACCGCAGCGTCCGGGCTCAGCATCTGGCCGACCGCCTTGGCCTTGTTTGCGGCCTCACGGATCGACTTGACGTCGAGGTTCTTCAGGCCGTCCTGCATCTGGCGAAGCAGGTCAGACACCTCCGAGTTGATTGAGCGCACCGCTTCGACATCGTCCGAAGCAACGCGACCGACCATCGCGTAGACGCTGACGTGAGTCAGCGTGGCCGTGGCGTTGAACGCATCGATAACAACGCGCGCATCCTTGATCGCCTTGGTCAGCAAGGCCTCATCGCTCTCCGGGCAGAGAAGCCCGAAGTTCGATCCGACGCACACGCTAGAGATGATCGAGCGCGCCTTGCCACGCGCCTCACCGGCTCGCTTGAATTCTTCCGGATCGGCGATGGTTCTTTTCGTCTCCCATTCGGCGACAGCCATACCGTCAACGGTGGTCTCTTTGGCAAGGTCACGCTTGGCGTACCGTACGTTGCCGCGCACGCTGGTCTTCAGCGACACGAGCAGGCCGGGACGAAGGGTTTGGATGTTAGACATGGTGAGATGCTCCTTTGAGCGTTGAATAAAAAAGGCGACGCCGCACAATGCGACGCCGCCGGGTAGGCTAGATGTCGAGCGCGCGGGCCTTCGCGGCCAGCTTCACGACTTCGGCAGCCGATGCGGGACGCGCCCGGCCGGATGCCCACTCGCGCAGCTTCGCGATCTTCTCGGCTGCGGTCTTGCTGAGCGGCACCACCGTACGGGCGGCGTCGATCAGGTCATCAGTTTCGATCTCGCGAGCGTTGTCATTGAACGCCGCGAACAGCGCATCGGGGACAATCGCCGCG
>Ga0190270_10000960_pt1 | contig 13090 bp, 11 predicted proteins | sample Popmic320T_FD_133748 | JGI IMG/M metagenome (GOLD analysis project Ga0190270, IMG submission 133748) | Populus adjacent soil microbial communities from riparian zone of Weber River, Utah, USA - 320 T | ecosystem: Environmental > Terrestrial > Soil > Riparian zone | place: USA: Utah | collected... | reverse complement strand
GATCGGCATGCTCGGCGCTTACGGCTGCGCGATGCGCACCGGCTTCAACGGCTTCGGATCGGACTTGAAAATGCTCGCGCGGGACGAGCCGATGGCGACGCTTTACGGCGAGGCCCGCGAGGAACGGCCGGCTGCGTCGAACGTCGTGACGCTGTAACGGCGCACGCACCAACCGTCATTCCAGCGAAGGCTGAAATCCATGCTGACTCGGCTTGGACCCCAGCCTTCGCTGGGGTGACGATTTCCTGTTTCATGCCGTGGAGACTTCCATGACCACCGCCCCCGTCAACGACACCCGCAAGGCGGAGCTGCTCGCCAGGCAAGTCGAGCATATCGACATCAAAAGCTTCGACGCGCGCCCGATCGTCGAGGCGATGAAGAAGATGAGCTTCACATCGCGCGACCTCGGGCGCGCGGCCGACATCTACAACCAGATGCTCGCCGACCAGGATTGCTCGGTCTGGCTGGTGATCGCGGGCTCGACCTCGGCCGGCGGTTGCATGGATCTCTACGCCGATCTGGTGAAGCACAATATGGTCGACGCGATCGTCGCCACCGGCGCCTCGATCGTCGACATGGATTTCTTCGAGGGGCTCGGCCACAAGCATTATCAGGCGCTCGAAATCCCCGACGACGACACGCTTCGCTCGCTCTACATCGACCGGATCTACGACACTTATATCGACGAGGAGCAGCTCCAGGATTGCGACCACACGATCGGCGCGATCGCCGACGGCCTCGAGCCCAAGCCCTATTCCTCCCGCGCGTTCATCCGCGAGATGGGCAAATATCTGGTCGCGAACGGCAAGAAGGAGAACAGCCTGGTCAAGCTCGCTTATGAGCATGACGTGCCGATCTTCTGCCCCGCCTTCGTCGATAGCTCGGCCGGCTTCGGCCTGGTCAAGCACCAGGTCGACGCGATGAAGGCGGGCAGGCCCTATATCGTGCTCGACGCCATCGCCGATTTCCGCGAGCTCACCGACATCAAGATCGCGGCCGGCGTCTCGGGACTGCTGATGGTCGGCGGCGGCGTGCCGAAGAACTTCGTGCAGGACACGGTCGTCTGCGCCGAGATTCTCGGCCACGAGGACGTCGAAGTGCATAAATATGCAGTCCAGATCACCGTCGCCGACGTCCGCGACGGCGCCTGCTCCTCCTCGACCCTCCAGGAAGCGGCGAGCTGGGGCAAGGTCTCGACGGCGATGGAGCAGATGGTGTTCGCCGAGGCGACCAGCGTCATGCCGCTCCTGGCCAGCGACGCTTATCATCGCGGCCTCTGGAGGGACCGCGCGAAGCGCCGCTTCGCCCGGCTGTTCGACCCGGCCTGACCTTTACACCGAGGCGCGTTTACCGCACCTTCCCCCCACCAAGGGGGAGGTTCTGCATGGAAACGAGTCCAATTCTCGCGCCCGTCGTCGTGCTCGTCGCCTGGACGCTGCTGGTCATGTTCTGGATGGTCGTCACCCGCTTCGCGGCGATGCGCCGCAAGGGCATTTCATTGAAGGGCCGGGTCGGCGGCCGAGGCGGCGTCGCGCTCGAGGGGGTAATCGAGGACGAGGTGATGTGGAAGGCGCATAATTACATGCACCTCGTCGAGCAGCCGACGCTCTTCTACGCCATCGCGTTGACGCTTGCGGTCGGCCACGCCGGCGGCGGCTACAGCGCCATCCTGGCCTGGGCCTATGTGATCCTCAGGGTCCTGCACAGCCTGGTGCAGGCGATCGTCAACATTGTCGTCTATCGCTTCATCCTGTGGATGCTGGCGTCGCTGGCGCTGACCGGTCTGGTCGTTCAAGCCGTCCGGATGCTCTGCAGCCACATTTAGCGGGAAAAGGCGGCGGCGAGCTCGATGTGGGTCGACCAGCGGAACTGACCGACGGGCTTCACCCACGCCAGCCGGTAACCACCATCGCACAGGGTCTTCGCATCGCGCGCGAACGTATTGGGATTGCACGAAACATAGGCCACAAGCGGCACCGATGAAAGTGCGATTTGCGTTGCCTGCTCCTTGGCCCCGGCGCGCGGGGGATCGAGCACGACCGCTTCGAACCGGTCGAGATCGGCAGCAGTCAGCGGCCGGCGGAAGAGGTCGCGATGGTCGACGAATATCGGCCTGGCCGCCAATTTCGCAGCCGCGCCGAGCGCGCCCGCCACGTCTCTCGCTCCTTCCGCGGCGAGGACCTTGCCCTCGAGCGACAAAGCGAAGGTACCGAGGCCCGCGAACAGGTCCGCGACGATCCGCGCGGAGCCGACCGCCTCGCGCGCCGAAGCGACCAGGGCCGCCTCCCCGTCCGCCGTCGCCTGCAGGAAAGCGCCGTGCGGCAGCGCCACCGCCACGCCGCCGAGGGTGACGGTGACCGGCTCCGGCTCCCACCGCGTCTGCGGCCCGTAGCCGTCGTCGATCGCGAGCCGGGCGAGCCTGTGCTCCGCGGCGAACGCGCTCAGCGCTTCCGCCGCCTCCAGCCCCTCGGCCGCGACCTTTTCGAGCAGCACGTCCACCCCCTGGTCGGCGAGCGTCATGCGGACGCCGGCGGTGCGCGGCGCCATACGGCGCAGCAAGGCGCGGAGCGGCGCGACCAGAGCGAACAGCTCTGGACGCAGGATATGGCATTCGAGCATGTCGATGACGCGGTGCGATCGCTCGGCGTTGAAGCCCAGCGCGCCGCGCTCGAACCGCAGCGACGCGCGGCGGCGGCTGTTCGGCGGCGAGATATGGGGATCGAGGATGTCCGGCACGGGGAGCTGTTGCGCTGCCAGCGCGGAAGCGATGCGGTCCCTGAGAAAACCGCCATAGGCCGCGTCGTCGACATGCTGGAGCTGGCAGCCGCCGCATTCGGGAAAGTGGCGGCATGGCGGCACCGCGCGGTGCGGGCCGGGAGTGACCAGGCCGCTTTCGTCCACCAGATCGCCAGGCGCCACGAACGGCAGGAAGCGGCCGCTCTCCGTAACGCCGTCGCCGCGCGCGGCGAGGCGCACCACCGTCTCGCTCACAGGCACTCCGCCACGGCCGCGGGGAGGTGGCCGATGAGGTCGTCCGCGATCAGCGCCGGTCCGGCCAGCGCCGCGGCGCGCGCGTGCAGCCAGACCGCGGCGCAGGCCGCGTCGAACGGGGCGTCGCCGGCGGCGAGGCGCGAGGCGACCAGGCCGCCGAGAACGTCGCCGGTCCCCGCCGTGGCGAGCCAGTGCGGCGCCGGCGCAGCGATCGCCGCCCGGCCGTCCGGCGCGGCGACGACGGTGTCGGCGCCCTTATAGGCCACCACCATCCCGCTCCGCGCCGCGGCGGCGCGCGCGGCCTCGACCTTGCTCCCCTCGGCGCCAAACGCGCGGCGGAACTCGCCTTCATGGGGCGTGGCGATGGTCGGTGCGGGGCGCTTGTCAAAGCCCTGATTCTCTCCGAGCAGCCACAAGGCGTCGCCGTCGAGGACGATCGGGTGCGGGCTGGCGAGCACCGCCTCCAGCGTTCGCCGCGCCGCGGCGTCACGGCCCAGGCCGGGACCGACCAGAACGGCGCCGACCCGCTCGTCTGCGAGCAGCGCATCGAGATCGTCCCGGGCGCGCCGGACCACCGCGCTCGGCACCGCGCCGTCCTCCCCCGTCAGCACCACATAGCCGGCGCCGCCGCGCAGCGCCGCGCCCGCCGCCAGCGCCGCCGCGCCCGGCATCGCTCCACCCACCACCAGCACGAGGCCGCGGCGATATTTGTGGTCGTCGGGCCCGGGCTCGCGGAGAAGCGGCCGCCCGATCTCGCTCAGGTCCGACGCGGCCGCGATGCCGATATCGGCAATGACGAGGCGGCCCATGTGTCGCGCCACGGGCTGGAGGAGATGCGAGGGCTTAAGCGTGGCGAAGGTGACGGTGAGGTCGAAGTCTGGGACCGGCGACAGCAAGGCGCCGTCGTCGCTCGCCGCCCCGCTCGGCAGGTCGATCGCGGCCCGAAGCCGCGCGGATGCTGCGAGGGCGGCGAGCCTGTCGGCAACGTCCGCGTCCAGCGGGCGGCGAAGGCCGGTTCCGAACAAGGCGTCGATCAGCAGAGTCGCCGGTTCGGCATGATCGAGCGTTTCCGCGGTGCCGCCCCAGGCGTCTCGGGCTGCGCGCGCAGCGGGAGTGGACGGCTCGCCGAGCGCCGCCACCCGCACCGACACTCCACGATCGGCCAGCACGCGGGCAATCACATAGCCGTCGCCGCCATTGTTGCCGGGTCCGCAGAGGATCAGGGCCGGGACCGGTCCCGCGAAGCGTCGGATCGCCTCCGCGGCGGCGCGGCCGGCGCGCTCCATCAGGACCTCGACCGGCGTCCCCGCCGCGATCGCACGCGCTTCGGCGTCACGCATCTCGGCCGCGGTCAATATCGGGCGGCCGGTCATCGCGGGAGCGGCGCCGGCCCGATCGCGACCGGGAGGCGGTAGCGGTCGCCGCCGATCGCCACTTCCGCGCGGCCGTCGCCGAGCACGCTCACTCGGGCCGGCTCGGCGCCGTCGGCCGCGACCGCGCCGCTGCCGTCCTTGGGGAGGAGCAGCCGCCTGAAGCCCCCCGCCGCGTTGCGGATGGTGAGGGTCAGCCCTTCCGCTCCCTCGCTTCGCTCCATCGTGCAGTTGCGCTCGAACGCGGCGCCACCGATCGCGCATTCGATCGCCTCGCCCGCGCGCGCCTTCCTGCTTTCTCCGCCGCAGGAGAGGAGGAGCAGGGCGGCGAGGGGCGCGGCAAGCTTCATCCCGCAAACCATGTCACCGCCGCCGCCGCCCTTCAAGGCGCGCGGCCAGAGCGGGGTCGGCGAGCAGCCGGTCGAAAAGGCGATCCTGCCCGGCATCGCTGCGCACGCCGCGGACGGCGAGCCGGATACCGCGCTTCAGCGTGGCAAGGCTTTCGCGGTCGTTGGCGAGCAGCGTCGCGACCATCGCATCGAGCTCGCCCGCCTCGCCGTCGACCAGGCCGATACCCTTCGCCTCCTCCGCGCCGATCGCGCCGGCGCCGAACAGCAGCCGCGCCGCCTGGCCCGGCTCAACCAGAGCGACGAGACGCGCGACGTCTTCCTGCGGGTAGGAGATGCCCATCCTGGCCGGGGTGATCGCGAACCGGGCCGCGGGGCTTGCCAGCCTGAAGTCGCAGGCCATGGCGAGCGCCACACCGGCGCCGTAGCAGGACCCCTCGATCAGGGCGATGACAGGCACCGGCGCGGCCTCGATCGCGTCGAACGCCCGCCGCATCGCGAGCCGAAAGCCGGTGGCGGCCGCCTCCTCGCCGGCAAATGAGGGAAACTCGCCAAGATCCGCGCCCGCACAGAATGCGCCGCCTTCCCCGGCCAGCACGATCGCCCGCGCGCTGCTCCCGACCGCTTCGTCGATGCATGCCGCGATCGCGTCCCAGCCGGCGAGCGGGATTGCGTTGCGAACCTCGGGCCGCGCCAGCGTCAGCCGCGCGACCTCGCCATCGATCCGGATCCCGATCATCGTCGTCTGTTGGCGCGCCCGCGTTCGCCTGTCGCGCGAAAAAAGAAGGCCGGGCGCCTCCGCATGTGGCGCCCGGCCCCGATTGTCCGCCGCGCCCGCCGGTGGGAGGCGAGGGCAGCGGGCGAATGTTCACGCGGAGGGAGCCCCCAAGTGTCGACCCGTATCCATTCATGAGCAAGAGCCGTGCCACCACGCAAACCCGCGGCCCACGATGGTAAACGCGCTGGAATCGCTGTGCCGGAACGGGAATGCCGGGTCAGCGGAGACGGGTCGCGAGCGTCCACCAGCCGGAGCGCGCGGCCCTGATCCGGGCGGCCGCGGCATCCCTCTCCTGCTCGCTTTCGTAGAGGCCGAAGCAGGTCGCGCCGGATCCGGACATGCGGGCGAGCGCGGCACCGTCGAGCGCAGCAAGCACCTCGGCTATCTCGGGTACCAACGCGATCGCGGCGGGCTCGAGGTCGTTGCGGGATCCGTCCAGGCGCTCCAGCGCCCCCCGGTCGACACCCTCCCAGGCTGCGAAGACGGCGGCGGTCGACAAAGGCACGCCGGGATTGACGAGCAGGACCGGTCGTCCGGCGAGACTGTTGCCCTCCCAGTGCCGCAGGCGATCGCCCCTCCCCTCGCCCCGCACCGTTCGACTGGCGAGACAAGCCGAGACGTCGGCGCCCAGCCCGCGCGCGATCGCGTGCAAGGCTTCGTCGCCCGGCCGGATGTCCCACCAGCGGCACAGCAGCCGCAGCGTCGCGGCGGCGTCCGCCGACCCGCCGCCCAGCCCCGCCGCGACCGGCAGCTTCTTGTCCAGCGCCAGCGCAGCGCCGCGGCTTGCCTCACAACAGGCTCCCAGCTCCTCAGCCGCGCGCAGGACGAGATTGCGTTCGCCGGCGGCAAGCGCGTCGGCGAACCGGCCCCGAACATCGAGGCCGAGGCCGTCCCCTTCTTGTATTGTCAGCCGGTCGCCGTCCTCACAGAAGGCGAAGACGGTCTCGATCCGGTGATAGCCGTCTTGCTCCCGCGCCCGGACGTGGAGGGCGAGGTTGATCTTGGCGTAGCCGATCTCCTCCATCGGGGGGATCAGCGCGAGGCGAGCTGCGGCGTCAGGCCCGTCTCGATCTTGGCGCTGAGCCGCGCCGCGTCCTCGGGCGTGGCGTAGACCAAAGCCGCCTTCCAGGCGAAGCGCGCCTCGATGCGGCGCCCGGCGCGATAATAAGCGTCGCCGAGATGCTCGTTGATCGTGGTATCGGACGGCTCCGCCTGCGCCGCGCGTTCGAGCAGCTCAACCGCGCGCGGAATGTCGCCGGTCAGGAAATAGGCCCAACCCAGCGAATCGGTGATCGAGGCGTCGTCGGGCGCCAGCCGATGCGCCTCGGCGACGAGGCGCATCGCTTCCTGGATATTCTCGCGCCGCTCGAGCTGGGCGTAGCCGAGATAGTTGAGGACGAGCGGCTCGCCGGGCGCAAGCGCATGCGCCCGCTCGAGCGCGGCCTTGCCCTCGGTCCACTGGCCCGCCCGCTCGAGCGCGCCGCCGCGGATCAGCCACAAGGCCCAGATCGGGTTGTCCGGGGAGCCGTCGCCGGCGAGCGCGATGGCGCGGGCATAGGCCTCGGCGCCCTCGCGGTGGCGGTCGAGCTCGACATAGAGATCGCCGAGCCGGGTCCAGTCCGAAACCCGGGCGCCGGGGGCCTCGGCGGCGGCCCTCATCGCCGCGACCCCGGCCTCGCCGCGCCCGCTCGCCGCGAGCACCCGGCCGCGAAGATCGCGCGCGGTGCCGATGAACGGGTCGTCGGGCGCGATATTGTCGAGCGCGGCCAGCGCCGGCTGATGCCGGTCCTGGAGCGAGAGCAGTTCGGCGACGACCAGCCAGATCTCGCTATTGTCGGGCGCGAGGAAGCTGGCGAGGCGCGCGAAGCTGAGCGCGAGCGGCCGCACGTCCTGGGCGTTGAGATCGAGCGAGAGGCGGATCAGGAACTCGGCGATGCCGGCGCCGGGAGTCGCGATCGCGCCCGGCAGGGCTCGCCCGGCCTCGACGGTGTCGCGGGCGCGGGAGAGCGCGTCGCCGGGACCCGCAAGCAAAGCGAGAGCCTCGCTCCGGTCGCGCCGCGCCAGCACCGCCGCGCCGGCAATGCGCAGCCGCTGGGCGCGCGCGCCGCTCTGCGCGGCGAAGGCGGCGAATTCGGCCGGGGCGTTGCCGCTGCGGCGCACGAGCCCGATCAGCGCCCGGGTTTCGGGGACATAGCCCTGGACCGGGCTGTCGGCCGGCGCCGAAGCCAGGATCGCGAGCGGATCGCCGCGCCGCGATCCCTGCGCCACCCAGGCGCGCAGGATCGGAGCCATGAAGCCGAACACTTCGTCGCCGGCGATGCGCTCGATCTGCTCGTCCGCGGCGCGCCACTCGCCGGTGCGGACCGCCTCGCCGAGCAGGGTGAGGCGAACCTCCGGGGTCGCCTGCTCCGAGACGGCGAGGATCCGCGCGGCGGCGACGGCGAGCGTTCGGTCGCCGGCGGCGATCGCATGAGCGAGCGCGCTCGAAGCGAGGACGGTATTGGCGGGCGCCGCGGCCAGCGCGGCGGCGAAATTGCGGCTGGCGTCGTCGAGCGAGCCCTGGGTCGCGGCGGCCCGCGCCTGGACATAGGTGCGAAGCGCGCTCGGCTCGTCGGTGCGAGCGCTCGCGGCCGCGGGCGGCAGGACGAGAGCGCCGGCGAGAAGGCCGAACAGGCCGGGTCTACATATTGGGGTAATTGGGGCCTCCTCCGCCTTCGGGTGTCACCCATTCGATATTCTGGGTCGGATCCTTAATGTCGCATGTCTTGCAGTGGACGCAGTTCTGCGCGTTGATCTGCAGCCGCGGCCGTCCGCCCTCGCCCTCGACGAACTCGTAAACGCCCGCCGGGCAGTAGCGCTGCTCCGGGCCGGCATAATCGGGCAGGTTGATCTCGGTCGGGATCGCCGGGTCCTTGAGCCGAAGATGGGCCGGCTGGTCCTCCTCGTGATTGGTGTTGGAGACGAACACCGAGGACAGGCGATCGAAGCTGATCACGCCGTCGGGCTTGGGATAGTCGATCGGCCGGACCATGTCCTTGCGCCACAAGGTCGTGTGATCGGGATGGTGGCGCATGGTGAACGGCAGGCCGACCTTCAGGAACCGCATCCACATGTCGGCGCCGGCGAGCAGGGTGCCGATCGTGCCGCCCCATTTGGCGACCATCGGCTCGACGTTGCGCACCGTCTTGAGCTCTTTGGCGACCCAGCTCGAATGCAAGGCCGTCTCATAGGCGTCGAGCGTGTCGTTCGCGCGCCCGGCACGGACCGCCTCGAACGCGGCCTCGGCGGCAAGCATGCCGGACTTGATCGCGGTGTGGCTGCCCTTGATCCGCGGCACGTTGACAAAGCCCGCGGCGCAGCCGACCAGCGCGCCGCCCGGGAAGGCGAGCTTGGGGATAGCCTGGTATCCGCCCTCATTGATCGCGCGGGCGCCGTAGCTGACCCGCCGTCCTCCTTCGAGGAAGCAGCGGATCGCCGGATGCTGCTTCCAGCGCTGGAACTCCTCGAACGGCGAGAGCCAGGGATTCTTGTAGTTGAGCGCGACCACGAAGCCCAGGGCGACCTGATTGTTCTCCTGATGATAGAGGAAGCCGCCGCCCCAGCTGTCCTCGTCGAGCGGCCAGCCCTGGGTGTGGATGACGCGGCCGGGCTCGTGCTTGGCGGGGTCGATGTCCCACAGCTCCTTGAGGCCGATGCCGTAGACCTGGGGTTGGCTGTCCTTGTCGAGGTCGAACTGCCGCTTGATCCGTTTGGTAAGGTGGCCGCGCGCACCCTCGGCGAACAGGGTGTATTTGCCGTGCAGCTCCATGCCGGGCTGGAAATCCGCCCTCGGCTCCCCGTCGCGGCCGACGCCCATGTCGCCGGTGGCGACGCCCTTCACCGAGCCGTCGTCATTGTAGAGGATTTCCGCGGCCGGGAAGCCGGGGAAGATCTCGACGCCGAGCGCTTCCGCCTGCCCGGCGAGCCAGCGGCAGAATGCGCCGAGGCTGAGCGTATACATGCCCTTGTTGCTGAGCAACGGCGGCATGAAGATGTGCGGCAGGCCGTATTTCTTGTGCTCGGTCAGCACCCAATGCTCGTTCTTCGTCACCGGCACCGTCAGCGGGCTGTCGAGATCGCGCCAGTTCGGGATCAGCTCGTCGAGGCCCTTCGGATCCATCACGGCGCCGGAAAGGATGTGGGCGCCGACCTCGGAACCCTTTTCGAGCACGCAGACGGAGAGCTCCGCCCCCGCCGCGTCGGCGAGCTGCTTCAGGCGGATGGCGGCGGCGAGGCCCGCCGGGCCCGCGCCGACGACGACGACGTCATAGGCCATCGACTCGCGTGCCGTCATTCTCTCCCTCCGCTCCGGCCTCGCTCGGACTCATGTCGTCGCAAACGCCCAACGGCTTGCAGATAAGCGGCAAGCCGGCGGTTGACCAGCCCGCCGCGGACGCCTCGGATGCGCGCGAGTGGAGCGGGATTTGGAGCATCTGGACGCCGCCGGAGCGGCAAGCGCGCTGTCATGGTGGCTCGACGCGGGCGTCGACGTCGTCGTCGGCGAGGCGCCGCGCGACTGGCTGCGCCCTGCCGCCCCCGCCCCGGCTCCTGCGCCGCTCGAGACCAAAGCCTTCGCGCCGCCCGGTGCATCCGCGCAGCAGCCGCTCCCCGACCAGCTCGATCTGTTCCGCGCCTGGCTGCAATCGTCGGACGCGCTGCCGCACGCCGCCCCCGCCGCCCCCCGCGTCTGCCCGGCGGGCGATCCCGCCGCGGGGCTGATGATCATGATCGACATGCCGTCCGCCGAGGATTGCAGCGCCGGGACCCTGCTCTCGGGCGAGGTCGGGCGGCTGTTCGACCGGATGCTGGCCGCGATCGGGCGCGACCGCAGCAATGTCTATTTCGCGGCGCTCTCCTGCCTGCGCTCGACCGACGGGCGCCTGACCGGCGAGCCGGAGAAGCAATGCGGCCTGCTCGCCCGCCACCATATCGGGCTCGCGGCGCCGCGGGCGCTGCTGCTGTTCGGCGACGGCGCCGCCAAGGCCCTGCTCGGCCTGCCGGTGACCCGCGCCCGCGGCCGCTGGCACGAGGTCGCCACCCATTCGGGGCAGGTGCGGACCATCGCCACCATCTCGCCCCGGCAATTGCTGAGCCACCCGGCGCAAAAGGCCCACGCCTGGGCCGATCTCCAGATGCTGATGGAAGGACTGAACGGATGAGGATGGGCGTCGCCTGGTTCGTCGCAGCCTTTGCCTCCCCGGCGTTCGCGGCCGACGCGCCGGTCGAGGTGGAGACCGCCGCGGCCCAGGTCCAGCCGGTAGCCGCGCCGGCGCTGAGCCCGGAGCAGCGCAGCTCTTACCGCGACATATTTGCCGCGATCCGCGCGCGCGACTGGGCCGGCGCCGCCGCGCGGCTCGACGGAACAAGCGAGGGCCCGCTGCACAATTACGCCCGTGCGCGGCTCTATCTCGCCCCCGGCTCGCCGCGGGTCGACATCGCGCCCTTGTTCGCGCTCATCGCCCGCGCCCGCGAACTGCCGCAGGCGGAGCAGCTCTCACGCCTGGCCACCAGCCGCGGCGCCGTCGAGCTTCCCAACCTGCCGGCGCAGCAGCGGCTGGTCTGGGGAGGCGCGCAGCCGCGCCGCGGACGCGCGCGCGGGATCAGGGGTGCGCCCGAGATCGCCAGCCTCGACGCGCTCGTCCAGCCGCTCATCGTGGCCGACCGGCCTGCCGAGGCCGAGGCGCTGGTCGAGGCGCGCTCGGTCGAGCTTCCCGACGAGGTCCTGACCGAGTTCCGCCAGCGCGTCGCCTGGTCCTATTACATCACCGGCAACCCCCTCTCCGCCCACCAGGTGGCCGACCGCGCCCGCCGCGGCAGCGGCGAGTGGGTGGTGCAGTCGGACTGGGTGTCGGGCCTCGCCAGCTGGCGGCTCGGCGAATGCGGCCCGGCGGGCGACGCATTCCGAGCCGTCGGCGCCCGTTCGACCGACCAGGAGCTTTCCGCCGCCGGCCATTATTGGGCGGCGCGTGCCGACACCCTTTGCCGCCACCCCGAGCGAGTGCAGGCGCATCTGCGCAGTGCCGCCCGGATGGGCGAGACTTTCTACGGCTTGCTCGCCGCCCGCGCATTGGGCCTCAGGCAAAGCAACATTCCCAATTCGGGAACCCTCGCCCGCGCCGACTGGCGGTCCGTCGCCGACGAGCGCAATGTCCAGCTCGCGACCGCCCTGGTCGAGATCGGCGAACGGGACGCGGCCGACGACGTCCTGCGGCACCAGGCGCGGATCGGCCGGCCGGGCGACCATGAGGCGCTGATCAACGTCGCCGCCCGCCTCAACCTCACCGACACCCAGATGTGGCTCGCCCACAACGCCCCGCGCGGCATCACCGTCGATCCGCTTGCCCGCTATCCCCTGCCCAACTGGCAGCCGCCGCGGGGCTGGCGCGTCGACCGCGCTCTGGCCTTCGCCCACGCGCTCCAGGAATCGAACTTCCGGCCCGACGCGGTCAGCCCCGCCGGCGCCCGCGGGCTGATGCAGGTCCGGCCCGGCACCGCCGGCGACATCGCCCGCTGGCGGGGCGAGAGCGCCGCCGGGATCGACCTCAACGAGCCCAACACCAATGTCGAGTTCGGCCAGTCCTATCTCGAATATCTGCGCGACCTGCCCGGCACGGGCGGCCTGCTGCCGCGGGTCATCGCCGCCTACAATGCCGGTCCGGCGCCGATCGCGCTGTGGACCACGGAAGGCGTCGGCGAAGGCGATCCCCTGCTCTACGTCGAATCGCTGCCTTATTGGGAAACCCGCGGCTACGTGCCGATCATCCTGAGGAATTATTGGGTCTACGAGCAGCGCATCGGCCGCGCCGGGCCGAGCCGCGCCGCGCTCGTCCAGGGCCTGTGGCCGCGCTTCCCGGGAATGCCCGGACCGAACGCGATCCGCATGCCCCGCCTGCAGCGCCAGACGGGGGCCGCCGGGCAATAGAGTTCTTGATCTGTTCCCGTCGAGGTCCTACACCAAGCCGGTGAGACCCGACGCCCGCCATGGTCGCGGCGCCCCGGAAAACAGGACGCCGACCCGCTTCAACCTCCCCGTCCGCGAGGCCGACGGCGACTGGCTCGACGCGCGCGAGGAGGTCGACGACGGCCCGCCGCCGCTGCGCACCACCGTCACCCTCGAAAAGCCCAGGACCATCATCGCGCGCAACACCTCGCCGGACATCAGCTTCGACCGGTCGATCAATCCCTATCGCGGCTGCGAGCATGGCTGCATCTATTGCTTCGCGCGGCCCACCCACGCCTTCCATGATCTCTCGCCCGGGCTCGATTTCGAATCCAAGCTGTTCGCCAAGCCCAATGCCGCGCAGCTGTTGCGCGCGGAGCTCGGCAAGCCCGGCTATCGCTGCGCCCCGATCGCGATCGGCACCAACACCGATCCCTACCAGCCGATCGAGGCCGAATACCGGATCATGCGCGAGATCCTCGAAGTGTTGGCCGACACCCGCCATCCGGTGATGATCACGACCAAGTCCGATCGCATCCTGCGCGACCTCGACCTCCTTGCTCCGATGGGCGCGCAACGGCTGGTCGGAGTGGCTCTGTCGGTGACGTCGCTCGATCCGAACGTC
>Ga0190270_10000959_pt1 | contig 13096 bp, 13 predicted proteins | sample Popmic320T_FD_133748 | JGI IMG/M metagenome (GOLD analysis project Ga0190270, IMG submission 133748) | Populus adjacent soil microbial communities from riparian zone of Weber River, Utah, USA - 320 T | ecosystem: Environmental > Terrestrial > Soil > Riparian zone | place: USA: Utah | collected... | reverse complement strand
TTCCTCATTAAGGCTCCAACAAGGCAGATGCTCTATCCGCTGAGCTACAGGGGCACATGCCTGGCGCGGCGATGGTAATGCAGGGCGCCGAGCTGGTCAACTTATTGAGTTATATACGCAAAAATAAAGAGATCGCTGCACGAGAGCGATCTCTTTAAGTCTCTGGAACGCAGTTAGGCTGCTCGAGTGTGCTCTGTTGTTTCAGCGAAAACTCGGCGGCCGTTCAAGGCGTCGTCTATGATTTCTCTAACGGCGGAAGTGTCGGGATTTACGTCCATCCGATCACAAGCACGCAAATGACGCAGGATACCCTCAGTGGCGATCTCAAGCGCCACACCCCCCAGTTTCGAGTACCGCCGGGCTTGAATATGGTCGATTCTGAGAATGCGCTCGTCGAGCGGCAGATGTCTATCAAAAGTCACGGTTACCTTTTATCCTCCAATAAACCGCATATCGCGGGCTGGTTTTAAATGCAAATGTTAGATGCCGCAGCACACTCCGAGGATGCAGATCCGTTGCATTTCGCAACAATTTCGCCTCGGGAACCTGCTCTAGCCCCGACCATCCTTAAATTTAGGTGTGCAGCGAAACTGCGGATTATAGCGAATGAAAACTTCAAAAGCCAGACTTTTTTACATGTTACTTTGGGATGAGGCGGGTGGGGGGTTACGCTTTGTTCCTATGATGCATCGACACGATATTTGACAGGCTGCACTCTCAACTGCCGACGCGTCTTTGCACCTAAAATGTAAGCGCCGCCCATTGTTCATTACCAAAATGAACTTCGGGCGGCGCCTGAGATTTCTCGAGCCAAGAAAATTCGTATTGCTACATTATTTCCTGGGTAAGACTGTATCTTTCATGCCTTTGCCGACACGGAATTTTAAAGTCGTTTTCGCTGGAATCTGAATGGTTTCTCCGGTCGCTGGGTTTCTACCCTCTCGCGCCTTCCTTTCGGACTTAACGAGCTTGCCGAAGCCGGGAAGAACGAATTCACCATTGGACTTAACTTCCCTTGAAGCCAGGTTATAGAGTTCGTAAAAGAACTCTTTTACCTGGCCGCGCTTCATTCCCGTCTTTTCCGCAAAATGATTGAAAACTTCCGACTGCGTCATGCGCTTTCTACCTGTCGCGGCTTTGGTCGCCATAGTCTGGTGGACACCTCCGATGAGACTTAATCTAAAAGCTATCTGCGCAATTCATATATCACACTAATCCACCAAAGTCTCCCTAAAAATGGCGATTTCTGGCGGTTTTTTTCAAAAACGTTCTGTGAGCGTAGTAGTCGAATGCCCGATTGGACTCCCCTTGCGTGATCGGAGATCAAAATAGGACTCACTGCTTTCGCGGAGGCGAGCGACCCGAAAGGCGATAGTCACCTAACCTCCAACGCCAAAGAGTGTGATTTTATGGGGTTTTTGATGTAGGAGCCCGACTAACCACAAAATGGTGGCACTTTTCCGGCTAGACAGTACAATGCCGCTCCATGTCTGATCGGTGCTCAGCAATCTCCTTCCTGGAGGAGCAATCGTCGAACTTTGTTTGGGTTTCTGAATATTTGGTCCAAATGGCTGCGCTGACCGCCCAGGGGCGAAAAAGTAGCTAAGTGCAGTGATGCCTCTGACGTTCTTTAAAGGCCGAGCTCTCAACGATCACGCCCTTGCGCGCACAGGAAACGGGATGAAATCGATACCAAACGGAGAATCCAGTCACAACCGATGGCGCTTGTTGTTCCTGATTCCGATTTTCCTGTTAGTGATCGGTAGTTTGGCTGCCTTTGTATGGTGGCAATACCACAAGACTACCCCAGGGTATTCATTAGCGATTCTCGTTGATGCTGCCCAACGGAATGACACCGCTGCATTTGACGACGTGTTCGACGTTAATCAAGTGGCTCAGAGTTTTGCTTCACAGGTGGCGGAAACCAAGGGCATTAACTTGCCTGGTTGGCTAGGCGGTCTGCAATCAGTCTCACCTCGCATAACGGAGACAATTAAGCCTATTGTCCGAGAAGGCGTTCGGCGAAGGATACATGACCTCGGTGTACAGTCAGATGGGAAGCCTTTTGTTTTAACGGCGCTCGGCATCCTTATGAAGTCGAGCATAATTATAGAGGGCAATCGAGCAACTGCCACGATCACTCTTCGTGAGCAGACTCTGAAACTCAGACTGGAGCGAACAGACCGACACTGGAAGGTGGTGTCGGTGATTGACGATGCGCTAGCCGCACGAATTATTGCCGACGTAGCGAACGAATTGCCTGGCCGAATATCGCCGTCCGAGGTAACTAAACCCCTTACAGACATTTTGCCGACGGGCATCCCGTGATGGGATCTACCGGCCCAATAACAATCAGTTGAAGGAGCGAGATGTTTCTAAATTCCTGCCGATGTTTTCTCTTAGTGTTGATGGCATCAATCTTAGCGGGAGCCCAGGTGTCTCATACGGATTCAAGACCTCTGCCTAAAGAAGTCCAGGGCTACAAGGTTCATCGTGCCAAAGTCGAACCTAAGGAAAGTGCTCCGTCCGACACGAAGCAACCAAGCAGGAGTCCGAGCAACGAAGAAGATGAGTACGACGAACAAGAGCCGATTCTAATTCGCTTGGGCGAACCAACTTTAGTGAAAGTAAGTCCGTTGGGAGTCACGTTTGATATACCGGTGATCCTGGCAGCGGTGAAGCAGCAGGGCGAAGTCGATCGACTGGTGTTTGAAGACATGAAAGTGAATGATATTCCGGTTAATCTTGAAGATTACGCGTACCCGTTCAAGCTACCAAATAAAGAACCCCTACAGCTCGCGCCGCCACTTCGAATCTTTGTAAGCACGCCCCAGGCAGTGTTGCGGACCATTGACGAAATCTTTTTCTCGCGAAGCGTGTGGCCAGTGACCGGACGAATCTACGTGTGCGGCCGATTCAAAAAGTTCCTGATTAAATTTAGGCGAGCGGTTCCGGTCGAAGTACAAACCTCGATCAAGAATCCTTCGCGCTAGTTTCATATCGTTTCAAGCTGCTACGAAAGGACTCGATGATGCGCCCCCGGCTATGTCCCACCTTCAGTGTGACCGCGCTGTCGCTGATACTTTCCGCCGTCATAGTATCGGGCCAAAAGCCAGAGGTCAGTGTTCAGGAAGACGCTGATCAGCTCAGGCGAAGTTATTAAACTCTGGCACGTCGACAACAAGATCGACGCTGCCGGGCTGAAGTCTGTGCTCGCCCACAGTGTTTCCGATCGCGAACTGGAACGCGTTTTTGAAAGTATTGATGCCGGAAAGTTGCTGCTGGTAATTGATGCATGCAACTCAGGGCAGGCGCACGAAGCGGAGGAGAAGCGTCGCGGACCAATGAACAGTAAAGGCCTGGCCCAGTTAGCTTATGAAAAGGGTATTTATATTTTGACGGCCGCTCAAAGTTATCAGGCGGCGCTGGAGCCGTCGGATCTGAAACATGGACTGTTAACTTACGCTCTGGTTGAAGAAGGTTTGAAAAAAGAGGCGGCTGATATTGAGCCGAAAGATGGCACGTTAGTCGTAAGGGAATGGTTTAGCTACGTGATGAAACGCGTGCCGGAAATGCAGGAACAGAGAATGCGGGCAGCTAATCAAAGTGGACGGCAATTGGTCTACGTGGAAGGCGAAGAGGGAACTGACGCGAATAAGAGGAACGGCAGCGGCCACGCGTGTTCTACCGGCGTGAACTCGAGGACCGTCCATTTGTAGTTGCCAGAATGGGTACGGAGCCTTAGAGGGGAACGGTGATGGCGGCTGGCCGAGCTAAGGAACGATGATGTCCGCGTGATCCTTACTGTAATAGAGATCATCCGGAAAAACGAGTGCTCCCTTGTCTGAATCCAGATCGATGCTCATCACCTTCTTGTAAGCCAACCAAATCAATTGACTGCAGTAGAAACGACTCTCATCGTCGTTATCAAGGCCCATTAGTATGGGCCAGCGATAAGGCCGACCCTTTCGATCTTCAATCCAGCGAATCACGCGAGCGATCTGTTCGTCCGAAGCGCGCTTCACCCTCACGACACCGACATGACCGTATATCGATGAATAGTTCGTCCAATCAATTTCGCGAACACCCGGTCTATCAGTAGCGCCGTCCGCAGCCGCTTCCAAGAGTTTTCCTCGCGCGGCGTCTGAGACAATTGCAACATGAATGTATCGACCCCAGGTCATCCAATTGAATACATGAGATCCGAAGACGAGATCACCGTTACGCAACAACTTTGCAGTTTTTGAAAGATCTTCCCCTGACATCTTCCGCGTCGTTTTGTTTGGAAGATACAGAATGGATGAGGGCTGTCCGGGATTGAGGGAAGTCGCATCAATTGCGCTGAACCCATCAAAACCTCTGGCGTTGGTAAGTTGACTCATAACCGGGGCAAATAAGCTGCCGACCAGAGGCTGGTTTGCCGCCTTTTGCAACTCGGCTATCGGAATCAGGATTACATTTCCGGCTCTTCGCGCGGCCGGTAAATCACCAATCAGTGCTGCTGTGGTGGCAGGAAGTACAACGGCAGGATTCCTGGCGCTGCCCATTGCTGAGCTTGCGTCGAAAGGGTATTCCGATAATTGTTCGACTGGGCTCGTTTCGGCAGGGGCTTGTCCACTCGCAAGTGGGACACGGTTGGCCTCAAATACTATCGCGATAACAATCAAAGATGAGGCGAAAATCAAGAAGCGCCAGTTGCAGGATCGCCACCGAAGTATGGTCATCTTATTCTCCCCTATCTAACGTATCGCAGCGGTACGGTGATCAGGAATGTGTTCTTGCTCTTACTAGCGATACGGTAAACAGTCTGGGGAGCAGGCTCTTCCTGGGTTAGGAGTCGCGCAGCATTCATGGCGCTCGCCTGTTTCTCCGCAGTGGTCCAGATCTTTCCAGCGCCTCCAACCATTTCGAAGCGTTCGAAGCCGGCAGACCACGTTCGTTCCCATTTTGCGACGTCGGACTTTGAAAGCTTGATTGGGTTCTGGCCCAATTCGATATCGCCAATAGGCTGGGGCGCAACTAGTATGGTCAACACTTCCGCTACCTGGTCATTTCGGTTTGGGCTGGGCACAAGGGTGAAATAGCTCGGATTGTCTTCTTGTGCGGGAATATCAATCAGCCTGCCGGGACGAACGCGGTTGTCTCCTCCACGCGTTCGAAGGGTGGGGAAAATCAAATAGGCATCCCCGAAGGATCCATCGGCATATTGCTCACGATCGATGACGTAGAGGTAACCATCACGTGGCGACTCGACGCTAAGCCTAACTCGTTCGCCGATCTGTAGCGGTGTGTCGACCTCGATACGTTGCGGGGTCCATTGACTGGCCTGCGCGTTTTCCATGACCAGTACTCGCGCACCGCCGTCAATGCCGGCAGACGGACGCAGACGCCAAAGTGTGACCCCAATTTCCATGGTTCCGATAGGCGCCTGGGCCGCGGCATACAGAGCGGGAGTCTTACGAAGGTACTTTGGAGGCCGGAGCGAAGCGGTCGGTGGGCGACGGCGGGGTCCCACCTTGGGAACTTGCGCAACAGGTGGTCGGGCTTTGGTAAACTCCTCGAGAACGATCTGCCTCGAGCCATCATCTTGACCCTGGGCGGCTGGGGACAAGCGCCCATTCGCGTTGCCGAAAGGGAGTAGTGCACAAAGACCAACTACAAAACCCGCAGCACACACACTAAGTCTTCTCATAACACCTCTCGTGGACCACATCTTAATTCGCGGATTGATCGCGCCCGCTAGTGATGTTCCAGCTCCAGCCGATGGACCAACACCTCACCGTTCGCCTTGACGTTGCTCAGTTTCTTTGTCTTGTCCTTTTGCGCGACGAGTTCCGCCGCTGCATGTTTCTCGAGAAACTGCTTAACTGCTTTTCGTTGACCGGCATCAGAAATCTCACCCTTATCCTGCGGGTTAACTACGCCCTTGACCGCCTCAAGTTCCGGAACGGCTTCTGCGGCCCAAACCAACCAAAATTTTTCCGTGCCCTGGTTCTCGTCAAACACCATCCAACCGGTTTCCACTTTTTGATTCGCGGCCAGGTACGGAGATCCGGAGTTTGTTGATGGCGCAGGAAACAAGACGTTGTAAGTGGTCGTGTTATCAGCAGAAGGTCCTTCGTTTAGTAGGTATAGATAACCCGTTTGGGGACTGTCGATGTTCATTCTAAACTTCCAACCATTCTCGAATATCTCCTGGCCGGAAGATTCAAATGCATCCTGATAAGGTTTTCCGTCACGCATCTTCTGCACGGTTAGGCCGTAGTTCAAGTTCCGCGCGGCCGCCGGCGTTGGTTCGGAAGTCTTCCTTGGGCGAAAGAGAAGCCACGCCCCGACACTGCCAACGATCAGGAGTAACAACGCTGCCACTCCTAATAAAAGTGCCACCTTACTCTTTGAGCCGCCCGACGCTGTGGAGCGATCCGCAATAGCCGCTGCAGCCGGCGGGTTAATCCTGGGAACGCCAAAGCCAGATTGCTTTGCAAAGGCGTCGGGTACCGAAGCTGGCTGAAGGGGGACTTGAATAGTTCGTGCCGGTTGGCTCGACACGCCGCGTCCCATTGGAGTTTCTTCACTGACGAATTGGGTTGGCGGAAGTGCAGGAGCCTGTCTCACCTGCGTCGACGTTGCGGTGGCCTCGGTCAAGGCCCGCGCAAGATTGTCACCGAAGTCGCGCGGCGTGCTTTGCCGATCGGTAGGATTGAAAGATAGCGCTTTAAGTATGATCGCCTGCGCCTCGACAGGAAGACTCGGTCGGAGGTCTGCAGGCTTCACCCGAACACCGGTCTGCTGCATTTGCAGTAATTCGAAACCTGTTTCCGGGTTGAACGGCTTACGACCCGTCACCATCTCGTACACAATTGCGCCAAGTGCGAAAATATCGGTCGCGGCTGTGATGGGCCGTCCGCTTAATTGCTCGGGCGCCATGTAGGCTACGGTACCCGGAGAGAGATTGAGCGAAGTGCTTGGAGCGACTACTGAACTTTTGACTTTGGCGATCCCGAAGTCAATTATTTTCACTTGCTCCTCATCATGTCCGAGGTCCTGCAACATGATGTTGTCCGGCTTTAGATCCCGATGAAAAATCCCTCGACCGTGTGCTGAAGCCAAGGCCCGGCCGACTTGTTTAGTTACCTCCGCGACGCGGTCGAGATTCATTCCTTCGCTAGTCATCACCGAACGAAGAGTTACACCTTCGACATATTGCATCACGATGAAGGGTCTCCCGTTGGGTAACTCACCCGAATCAATGATTCCCACGATTCCGGGATGGTCGATGCGACTGAGTGCCTCGACTTCCTGGCGAAACTTCTGCACCACATACTGGCTCTGATAAGCCTCATCGAGCAGGACTTTTACTACTACGTACCGCGAATGCAATTGCTGATCGCGCGCGAGATAGACCACCCCCATCCCACCACGCTTTAGTTCCGACTGAATGGCGTAACGTCCGTTGAGGAGCTGCCCGACCAATTCCTTAGGTGTTCGCTGCACCGTGTCCACGGTGGTGGGATCCAAAGTCGTGGGGGCTACTTCGGGTTGGGCGGCGGTCTCGTTTGGGTTTTCGTCAGGGGTCATCTGTAAAGCCAAGGACAGACATTGCTAACTGTCCTACATTCTTAAGAGAGATAGGCTGAACTCAAGGTGAACGACTGGCTTACAACCTGTGTGAAACACGCAAGAATGCCTGTCATATTAATAGCGTTGCGCTAATGTCGCAGTAGACTAGGCGCGCTTTAAATTGTTGTCAACGGCTAGAACGAAAAAAGTGCCGGCCTCCGACATGCGACTGGCCAACTCCTTCCGTCTAAACCCTTGGTCGAGTATAGAATCCGCACCAAACCCATTGACAAGCATTGCGTGTAAGCCTATTTTATGGGCCTGAAAATCAAATCGCGACTTGTTAGTTGCGCCGCATTGACGCAGTTCAACCTGCCATAGTTTTAAGGAGTACCTAGTGTATAGCTCATCCCCCTCCAAGCTCCGCGCTGTATTTGCGCTGACCCTTGCGTTGATCTACCTCGGAAGCGTAACGCCGAACCTTTTTGGACAACGGCGCGGCAAGGCTGCCGCCAAGTCGAGCAGTCGTGCGGCTGGTCTTGTGGAAGAAGGCGACAAGTTCGCTGACGAAAACAAGTGGGCGGAAGCCATCGACGTTTATAAAGTCGCGATTCGTCTCGATCCGAATTATTCAGCAGCTCACGGGGGCTTGGGAGATGCGTACTTTAATACCGGCAACTGGGAACAAGCGTTGGCGAGTTACAAAGAGCAGGCGCGTCTCGCCCCGAACGACGCACAAGCGCAATTTGATCTCGGGTACGCATATAACGCCATGGGCCGGCACGGGGAAGCATTTGCTCCCTTAGTTAAAGCAACAAGTCTCGATCCCAGCTTCGCCGAAGCGCATTACTCGATTGGTTATGCTTACTCGAGGGGTTCCGACTTCGAGAAATCGATCAACTTCTTTAAGAGCGCGATCCGATTGAAGCCGGATTATGCTGATGCCTACTACGGCTTGGCCTTGGCCCTTGCGCGACTCGGCAAGGCTGACGCAGCCGACGAAACCTTGAAGAAGCTCGCGACGCTTAACCCAAGGCTCGCAAAAAAACTCGAGAAAGATATTCAGAACGCTTCAACGGCCCCGACAAACACACCGCCACCTGCGAGCGTCGCCGACGTGCAGACTGTATCCAAGGAGTCGGCAAATCCGACCGCTAAGACGTCAGCTGCCCCATCGGCGCAAGCCGATAAACCCGTTGCCCGGTTGATGGAACCAGTGCAGACGCAATCCAAGCCTCAGCCGGTGGTTAAGACACAGCCCGCAAATCCACAAACTTCCGAGGGTGCTCAAGCGCCACCGCCAGTTCAACAAAGTGAACCCACATCTCGGCAGCTGGTCCAAGTCGCGAAACCGCCTCAGGAAGTGGCCTCGGTTCCGAAGGCCAAAACCGCGCCCCCAAATTCCGTCGCTTCACAATTGGGTCAGATCACCTCCTTGCCAGTCAGCGCCAAGCGTTGGGCGCTGGTGATTGGCGTAGACAAATACATGGATCCGCAGATTAGTCCGCTCAAGGGATCGGACAATGACGCCCGCATGATTGCAGATGCGCTTGTGCGTTACGCAGGTTTTCCCCAAGACCAGGTAATTCTCTTGTCAACCGCCCAACCAATGGAGCGTCAGCCGACCCGTGTGAACATTCTGCGTCGCTTATCAAACCTCAGCACGGCCGTGCCCAAAGATGGGTTGCTTTTGATCTCGTTTGCGGGTCATGGCATGGAGCGAGGCGGCCAGGCATTCTTGCTCCCGTCTGATTCACAAATCAGCGATCAGGTTTCATTCCTGGAAGAAACTGCCATCAGCCTGAATCGGGTTAAGGATCGGGTCAAAGAAACCGGTGTGGGACAAGTAGTAATGTTGTTGGATGCGTGCCGAAACGACCCCGGCGGCCGCGCCGATGCACCCAACGCCTTGAGCACGGCCTACACGAGCGCCTTCAATTTTGACGTTCGCAACCGCGAGGTGCAGGCATTCGCCACAGTCTACGCTACCGGAATTGGGCAGCGGGCTTACGAATATACCGAGAAGAAACAGGGATATTTCAGTTGGGCCGTGGTTGAAGGCCTAAAAGGAGCGGCAGCTAACGATAAAGGTGAAATCACTTTGTCGCAGTTAGTTAAGTACGTTCAGGAGAACGTGCCGAAACGGATCGCTGTAGACCTGGGCTCGACGAAACAACAGCGGCCCTTCGCGATCATCGAGGGTTATCGAGCCGATGAGTTGGTCATGGCAGTAACCAACAACGCATCAATGGCTAACAGTCCTTCGACCCCAAACATCGCGACCGTTGACCCGGCAGCGATTGAGTTGGCTTACTGGGACACGATCAAAAACAGTAACAATCCAGAGGATTTCAAATCTTATCTTGAAAAATATCCGGATGGTCAATTTGCTAGTTTGGCGAAATCGCGTTCGCAACCAATCAGGTCGTCGCCTTCTTCGATGCCCGCAAATGTCGATGCTGGTTCGCTCGAAACCACGTATTGGAACGCCATCAAGGACAGCAGGAACCCCTCGGATTTTCGTGCTTACGTGACGAAGTTTCCCGGAGGACTATTCGTCGAGATTGCTAACAACAGAGTTGCGATGCTGGAGTCAGAGATTCGCGAGCGCGAAGGAGCGAAGCGCGCCGCATCGGAAGCGGAACGAGCACGCAACACGCGTTTGTTCGACTTGAAAGATGGGAGCGGGACCGAAGGTACGTTAATGACGACACCGGGCAGCTTGTCATTTGAGGTCAAGAAGCGTTCCGAGAAGAACGACAAGAAGAATTTCGTGGTTCAGTGCACGCAGATTAGGCGCGTAGAGCAGGGGAAATCTGCTTTCCAACCGCCTCACGTGAACTTGCTACTTCACAGCACGGATAAGAAGGAATTGAAAATCACGTTCTATACCTCGAGGGGCGGCCAGGGCCTCTTCATCAATACTCCGGTGGTTGACATAACCGCGGATGTAGTTAATGGGATTATCGAGGCCTGCAAGATGTCTCGCGTGACCGGTTGATACGCTTGAACAGGTCTCGGCAATTTCTATCAGCCTCCGTCAAACCTATCGAACCGAGGGTGTTTGTTATTCTGCTTTTCCTTCGCGAAGCTGGACGAGCGGCCTAGAGTTCGTGACGGCTTTCCCTTCCTAAGTCCCGCCGCCTGTCCTCTTCGTCATCCTTAACGAGTTTTGCCGCGATCAGATTTCGAATCGAACCTGTTCCCTGTGCAATCGGTATTGACTAAGTTGAGTTGGAACGCATGATCACTTCATACCCCACATATCGGTCGTTGCTACCCTCATTAACCGTCGATATCATTTACTCATCAAGGGTCGACGTGCGTTCAACGCATCCGGAATGAGGCGACATCATGAAGCATCCTGTGGTTGTATCGGTGAGTGGTTTCACATCTGAAGTTGGCAAAACAACACTCATGTGTGATCTGCTACGAGCGTTCCCGGGATGGGAGGCGATCAAAATGACGCGCGGGCACTACCGTTCCTGCGGCAAGAATCCTGAAGCCTGCTGCGTTAGCCATCTGCTGAGCGATGAGCCTGTAATCCATTCGGGGAGGTCATTAACCTACAGCCCGGGCAAAGATACGGGACGCTACTGGGAAGCGGGCGCGGCGAATGTGCACTGGGCGATCGTAACTGATCAACAAGTCGAGAGCGCAGTAAATGAAGCGGTCAAACGTGTAAAAGGTCCGGGTGTATTTGTCGAAGGCAACAGCTTTCTGGATTTCATTTCAGTCGATTTTGCGATCATGGTTGCGAGCCCGAGTAGTAAAAAGATCAAAGCGTCGGCCCAGCGCGCGATTGCTCATGCTTCAGCGCTTTACCTAAACAATCGTGATGAGGAAAAGGATGAAAGTGATTTCGCAGTATGGTGCGAGTCATCTGGTGTAAATAAGCTCATCGCAGGGCTTCCGATTTACAGGAACTCTAGTCTGCCCGAACTGATTGCAAACGTGCAGACCAAGGAATCCTCACGGCACGCTTTGGCAACACTTTCCGGTGACTCTCCTTTAAAAACGCTGGCTCCCGACTCGGGAAATCCACATAGGAAAGGGCCTACACTAGTCGGCTGAGAATCATGACAGTACGACTCTGGAACCGAGAGTATACGGCAACTCCAGCACGTGCCCAGGACGAGTAACCTGGGGGGATGTTAGCACTTCTGCTGACACCGCCTCGTTGCTTCCGATTGGTTCACATGCTCGATCCAGATCCGCCGAAATTCGGATAGCGGCCAACTCGTTTTCTTGCCATCCGCAGGTTAACAGCAACAAGTGCCAATGCAAGGCCTCACTCCAGGATTTCAGTCCGGATGTGCTGCACCATTTGATTCGACAGAGCGCTTTTCTTACTTATCCTTATCAGCGTTCTCATGGTCGTGGTCGTCCGCATGATCAATCTGGCTGCGAATTTCGCCGTTCGGCCATATTGAGCTATGAACGTTCACATATGTTTTCCCGGCCCGGATGGCTACGATCAATTCATCGAGTTCCCCCGCGCTGATGCCTTGACCCGTAGGTCCAATAACGTCGGCCGCGGTGATCGTCCCCGTAATAGTTGCAGGCGGGCTAGGGCACGGCTGGGTTCCCGCTGGGCCATTGCCCAGATTTGAGCAGAGAAACGCGCTGATGCCGCCATTTACTCCCGCCTGGCCCAGATGGATGTGCGCTTGCGTTACAGTTCCCTGAAGATCAGAGTAGCTCAGCGAATAAGCTATTTCTGTTTCGGCTTTGTCGATGCGAGCGCGAAATTCGCCATTGCCGGTCGTTGAGATGGCCGGAACCTCCTCAAACCCACTTAGAATTTCTCTGATTCTCTTGAAACCTCCATCGGCGAGTACTACCGCCACTGTTACCAGCAAAACCATCACAGCTCCTACCGCAACTTTCCTTTTCATTTTTTTCGCCTCCTCAAATGGTTTGACTCTTTTCACGTGCTGCGGAAGTTGATATCGGCCCTTCTCTTATTGGATCTGAGGTGAACACGCTTTGCCCGCAAGCGACGCGACGATGTGGAAAAAAACAGATTCAGAACTGGATTCACCTACGAATGCACACTTCCAGCTTGTTCGAGACACGACTTATTCGAGCGCGGTTGGTCGACGTTTGGCGAACGTTGGGGGTTGTAGTCGCATTGTAGGGGAAGTAATCGGGGTGCTACGAAATCTGCAAGGATTATGCCAACACACATCCAAAAAGTGAGTTGTTTTAAGAGCCCGTTTTATCGCATCAGGACAGAGTTAGTGAGATAAGGAATTCCAACATTCGGAAAATTATCCGAGAAATTGAATCATTGCATTAGTGCAATGATCGATTGCAATTTCGATGCGGCGCGGGCGTCGATACAGGTCGAACTGCCGATGAAAATCACTTCGGGATTTCAAATTGCGTGATCAAGCCCGACCAGTAGGACTGCATGCAGAAGTTTGATCAGAAAAAATGAATATCGAAAGAGATACGGCCGCCAATGTTGGCGGCCTTAGTCTTGGAGATTTATGGTCGGGGCGAGAGGATTCGAACCTCCGACCTCTCGGTC
>Ga0190270_10000958_pt1 | contig 13098 bp, 13 predicted proteins | sample Popmic320T_FD_133748 | JGI IMG/M metagenome (GOLD analysis project Ga0190270, IMG submission 133748) | Populus adjacent soil microbial communities from riparian zone of Weber River, Utah, USA - 320 T | ecosystem: Environmental > Terrestrial > Soil > Riparian zone | place: USA: Utah | collected... | reverse complement strand
GGCGACGACATCGTCTTCTCCGCGCCGACCGAAGATCGCGCCGCGACCGAGGCCGCGCTTGGGGGCCTCGACGCGAACTGGGACGAGCGCGCCGACCTCGGGAAGGTGAGCGTCATCGGCGCTGGAATGAAGAGCCACCCGGGGATCGCCGCGCGCACGTTCCAGACGCTGCGCGACCTCGGAGTGGAGCCCGACCTCGTGGCCACTTCGCCGATCAAGATCGCCTTCTACGTCCCCCAGGGAGATGTCGAGCGCACCGTCGTCGCCCTGCACGAGGCCTTCGAGCTCTCCTCCGTCGAGGCGGAGCGGGCTCATGACTAAGGTTGGAGTCGTCGGAGCCACCGGCGCAGTGGGATCGGTCACCCTCGGGCTCCTCGCCGAGCGCGGGTTCGAAAACGTCAGGGCCTTCGCGTCGTCGCGCTCGGCCGGCAAGCAGGTTCCCTACGGCGACGCCGAGCTCGCCGTCGAGGAGGCGACCGCCGAGAGGCTTGGCGCCGGCGACCTCGACCTCTGCTTCTTCTCGGTCGGGACCGACGCGAGCCGCGAGCTCGTCCCCTATGCGGTCGCAGGCGGCACGGTCTGCATCGACAAGTCGGACGCGTTTCGCCTGACCGACGGCGTGCCGCTGGTCGTGGCAGGCGTGAACGACGCGGCCCTCCGCCAGGACGACGAAGTCGTGGCCAACCCGAACTGTTCGGCGATCCAGCTCTCCTGCGTCCTCAAGCCGCTGCACGGCGCGGCCGGCCTTGCGTCAGTGCGCCTCGCCACGTACCAGTCCATGTCCGGGATCGGCGACGCAGGGATCGAGAGGCTTCGCGCCACCGAGCCGGCCGAGGGCGACCTGGCGATGGACTGGGATCTCGAGGGCGATGAGTTCTCCGAGGAGTCGAAGCTCCGCGCCGAGACGCGCAAGATTCTCGACCTCCCCGATTTGCGGCTGCAGGCGCAATGCGTGCGGGTGCCGGTCCTCGTTGGCCACGCGCAGGCGATCTGGGTCGAGACCATCGAGCCCCTTTCCGCCGAGGAGGCGCGCGAGGTGCTCGGTTCGGCGCCGCATATCGCAGTGCAGGAGCTCGCGACACCGAAGGACGCCGCCGGTCGCGACGAGGTTCTCGTCGGCCGCATCCGCCCCGACACCGCGAACGGCTCGGGCCTCGCGCTCTGGAGCGTGAACGACAACCTCCGTAAGGGCGCGGCCCTGAACGCGGTGCAGATCGCCGAGGCGCTCCTCGAGCGGCGGCTGGTGCGTGCCTGACTCGGGGCCACCCCGGACCACCACCCGCCTTCGAGCGTAGCGCCGACCGACGCACCCGTGGCGCGCGGAACGTGCCGACTATGTGACGCTACGGTCGCTGGGGGACAGGCGCGGGGGTCAAGACTTCCTTGACCCTCCGCCAGAGGAGCGCAGTCGACCCTTCTGCCACCGGCTGCAGCCCGCCGAGCTCGAGCCGCGCGAGCGCGACGTCACCCTCCCAGCGGACGGGGTAGAAGCCGAGGTCGGCCAGGAAGTCGGACGGGAAGATCGTCCGGTGGACGAGGAAGCGCTCGTACGGGCTCTCGCCCTCCGGATAGCGGTACGCGAACGTCTCGATCGCCTTCGCCTTGCGGTCACGAGCCTCGCCGATGACCGAGAGGAAGAGGCTCTGAATCGCCCACGGCGCGGTCGCGTCGACGAGATAGGCGCACGTGATGAGAACGGCGTCGTCCGAGGGCGGCCCGGCCGGCATATCGTCGGCGCGCGGGAAGTGCCCGGCCGGCCCGTACTGGATGAACCCCAGGAGCCGCTCTTCCTCTTCAAAGTAGAGCGTGCCCCACGGGCCCCAGTCGTCCTCGATCCGTTCCGCCCACCGGTCCTTCGCCGCCGGACGGTCCCGGCGCGACTGCCAGAAGACGCATCCGACGCACGGTGGCGGCGCGTGTGTGATCGACGCTGCGGTGACGGGATGGAGCCGGGTCGGCATCAGTGAGCGGCACTTCTTAGCACGAGCCGGGTTGCTTCCGGGCGCGCGAGGAAGCGAAACGGCACGAAGCTCGTCCCGAGACCGCGCGAAACGTGCAAGACCCCGGCCGGAGTCCGGTGCAGCCCCTCCCAGTGCTCCGCGCGCAGATGCTCGAGCCGTACCTTGCGGCGCGGCGTCGGGATGCAGATCTGGCCGCCGTGCAGATGGCCGGCGAGGACGAGGTCGAACACGCCCCCCGGCAGGTAGCGGACGACGTCCGGGAAATGGAAGAGCAGGATGCGCAGGTCGGCCTCCGGGTCGGCGAGCTTCGCGAGGCTGCTCCAGTATGGGCCGAGGCTCTGGTCACCCCCGACGATCTGCACCGACTTCCCGTTCACCGTGCGCCGCACCGAGTCGTTCTCGAGAAGCACGGCGCCTACGTTCTCGACGACCGACGCGTCCGTCGGCTGTGAGAACGGATCGCGCGTGACCTCGACATCGTGGTTTCCGAGGACGGCGAAGACGCCGAAGCGCGGCTCGAGCGCCGCGACCGCTGCCTCGAGCTGCGGCTCCCCGCGCCGGCGGGAGAGGAGGTCGCCCGTGATCGCGACGATGTCGCACGGCGTCTCCGACGCCCAGCGAACAGCGCGTTCGAGCGCGCGGCGGTTGAAAGAGATCGTCCCGAGGTGGAAGTCCGACAGATGGACGATCGTGAGCCCGTCGAGCTCAGGCGGCAGGTCCGGAAGCTCGACCTCCTTGACCTGGAACTCGACCCACTGGGACTCGAACAGCGACCAGCCGAGAACGCCCGCCGCGGCCGCGCCCGCGCCCGTGACGGCGGCGCGCCGGGCCATGCCTTATCCCCCCTGCGAGCGGATGCTCTCGCGGAGCCGGGCACGCGCGGCCTCGATCTCGCGCCGAAGCTGGTCGGTGCGGTCACGGCCGCCGTTCGTCTCCGGCCCGCCGCGCCCACGGATGCGACCGAATACGACCGCGGCGGCGGCGGCGAGAGCCGCCACAGCGCCGACGAGGAGGAGGAACCTGCGAGCCATCAGGGCGATTCTAAGAAAAAGAGCTCCGGCCTGGCCCTCGAGCGGGTTTGGAGAACCAGGCCGGAAATGCCCCTCCGGTAAGAGAGAGTCACTCTGTGGCCGAAAACTTGCGCGACTTCTGCAAGTAACAGGCTGCTACTCAATCGGCGAGGGCGGGCTCGTCGATCGTGAGCGTCTTCGAGTCCGCGTCCAGGGTCGCTTGCACGCCGAGCGGCAGGGTCGCGAGCGTCGCACCGTGGCCGAGCGGGAGGTTGTAGAGCACGGGCACGCCGAGCCCGCCGAGACGCCCTGCGAGGACTTCCTCCAGGGTCTTCGAGTGTGGCGCCGTCGTGAAGTTGTCCCACTCGCACCCGGCGAGCTCACCGACGACGACTCCGCGCACCTGCTCGAGCTTCCCTAGCTGGTCGAGATAGAGAAGCGCGCGGTCGATCTGGATCGGCGCGCTGCCCGAGTCCTCGAAGAAGAAGATCGCGCCGTCGAGATCGGGCTCCCACGGCGTGCCGATCGTGTAGATGAAATCGAGCAGGCACCCGCCGACGAGCCGCCCACTCGCCTTCCCGCCCGCGATCGAGACGACCGTGAGCCGCTCCGAGTCCTCTGGCACCGGGCCGGTGGTCTCGCCGCCCAGCATCCGCAGGAAGCGCTCGCTGGTGAGACTCGGCGGCGACGGCTGGCCGAACATCGTCAGGCTCGGCCCGTAGAACGTGGCGAGCCCGGCGCGCGCCAGGAGCGCGGCGTGGAGTGCGGTGATGTCGGAGAGGCCGATGAACGCCTTCGGCGTCTCCCTGATCGCGTCGAAGTCGAGCAGCGGAATCGTCTGCGCGGAGCCGTAGCCGCCGCGCATGGTCTGGAGGACGTCGACCTCGGGGTCGGCGAAGGCGGCCTGCAGGTCGGCGGCACGCACCTCGGGGCTGCCTCCGTGCCAGTCCTCGCGCTCGAGCGCGCCCGGCATGAGCTTGACGCGGTAGCCCTGCGACTCCCACCAGGCGACCCCGCGCTCGACCTCGGCCCGGCTCTCGGGCGGGCTCCCAGGAGTGACGACGCCGATCGTGGAGCCGGGCGGCGCCGGACGACCGACCAGCGCGGTCACGGCCTAGGGAGCATCCAGCTTTTCGAGTACGGGGTCGACGGACACGACGTGCCGCCGGAACTTGAGCTCCGAGTCGTCGAGCCCGGCGGCCACGCCGATCAGCTGCGAGAGGTGCAGGATCGGCATCTGGTAGCTCTTGCCGGTCTGCGCCTCGAGCTTTTGCTGCCACGCATCCAGCGACAGATGGCAGAGCGGGCACGGGGTCACCATCACGTCGGCGCCGGCCTCGAGCGACTGCTCGATCGGCTGGATCAGCTCGCCGAGCGCCAGCTCCTCACGGGCCTGGATGATCGGGAAGCCGCAGCACTTGATCTTCGCGGGATAGTCGATCGCCTCGCCGCCGCAGGCCTCGATGATCGCCTCGAGCGACCACGGGCGGTCTGGGTCCTCGAAGCCCAGAAGCTTCGAAGGGCGCAGGATCTGGCAGCCGTAGAAGGGCGCCACCTTGAGCCCCTTGAGCCCCTTGTGCGCGACCTCCTTGAGCTTCTCGTAGCCCTCGCCGTCGGCGATCAGCCACAGGAGGTGCTTGACCTCGACGCCGCCCCAGTAGCGCGGCGCACCGACCGTCTCGAGGTTGTCGCTCACCCGCTCGCGAAGCGCGTCGTCGTTTTGGAGCTGGAAGTTCGCCTGCCGAAGGTTGAGCGTGCAGACGTTGCAGATCGTCATCAGCGTGTCCGCGCCCGTGGCCTCGGCATACGCGAGGATGCGCGCGTTCAGGTGGAGGTAGTAGTCGGGCTCGGCCTCGTGGATGTCGCCGGCGCCGCAGCAGGTGACCGACTCGAGCTCCTCGAGCTCGATCCCCAGCTTGGGCGCGAGCGCCTTCGTCGAGCTGTCGAGCTCCTTCGCCGAGAGCGACGCGAGGCAGCCCTTGTAGTAGGCGACCTTCATTCCTCGCTCTTTTCCTCGTGGTTGGTGTGCTCGATGCGGGAGAGCGCGCGCTCGCCCTGGACGATGCCGGCCGCGCCTTTGACCCCGCGCGTCTTCACAACGTCGTAAAGCGCTCTGGCCTCCTGCACGTTCTCCGCCACGTGCGGCGGGAACGGAGGCGGCACCTTGCCTCGCTTGGCGAGCGAGAGCGCGAACTTCGTTTGCTGGATGGCGGAGACGACGCCCTGCGTCTTGGGCACGAGCTCGGTCTCGCGCAGCCAGCCGGTCGTGCGCGCGGAGTGGACGAACCAGTTGGCGTGTTTCGCGCCCATGTCGCGGTCGATCCCTTCCGCGATCGACTCGGCGCCGAGCTTCGCGATCGCGTCGCGCGGGTCGACGCCCTTGGGGCAGCGCTCGTTGCAGAAATAGCAGCGCGTGCAGTCCCAGATCCCGTGCTCGTCGTTGTAGTCCTCGAGCCGCTCGACCTTCATCCGGTCGCGCGGGTCGCCGACGAAGCGAAAGCCCTTCGCGAGCGCGGCCGGCCCGAAGAACTCGGGATCGGACTCCATCGAGTTGCACTCGGAGACGCAGCAGCCGCACATGATGCAGAGCGCCTCCTTGTGGATCGGGTTCATCTCCTCCTGAGAGTGGATGAACTCCTTGTCCGGGATCTCCTCGTAGCCCGTCTCGAGCCAGGGCTTCATGTTCTTGATCTTCGTCCAGAAAGGCGACATGTCGACGACGAGGTCTTTGAGGACCGGCATGTTCCCCATCGCCGAGATCACCGGTACGTGGCCGCTCTCGACGATCGGCTTCATGCGCTCCTTGCAGGCGAGGACGGCGCGCCCGTCCATCCGCATCCCGCAGGAGCCGCAGATCATCATCCGGCAGCTCTTGCGGTAGGCGAGCGATCCGTCGACCTGGTCCTTGATCAGGTCGAGGACGTCCAGGAGACAGGACCACTCCGGCGCTTCGACCTCGTAGTTCTTCAGGGCACGCTCGCCCGAGTCGGGGTCGTACCTCCAGATCTTGAGAGCGACGTCCACGGGCCTCCTAGTTCTGTCCGGTCAGTTCCTGGAAGTCGACGACCTCGTCGGCGGGCGGCTCCTTCACGGAGACATCCGTGCCGAAGTCGTAGAGGTCGGTTGTCATCGTCATGTTCATCTGGAGCCCCGAGCTGTTGCCATCGAGAGTCTGCTTCATGCGGCGCACGAAGCCGTCGTCGTCGATCCAGACCTCGACCGGAACGCGACTGATGCCGCTCTGCTCGACGAGCTGGTCGATCGAAGGCTTCATCTCCGGATACTTGGTGCCGAGGCTGCGCAGGTCCACGACGGCGGTGTAATGCGTCGTGGGAACGTCGCGCACGTCCTCGTCGCCCACCGCCTGGACGTTCGTCGCGCCGCGGAGAAACTCGAGACCCTGCGACGGATCCGACTGCCCTGCCTGCATGACCTGGTCGAAATCGAACCCGGCTTGCTGCCCGAGCTTCTCGAGGTCCATCTTGATCCAAGTCTTGCCATCCGGGAGAGAGCCGGACTCCGGCGGGGGTTGCATGTAGATCTCCGGGTAGGCGAAGACCATGTCCATGTCCAGGTCCTGCCCGTTCAGGTTCATGGCGTACGACATGTGACCCCGCTGCTGCCCGCCGTCGAACTCGCCTTTGCCGGACATGTCGATCGACTGCCCCGCGATGTCCATCGTCGCCGTGAGGTCGGCCTTGTAGGTGCCGGCCTCGTTCGTCTTCGAGGCTGCAAGCACGATCGCGTCCGGCGACACCTGCTCGGCGGTCGCCTCGGAACCGCCGCAGGCGGAAACGCCAAGGACGAGGACGAGCGCGACAACGATGCCGAGACCCCGCATCAATACTTCCTTTCCTGTGGTTGCCACTTCGTCATGCGCACCGGGTCCCATGAGAGCTCGGGCCGGCCGTCCCTCCATGACACCAGCGTATGTCGTAGGAAGTTCTCGTCGTCGCGGTCCGGGAAGTCGTGCGGACGCGCGTGCGCGCCGCGGCTCTCCTTCCGCGCGAGCCCGGCCTCGATCATGCAGGCCGCGAGCTGGAGGAGGAAGCCGAGCTCGAGGGCCTGGGTGAGGTCGTTGTTGAAGACGTCGCTCTTGTCGTCGACGACGACCCGCTCGTAGCGCTCGGCGAGGCCGGCGATGATCTTGCCCTGGCGCTTCATCTGCGCCTCGCGGCGGAAGACGCCGAAGTTCTCGTGCATGGTCGTCGCCATCTCGTCCCGAATCGCGTAAGGGCGCTCGCCCTCGGTGCGGTCGAGGAGCTCGTCGAGCTCGTGCTTCGCGTCGGCCGCGGCCGCCTCAGGGACGGTAACGGTCGTGTGTGAGAGCGCCCAGTCGGCCGCGGCGCGCCCGGCCCGCTTGCCGAACGTGATCGTCTCCATGAGTGCGTTCCCGCCCAGACGGTTGGCGCCGTGGACGGAGACACAGGCGCATTCCCCGGCCGCGTAGAGACCCTCGAGCGCGGTCTTGCCGTCGAGGTCGGTCTCGACGCCGCCCATGTGGTAGTGAGCACCCGGCCGGACGGGGATCGGGTCGTGGATCGGATCGACGCCCGCGAACACCATCGAGAGCTCCCGCGTCCCGTGCAGGCGCTCGATGATCTTCTCCGCGCCCAGGTGGCGCAGGTCGAGGAGGACGTTCCCGTCCACGCCGCGCCCGTCGTCGATCTCGGTCTGCTCCGCCCGCGAGATGACGTCGCGGCTCGCGAGCTCCATCGCGTTGGGCGCGTAGTCCTTGAGGAACCGCTCTCCCTCCGAATTCAGAAGGTAGGCGCCCTCACCGCGGCAGCCTTCCGTGATGAGCACGCCCGTCGGCGAGAGCGTCGTCGGGTGGAACTGCATCATTTCCATGTCCTTGAGCGGCACACCGAGGCGGAGCGCCATCGCCATGCCGTCGCCCGTGCAGGCGTAGGCGTTCGTCGTTCCCGAGTAGAGCCGCCCCGCCCCACCCGTCGCGAGGATCACGGTCTTCGCGCCGATCGTCCGCAGGCCGCCGTTCAGGAGATCCCAGCAGATGACGCCCTGGCAACGGTTCTCGTGCTCGACGAGCTGCCAGGCGAAGTACTCCTCGTAGACCTGGAGGTCGCGCTTCATCACCTGCTCGTAGAGGACGTGGACGAGAACGTGGCCGGTGATGTCGGCGGCGTAGGCGGTACGCGGCTCGCCGGCGGCGCCGAACGGGCGCTGCGCGATCCGCCCGTCCTCCGTGCGCGAGAATACCGCGCCCCAGTGCTCGAGCTGGTAGACGTCGTCGGGCGCCTCGTCGCAGAGCACCTGGATCGCGTCCTGGTCGCCGAGATAGTCCGAGCCCTTGACCGTGTCGAAGGCGTGCTTCTCGGGGTCGTCCTCGGAGGCGTTGCCGAGCGCGGCGTTGATCCCGCCCTCAGCGGCGCCCGAATGGCTGCGCACGGGGTGGATCTTCGAAATGAGCGCCACGTCCGCCCCCTGGTCGTGGGCCTCGATAGCCGCGCGCATGCCGGCACAGCCGGCACCGACGATCAGGACATCGTGCTTGGCCTCCACCAGGATCGGACGCTATCGGATCGCGCGACAGGAGGACGTCAGACGCGCGGGCCGGCCGAGACGATGTTCTCGTCCGCGCCGAACTTCTCGAAGTTCTCCTTGAAGCGGTGCGCGAGATAGGTTGCCTTCTCGTCGTAGGCGGCCGGGTCGCTCCAGGTCGAGCGCGGATCGAGAAGCTTCGAGTCGACCCCCGGCACCTCGACTGGCACGTCGAAGCCGAAGATCGGGTCCTCGCGGTAGTCGACGTCGTCGAGCCCGCCGCTCAGCGCGGCGCGGAGAAGCGCGCGGGTGGCGGCGATCGGCATCCGCTCGCCCTCGCCGTAGGGCCCGCCCGTCCAGCCCGTGTTGACGAGCCAGACGGAGGAGCCGTGCTCGTCGAGCTTCTGGCCGAGCATGCGCGCGTAGACGGTCGGCTGCTGCGGGAGGAACGGGGCGCCGAAGGCGCAGGAGAAGGTCGGCTGCGGCTCGGTGACGCCGATCTCCGTGCCGGCGAGCTTGGCCGTGAAGCCGGTGAGGAAGTAGAAGAGCGCCTGGTCGCGCGTAAGGCGCGCGATCGGCGGAAGGACGCCGAACGCGTCGGCTGTGAGGAAGACGACCGAGCTCGGATGGCCCGCCCGCTTCTGCGGCAGCACGTTCGCGATCTGCTCGAGCTTGTACGCAGCGCGGGTGTTCTCGGTCTTCGAGTCGTCGTTCAGGTCGAGGACGCCGCGCTCGTCCGTGACGACGTTTTCGAGCACCGTGCCGAACGCGTGCGTGGCCTTGAAGATCTCGGGCTCCGCATCGGCGGAGAGCCGGATCACCTTCGCGTAGCAGCCGCCCTCGAAGTTGAAGACACCGGAGTCGCCCCAACCATGCTCGTCATCGCCGATGAGGTGGCGCTCGGGATCGGCCGAGAGCGTCGTCTTGCCGGTCCCGGAGAGGCCGAAGAAGATCGCCACGCGACCCTCGTCGTCCACGTTGGCCGAGCAATGCATCGGGAAGACGCCTTCGAGCGGAAGGCGGTCGTTCATGACGGTGAAGATCGACTTCTTGATCTCGCCGGCGTACTCGGTGCCGCCGATCAGCACCTCGGCGCGCGAGGGATGGAGGACGACGAACGTCTCGCTTCGCGTCCCGTCCTCGTCCGGGTCGGCCTCGACCTCGGGCGCGTGGAAGACGACCGCGTCGGGCTCGAAGTCGGCGAGCTCGGACTCGTCCGGGTCGATGAAGAGCGTCTTGGCGAAGAGCGCGTGCCACGGCGACCCGGTGATCACCCGAACGCAAAGCCGGTGTGCCGGGTCGGAGCCCGCGTACGCGTTGACGACGTAGAGGTCGCCCGCGTTCAGGCGCTCGGCGACCTTGTCGCGGAGCCCGTCGAAGTGCTCCTCCGAAATCGGCTGGTTGATCTCCCCCCACGCGATCCGGTCTTCGGATTCCGGCTCCTGGACGAAGAACTTGTCCTTGGCCGAGCGGCCGGTGTGCTTACCGGTGTCGACGACCAGGGGGCCGCCCTCGGCGAGAGATGCGTCGCCCCTTGCGAGGGAGTGCGTGTAGAGAAGCGAGGTGCTCGGGTTCCAGAAGACCCGGCCTTCGGGCTCGAGCCCATGACCGTCGAGTCCGGTGGAGGCCGTGGTGATCGCCATGCTCGCCGTATCGTACGCATCATCCCGCCATCGAGGCTGGATGGCGCCTGCAAAATGGAGTACATCCTCGAACGTACTCAGACCGTCCCCGTCTCGATCCAGGATGCGTTCGGTTTCTTCTCGCAGGCCCGCAACCTCGAGGAGATCACGCCCTCGTGGCTGCGCTTCGAAGTGCTGCGCGCGCCGAACGAGCTTTGCTACGGCTCCCTCATCGCTTACCGGCTCGAGCTCTTCCGGATCCCGATCCACTGGCTGACGAGGATCGCCACCTGGCAACCGCCGCGGAGCTTCGCGGACGAACAGATCTCCGGCCCCTATCCCCTCTGGGAGCACACGCACCGCTTCTCCCGGGTGGACGACGGCACGGAGATCTACGACCACGTTCGCTACCGCGTGCCCGGCGGCTCGCTCGCCCCGGTCGTGCAGAGGCCGTTCGTCGGCCGCTGGCTGGACGAGATCTTCGACTACCGAGCCGAGCGGCTCCGCGAGATCCTCGGATGACCGAGCCCTGCCCCCTGTGCGGCGCTGCGGCCGCGATCACGGTCGGCCCGGTCTACGGCGGAGTGAAACGGACGCTCTGGCGCCGCCGGCCCTTCGAGGAGGCGCTCTACCGCTGCGCGGAGGGCCACGTCTACTCCGTGCGGACCGAAGGGGACTCGGTCACGACGGAGCCGTACGAGAGCGTGGACGAGTGGCTCGAGCGGAAGACCGGCACCGAGCGGCCCGACCGGCCGCCCGGCATCTAGGCGAGCTTCGTCGCGGGCTCGGTCTCGAAGGACGTCTTCGCGGTGTAGACGAGCTGCGGCTCCCCGGCCGGCGAGAAGCCGTACCCCAGGAGGACCTGTGCCGTGGCCGGGGCGGCGAGCTCGGCGGACTGCCACTCGGCGGGCCCGCGCTGGATCCGGATCGCTTTGAGGTCGCCCGACTCGAAGATGCCGAGCTCGTGGCGGCCGAGCTCCCCGGGGTCGGCCGGGCCGCCTGGGCGATAGCGGATGTCGACGCCCAGGCCCGGGGCGCGCAGCCGGCCCGGCTTCACGCGCAGCCTGGCGCTTCGGTACGGCGCGCCGAAGAGGAGGCCCGGCAGACCCGCCGGGGTCACGCGCGAGGCGAGAAAGAACACCGCTGGTTCGTCCTTCCAGTTCACGTATGTGCGCACGTTCAGCTGCGAGAAGGGCATGACCGGAGAGCGTCCGACCCGTCCTCGGCGGATGCGGAACGAGACGATCGAGACGACGTGGCGTCCGTCCACTTCGACCGGCTGCATCCCGGGCGGAGCCACGCGCTCCACCGCTTCGCGGCTCGTCTCCCAGCTGGCGATCAGAAGGTTCTCGACGTCGAGGCGTATGCGCATCGGGCAGGAACCCTAGTCCGCAGGCGAAAAACCCTGCCGTGGAGACACGAGCTGCGATCGACCGGTTTCTCGAGAGCCCCGCGCTCTCGGATGCGACCAAGCGCGCGTATCGCTCCGACCTCGAGGAGTTCGCCGCCTGGCTGCGCCGGCGCGGCCTCGGCCTCGCCGATGTCGACAGCGCCGCGATCTCCGCCTACGCCGCCGAGCTGGGCGCCGACCGCCCGGGCCGCACTCCGCGCAAGCTGGCGCCGCAGACCCTGGCGCGAAAGCTCGCGGCTGTCCGCTCCCTCATCCGATCGGCGCTCGGCCCCGCGCAGGTCCCACAGGTCTCGTTGACCGGGCGCCGAGGCCGCCGCCTTCCCCACGCACCTCGTCCCGAGGAGACCGACGACCTCCTGGACGCCTTGGACGGCGACGACCCGCTCGCGCTGCGCAACCGCGCGCTCTTCGAGCTCCTCTACTCGGCCGGGCTGCGGACGCAGGAGGCGGTCGACCTCACGCTCGCCTCCGTCGACTTCGAGCAGGAGGCGCTGCTCGTCCGCGGCAAGGGCGGCAAGGAGCGCGCAGTGCCGCTCGGAGAGGAGGCCGCGTACCGCCTGCGCGTCTACCTCGAGGACGGGCGGCCCGAGCTCGCGAAGGGCGCCGACGACCACGTCTTCCTCTCGGCCCACGGGCGGCCTCTGGACACGTCCACCCTACGCCGCCTCGTCCCGAACCCCCACCGGCTCCGCCACGCCTTCGCGACGCATTTGCTCGAAGGCGGCGCCGACCTGCGCACGATCCAGGAGCTCCTCGGCCACTCCTCACTCTCGACCACCCAGGTGTACAGCCATGTCGACTCCAAGCGACTCCGGCGCGTCTACGACCAAGCCCACCCCCGCGCCTGACCCGGAGGTCAAGGGTTTCCTCGCGCTCCTCGCCGCTCGGCGGGCGCCGAGCACGGTGGACGCCTACCGCCGCGACCTCGCCGACCTGGCCGGGCATCTCGGCCGATCCCCCGCCGACGCGAGCACGGACGACCTGCAGGGCTGGCTCGCCGACCTGAGAGGGCGCGGCCAGGCTTCTACTTCCATCGCCAGGCGGGCAGCCGCGGCGCGCTCCTTCTACAACCACCTCGTCCTCCTCGGCCGCCGAGAGGACAACCCTGCGGCCGAGCTCGACCTCCCGCGGCGCCGCACGCGCCTCCCCCGCACGCTCTCGCCCGGCGAGGTGGAGCGCCTGATCCAGGCGGCAAACGGGGCGACTCCACGATCGCTTCGCGACCGCGCCCTCGTCGAGCTCCTCTACGGAGCCGGGCTCCGGGTCAGCGAGGCCGTGGGACTGGACCGAGGCCGCATCGACCTGGACAACCGCGTCGTTCGGTGCCTCGGCAAGGGGGACAAGGAGCGGATCGTCCCGCTCGGGCGCGAAGGCGTCGAGGCCGTGCGCCGGTACCTCGCCCGGGGACGGCCGTTCCTGGATCGCCGGCACCGCCCGGAGCTTTTCCTCAACGCGCAGGGCGGCGCGCTGACCCGGGCTGGCGCCTTCCTCATCCTCAGGCGTCTGGCCGCGAAGGCGGGGCTCGATCCGTCCCGCGTGCATCCCCATCTCCTCCGCCATTCCTTCGCCACGCACCTCCTCGAGGGGGGCGC
>Ga0190270_10000957_pt1 | contig 13114 bp, 7 predicted proteins | sample Popmic320T_FD_133748 | JGI IMG/M metagenome (GOLD analysis project Ga0190270, IMG submission 133748) | Populus adjacent soil microbial communities from riparian zone of Weber River, Utah, USA - 320 T | ecosystem: Environmental > Terrestrial > Soil > Riparian zone | place: USA: Utah | collected... | reverse complement strand
TGTGCTCGTCGGAGGCAGCGGCGGAGACGCTGCGTGCGGAACGGGTCGTGGGTGCGGTGGCGGTGGTTGGCGACGTGATGGTCGAAGTCTTCGAGTTGCTGACGCCGCGCGCCGTGGCGAACAACGCGCAATGGCTCCTCCGGGACTTCGACCTCGACGAAAGCGCATTCGCGCGCAGTAAAGATTTGTTCGCGCGCGCGCTTCAAGGCGGCAAGCGACTGACGCGAAATGCGATGTACGACGTATTGGATGCGGGCGGCGTTTCGGCCAGCCAACGCGGCCGCCACATTTTGACGCGGTTGGCGCAGGACGGGTTCATCTGCTTCGGTGCGCGCGAAGGCAAGCAACAAACCTTCGCGTTGCTCGACGAGTGGGCGCCGAAGGCGAGGCGGATGGCGCGGGACGAGTCGTTGGCCGAAATCGCAAAGCGTTATTTCACTGGCCACGGCCCGGCGACGTTGCAGGATTTTGCATGGTGGTCAGGGCTGACGGCGGCCGACGCGACGGCCGGCCTTGAAATGGCGAAGCGGAGTCTTGTGCAAGAAAATATCAACGGCCAGACCTATTGGCTCGCCTCGTCAACGCCCGCTATAGAAGATTCGTCGCCGACCGCCTACTTGCTGCCGGCTTACGACGAATACACGGTCGCCTATAAAGACCGCAGCGCCGTGCTCGATCCAATCTATGCAAAACAAGCGAATTCCGGAAACGGCATTTTCTACCCGACGATTGTTGTAGACGGCCGGGTCGTCGGAACCTGGAAGCGAACACTCAAGAAAGATGCGCTTGCCATATCGCCGAGCCCCTTCGCGAAACTCAAGCGCGCCGAGACGCGCGCCATCGCCGAGGCCGCAAACCGCTACGGGAAATTTCTTGGCGCTTCAGTTGAATCGCTGTGAGCCGCTACACGTTCGTTATTCCATAGAAATTAGATCAGGTTGCGATTGCATGTATGGGAAGGTTCGCTGGATCAGTTCTAGAGCAGTTTTCAGATCAGTGTACGAGTAAATAGATCGCGGATGACGCTGATCGAGCGGATTGGCGCCGATCTTTTTAGTTTTGTCTGCAATGATCCGCGCCTGTCCGCGTCATCCGCGTTCTATTGATGAGTTCTTTAACCGCATGCGCCACTTGCGGCCCCGTATAAGCAAATGCAAACCGATATAGTTAAACGGGGGAGCTAAAAAACGAGTCTTTCACTTCGGTTTTTTCGCTTCCGGCAACCGGCGCGGCGCATAATAAGGCTTACCGTTCAGCTTCTGGACTTCTTTCATAAAGCTCGTCCCGTAATCGCGTTCGGCGTCCGAGAGCGCCCACGCCTGGCGTTTGTAGTTCCAGCTTTCGGGGTTGAGCCGCTGGGCCTCTTTGTAATGCCGGATCGAGGCTTCGCTTTGACCAGCGCGATAAAGATGTTCTGCCAGAGCGAACTCAGCCGCCGCCAGCGCCCAATCGGGATTTTGAGGCGTGAGGCGTTCTTTCAATTGCTTCTCGCTCAGGGCGAAGACGCTTCGTTCGCCGTTCGCCGCCCAATCGCGGAGGGCGTCGAGATATTCCGAGGCTTCTATTCCGTGCATTCCCTTGTAGCGGTTGTCTACGTAGGCGACTTCGTTGGGGCGCACGATGCGCCCTTTTTCATCGATCCAGACGGCGGTCGGCACGTTGACCATGTCGTAGAGCCGCGTGACCAGGTGCTGGGTGTCGATCAGGACGGTGTATTCGGGCTTGGCGGCCTCGATCCATTTGCCGGCGTCTTTGACCCCGCCGGTGTCCTCCGCGATGGAGACGATCTCGAAATTCTTGTCCTTCAGCTCGCTGTAAAGCTTCTGCCATCCTGGCAGATCGAAGCGGCAGCCTCACCACGACGCCCAGGTCACCAGTAAAACTTTCTTGCCGCGGAAATCCGAGAGCGAGCGCTGCTTGCCGTTCATGTCGGGCAGCTTGAAATCGGGCGCGATGAGCGAGCCGATAAACGCGTTCTGCTCATCGGGCCGAGGGCCGAAATACCATAGTTCTTTTTCGCGGGCGGAGGGTTGGCGCAACAGCCGCGCGAATTCGCTCAGGTTGAACCATGTGGTTGTCCTCTGCTTGAAGAGAAAGGCCGAACGGCGCGCCTTAGGAATAGGAAAACAGAGTTCGTCACGGCAGACGCCTTGCGGTTTGATCACGAAGCCTGTCGCGCGCTTCAAATCCGGCAGCGTGACCCACAAATCGTCAGTGTTGAGTGTCGCATGCGACGGCCCGACTTCGGTCGTCCGGTTATCGTAGATCACTGCGCGATGTCCCGCCTCGGCGGCAAATGCGTTGATCACAAACGGCAGACAGATCATCGCGGCGTAAAGAAGAATTTGCATTTTCAGCATTAAACCTCCTTGTTGGGCTTATAAGCTCGATTGTTTCGGGGAGCGTTCTTTTTTAGCGATCTTTGCGTCTTTGCAAGAAACCGCCCATAAATTACCCGACAATGAAGAACACTGTCCCTCGCAAAGGCGCGAAGGCGCAAAGACGCAAAATATAGTTGCAAACATTTGACGGTAGTTCATCCGTCAACGGCGTCGGAGGGGCGCCCGTTTTCCAACAACACGGACTTTCGCGGATCAACGAGCAGCCACATCGCCGCGCCGAAGAGAAACACGGCGGCCATCACGTAAAACGGCGCCGTCCACGACCCCCATTTTTTGACCGCGTAGCCCACGACCAGAGGCGCAATCGCCCCGGCGACGTTGCCCACGGTGTTCATGCACCCGGTCACGACCCCGGCGTATTTCCTGCCGACGTCCAGGCAGACCGCCCAGGCCGCGCTGATCGTAAACGTCTGAAACGCCAGCGCCAGCGCGAGCAGCGCCGCCGCAGCGCGACTGTCTTCAACCAGCGCGACCGCGAAGAGCGTGACCGCGCTCGCCGCATAGCCGAAAACTCCGATCCCGCATCGCGACAGCTTCAGGTCGCCCGTGCGACGCGCCAGCCAATCGGTTGTCCACCCCCCGACCCAGAAGGCCAGCGCGCTCACAACCCACGGCGCGGCGGCCAGCCATTTCGTCGAACCAACCGAAAACCCGCGGGCTTCGAGCAGGTAGGTCGGCAGCCACGTGATGTAGAAATACAAGCCATAGCCGTAAGCGAAATACATCAGACAGATGAAAACCAGATTGGCGCTGGTCAGCAACGTCTTCCACGGAACGCGGCGCCATTGCTCATGGCCGCCGCGACCGGCGCGGATCACTTTCAATTCGGCCTCGTTGACCGCCGGATGTTCTTCGGGAAGATCTCGGAACCATCGGCGCCACCATACACACCATAACGCGCCGACCGCGCCGCATTCGACAAAGACCCATCGCCAGCTTTGCAGTTGCAGCAGCGTAAAAATTACCGGCGCGGTCATTGCCGAACCGGCGGCCAGGCCGACGAATGAAACGCTCATCGCGCGCCCCTGCTCGCGCTCCGGAAACCAGCGCGAAACTGCTCGCGCGATGTTCGGGAAAGCCCCCGCTTCGCCCGCGCCGAACAGAAACCGAATGACGAGCAGCGACCAGAATCCGAAGGCCGCGCCGGTCAGCACGGTGAACGCCGACCACCACAATACAATCCGCGTCAACGTCACTCGGGCGCCGAACCGGTCTCCCAGCCATCCGCTCGGAATCTCGAACGCGGCGTAAGCGAACGCAAACGCGCTGAAGACCCAGCCTTTCTGGTCGGGCGTGAGATTGTATTCAGCCGCGATCTGCGGCATCGCCGACGAAATGCACAAACGGTCGAAATAGGTGATGAAGGCCAGCGCGAAAACGAGGCTGAGCAGGGAGCGCCGCGCGTGAGTAGGTTCGGACGACAGAGAAGCCTTCATCATCTTATGCGCATAGGAAAATTCCCGGGGCGTAATCATTTTCCATTTTATATCTGGCATTGCTCCGAAAACACTCAATGTTTATCAGGCGTTGATGCAAACGGATTCCGGCAATGGCAAATATCAAATCTAAAATGGAAAATAGAAAATGAAACGGCCTTAAAATCTTCGCCTGTCGCCTACAAGACGACGGCGGCGGAGCGCTTCTCAGAAGAATCGGCGACGATCGCCGCCACGACCGCCTTGCCCGTATGCTCTTCGGGTTGGATGTGAACCGTCAGGCCGTGCGACCGCGCAGCCTCGGCGGTCACGGGGCCAATGCAGGCCACGCGCGTGCCGACGAGATGCGGGGCCAGATGATCGGCCTCCAGGATCGCGGCCAAGTTGGCCACCGTCGAAGGGCTGGTAAAGACGATGTAATCGGCCCCGGCGTCGCGGAGGAGTCTCGCTACGTTTTCGCCTTTGGCCGCCGGCGCCACAGTTTGGTAAGCCTCGACGACTTCTACGTAAACGCCGATCTGCTCCATCGCCGGTCGGATCACATCGCGCGTGGTGCGCGAGGCGGGCAAGAGCATGCGTGAGCCGTATAAACGCTGATGCAAACCGAATCGTTCGGCGAACTCCCGGGCCAGGTCCTCGGAGGTAAAGCGCTCAGGGGTCAGATCGACCACGATGTTCTCGCTCTCCAACCTCTCGGCCGTCTTTCTCCCGACCGCGCAAATGCGATGCGACTCCAATTCGCCACGGCCATGCCTCAGCGCGTCCATCCGCCCCAGAAAATATTCGACGCCGTTCACGCTGGTGAAGGCCAGCCAGTCATACCAGCTCAAATGGACCAGCGCGCGGTCGAGTTGCTCCCAACTCGACGGTTCTTTGATTTCGATCGTCGGGCACGAGATGACCTCGGCGCCGATGGCCTCCAGAGCGCGAGTCATCTCGCCGCTCTGTTTGGCGGCCCGCGTGACGATGACGCGATGTCCGTGGAGCGGGCGAGGCGCGTCGCCGTTTTCGGTATTAGCGATGGTCTCGCTTTCGAGGGCTAAGGCCGAAACCGGAGCGGCGCTCGCAGTCCCGGCTTCGAGCGGCATCGCCGGGGGGAGGGCCAGGATCTCGATTTGCGGCGGCGCATCGTTCGCAGACCCGCCTTCAGGCTCGGCCGAAAGGCCGTTCGTAGCCTCGTCTTTGGCCGGCGCTTCCGCGCGCGTTGAGACGCCTATCTCGCCGCCGGCCGTTGGATCGGGACCGGGGGTCTGGACCCCGCCGATTCTGGGAAGCAGTTCGCGCGCGCCATCTTCCGCCAACATCTCCGCGAGTCTAACGCCTAAAGCTTCGGCGTCCTGGGCCTGGCCGCTGATCTGGCGGCGAATCAGGCGCCGGCCTTCGACGTCGGCCACCAGCGCCTCCACGGCCAGCTTATGGCTGATCCTGTTTTTCTTGAAATGGGCGAAGGCCGCTATGGGAACCGCGCAACCGCCGCCCAGGCTCCGCAAAACCGCGCGCTCCGCTTCGACCGCGTAGCGCGTCGGCTGGTGGTTCAAAACCTCGAGCAGCATGTTCGCGCGGTTGTCGTCGTCGCGGGTCTCTATGGCGAGCGCGGCCTGCCCCACGGCGGGCAGCATCTCTGTAATGGGGAGGTAGGCGGAGATGCAGTCGTCGAACCCCAGACGCTTCAGCCCGGCGGACGCCAGGACGATCGCGTCGTAATCCCCTTCGTAGAGTTTGCGCAAACGGGTCTCGACGTTGCCGCGCAACTCGATGATCTGCAGATCTGGCCGCGCGTGGCGCAGTTGAGAGGCGCGGCGCAGGCTACTCGTGCCGACGCGGGCGTTCCGAGGCAAATCCTCGATAGAATTGATAATGTATTTGCGCAAATCTTCGGTGACGATCAGCGCGTCGCGGACGTCTTCGCGTTCGGTAATCGCGGCGATGCGGAGCCCCTCGGGCAAGACGGTCGGCAGATCTTTCAGGCTGTGAACCGCCAGATCGACGCGGCGATCCAGCAAGGCGTCTTCGATCTCTTTCGTGAAGACGCCCTTGCCGCCGATCTGCGCCAGCGAGGCCTCGGTCAATTTATCACCCGTGGTCTTGATGACCTCAATGCTGATGGACAGCCCCTCGTAGACTTCTTCGAGCCGGTCCTTCACCCAGTTGGATTGCCACAGCGCAAGCTTGCTGCCGCGTGAGCCGATGATCAGGTTAGGCATAAGACAAATCCCGAATTTAAGATTCTAAGGTTGTGGCGCAATTATATTTTAAAAGTGGGAATCCTGACCATAGCTCGGGCGTGGCGCAAAAAATAAGCGTCGATTATCAAAATACGCCCATCTGCAGATCAATCGCGCCGATTGCCTGCGGGCGTCGTCTTTCGGTATAGTTGCGCGCGTCCCAAAAGCATTTTTAAATCGTAGAAAGGAAAGTCAGCCATCAAATCGCATGACTGAGTATGTCAGCCAGGTCGCCGCGCACATCCGCGGTGAAACGCAAAAAATCATCTTCGGCCAAGACGCGGTCATCGACCAAATCTTGATCTGCCTCTTCGCCGAAGGGCACGCGCTCCTCGAAGGCGCGCCCGGAACCGCGAAAACTCTGACGGTCAAAACCATCGCGCGGATCATCGGCGCCGGTTTCAACCGCATTCAATTCACGCCCGACCTGATGCCCTCGGACATTACCGGGACCAACGTCTTCAACGTAACCACTTCGCAATTCACCCTGCGCCACGGCCCCGTCTTCACCGACGTTCTGCTGGCCGACGAGATCAACCGCACGCCGCCGAAGACGCAAGCCGCGCTTCTCGAGGCGATGGAGGAGCGGCAGGTGACGATTGACGGCGAAAGCCACAGCCTCTCGCCGATGTTCCTGGTGCTGGCAACCGAAAATCCGATCGAATACGAAGGCACCTACCCGCTGCCCGAAGCGCAGCTCGACCGTTTCCTGTTTAAGATTCTGGTCTCGTATCCGAGCTTCGACGACGAGTTGCAGGTCATCGGCAATTGGCAGGCGGGCTTCAACGCGCGCAAGCTGGAAGCCGTGAATTTCAACGCGATCGACGACCCGGCGGTCATCCCGCAGTGCCGCGCGCTGGTCCGCGACACGAAAGTCGAACCCGGCGTGCAGGCGTACCTGTTGAATCTGGCGCGGCGCACCCGCGAACACCCCAGCCTGCTCTGGGGCGCGAGCCCGCGCGCGGCGGTGTCCATGCTGCTGGCGAGCAAGGCCCTGGCCGCGATGCGCGGGCGCGATTTCGTGACGCCCGACGACGCGCGCGACATCATACACCCGGCTTTGCGCCACCGCGTCCTGCTGCGCTCCGAGGCCGAGATCGAGGGCGTCACGCCCGATTCGGTTCTCGATGAGATTGTGGCCTCGGTCGAAGTGCCGCGCTGAGAAGAAGACAAGGAGACAAGGAGAAGGGGAGACAAGGAGAAAAACGCCTTGTCTCCTTGTCTCCCCTTCTCCTTGTCTCCTTGTCTCCTTGTCTTCTTAATCTCTGTGGCTATTCATCCATATGATTTTCACTCACCGCTTCTTCATTCTTTTCGCGCTCGGCGTTTTGCCGCTGGTCTTCGCCTGGGGCGCGCCGGGCGTTATATGGGGACTGATCGTTTATGACCTGGTCCTGCTGCTCCTCGCCTATGTCGATTACCGCCGCGCTGAAGACGTCTCGCAGATTGAAATATCCCGCCACATGCCGCGCCGGTTCATGATCGGCGAAGAGAACGAAGTCCGGATCACTGTCGCCCACCGATTTCCGCGCCAATTCACACTGACAATCAAGGACGAATATCCGTCGGGCCTGGAGCTACGTGGCAAGCGACTGCTAGTCGCCGCGCCCCTTCGTCGCGGAACCTCTGACCGCCAGGCGACGGTCGGGTACAAGCTCTACGCGGCCTCGCGCGGCGATTACGGGTTCGGCGACATCATCGTTCGACGCCGAAGCCCCTGGGGGCTGACCGTCAGGCAGGATCGGGTCAAGGCGGCGGAGAGCGTCAAGGTCTACCCGAACATCAACGAGGCGCGGCGGCACGAGTTGTCGGCGCGGCGCAGCCGCCAGATGCTCCTCGGAAATAGAAAGGCGCGCGTCCGCGGGCAGGGCCGAGAATTCGAGAGCATGCGCGATTATGTCCGGGGCGATGAAATGCGGCACATTTCGTGGACCGCCACGGCGCGGCGCGGGCGGTTGACCACCAAGCAATACCAGGTCGAACGCAATCAGAGCATCGTCGTCATGATCGACGCCGGGCGTCTGATGACCTCCCGCATCGAACAGCTTTCAAAACTCGACCACGCGATCAACGCCGCCTTGTCCATCGGATACGTAGCGACGCGCGGCGGCGACAACATCGGACTACTGGTCTTCAACCGGCAGGTCGCCGTCTACCTGCCCCCGCAGCGGGGCCACGCGCAGCTCTCGGCGATGACCGAGGCGCTCTACAACGTCAAGGCCCAGATGATCGAGCCGTCGTACGCGCGCGCGTTCCAGTACCTTGCGCAAAATTGCAAGCGGCGCTCGCTGGTCGTGATCCTGACCGATTTGGTCGACCGCGACGCTTCGGCCGAGTTGCTGGCTTACACATCGACTCTGCTGCCACGGCATCTGCCGCTGATCGTAACCATAGGCGACAAGGATTTGCGCGCGCTGGTGGCCGGGGAGCCGCGAAAAATCGCCGATGTCTATCAACAGAGCGTGGCCGAAGAGCTGCTGCAACAGCGCGAGGAGGCCCTGGCCCGGATCACGGAGTTGGGCGGGCTTGCGCTCGACGTGCCCGCCGGACGATTGTCGCTGGAGCTGGTCAACAAATATCTCGAAGTCAAAGAGCGCGGGCTGTTGTGATGTTGTTATCTGACGGCGATCGACGGGAAGCCTCGACGGATCAGTACCGCGAGCGGTAGCGAGCGTGCCCCAAAGCAAAGCGCGCTCGCTACCGCTCGCGGTACTGATCCGTACACGCATTTGATAACCGGTCTAAGAGTTCCCGGGCGTGATGGCGAGGCCTTGCGCATCTCGATGTCGGAAGCGGCCGACATCGGCTGCGAGCGAAGCGCCGACCTGGTGGGCTGGCGCTGAATGCGCCTGCGGGACAATTGCCGCCGCAACCGGTCAACCGACATCTGGAAGCGAAAGAGCGAGCGCTGTTGTGAGATCGTTAGATGATTCGCCCCCGATCTTCGCGACTCTGATGTCGTATCTGTATTTTCTTGCTTTATCAGCGAAGAGGAGTAAACTCCCAGTCAGGCGCCAACCTACAATTAAGAATTTACCCTCTCGGCCGAGATTCAGTCATTGATTCTCAGAAGGGGAAGTGGCTGAACTTTCTACAATATTACCTTCCGCCTGAAATATTCCTTGGTTCGGGGCCGAAGTCCACGACAATTCCAAGGAAGGGTTTTCTATGTCATCAGCGTTCCGCGTGTCGTCGCTCTCAATGGCTTTGAGTTTGAGTCTCATTTGCCAGGCCTTTCCGCAGGCTCAATCACCATCATCGACCCCTCCCACTGTCGCCCGCCCGACGGCCGAGTCCGACTTGCGCGCGGTGGTGGAAAAGTATTTCGCGCTCTACGCCGGCAAAGACCTGGAGGGACTGATGAGCTTGTGGAGCGAGAAGTCGCCGGACCATGCTTCATTCAAACAGAACTTGCAGTTACAGTTCGCTGCGGAGAACTACAGCTTCAGCCTTCCGGCAATCACGCGGCTAAAGGTGGAAGGAGAACGAGCCGGCCTCAGGGCCACGGTCAATTTAACGGCCATCAACTTGAAGAACAATCAGAAGCGAGAGCAAAGGATAGCGCGTAATTTCGCCCTGGTCAGTGAAGATGGCAAATGGAAAGTCTGGCGATCTGCGCCGGCCGAGAATGACCTGGCGGAAGCGCTGGCGAAATCAAAGACAGAGGCGGAGCGGGCAGGATTGCTGGCGGACGAGAAAGAGCTGGTGACCCCTGAGTTGGCGCTTGCCCTGGGCAATCAGGGCGACCGCTTTTACACTCAGGGAGCTTACCCGGAGGCGCTCTCAATCTACCGGCTGGAGCTAAGCCTGGCCGACCGGATTGGCGCCAGGGCACGCGTCGCCCGCGCCTTTAACCACATCGGAAATGTCCAACTACAACAAGGCGACTACGCGCAGGCGTTGGAGTCATTCCAGGCCAGCCTGACGATGAGCGAAGCCCTGGGAGACAAAACTGCAGTCGCCAACGCGATGGGCTCCATCGGGCGCGTACGCCTTTCACAGGGCGACTACGCGCGGGCGTTGGAGTCATTCCAGGCCAGCCTGACGATGAGCGAAGCCCAGGACGACAAAGCCGGAATCGCACGCGCGCTGGCCGGCTTCGGGCAGATCCACTTTGAGCAAGGCGACTCCGCGCAGGCGTTGGAGCGCTTTCAACAGAGCCTGGCGATACGTGAAGCGCTGAGAGACGATGCCGGAATTGGCTCCATGCTAAACAGCATCGGGCGGGTCCACTATCAGCAAGGCGACTACGCGCGGGCCTTGGAGTTACATCAGAAAAGCCTGGCGATCAGCGAGTCCCGGGAAGACAAAGCCGGAATTGCCATTGCGCTGAATAACATCGGCGTTGTCTACCGTATCCAGGGCGACTACGCGCGGGCGTTTGAGCGCTACCGGAAGAGCCTGACGATGAGCGAGGACTCTGGAAGAAAATCCGGAATCGCCGTCGCGCTGCACAACATCGGGAATCTCTACCGCCTCCAGGGCGACTACGCGCAGTCGTTTGAGTCATTCCAAAAGAGCCTGGCGCTGAGGGAGGAAATCGGAGACAAAGCCGGAATCGCGAGTGTTCTCAGCCACCTCGGGCTGTTCTATCGTCTTCAAGGTGACTACGCTCAGGCGTTGGAGCGCTTCCAGCGGAGCCTGGCGGTGAGCGAGGCGCTGGGAAACAAAGCCGGAATAGCCCGCGCGCTCATCAGCATTGGGCGCGTATATAATTCACAAGGGAACCACGCGCAGGCCATTGAATATTACCAGCGGAGCCTGGCGCTGAGGGAAGCCATAGGAAACAAAGCCGAAGTCGCCGACACGCTCAACAACATCGGAGAGGTTTACGTGGCGCAAGGTCGTTACTCACAGGCGCTGGACGCGGCCTCGCGCACGGCGGCCCTGGCCAGGCAAATCGGCTACATCGAGATTCTCTGGAAAGCCCGCCTCGTGGCCGGGGTCGCATACCGCGCCCTCAACGAGCCCGTCCAAGCGCGACTGGCTTTTGAAGAGGCCATCACTACTATTGAAACGCTGCGCGCGAAAGTCGCCGGCGGGGCGGAAGAGCAGCAACGCTTCTTTGAATCCAAAGTCTCCCCTTACCACGCCATGGTCGACCTGCTCACGCGGGATGGCCGGCCGGCTGAAGCCTTGATTTTCGCCGAACGCGCCAAGTCGCGCGTGCTCCTGGATGCGCTTCAAACCGGCCGCATCAACGGCGCCAAAGCAATGACCGCCCAGGAGCATGAACAGGAACAAAAACTGCACGGCCAACTCGTTGCGCTTAATACCCAGATTTCTCGCGAAGCCGCCCGCCCGAAACCCGACCAGGCCCGCCTGGCTGAACTCAATGCCCAGCTCCCAAAAGCGCGGCTCGACTTTGAATCCTTTCAGACCGCCCACCCGGAGCTGAGGGCGCAGCGTGGCGAAGTTCAGCCGCTGAGACTTGAGGAAGCCGTCGCCCTGCTGCCGGACGCCGCGAGCGCGCTGCTCGAATACGTCGTGACCGACGATAAGACTTATCTGTTCGCAATCACGAAAGCGGCGGGTAAAACAGAACCTGAAGTCGGGGTTTATACGTTGCCGGTCAAACGTGAGGAACTCGACAAACAGGCCGAATTTTTTCGGCGTCAGCTCGCCGGCCGCGATCTGGGCTTTCGCGCCTCGGCGGCCAAACTCTACGAACTGCTGCTCAAGCCGGCCGACGCGCAGCTTCGTGGCAAAACCAATCTCGTCATCGCGCCGGATGACAAATTATGGGACCTGCCGTTTCAGGCGCTGCTGACCGGCGCCAATCGGTTCTTGATTGAGGACGCCGCGATCACTTATGCGCCATCGCTGACCGTGCTGCGTGAAATGACGAATCGCCTGAAGAATCAGGGCGCAAATCCCGCTCCCGCGACTTTGCTGGCGCTGGGTAATCCGCTGTTGGGCCGGGAGACCGTCAACCGCGCGGCGCTGACGCTGCGTGATGAAAAGCTCGACCCGCTGCCGGAAGCCGAAAAGGAGGTCAGGGCGATCAGCCGGTTATACGGCAGCGCCCGAAGCAAGGTCTATATTGGCGCTGACGCGCGAGAAGACCGCATCAAGGCCGAGGCCGCACAGGCCAGGATCCTCCACTTCGCCACACACGGGATTTTGAACAACGCCTCGCCGATGTACTCCCACCTGGCGCTCGCCCGGGGGGACACAAACGAAGACGGCTTGCTCGAAGCATGGGAGTTGATGCAACTGAATTTGAAAGCCGACCTCGCCGTGTTGTCCGCCTGCGAAACGGCGCGCGGGCGATTCGGGGCGGGCGAAGGCGTGATCGGTCTGAGCTGGGCAATGTTCATCGCCGGCGTGCCGTCTATCGTGGTCAGCCAATGGAAGGTCGAATCGGCCAGCGCACGCGATCTGATGATCAGCTTCCATCGCAAGGCCTTAGCCTCGCCGGCGGCCGCGAAATCGAAGGCGACGAAGGCCGCAGCGTTGCGGCAGGCGGCTTTGAAAATGATGAAGAACCCGGAGACTAGACATCCGTTTTACTGGGCTGGATTCGTGTTGGTGGGCGCCGGCAGATAAGGCTTTGCACGACGCCCGATTATGGCGTCTTCGATTTGAATATTCAGGTTGAAGCAACCACGGGGATCACTGGGAAGAGCAAAACTAAACATCCCAGTGATCCCCGTGGTTTGTTATTCCTGAATATTTAGCTGACCGTCTTTCGTCTCCCTATCAGAAACCCTAGAGGACGTCGATGCTACGATCAGGCGAGGTCGAAGCGATCAAGGTTCATCACTTTATTCCAGGCCGCGACGAAGTCGTGGACAAACTTCTTCCCCGCGTCGGAACTTCCGTAGACTTCAGCCAGGGCGCGGAGTTGGGAGTTCGAACCAAAGATCAGGTCGACGCGCGTGCAGGTCCACTTCGGTTCGCCTGTTTTGCGATCGCGGCCTTCGAACACGTCTGCGTCTTGCGAGACCGCCTTCCACTCCGTGCCCATGTCGAGCATGTTCACGAAGAAGTCGTTGGTCAGAGCCTCCGGTCGCTTGGTGAAGACACCGTGCTGCGTCCCGCCGACGTT
>Ga0190270_10000956_pt1 | contig 13117 bp, 14 predicted proteins | sample Popmic320T_FD_133748 | JGI IMG/M metagenome (GOLD analysis project Ga0190270, IMG submission 133748) | Populus adjacent soil microbial communities from riparian zone of Weber River, Utah, USA - 320 T | ecosystem: Environmental > Terrestrial > Soil > Riparian zone | place: USA: Utah | collected... | reverse complement strand
GTCGGCGACCTCTACACGTCGTCGCTGATCGCGCTCGGCCTCATTCTTTTCGTCATCACATTCTTCGTGCTGGCGATTGCGCGCTACCTGCTGCTGCGGATCGAGCGAAGGATCGGATAGCGCATGATCCCGCAAAGCAAGAATTCGCTGTACGCATCCCGCCGCCGCCGCAACAAGACCGCGATGGGGCTGTCGTTTGCCGCCACCGCGTTCGGGCTCGGCTGGCTGGTGCTGATCCTCGGGGTGCTGCTGTTTGAAGGGTTCAGCGGACTTTCGCTGAGGGTGTTCACCGAGATGACGCCGCCGCCCGGCGCGGCAGGCGGGCTGCTCAACGCGATCATCGGCAGCTTGATTTTGACCGTGCTCGCAGTCCTGATCGGCACGCCGATCGGCATCCTGGCGGGCACCTACATGGCCGAATACGGTCGCTACGACCCGCTGTCCAGCGTGGTCCGCTTCATCAATGACATCCTGCTCAGCGCGCCGTCCATCGTGGTTGGCCTGTTCATCTACGAAGTGATGGTGGTCCCGATGGGTCACTTCTCCGGGCTGGCCGGTTCGGTGGCGCTGGCAGTGATTGTCATTCCGGTCGTGGTGCGCACCACGGAGGACATGCTGATGCTGGTGCCGAACCCGTTGCGCGAGGCGGCGTCCGCGCTCGGCATGCCGCGCGCCTATGTGATCCGCCGCGTCTGCTATCGCGCCGCGCAGGCCGGCATGGTGACGGGCGTTCTGCTCGCCATCGCGCGGATCAGCGGCGAGACCGCGCCGCTGCTATTCACCGCTCTGAACAACCAGTTCTGGAGCACCAACCTCAACGCGCCGATGCCCAGCCTGCCCGTCGTGATCTTCCAGTTTGCGCTCAGCCCCTACAAGGATTGGCAGGAGCTCGCCTGGACCGGCGCCTTGATCATCACCTTCACCGTGCTTGCGCTCAGCATCATCGCCCGCGCCCTTTCATCACCGAGCAAACAGTCATGAACGTCGCATCGTTGTCAGTTCCGTCAGTCACCCACGCTTCGATCGACACCACGGGGCTGGAGGAACGCATCTCGATCCGCAATCTCGAATTCTTTTACGGCGACAGCCGCGCGCTCAAGAGCATCAGCCTGCCGCTGTACGCCGGCAAGGCCACCGCCTTCATCGGGCCTTCGGGCTGCGGCAAGTCGACCCTGCTGCGCGTTCTGAATCGGATGTACGATCTCTATCCGAACCAGAAAGCGACGGGCAACGTGCTGCTCGACGGCGAGGACATCCTGTCGCCGGATCAGGACATCAACCTGCTGCGTGCGCGCGTCGGCATGGTGTTCCAAAAGCCGACACCGTTCCCGATGTCGATCTACGAGAACATCGCGTTCGGCATCCGGCTCTACGAGAAGCTCTCGAAATCCGATCTCGACGGCCGCGTCGAAACGGCGCTGCGCCGCTCCGCGTTGTGGGAGGAGGTCAAGGACAAGCTCAACACCAACGGCCTGAGCCTGTCGGGCGGCCAGCAGCAGCGGCTCTGCATCGCGCGCACGGTCGCGGTGCGGCCGGAGGTCATCCTGCTCGACGAGCCGTGCTCCGCGCTCGACCCGATCTCCACCGCGAAGATCGAGGAGCTGGTCGATGAATTGAAGTCCGACTACACGATTGTGATCGTCACCCACAACATGCAGCAGGCTGCGCGCGTCTCCGACTTCACCGCCTTCATGTATCTCGGCGAGCTGATCGAGTTCGACTCGACGACCAAGATCTTCACATCGCCGAACGACCGGCGCACGCAGGACTACATCACCGGCCGATTCGGTTGATAGTGGGAGTGCAGGCATCATGATGAACGAACACACGGCCAAGGCTTTCGACGTCGATCTGCAAGAGCTCACGCAACGGGTCGCCGAAATGGGCGGCCTGGCCGAGCGGTTGGTTGCAGACTCGGTCGCGGCTCTCACGCGGCGCGATGTCAGTCTGGCAGCGCGCGTGGTGACCGGCGACGCCGCGGTCGACGCGTTGCAGCATGAGATCGAGGAAAAGGCGGTGCTGACCATCGCCAGGCGCCAGCCGATGGCGATCGACTTGCGCGACGTGGTCGGCGCGCTCCGAGTGTCCAACGACCTGGAGCGGATCGGCGATCTCGCCAAGAACATCGCCAAGCGGGTCACCGCGCTCAACGACGACTTTCATCCGCAGAAGCTCATCCGTGGCGTCGAGCACATGGCGACGCTGGTGCTGGGCCAGATCAAGCGCGTGCTCGATTCTTATGCGGGACGCGACCTGCCGAGCGCGCTGGCGGTTTGGAAGGGCGACGAAGAGATCGACGCAATGTGCACCTCGCTGTTCCGCGAGCTGCTCACCTACATGATGGAAGATCCGCGGAACATCACGTTCTGCATCCATCTGATGTTCTGCGCGAAGAACATCGAGCGCATGGGCGACCACGCCACCAACATCGCCGAAACCGTCTATTATATGGTCGAAGGCCGTCCCATCACGGACGAGCGCCCGAAGGGCGACACCACGTCTTTTGCCAGCATCCAGGCTTCATGACGGGAGGCCAGGTTATGGGCGCACGCATTCTGATCGTCGAGGACGAAGAGCCGCTGACGCTGCTGCTCCGATACAACCTTGAGGCCGAGGGTTACGACGTCGACACCGTGGCGCGGGGCGACGAGGCGGACACGCAGCTCAAGGAGAAGGCGCCCGACCTCGTGGTGCTCGATTGGATGCTGCCGGGTCTGTCGGGCATCGAACTGTGCCGCCGGCTCCGCGCCCGTCCGGAAACCCGGTCGCTGCCCATTATCATGCTCACCGCGCGCGGCGAAGAAAGCGAACGCATCCGAGGACTTGCAACCGGCGCGGACGACTACATCGTCAAGCCTTTTTCGGTTCCCGAGTTGATCGCACGGGTGCGGGCGCTGCTGCGCCGCGCTTCGCCCGAGCGGGTCGCCGACGTGCTGACCTTCGGCGACATCGAGCTCGACCGCGAGAAAAAACGCGTCTCGCGCGCCGGGCGCGAGGTTGAGCTCGGCCCGACCGAATATCGGCTGCTTGAGTTTTTAATGGAGCGGCCCGGGCGCGTGTTCTCGCGCGAGCAGTTGCTCGATGGTGTGTGGGGCTCAGAGGTCTATATCGATGAGCGGACCGTCGACGTCCACATCGGCCGGTTGCGCAAGGCGGTCAACCGCGGCCGGGAGCCGGATCCCATCCGCACCGTGCGCGGTGCCGGTTACGCGCTGGACGACCGCTATAATCGCTCGGCAGCTTGAGACTTAGGTCCGGAACGGCGGCGGGCGGCGATCCTTGCGGCGCTCGGTCGCCGGCTGGTACGCGATGCGCGAGTGATGCGGGCAGTAGGGCAGGCTGGTGATCGGTTTGCCGCCGCAAAAGAAGAATTCGGAGCTCGCCGGATCGCCGATCGGCCACCGGCAGGTGTCCTCCGTCAACTCCAGCAGCGTACGGCGTTGACCCATCGGGATGATGTTGTCGTACTGCTCGATTTCCGGCTCCGGCTCCATCTCGTAGGCCAGCGCCAGCGCCGTGTTTCCGCGCATCGAAGCCCGGCCGACGCGCAGCATGTGCGAGCGCGGCTTGCGCGCGCGGGGCGCGCTGGACGACGGCGATTTGGCGCGGCCTGACAGGCCGAGGCGGTGAACCTTGCCGATCACGGCGTTGCGGGTGATACCCCCTAGCTCGCCGGCAATCTGGCTGGCGGAAAGCCCATCCGCCCAGAGCTTTTTGAGCAGTTCGACCCGCTCGTCTGTCCATGTCATGAGCCGTCTCCCCTCAACATTCTGACGGCGATAGCGCCGGCAGAATCCCCCCTCGCAGCCCGGCCAGGAGGTCGGACTGGGTTACGCCCACGCAATGGAACTCAGGGAACCGTCAGATACGATATGTCGTACCCAACACGGAAAACGCTACAATATGGCGAGACTCGCGCGCAAGAGTCGGGGCGACTCACGTCCACATTTTTTGTCCGCCAAATGTCAACAATCCTCAACAAAGCTGGGGACAGTCGCGGCGAAGCCACACCAGTCTTCGCTTCATTGGCAGTGGCGGCCGTGTTGACAGGCGGGCACCCCCACCTAAAATGGTTTTGTGCCGCCGGAAAAGGCGGCACATTTCATTTCGCAATAGTTCGAGCGGGGGTGAGCGGGCCGTGACTTCGCATATGTTGCCAGCCTATGCGCGCGTTGACCTCGCATTCGAGCGGGGCGAGGGCGCTTGGCTGATTGCGACCGGCGGCGAGCGCTATCTCGACTTTGCGTCGGGCGTCGCGGTCAATGCGCTCGGACATTCGCATCCGCACCTCGTCGCAGCGATCACCGAGCAGGCCGCCAAGGTTCTGCACGTTTCCAACCTCTACCGCATCCCCGAGGGGGAACGGCTGGCCGACCGGCTGTGCGCGGCAAGCTTCGCGGACACGGTGTTCTTCGCCAACTCCGGCGCCGAGGCGATGGAAGGCGTCATCAAAATGGTGCGCAAATACCAGTCGGCGAATGGCCGCCCGGAGCGCTACCGCATCATCACCTTCGAAGGCTCGTTCCACGGCCGCACGCTGGCGACGCTCGCCGCGGCCAAGAATGCGAAGCACACCGACGGCTTCGGGCCGATGATGGACGGCTTCGATCAGGTGCCGCTCGGCGACATCGCGGCGGTGAAGCGCGCGATTGGACCCGAGACTGCGGGAATCCTGATAGAGCCGTTGCAAGGCGAGGGCGGCATCCGTGCGGCGCCGCCGCAATTCTTCCGCGCGCTGCGGGCGCTGTGCGATGAGCATGGTCTCCTGCTGGCGTTTGACGAGGTGCAGACCGGCCTTGGGCGGCTTGGAACCCTGTTTGGCTACCAGCTTCGCGGAGTCACGCCCGACGTGATGGGGCTGGCCAAGGGGCTCGGCGGCGGCTTTCCGATCGGCGCCGTGCTTGGCACGGCCGAGGCGTCCAAGGGCATGACGCCCGGCACGCACGGCTCGACCTTTGGCGGCAATCCGCTCGCTGCGGCCGCGGGCAACGCGGTGCTCGACGTGATCCTGAAGGCGGGCTTCCTCGAGAATGTGCAAAAGACCGCCATCCTGTTCAGGCAGCGGCTCGCCGAGCTTAAAGACCGGCATCCGTCGGTGATTGCCGAGGTGCGCGGCGAGGGATTGCTGATCGGGCTGCGTGCGGTGGTGCCGTACGGCGACCTCGTGAACGCGTTGCGCGATGAAAAGCTGCTGTCGGTCGGCGCCGGCGAGAACGTGGTGCGCTTGGCGCCGCCGCTCATCATCGGCGAGACAGAGGTTGCCGAAGCTGTGGCGCGGATTGATCGCGCCTGCACCAACATGGAGCGCGCCCGGCAAAGCTCAAGCAAGACGGGAGCGGCCGGGTGAGCGCAGCCGCCGTCCGTCACTTTCTCGACCTGATCGATATCCCGTCCGGCGAACTGCGCAGGATCATCACCACCAGCCGCAGCATGAAGAGCGGCGGCGCGGCTGCGCCGAAGCCGTTGGCCGGCAAGACGCTTGCCATGATCTTCGATAAGCCGTCCACGCGCACGCGAGTCTCGTTCGACGTCGGCATCAGACAACTCGGCGGTGAATCGATCACGCTTACCGGAGCGGAGATGCAGCTTGGGCGCGGCGAAACCATCGCCGACACCGCGCGAGTCCTGTCACGCTATGTCGATGGCATTGTCATCCGCACACTCGATCACAAGACTGTGGTCGAGCTCGCGCAGTACGCCACGGTGCCGGTCATCAATGGCCTCACCCGACTTTCGCACCCTTGTCAGGTCATGGCGGACGTCATGACCTTCGAGGAGCATCGCGGCCCGATCGGCGGCCGCGTCGTGGCTTGGACGGGCGACGCCAACAACGTATTGGCGTCCTGGATGCACGCCGCGGATCGCTTCGCATTCGAGCTGCGAGTGGCGACGCCGCCGGAGCTTAAGCCGAAGAAATGGCTGCTCGACTGGGTGAAGTCTTCCGGCGCGGCGATCCAGGTCACCTCCGACCCGGAGAAGGCCGTGAAGGGCGCCGACTGCGTCATCACCGACACCTGGGTGTCGATGGGCGACAAGGAAGCGAACCGCCGCCACAATCTGCTCAAGCGGTATCAGGTCAACGGCCGCCTGATGGCGAAGGCGAAGCCGAACGCGCTCTTCATGCATTGCTTGCCGGCGCACCGCGGCGAAGAGGTGACCGACGAGGTGATGGATGGGCCGCAGTCGGTTGTGTTCGACGAGGCCGAAAACCGGCTGCACGCCCAGAAGGGCATTCTCGCCTGGTGTCTCGGCGCGCGATAGCGGAGGTCGTTTTTGATTGTTTCGCGCATTAAATAGGGCCGATGGCAAATCCCCACATCGATGTTCCGGTGCGCGCGCCGGCCGCGACATCCATCGACGACACTGTGCTGCCATTTGAGGTTGCCGCGCTTGACCTGCGCGGCCGGGTGGCGCGGCTCGGTTCGATGGTCGATGAGATTCTGGCGCGTCACGATTATCCGCTGCCGGTCGCCAAGCTGCTCGGCGAGGCAATCGCGCTCACCGTGCTGCTCGGCTCGGCGCTGAAGTTCGAGGGCCGCTTCATGCTGCAGACGCAGACCGACGGCCCGGTCCGCATGCTGATCGTCGACTTCCGCAGCCCCGGCAAGGTGCGTGCCTGCGCGCGCTTCGACACGGCGCGCGTCGCCGCCGCAATCGAGGCCGGCAAGGCTGGTGTCGGCGCGCTGCTCGGCCACGGTCATCTCGCCATGACCATCGACCAGGGTGCCGACAGGAGCCGTTATCAGGGGCTCGTCGCATTGCAAGGCGGCAGCCTGGAGGATGCGGCGCACGAATATTTCAAGAGCTCCGAGCAAATCCCGACCCGGGTGCGGCTCGCCGTGGCAGAGGAGCTTTCGGCCGGCGCGCGCCACAAGTGGCGGGCCGGCGGCATGCTGCTGCAGTTCCTGCCCAAGTCGCAGGACCGCGCCCGCGCCGCCGACTTGCATCCCGGCGACGCGCCGGAGGGTATCGCGCAGCACACGCTGCCGGAGGACGACGCCTGGGTCGAGGGTCGCTCGCTGATCGAAACCGTCGAGGATCTTGAGCTGATCGATCCCGCGCTCTCTAGCGAGCGGCTGGTCTACCGGCTGTTCCACGAGCGCGGCGTGCGGGTGTTCCGCGGCATCGACGTGGCGGCGGAGTGCTCGTGCTCGCGCGGGAACGTCGAGGCGATGCTCAGGAGCTTCCCGCAGGACGACCGCGACCACATGGTCGAAAACGGAATGATCTCGGTGACCTGCGAGTTCTGCTCGTCGAACTACCGGTTCGATCCTGCCGACGTGCAGCCGCATGAACAATCCCAAGAGCAATCCCAAGAAAAATCCAATGACAAGACGTGACGCCGTCGCACGCGCGCTTCTGATCGCGGCGTCGCTCGCGTCGGCGCCTGCCCTGGCGCAAACCTGTCCTGGGCCGCTCGCCGGTGCGAAGCGCCTCGTACTGGTGACGGCCGACGGTTTCAACGCCCCCGCGGCGACGCTGCAGACATTCGAGCGCGCAACGCCGAAAGACTCGTGGAAAGCCATCGGCGCCGCCGAGCCCGCGTTGGTCGGCAAGGCCGGCATGGCGTGGTCGCATTTCTTCCGCGATCTGCGCCGCGGCAACGAGCCGGTGAAGGTGGAGGGCGACAAGCGCGCGCCTGCCGGCGTCTATCGAATCGGCCGCACGTTCGGGATCGTGCCGTCGCCGCGTCCCGGCCATCTGCAAGTCACCGGCGACACGATCTGCGTGCACGATCTGTCGTCGCCGGCCTACAACACAATCGCGTCACGCGCACAGATCGGTCCCAAGGTCAGCGCGGAGAACATGAGCCGCGCCTTGCCGATGTACCGGCGCGGCCTGCTGGTCGACTATCCGACCGACGCCAAGGCGCGCGCCGGCTCGTGCATCTTCATCCATGTCTGGCATTCGCCGACCACCGGCACCGCCGGCTGCGTGTCGATGCAGGAGGTGCGCCTCGAAGCCCTGCAGGAGTTCGCTGCGCCCGGCGCCGTGCTCGCCATCATGCCGCGCGCGGTGCTGCCGCGCCTGGCCGGCTGCCTTCCCGCCGTCGGGGCCGGCACATCGAAGCGATAATTAGTTCAACGTCCGCGCCGCGGTCTGGCTGTCGAGCGAGAAGGCGGGGATGTCGATGTTGAAGCCTTCGCCTTCTTCCGTGACCATGCCGTAGGTGCCGACCATGAAGCCCGATGGCGTCGGCAGCGGCACGCCGCTGGTGTATTCGTACGACTGCCCCGGCTTGAGCACGGGCTCTTCGCCCACCACGCCCGCGCCTTTGACCTCCTGCAGCCGGCCGTGCGCGTCCGTGATCTTCCAGTGCCGGGTCTTGAGCTGCACCGTCCGCTGGCCGCGGTTGACGATCTCGATCGTATAGGCCCAGAAGAAGTAGCCATTCTCCGGCGACGAGCGCTCGGACATGAAACGCGGGGTAACCGTGACTTCGATGCTTCGGGTGGCGGTGCGGTACATTATGTCGCAAAAGCTGTGAATCAAGCCCGGCTTGCGCAACGGGCGGCACCGATCAATAACCCACAACACAAAGCCGACACAACGATTGAAAATGATCCGGCCGGGTCTCAAAACGGCCCGGACCTGGATTTGATTTCCATGCGCAACCCAATAGCGGACGCCGGGATGGAACCAACCGCAACGAGCGTATCAGGCAAGCCGCCTGCGCCGCCGGCCGTTGTGCCCGCCATCCCGACGGAACGCGACCTGCGGCTCGACCTGTTCCGCGGCTTGGCGCTGTGGCTGATCTTCCTCGACCACATCCCGACCAACATCGTCAGTTGGGTGACGATCCGCAACTACGGCTACAGCGACGCCACCGAAATCTTCATTTTCATTTCCGGCTACACCGCGGCGTTCGTGTACGGGCGCTCGCTGCGCGAACGTGGCTTCGTGGTGTCGAGCGCCCGCATCCTCAAACGGGCGTGGCAGATCTATGTGGCGCACATTTTCCTGTTTGCGATCTACATGGCCGAGATCGCCTATCTCAGCGCCAGCTTCGAGAACCCGTTGTTCGCCGAAGAAATGAACGTGCTTGACTTTCTGAAGAATCCCGACGTCACCATCATCCAGGCGCTGCTGCTCAAGTTCAAGCCAGCCAACATGGACGTGCTGCCGCTCTACATCGTGCTGCTTTTGTTGTTTCCCCCGATCCTCTGGCTGCTAATGCGCAATGCGGTGGTCGCGCTCGCGGCTTCGCTGTTTCTCTATTCGCTGGCCTGGCATCTGGGGTGGAACATCCCGTCGTACCCGACCGGACATTGGTGGTTCAACCCGTTCGCCTGGCAGCTCCTGTTCGTGTTCGGCGCATGGTGCGCGCTCGGCGGCGCGCAGCGTCTGTCTCGCGTGCTGGCCTCACCGGTCACGCTATGGGTCGCGATTGGCTATCTCGTGTTCGCGCTGGCGGTCGTGATGACGTGGCACTTCCCGCGCGCCGCCTTCCTGATGCCGCGCTGGCTCAGCGAGTGGATGTACCCGATCGACAAGGTCAATCTTGACGTCCTGCGTTTCGCGCATTTCCTGGCGCTGGCCGCGGTGACCGTGCATTTCATTCCGCTCGACTGGCCGGGCTTGAAGTCGCGCTGGGCGCGGCCTGCCATCATTTGTGGCCAGCATTCGCTCGAAATCTTCTGCCTCGGCGTGTTCCTGGCGTTCGCCGCGCACTTCGTGATGGTTCAATTCTACGGCGGCATCCTGGCCCAGGTCGCCCTGAGCATAGCGGGTATCGCCATCATGATTGGCGTTGCCGCCGTGCTGTCGTGGTACAAGACAGTCGAAAGTCGTGGAGGCCCGCCGAAGCGGGCTCCCGACGCCGATCTCGCCGGAGGCTCGGCATGACAAGGCTGTTCGCATTCCTGGTTGCGCTGGTTTTGTGCGCTGCGGAATCGCGCGCGCAGCAGCCGGCCGATTGCTCCGTCCCCAACTATCTGTTGTTCGGCGACAGCGCGCTCGATCGCGTCAATAAAGCAGTGGTGGAAAAAAAGACGCTGAAAATCGTGGTGGTCGGCACGGCCTCGTCCACGCTGCCTGGCCGCGACGGAGCCGGCAGCGCGTTTCCGGCAAGGCTCGAATTTGCGTTGAAAGAGCAGCTTCCGGGCGTCGCGATCATCGTCACCAGTTACGCCAAACCGCGCCAAACTGCCGCGCAAATGGCTGAAACTTTTGAGAAATTATTACTCGACGAAAAGCCGGATTTGGTGGTATGGCAAAGTGGTACTTTTGACGCGCTACAGGGGACAGACCCCGAGCAATACCGCGCGAGTGTCGCGGAAGGGGTCGAGGCAGTGCAGGCTGGACTAGCTGACATCATCCTCATGAATATGCAGTACAGCCCGCGTACCGAGTCGATGCTTCCGCTCGGCGGGTACGCGGACAACATGCGCTGGGTCGCGCGCGAGCGCGAGGTGCCGCTGTTCGACCGGCTGGCCATCATGCGGCATTGGTACGACAACGGCGCGATCGATCTTTACGCAGCCACCAAGGACGTGAGCGTTGCGAAGCGCGTGCACGACTGCATCGGGCGCGCGCTGGCGTCGATGATCGTCGAAGCGGCGCGCCTCGAGCCCTTCCGGGGCAAGGCCGCGCAATGAAGGCGATCTCTGCTTTCGTACGGTTCGGTATGGTGATGGCTGCCATCGCGGCCGTGCCTTCGCTTGCCGTTGCAGAAACGCCTGCCTCGAAATTAGACTGCGTCGCCCCCCCCGATCTTGCGCGGCTTGACTATCCGCTGCGGCGCGCCGGCCAACGGCTCGCTGCCGGCCTGCCGCTGACCATCGTCGCGGTCGGGTCGTCGTCGACGTCCGGTGCGGGCGCCAGCTCTCCGGCGATGAGCTATCCGAGCCGGCTCGCGGTCGAGCTCAAGACGCTGTTCCCGCGTTCCGAGATCAGCGTCATCAACCGCGGCGTCGGTGGCGAAACCGCCAAGGAGATGCTTGCGCGGTTTGATAGCGAGGTGATCGCGGACAAGCCGGACATGGTGGTGTGGCAGGTGGGCAGCAATTCGGTGCTGCGCGATCAGCCCCTCGATCCGGCGGGCGCGCTGATCCGCCAGGGCCTCCGCACGCTGAAGGCCGCGGGCGCCGACGTCATCCTGATGAACCCGCAATACGCACCCAAGGTGATCGCCAAGCACGACGCCGAGCTGATGGTCGATCTGATCGGCCGCGCTGCGAAAGAAGCCCACGTCGACCTGTTCCAGCGCTTCGCGGTGATGCGCTACTGGCGGCTGACGGAAGGCATTCCGTTCGAGACCTTCGTGTCTCCCGATGAGCTCCACATGAACGACTGGAGCTACGGCTGCGTCGCCAAGCTGCTGGCCGGCGCGATCGCCGAGGCCGCGCAGCGCCCGACCCAGACCGCCGGCGCCTCGGCGCGATAACCGCGCTTATTCGCCGAGCGGCAACGGCCGAGCGGCCGCTAGATGGCGTTAAGCGCCGTCATGACATCCTCGATCAGGTCGTCGGGGTGCTCGAGCCCGACGGACAGCCGCACCATGCCGTCGCTGATGCCCAGCTCGTCGCGCTGTTGTTGCGTGATGCGCTGGTGCGTCGTTGTTGCCGGGTGCGTGATGAGGCTTTTGGCATCGCCGAGGTTGTTCGAGATGCGGACGATCTTGAGCGCGTCCTGGAACGCGAACGCTCCCTTTTTTCCGCTCACCACCTCGAAAGCGACGAGCGTGGAGCCGCCGCGCATCTGTTTTTTGACGACCGCGGCCTGCGGATGGTCCGGACGTCCGGGATAGATCAACCGTGAAACCTTCGGGTGGCTCACAAGCGCGTCTGCGATCTTTCCGGCGGAATCGGTCTGCTGGCGGACCCGCACCGGCAGCGTCTCCAACCCCTTGAGCATCACCCAGGCGTTGAACGGCGACATCGACGGGCCGGTTTGCCGGAGATGAATGTGGATGTTGTCGTTGATGAACTTCTTCGTGCCCAGAATGACGCCGCCGAGGCAGCGGCCCTGGCCGTCGATGTGCTTGGTGGTCGAGTAGACGACGCAGTCGGCGCCGAGCTGCAACGGGCTTTGCCAGAGCGGGGTCGAGAATACATTGTCGACCACCACGGTCGCGCCGGCCGCACGCGCAATCTTGCTCACCTCCGCGATGTCGACGACCTCGAGGGTCGGATTGGTCGGCGTTTCCATGAACACGGTCTTGGTGTTCGGCCGCATCGCGGCGCGCCACTGATCAAGATCAGTGCCGTCCACGATCGTGGACGAAACGCCGTAGCGGGGCAGGTACTCCTCAACCACATAGAGACAAGAGCCGAATAGCGCTTTGGAGGCGACCACATGGTCGCCGGCGCGCACCTGTCCCATCAGCGCCAGCGTGACCGCGGCCATTCCGGTTGCGGTGGCGCGCGAGGCCTCGGCGCCCTCGAACTCCGCAATGCGCTGCTCGAACATCGCAACAGTCGGATTGGCGAACCGCGAGTACTGGTAGCCGGGGTCCTCGCCCTTGAAGCGCGCCTCGGCCTGCGCCGAATTTTCGTAGACGTACCCTTGAGTCAGGAACAGCGCTTCCGAGGTCTCGCCGAACTGCGAGCGCAATGTGCCGGAGTGCACAAGACGGGTTTCAGGGCGGTACTTCAAAGTTGCAGACGCGGACATCGCGGGCCTCCTTGGCCAACAAAAAACCGGCCGGGAAAAAATCCCTGGCCGGGCACACGTGTCCCCGGCCTTTTAGCAAGTTGTTTTACGTGGCTTGCAAGCCGGCCGGCTCAAATGACCACGGGATAAATGCGATCATGCGGACCGCGCGCCTTCCCGTCAAGTCGCCTGTCGGGTATCGAAGCGAGCCGCCGCCATAAGCGCGTTCACGCGCGTCTGCGACGCGCTCTGGGAGCGATCGTGCCTGCTTTTGCCACGCCTGATTCCAGTATATCCAGTTCCAAAGGCATTCTGCCCGACCGCATGATTGCGGCGCTTACCGAGGCTGGTGGGATTCGTCCCGCAACTCCATTTGCTCCCGATCAGATACAGCCCGCCAGCCTCGATCTGCGGCTTGGCAAGGTCGCGTATCGCGTGCGCGCCAGTTTTCTGCCGGGGCCGCAAACGACCGTGGCCGAGCGCATCGCCGAACTGAAGCTGCATGAGATTCCGCTGACCGGCG
>Ga0190270_10000955_pt1 | contig 13119 bp, 10 predicted proteins | sample Popmic320T_FD_133748 | JGI IMG/M metagenome (GOLD analysis project Ga0190270, IMG submission 133748) | Populus adjacent soil microbial communities from riparian zone of Weber River, Utah, USA - 320 T | ecosystem: Environmental > Terrestrial > Soil > Riparian zone | place: USA: Utah | collected... | reverse complement strand
TTGTTCCGCCGATTGAGCTCGGGCAGCTTCCGCAAGCGCCCTGATAGCGTATCAGCAATTTTTTGTCGTCCAACCCGATGATCTCAAGCCCTCCGCCGTCCCCGGCCAATCCCGGTCTGACCTTTTCGTCGAGGACCTGATTAATCTGGTCGAGCAGCGGGTTCTCGCCGGGCGCGTAGACCGGCGCAGTGGCCTGAGCCGGAGCTTCGGAAACGGTGGGCGCGGAGCGGATCGGCTCCGCGAGCTTTTTCAGCATCTCCTCCCAGGGCGCCTCATCATCTTTGTTCACCGTGACGAAACGGTCCATGTAAAAAACAGACGTCACGTTTCCGACGGCGAACAGGGCCGCGGCCAGCGGGTCGGCCTGCGCCGATTCCTGGTTCTGAAACGACCGCGACGAGCCTCCTGTGAGCGGCTCTTTTAGAATGAACTTCACAGCGTTGGGATTCGGCGTGTATTCGATGTCTGCAATCTTCGGCATCGCTCTTCTCCTGTAAGAATAGGACTTATAGGATTTATGGGACTTATAGGTTTATTGAGACCTATAAGTCTCATAACTCCTATTCATTATAGCGACGCTTTCGCCTCAATCAAAACGCCCGTTGTCGAGCGCGGAATCCTGCCTGATGCCCGGCGGGCATTTTTCTCTCTTCTCTCTCTCCCGCCGCCTCATTTCTTTCTTCGACGGCCATTTGAGCTTGCCGAGCTGATCTTCCCCATAATAAGGGACGGTGAAAACTCCCCTATCGGACCTGAGCGCCTCTCCCGACTGCCGGTCGACGATGACCCAGTCAAAATTCACCAGGAGAGATTTATTATCCTTGCTTCCGTCGGGATTCTGCGGATTCCCGATCTTTGTGATAATGAATGAAGGAAGCTCGGATTCGGCGGCGGCGCTGATGTCGCCTTTCTTGGCGCCGACCCAGCCGCTAGGACCCGCGTATTTATTCTTGTTCAGTTTCGAGGGGATCAGCTTTTTGAAGAATCCGAGATAGCGCTCCGCGAATGTGTCTTTGAACGCGTGATTATGGAATAGCGCTATAGAGGCGGGCGCGCGCTTGAGATTTACAGGACGATAGGCGCGGTTGTCGCCGGGCTGTCCTGCCACCATGGTAACCATCGCCATGTCCTTATCGTAGCCCAGGTATCCTCCGCCTTCGCTCCGCTCGTTCTGGAGGTCCAGCGAGACGTTCCACCCTACCGTGTCCAGGAATCCCGGCATGTCAATGGATCGATGGAAAATGAGAAGGCGGCTGAGCTGTATGTTAGTCAATTTACTCGGATCGACTCGCTCCGTGTAGGCCCGTTTCTCTTCTTTCATCAGGGTCAGGAGACGCCTCACGCCGCGGTAGAAGCCGTTCCTGTTCGCGCTATCGATCTCCCGCTCCAATTCTTTCACGAGGTCGTTATGGCTCCGCTCGACGATGCGGTCGATTTTGATGTCTTTGACCGCCGCCATCAGCGCCTGGCGGTCGAGCAGAAGTTTACACTCTTCCTCGTTGCTGGCGATCTCGGCGAGGAACATGATGTCGGCCACCTTCACCTCTTCGGCGAGTTCGCGGACAATTTGCGAGATCTTCGCGCGTTTTTCCGGCGTGAGAGTCTGCGCGAGGAACGCGATGCGCTCCATATTCCAAACGGTCGCGGGGACCGGCGTTCCGATGCTCCTCAAAAACTCTTTGGTATCGTGGTACCCGGGAGACAGGTAGGACGAAAGGGACTCCCCCTCATCCTTGAACTCCCTGAATGAGAGCATGAAGAGCCGCGCGGATTCCTGATTGATCTCGGAGCCGAATTCGTCGAGCGTACGGCGGAGGAACTGGGCGAATGTCGGGCATTTGATCTCGCTCGCGAGCCGGTAGGCCGCGAGATTGTAGACGGCGGCGCTGAAGGGAGCGAAATCTTTCGGCTTCAGGTCTAGCCGCTGCACAAAGGCGTCGAGCGTCTGGAACGGGAGCTTATGCTCGGCGCCGAGAACCAGGAGTTGCAAGGCGGGGGCGAAAGCGTTTCCCGAATCTTCGCTCGACGGGGCGATTCGATTTAGAAGTTGTTGGAACTCCTGCGGCGAAGAGCGGCGGAAGAGAACCTGCCGGAGCCAGTAAGTGTCTCCGACGCTGGTCAACATTGGGCCGATGACGTGGTTCGGGACCTGGAATCGGGTGTTGAGGATGTTGGCGGATAACCTGAATTTCGACGCCGAGAAGGGGCTGAACCACATTGAGTTGCTGATACGGATGAGCGATTGGGTCCCGACCCTGCCGTCTCGAAATACCCCGGCGAAGTAGCGCTTGATAAGATCACGGTGATCATTGAGGACCGGGTATTTCTGGATCAGCTCCGGCCCGTATTCGCTGAGCGTCTCGATAGACTCATCCACGATCTTTCCGTCCTTGGTCTCAAAACCGACCCCGAATTCTTTGACCAGCCGATGGTACTGGCGCGCGTTCGAGCCGCTGAGGAAGAACGCCCTGATCTCCTCGGAATCCTCCGAAAGCAATTCTTCGATGTGCCGCGGCCGAACCTCCGAGAACTTCCAGTCCTCGACGAGCGACCTTTCAATGCGCTTGCGGAGCGGGGGCATCCTGAAAACCCTCTCCCAGAACGTCCTGCGCTCCGGCTGCTCGGTCTGTCCCACGGGCTGGGGCTCATTCTGCAGCGCTTTTGAGTCGGCCTGAGATTCACGATTTGAGAGCTTTTCCTGTCTAGAAAGATTCTCCGACTTTCCGACCACGGAATTTTCCTGAAATCCCACAACGGCCGGGGCGCCAGCTCTGGAAAGTTGAATTACATAGAGCGCTCCGTCCAACAATTCGAGTCTAGAGTCTCCAAAGGATTCTCTCTTCGAGTATTCCCTAGCAGAAGCCTGTTCAATTACTGCTTGAGTCGGTAAAGATGGTGGATTGGCAATCACGATATACCCCCTCTTTAAGAGTAAACCTGGTGTAGCTTACTTAAATTGTTTTCGAATCGAACTCGGTCGTGGTGATTTGCTGCCGGATCCGGCGAAGAACCGCCGGGGCAAATCAATCTGGCAACAGGAGGAGAATCTTCGGCCACTCCTGACAAGCGATGGCTAACTCATATCCCGATCCCCGCTTGGCCGGCGCGACAACTTCCTTTTTTTTGTATGCTCGCGGCAGATTCTATACATGAGTTCATTGAAGCGCCAGCAATCTTGGGATGGGGAACGCAATTTTTGTTGAAATTGTATTGGCGCTTGGAGTTAGTGGTCGGGATAGCTCACTTTCCGATCATACCTTTTTGTATGGGCGAGGCTGGACGGCCTTCGGTGGGATTTGCGGTCGGTACAGTACCGGGAGCGGTAGCGACCGGGTCAGTGGCGCCCGGTCGCTACCGCTCCCGGTACTGTACCGCTTGTCGGCCAGTATACGCATTTGAAAAAGCGATCTAGATTTCGCGTCGGGGCGGCGCAATGATGTTGGCCATCAATGTTCCGGCCACCAGCGCCACCGCCGTCAAAATCATCTTGAACGAGGTATCGACCCCGGAAACGATCTTTTCATCCATCAACGCTGCAAGGCCGCGAAAGCCCACGCTGCCTGGCACGAGCAGCATAATGCCCGGAACTTCCGTGATTATTGCGGGACGGTCGAGCAATCGCGCATACCAGTTGCTAGCGACCCCGACCGTCAGCGCGCCCAGAAATACGCCCATCTCAGGGCCGAAGAATCTGACCCCGAGACGGCTGCCGCCCACAGCCAACGCCCCTGCGATCATTATCCACATCGCGTCGCGCCACTGGGCGCGCAACAGAATGGTCAAAGCAATCGGCATCGTGACGAGCGCCAGAGCCTCAGTCCACGCAGGCAAAGGGGCGGGGCGCGCAACGGCAGGCTCGCCGAGCAGCAAGTTGGCGATGGCGCCGCCGACAGCCACGCCGAAGCCTATGCTCAAGAAAATCACAAAGGCGCCGCTCAACCGCGACGTGCCTGACGACAGATTCCGCGTCGAAAGCTCGATCAACGCGATGGTCAACGTCAATCCCGGCATGAGCACAATCAACCCGGCGAGCGTCGCGTTCGATACGGCGTAAGCTCCGAAGACAAAAGTGAACGACCCGGCCAACGCTGACGCGGCGCCCGCCGCCATAAACTCGAAGACTTTGCCGAACGATTGATACTTGCCTACAAGCAGCGAAAGAAGACCGATGACCAAACCGATCAAAGCCGAGGCGGCGATCTCTTTCACCCCCCCGCCTAGAAAACGCGAGGCCGCCGCGGAGGCCAGACTGAAGGCGATGGTCGTGAGCGCCGCGCCATAATGATGCGGTTCGGCCAGGATGCGATCTATCTGCTTAGACCCCTCGGCCGGGTCGAGCGCGCCGCGCAGCACGCCGGTCGTCACGTCATCGAGTTCGGCGATCTTGCCCAGGTTCACTTCGCCCGGCGTGACCCGCATCAGAAAGGTACGCTGCTCATCCTGCCGCCCGAACGAAGCGAAGATCGCAGTCGGCGTTGAAAAAAATTGCCCCAGAAGTCCGAGCCTTTCGGCCGCCTTCCCCATGACCTCTTCAAGGCGGTGAGCGGGAATGCCGTAAACGTGCAGCGCGCGACCGAGCCGCAGCACGAAGCCAACGGCGTCGCGCGATCCGATGATAGATTCGTCCTCAGGTTTCTGATGTGGCGTGGGCATTCGGAGTATTTCAGATTTGAGATTTGAGATTCGAGATCATCTGCGCGGCTTCAAACAAAGTCTCCTGAACCGGCTCCAATCCCAACACCTCGCGCACGGGGCCGTAGCCTCGGCGGTGGATCGGCGACGCGCCGAGCCGCCTCAGGGCTTCGAGGTGTTGCGGCGTGGGATAACCTTTGTGCGCGTCGAGACCGTAGCCGGGGTATCTCGCGTTGAGTTCGACCATCATCGCGTCGCGCGTTGTTTTCGCGATGATCGAGGCGGCGGCGATGCTCGCCGAGAGCGAGTCGCCATGAACGAGGCCGCGCTGCGGGGCGGCGCAATCGGGAATCTTGCGCGCGTCGACGAGGATAAAATCGGGCGCCGGTTTCAAGCCTTCGACCGCCCGCCGCATAGCAAGTAAACCGGCATGGTAGATGTTCAAGACCTCGATCTCTTCGACTTCGGCGACGCCGACCGCCCAGGCGACCGCGTCCGATTTGATTATCTGCGCCAAGCGCCCGCGCGTCGACTCGTCGAGTTTCTTCGAATCATCAAGCTCGCGTAATTTGTAACCGCGCGCCAACACGACCGCGCCGGCGACGACCGGGCCGGCCAGCGGGGCGACGCCCGCCTCGTCGACCCCGGCGATCAGGTCGAAGCCTTGCGCCCATAATTCCGATTCATACTTCAGTAAGCGCCGCAGCCGCTGCCCTTCGGCGCGGCTTGCGCGCGCGCGCGCTCGCAACCTCGCGGCCAATTCCCGCGCCCCCCGCCGCGAATCGGCTTCGAGAGCCTCAAGCAGTTCTCTGGTCGCAGGCTCCCGACCGTCTAAAAACCGGGCCTTCAGCCGCGACACTGGTTGTCGAATCCATTCTTCCATATGTTGTCGTATTGAGATCTACTTAGTCAGTCGGAACGCGTTTTCCACTCCACAGCAATTATAGGATAATTGCTGAGCGTTGATCGAAAAAGATCGAGGATTGCAGGTCAGTACCGCTCGCGGCCCTGACCCGCAACAGGAGATAGAGATGCTGATCAAAAATCCGGACGACATCAAGAGTAGCGAGATTACCGACGAGAAACATTTTCGGAACCGCCGCGCGTTCATTCGCGGCGTCGCGCTTGTGACGACGGCCACGGCCACGGGCCTGCTCTATCGAAGGCTCGCGACGCCGAGCCAGCCGCCGCCGAAGGCCGACGTGGCGCAGGCCGATCCGGCGAGCGGATACATCACCCCGTCGGGCGAAAAGGCGACCGCATACGAGGACATCACCAATTACAACAACTTCTACGAATTCTCGACGAAAAAAGATGGGGTCGCGCCCAGGGCGAAGAATTTCGTCACTCGCCCGTGGACCGTCGAGGTCAGCGGGATGGTCCACAAGCCGAAGACCTTCGACATCGATGACCTGATCAAGCTCGCGCCGCTGGAAGACCGCGTCTACCGCTTCCGCTGCGTCGAGGCGTGGTCGATGATCATCCCGTGGCTGGGTCTCCCGCTCAAACGATTGCTCGACGAAGTCGAGCCTACGGGGTCGGCGAAATACGTCGCGTTCACCACGCTCCTCGACCCGGAGCGGATGCCGAACCAGCGCGGCGACGTGCTGCCGTGGCCCTACGTCGAAGGTTTGCGGTTGGACGAGGCTATGCATCCTTTGACGATCCTCGCAGCAGGGCTGTACGGCAAAACGCTCTTGCCTCAAAACGGCGCGCCGATTCGCCTGGTCGTGCCGTGGAAGTACGGATTCAAAAGCATCAAGTCAATAGTCAAGATCGCCCTCACAGACAAGCAGCCGCCAACGACATGGAACGACGCCGCGCCCGATGAATACGGCTTCTATTCGAACGTAAATCCGGGGGTCTCGCACCCGAGATGGAGCCAGGCGACCGAACGTCGCATCGGCGAATGGGGGCGGCGCGACACCCCGATGTTCAACGGTTACGGCGATCAGGTCGCGCATTTGTATTCGCAGATGGATTTGAAGCTTAATTTTTAGAGGGCGGCTGGTGGTTGGTTGATGATCTTACCAGGCGCCAACCACCAGCCGCCAACCACCTATTTATGCCTGACTTCAAATTTTCCAAGCTCCTGGTCTTCGTGAACAGCGCTGTCCCGTGCGTTCTGCTGGGCTGGGACGCTTACCATCACAGGCTGGGCGCAAACCCACAGGAATTCGTTCTTCACACGACGGGAACATTGGCGCTGGTCTTCTTGTGTATCTCGCTGGCCGTCACGCCGCTCAGAAAGGCGCTGGGCCTGCCGTGGCTGATCCGGCTCAGGCGGACGCTCGGGCTGTTCGCGTTCTTCTACGGCTGCCTTCACCTGCTGGCTTACACATGGTTCGACAAGGCGTTCCAGCTAGGCGCCATCGTCGAAGACACGCTCAAGCGGCCTTTCATCTTTCTCGGGATGTTCGCGTTTCTCGTTTTGGTTCCGCTGGCGATCACTTCGACCAACAAGATGGTCAAACGTCTGGGCGGGCGTCGGTGGAGTCGTTTGCACAAGCTGGCTTACATCGCGGCGGTTTCAGGGGTGATCCATTACTACCTGCTGGTCAAGGCCGACACGCGGATTCCGCTGGCGTTCGGAGTGGTGTTGGCCGCGCTGCTCGGCTATCGCGTTTTGAACAAATTCATGCCTTCACTGACCGAGCGGCGTTTGGCCAGAACGCCGGCGGCAAAATCCTGATTCGACGAGATGTTCGGACATCAGATGAACAGTTCAGGCGAAACACGGAAAAATTCGGCGAGAGCCTTTGCCTGGTTCTTGCTGATGGCGCGTTTGCCGTTGATGACCTCGGAAGCGACGCCGCTCGATCCGAAGAGATGAACGATGTCGCGCTGACGCAAGCCCCTTTGCTCCATCAGAAATTTCAACATCTCGGTCGGCGAGCTTTCTCCCATCGGGTAATAACGCTCCTCGAAGTCTTCGACCAACTTGACCAGCAGGTCAAAAAGCTTCTCTTCTTCCGGCGTCAACTCGCGGCTCATCATCGGTTCGATGATGGCAAGCAAACGTTCATTCTCGGCCTCAGTTTCGACAACGGCAGGCAATGCAGATGCGACCAGCTTGCGATATTTGGCCTTGTTGAATTTAACCGCCGCAGTCTTTTTTCCACGCGCCTTTGCCGTAGTCTTTGTGCGTGAAGACGTGTTTAACATAAATCACCTGTTTATCGTATTTGATCTCTACGATCAGACGATACTTGTCGCCGCCGACGTTGAAGACCGTGCAATCGTAAGCTGCGTCAGCGTGTGGAAAGACGGCTTTTACATCAGCGATTGACCGCCATGTCGCCTTTGTCGCCGCGCGATGCCAGTGGTTCAATGGCGCTTCGGCGTCTTGATGTCGCTTCCAGAATTCGCGCAACCTCTTTTTACTGATGACATGCAACGTGGCGATCCTGTCGAAAGCGCATTCTCTCAGAATGAGAGCGAACCGTCAAATCTGCTTTTGATAGTCACTGGCGGAAAGATCTTCGCTTGATGTCTTAAAGTCAGTGTTAAGTTCTCATGCCGTCGCCGTTTTTTAGAACTTCCAAAGCCGGCTTCACGTATATCAGTGAGGAAGACGCCCGCAGCAGACGGCGCAGCCAATCGCCTATCGGCTGTGCGCGAGGCGTTAGACGATGAACACCATACTCTTCATTTCGATTCTCCTTCTCGCAGTCGCGGCTTTCGCGCTTCACCGCCGGAAGCTCCGGACGGCGCCCCAAGAACCCGATTCTTTTCCTGAACAACGTAGCTTCGATGGGTTGTTCGCCGAACAACACGCCGAAGAGATGAAACTGCTCGAGCAAGCCGAGGCTGAGCGGCGCGCCCAGGAAGAGCGTCGCCGTTTGCTCAGTCGCGCAGCCGAAGGCGACAAGACCGCGCTTGATGAAGCGCACATGCGCGGCGACGCCGAGTTCTATCGCGAAATCTTGGGAACGCTCGTCGCATATGTCGACGGCGATGAAGATGATCTGCGCTCGATTGCGGACCACATCGTCGACAGCCGAGCGCTGCGTTCGAGCGGCGAGTTCGCCGCGATGATGATCGAACGATTGAGCGCCGCGCCGGATCAGAGTTCGCTCGCCTGCATGCTTCACCTGGCGGCATTGAGCGACGACGCGGCGGTTTTCAAACGGGCGGTCGAGGTCGCATTGAATCTTTTCGGCGAAGGGCGATTGCCAGGGCTTTCAGCCGGAGAATTCCTTACGGCGGTCGAGAGCGCCTACTGGCTGCTCGAGGCCGAAGTAAGGAATTCCGGCTCAGGTTTTCTTCTCAAACGACTGATCGTCGACGTTCGCCGCGGGCTGGCGGCGGCGTCTCGGCGCTCAGGCGCTTAGAGCGTTTTGCGAATACGCGTAGGGGCAAACCTGCGTGTCTGCCCCGGTGATTGCGTGTAACCCCCATCAGGGGCAGACACGCAGGTCTGCTCCTGGTAGCAAAGGACAAAATTATGGACACATCAGAATTACTCACTTCACCCGTGACATACGTCGTGGCGATCTTCGGGCTAATCGCTTTGCTGCTCCTGCTGACCAGATTTCTGGTCAACGTCGGCGCAATGGAGATTGCAATCAAAGAGCGCCGTTACATAGGGTCGAGGATGCCGCCGGGCCGCGTGGTCGCCACTGAAGGCGAGGTCGGCATCCAGGCCGACGTGCTGAAGCCCGGATTACACATCATCAAATGGCCCTTTGAACGCGTGGTGAAGAAGGCGTCGCTGATCGAGATCGGCGCCGACGAGATGGGCGTGATCGAGGCGATCGACGGCGAACCACTGCCTCCGGGCCGAATTTTCGCCCCCGACCGCGCGCAGAACGCGCACAACAACTTTCAAGACCCGATCGCGTTCATCAAACAGGGCGGCGTAAAAGGCATCCAGATGCGGACGCTGCCCCCGGGGTTATGGCCCATCCATCCTTACCTGTTCCGCATTTCGATCGCGAAGTCCATCATGATCCCGCAGGGCAAGATCGGCGTCGTGACGGCGACGGACGGCGCCCCGCTCGACCCTGGGCGTCTGCTCGGAATGGCCGTCCAAGGCCATCGCAACTTCCAGGACGCGGAGCAGTTCATCCAGGCCGCGGGTCAGAAGGGGCCGCAGGTCGAAATCCTGACGCCCGGAACTTACCGCATCTTGATCGATTCGATCGCGGTTGAAGACAACACGGTCAAACCGGGTTTGTTCAAAATCCAGTTCGCCGACGCGACGGTCATCCACGAGAACCACGTCGGGCTGGTCGAGGCTTTGGACGGCGCGCCGCTCAACCCACGCGATTACGTCGCCGCGCCCGTGTCGGGTAACAACAACTATCAGAACGGCCACGAGTTTATTCAACGAGGCGGCCAGCGCGGCCCGCAGAAAGACCTGTTGCTGCCCGGCACCTATTACATCAACCCGCTAATGTTCAAAGTGATTACCGAAAAGGCGGGCGAGGTGAAGCCAGGTGAGGTCGCCGTGATCGTCTCGAACGTGGGCAAAGATCCGACCGAAGAGATTCGCCGGGTCATGGCCAACAAGGTGCGCGAGAAAATGGAACGCGAAGAGCGCGAGCAGTTGGCGATCGCCGCGGCGCATTTGGACAACCTCGACGGCGAGCCTGGCGATGACCTCCTCAATTTGGAAGAAGAGTTGAAACTGGGTGATCCGGCTGAGCTTCGTCTCGATGCCGGCGCCCACGAAGCCTACGTCATGCCCGACGGGTATCGCGGGATTCAGGAGATGGTGGTAGGCCCCGGGCGCTATTACGTCAACACCCTGGCCGTCACGCCGGTCATCATTCCGACGACAAACCAGACGGTCGAATGGACTTCGGAACAATTGGCGGACACATTCAACCCGTTCGAGGTGATCTCGAAAGACGGCTTCACGATGCAACTCGAAGTCCGCGTCGTCTTCCGCGTCAAACCCGAAGACGCGCCGTTCATGGTCGCCAAGATCGGCTCGATTGACCGGCTGATTCAAAACGTTATGCATCCGCTGATCGACTCGATCTTCCGCAACCAGGCTTCGGAGTCTTCGGCGATGGCTTATTTGCAGAACCGCCACGAAGAACAGGAGCGCGCCGAAGCCCGCGTCCGCGTACACCTGCTGAAATACCACGTGGACGTGGTCAACGTGCTGATCTGCCACATCCGCCTGCCGGAGGATTTGATGAAGACGCAGACTGAAAAGATTCTGGCGGAGCAGCGACAGAGTATGTACGACGCCCAGCGCGAGGCCGAACAGAAGCGCATCGAGTTGGAGAAGACCAAAGCGCACGCCGACAACCAGAAGGGCTTGATGGAGGCGACGGTCGGCGTCGAAATCTCCAGCCGTCGCGCCGAACAGCGCAAGGCCGAGGCCGAAGGCGAAGCGAGCTACATTCTGCAAACCGGCAAGGCCGAGGCCGAGAAGATGCGATTGATCGGCGAGGCGCAGGGCGTGGCTTATCGCGAACAGGTCAACGCGCTCGGCCCACAGGGCGTCGCGCTGGTCGAGACGCTGAAGGTGATCGGCGAAAAAGGCGTGCGCATCACGCCCGATGTGATGGCCACCGGCGGCGGCGAAGGCGCGGGCGGCGGCCTGGGCACGCTGCTCCTGCTCAATCTGTTTCGCGATCAAATGAAGGTCGGGCAGAACGCCGAGTCGCAGGTGAACGGCTCGGTGAAGCAGTGGTAATAAATAGCCACCGCAGGGCGCCGCAGGACACCGCAGGACATAGTTATTTCTCTGTGTTCTGCGGCGCCCTGCGGTGGCTAAGACGTCATTTCACTCTTAAGAGCTTTAACGCCGCGTTCTGAAAGGCGCGGCGTTTACTATTAGGCGTTGCGGGCAGAAAGAACCAGGTCAGGATTCTGACCGGGCGCGGCAGAGGGGCGGGCGCGTTTTGTCCTTCCTGCGACGGGAAGAACCGCGACAGCGCCTCTCGCGGGTTCTCTCGCAAATCGTCCAGGGTCGCCACCTGATGCACACAGGAGATGGAGCAATACGGCGCGCACGATTTGACGGCTTTCGATTCGCGTTCGAGGTCTTCGCGGGAGTAAGAGTCGAGCGGAATGGCCGGATGACCGCGCTGCTGCGAACAGTAATGAACCAGGCCGTCCTCGCAAATGTAGAGGTAGCGGCCCCCCGCGCGACAATGCCACTGGTTCGGCAAACCGCTAACCAGATTCTTCTGAAACTGGTTGTAGTAATCGAAAGAGAAAAAGGACTTCCGCCGGGAATTCAAGATTTCGTCGTAGATGCGCCGCTGCGGCGGCTTGAGCGGCTGTAACTGGCCGGAGTGATCATGAAGGACTCCCACCGTTCCCTTGAAGCCGAGTTCCTGCGCGCGGCGCGCGACAGTCAGCGCGTCTTCGGGTCGGCGGATCGAACTCCCTAACACCGAATTGATCGTGACATCGAACTCGGCGCGCTCGGCCAACAGACGAAGTTTCTGATCCAGGACCTTGAGACTCTTCTTCGAGACGTCGTCAGGGTCGACGTTGTCGATGCTGATTTGAAGGTAATCGAGTCCGGCCCGGTTCAAACGCTTTACGCGCTCGGCTGTGAGCAAATAGCCGTTGGTGATCAGCGTGGCGATGATGTTGGCGCCGCGTATGCGCTCGATGAGGGTTTCCAATTCGGGGTGCAGCAGCGGCTCGCCGCCGCTGAAGGTGATGGCCAGCGTTCCGAGCGCGGCTAGCCGGTCTATGCGACGCGACATCTCTTCAACAGGCACAGGCTCGGAGGTTTTGTCGTATTCGTTGCAATAAGCGCAGGAGAGATTGCAGCGGCGGACGGGGATGATTTGCGCCAGTATCGGGCGATGTGGAGATTTCAGCGCCGCCGCGACCATTCGCGCTTCGCGATAGCGGCGGTTTATCGCTCGGGTCTTTCTCCTCAAACGTAAAAAAAACGTCCTGGCCATAGGTCAAAGTCGCGGCGTGACTAGTCCGATCTGGTCCTGATACTTGCCCGCGCGGTCGGCGTAAGAAGTTTCGCAGTCTTCGTCGGATTCGAAGAAAGTCACCTGCGCTATGCCTTCATTGGCGTAGATGCGTATCGGCAGGTCGGCGGAGTTTGAAAATTCGAGCACCAGCCGTCCGCGCCAGCCGGGTTCGAGCGGAGTTGTATTTACGATTAATCCGCTGCGCGCATACGTGCTCTTTCCCAAACATATGCCCACGACATTGCGCGGCATGTTGAATGTTTCGACCGTCACGCCCAGCGCGTAGGAATGGGGCGGCAATAGCCAGTATTGCGATCCGTCATCGGAGACGCGCAACGGAGCTTCGACAAGCGAGTTCTCGTCGAATTTTTTTGGATCGATCTCGGCGCTGGCGATGGGCGAAAAGACGCGGAATCCGTCCGGCGCAAGTCGCAGATCATAGCCGTATGACGACACTCCCGCCGAGATGATGCGGCGCCCTTCGACTTCGCGCACGAGTCTCGGTTCGAACGGCTTGATCATTCCGGTCTCGCGGCACATCTTCAAAATCCAGCGATCCGATTTGACGCTCACGTATCAA
>Ga0190270_10000954_pt1 | contig 13120 bp, 11 predicted proteins | sample Popmic320T_FD_133748 | JGI IMG/M metagenome (GOLD analysis project Ga0190270, IMG submission 133748) | Populus adjacent soil microbial communities from riparian zone of Weber River, Utah, USA - 320 T | ecosystem: Environmental > Terrestrial > Soil > Riparian zone | place: USA: Utah | collected... | reverse complement strand
GCTCAGACGGTTTTGATCTCAGTCACTTTCAAGCCGCGCTGCTTCGCCTCTTCCAGAAAATGCCTGGTCACGTCATTTTCGCCACGCGACTGGCCGTTCCACACGACCACCGCCGACAATTGCTCTCCGGTCTCTTCGGCCAATTCTTCAGCCTGATCCAGAATGTCGTGGTTCGCGGCGAAATACGATTCTTCATCCTCGTCGTAATCGTCCACGATCAAGTCGCCCTTCTCGTCCACCTCGGCCATGATGCGGTCGTACCGCTCGCCCCAATCGCCGGGGCGGTCAATGACCGAGGCATGTTTGAACGTCACTTTATCGTAAGGCAGAACGACGCGACGGCGAATGCCCAATTCACCCGCGGCTTCCAGAGCTAGAATGTCCGCGCCGCAAGCCGCGGCGCTGACCAGCGTGGTCGCCTTCTCGGCCCGCAATAATTCTCGGATCCGCTCTTTGACACTTTCAGCGTTTTCGGGTGAAAAACGTTTTTCTTTTGCGTCCGGCGCGTCAACGCGACGGCCGGCTAATGCGACAATCATCCCGTTATCCTTTTTATTTTTAGAACATAGTCGATCGAAGCCTGATTATCTCAACGAACCGGGAAAGATTCCACCAGCAAATCTCAAATTTTTTTTCTGATTCTTCGCTCCACTTCTATGTCGTCAGGCGCTGCAGGGGACGCGATCAATCCGCCTTTGAATTGCGGCGCGATCTCGACACGGCCGAGCAGAATCCGTCGAATCCTCCCTGGCAGGACATAGCGCGCGGCCTTTTCGACACGGCCGACGAGCGCGGCCAGATCACTTCCGCCGTCCCAATGCTCACGCAAAACCTCCTCATTTGTCCGGCTCAACAATCGCAAGACGACCAGCGCGACCAGGTAGAGATCATCAACCTGGCCGATGAACGGAAACAGATCGGGGATGAAATCGAGCGGGGAGACAACGTAGACGATCGTCCCGGCGAGCAGGGCCTTCTCAGCCAACGGCGCGCGGGGGTCTTTAAACAGCCGATAAAGCAGTTTGACAAAATTGGGGATGAGCGTCGCCGCCTCTCTCAAGACGCCGCGACTATGTTTACGATTTTTCAGTTCAATTTCCATGAAGATCGAGAATTGAGGATCGAGGATCGAGGATCGAGCCATCACTCACAAAGCGATTCTCGGTCCTCAACCTTTGATCTTCAATCTTCAGAGTTTGCTGCGCGCCGCCTTCGATGTTTTAATGTCTCGCAGGCGACGGAGCATTTAAACACTCATTGTAAATTGATTCAATCAAGTTATGGCTCAAGAACGCGATTTCAGTGAAGCTTTTCCGCAATCTTTAGAATTGACCGACGACGATTCGATCTTGCAGATCGTGTGGGACGACGGCCACACCAGCCGCCTCCGGCTCGACGCGTTGCGCGCGGCTTGTTCGTGCGCGGTCTGTCAAGGGCATCATCCGTCGCAGAGTCTGAATTTAAAACCCGAACAGTTCCCGGACATGCGCATAGCCGACATTGCGCCTGTGGGACGATACGCCTACCACATCGTCTGGAGCGACGGTCACGACACGGGCATCTATACTCTGAAGATGCTGCGCGAGATGGAAAGCTCGGCTTGATCGTCAATATAAAAAGCGTTTTCAGCCAGGAATGAACACGAATGTTCACTAATGGCGGCAAGGGCGGAAAACAGACGAATCATAAAATCAAAGAAAAGATTCGTGTTCATTCCAGGCTAATATTCTTTTTCTTGAAAGGCATATCTACTGTCTGAACGGCGCCTGCGCGCGATACCTCGCAAGCAACTCTTCGAGAAAACCTTCGTAACTGAAAGTAGCGGGATCGTAAAAAGGCCGTATCTTTTCGAGCAGCGGCATCGCGATGCGCCATGCCAGCCACATCCTGGGGTGTTCGGGAATGTCGTAACGGCGGCGGAGGAAGCTTTCGACGGCCTGGATTTCCGACGAGGTCACGGAGCGAATTTCGCCCTGGAAGTCCACTTGCGGGGCGATGCGGCGCATCGCCGTGTCAGGCGCTTCGCTCTCGAAGACCTCATCGAATTTCGGCGCCTCGGCCGCGCGCTCTTTGACGACGACGGTGTTCGCCACATAATCGCCCAGCCGCTTCGCGCGCCCGCTGGCGAAGACCGAGACGATCCCCACCGAATAGAACGGCGGAACGATCATGTCTGCGAATCTGATCAGGTTGCGCGCGAGCGCCGCGAAAAAATTGATCGGGCGCCCGTCTTCCTGAATCACACGCAGCTTGAGCCACCGTTTGCCCGGCGTCTGGCCGCTCCAGACCGTCTCGAAAAAGATGAAATATCCGAAGAAGATCAAGAAGCTGGCGATTATAGTCCCGGCCACGACCCACAGGCTGATCTCCCTCTCGGCGCCGAAGACCGCGCCCTCGGCGGAACGCAGCCCGGGACTCAGAAACCGCACGACGACATAAACTATCACGGATGACGCGACCTGAATGACGTGGTCAATCGCGCAGGCGAGAAAGCGATTGCCGATCGTCGCGAGCGCGAATTGCAATTCGACGTGTTCCGGCGTCTCAATGACTAGAGTCTCGTCAGTCATACCATCTCATTGGTCTGCCGGCTTCTCCGGCGCGCCCGGCTCTGTTTTCTTCTCTGACGCGGGCGAAGAACAGCAAGGGCAGTTACAGGTCTTCTTCTCCGGCTTCACTTGCTCCGTTGGCTTCCCTGGCGTCAAATTCTCCGCCGGCTTCCCTGGCGTCACATTCTCCGCCGGCTTCTCCGGCGCGCTCTGCTCGGCCGGCTTCCCTGGCGTCACATTCTCCACCGGCTTCTCCGGCGTCACATTCTCCACTGGCTTCTCCGGCGCCACATTCTCCACTGGCTTCTCGGGCTTCTCTGGCGTCACATTTTCCACCGGCTTCTCCGGCGCGCTCTGCTCGGCCGGCTTCCCTGGCGTCACATTCTCCGCCGGCTTCTCCGGCGCGCCCTGCTCGGCCGGCTTCTCTGGCGCGCTGGCCATCGCCTTTGCGATAGCGCCGTTCAAAGCGCTGCCTATCTGGGGGCTGTAACCAACCAGACTCCAGGTGAGCTTCCCATCAGCGCCGAACAGCAGAGTATATGGGATGCGAGCGACCGCCTTGCCACTGAAGAATTGATAAATCGCATGCGGGGCGAAGACATTCTGGTAATCCATACTATATCTTTTCACGAAATTCCTGACCGCCCCTTCCGCCGCCTGGTCGTCGAGGTTCATCCCGATGACTATCAGCCCGTCCTTCCCATACTTTCGATGCATCTCACCCAGGTGCGGAATCACCATACGGCACGGGCCGCACCATGTGGCCCAGAAATCGATCAGGACCGGCTTCCCCTCGCCGAGCAGCGTGTTGAGACTGACGCTCTGGCCGTCGAGCGTCCTGACGGTGAAGTCCTTCGCCTTGAGCTGATCGAGGGTAGGCCCCGCCGGTTGTTGGGCTGGTTGTTGGCCCGGTTGTTGTGGAGGGTGAGGATGTTGATGTCTAGGATATCGCTGAGCGAATGCATGCGTTGTGTAAGTGAATGAAAATAATGTGACCGTGAACGTGGATAGCAGTATAAGGATTGTCTTCTTCAAAGCTTAGCCTTTCTCTGTTTCGTATTTTGATTGAATTGCGGAACCGCAGGGCCTGCGCCCGCTTCGATAATGCCGTTTCGCTCTTCGGCGATCAGGACGGCAAGAACCCTGTTGCGGAACCTGGCGCTCTGTTCGACCGCCAGGTGTTCGACCAGCGTCAGCATCCGGTACCACGAAGATTCCAGATCGTCGGCCAGCCGCGAGACCTGCGTGATGTCGTAAGGCGTCGCGATTTCGGCCACGCCGAGTCTGGCGAAGACCGACAGGTAGCGCGCCATGGCCAGGTCTGGACACAACAACCGCCGCTTCCCGATCTTCAACTCGACGCCGAGCAGCGTGTGCATGACTTCGACATCGGTCTTCTTCGCCGGGGCGTCGAGCCGGTAACTGCGCGTGCGCGTCGCGCGAACCCGGTCGCGATAGATGACCGAAATCAGTTGGTCGCCCAACTGGCGTTTGATTTCGGCGGCAATCTCTTCGACGCGAACGGCGCGCGATTGTTGTTTGGGGGTCGGGACTTTGGTCATATTGAACGCATGAATGGCGCGGACGCTTAGCCTTTTTACATCCAAGATTCCAATTCTGGAGAAGAGTTTTACCACAGAGTCGCAAGCCCCGTGAAGTCGCATTGTTCGGGGTCGCGGACGTTAGAGAGCCCCAAACCAATTGCGCGCGGCCGCGCCTGGTCGAAAAAGTTGTAATTGCGGGCAGCTTTGAAGCGTCTATTAGGTTGCGCGAGGTAAACGCGCTCCCGGGCTCCGGGAATTAACATTCAGGATCACCATGCCCAAAAAGAGAGCAATAAAATATCTACTGATCGCCTTACCTCTGATCGCTTTGGCCGGTTTGATAGGATTTCGGGTCTATCAGGCCGTCAGATCAAAAAATCAAGAAACCACAGCGGGACCTGGCGGCGGCGGACGCGGCGCCCCTGGGGGCGGGCGCGTCCAAACGGTGCATACCGACGTCATTTCGAAAGGCCAGATCAGCGAGAAGGTCTCGCTCACCGGGTCGCTCCGCGCCAAAGAACAGGTGGACGTCAGCCCCAAAATAGCCGGGCGTCTGGTCAGCATTCTGGTCGACACGGGCCATCCGGTCGCGCAAGGGGCGCTGATCGCGCAGATCGAGGACGACGAGATCCGCCAACAGGTCGAACGCTCGAAAGCCGCCATCGCCGTGGTCGAAGCCACCATTGCACAGCGCGAGGCCGAATTGGGCAACGCCAAAGTCGAACTTGAACGCAAAAAACAACTGGTTGACGCCGGTGTGCTCTCGCGCATGGAACTGGACGCCCTCGAAATGCGCCATCGTGTCGCCATGTCTCAAGTGGAACTGGCGCGCGCGCAGAAGCGGCAATCCGAGGCCGAGCGGCGCGAACTCGACATTCGCCAGAGCCAGACGCGCATTTACTCCCCCGTTACGGGCCTCGTCGCCAAACGCCATGCGCACCCGGGCGCGATGACCAATCCGGGTACTTCGATTGTCACGGTCGTCAGCGTTTCGCCCATGGTCATCGAGGCCAAAGCCTCCGAGCGCGACATCGCGCGCATCAAGCGCGGCCTTCCTGTAACGGTCACCGTAGACAGCCTCCCCGGACAACGCTTCACGGGCCGCGTCATGCGCATCTCGCCCTTGCTAGACGCGCAGACGCGCAACGGCCTCGTCGAGATCGAAATCCCGAACCGCGGCGGGACGCTCAAGGGAGAGATGTTCGCGCGCGTCGAACTCGACCTGGGCGGCGCGCGCGAAACGACGCTGCTCCCCCGCGACGCGCTCGTCTACCGCGGCGATCAGCCCGGCGTTTACGTGATCGAATCGGAGAAGGCCAAATTCATCGCCCTCGAAACCGGCCAGACGCAGGAGGACAAAGTCGAGGTCATTAGTGGATTGAAAGCGGGCGACGCCGTCGTCACGCGCGGCTCCAACCTCCTCAAGGAAGGCGACCGCGTCAGAGTCATGGGCAAAGGACAACAGGGCGGCTCACAACAACAAGAACGTCAGGCCGAAAGCCCGCGCCAACCAGGAGAGAAACCTGGCGGCGGACCAGCGCCGCGACAAGCGTCGGCGCCAGGCCAGCCCCAGCAACAAACACATTAGCGACGCGATCAGTTCATGCGCCATCTTTCATATGCCAGATGCTTATGAAATATGGCGCATGAACTGATCGCTCCCTTATTAAACGCGTTGGAGCCAATCATCAATGAAGAATCTACCAGCGTTCTCGGTCCGCCGTCCGATCACCGTTTACATGTTCACTTCGGTGCTCGTCCTGCTCGGAGCGATCTCATTTATGCGATTGCCGGTCGATCTGATGCCGGAGATACAAAACCCGACGCTCACCGTGCGAACGGCCTATCCCGGCGTGGCGTCCGAAGAGGTCGAGAATTTGGTCACCCGCCCGCTCGAAGCCTCGCTTAGTTCCGCGCCCGGCATCTATCGAATCTCTTCGACCTCGTCCGAAGGCTCCAGCAACATTCGCGTCAGCTTCGACTGGAGCGTCAATCTGGATGAAGCGGCCAACGAGATTCGCACGCGCGTCGACCGGATGCGCGGCGCGCTGCCCGATGACACCGAACCACCGACGATTTTCAAATTCGACACCACGCAATTTCCGATCATGTTCCTGGCGGTTTCGGGCGACAAGGACCCGCGCGAACTGCGAACGCTGCTCGAGAAAGACATTCAACCACGTCTCGAACGCCTTCCCGGCGTAGCCGCCGTCGACATTCGCGGCGGGTTGAGGCGTCAGATCCATGTCAAACCCTCGATCGAAAAACTGCGCTCTTACAACCTTTCGGTCAACCAGATCACCAACATCCTGCGCCAGGAGAATCAGAACCGCCCCGTGGGCCCGATGGACGAAGGCAAATTCGAAGTGCTGGTGCGATCGCAGGGCGAGTTCGACAACGTCGAAGAGGTCCGCAACGTCGTCGTGGCTTCGCGCAACGGCTCGCCAATTTTCCTGAAAGACGTCGCCGAGGTCGAGGACGCGCACGAAGAGATTCGCCAAATCGTTCGCATAGACGACAAGCCTGGCATCCGCTTCTCGATTCGCAAACAGTCGGGCGCGAACACCGTCACCGTCGCCGCGCGGGTGCGCGAAGAGATCGAGCGGCTTCAGAAAGCCTTCCCCGGCGTCACGATCCGGGCGATGATGGATTCCTCGGAATTCATCACGCGGGCAATCAACAACCTCCGGGAATCGGCCATTTCGGGCGGCATTCTGGCCATCCTGGCGCTGCTGCTTTTCCTGCGCAACATCCGCAGCACGCTGATCGTCGCCGCTTCGATCCCGATCACCGTCATCGGTACGTTCCTGTTGATGTACGCCAGCGGATTCACGTTGAACACGATGTCGTTCGGCGCGCTGGCGCTGGGCGTCGGCATGATCGTTGATAACGCTATCGTGATCATCGAGAACGTCTTCCGCCACCGCGAAGGCGGCATGACTCATGCCGAGGCCGCCGTCTTCGGAACCAGTGAAGTCACGTCGCCGCTGATAGCCTCTACGCTCACCTCGGTGGCGGTTTTCCTGCCGCTGGTCTTTCTGGGTGGGATGAGCGGGATCATGTTCAAACAACTGGCCTTCATCGTCGGCTTCTCACAAATCTTCGCGCTGATCATCGGGCTGACTCTGGTTCCTGTGTTGTGCGCGAAGTATCTGCGAGTCCGCCCGCCGGACGCCAAGAGGCATCCCTTCATGGCCGGGATTATTCGGATCAGCGGAAGCGCGCTCGATGCGCTGGACGATCGTTACCAGCGCGCCATTCGCTGGTCGCTCAACCACCGCAAGACGGTCGTCTTCGGCGCCACGCTGCTTTTCGCCGGAAGCCTGTGTCTGATCCCGTTCATCGGCGTCGAGATGATGCCCGAGGCCGACGAGAACGAGTTGAGAGTCAACGTGGAATTGCCGGCGGGGACGAAGATCGAGATCACCAACGAGATCGCCGGACGAATCGAATCCATCATCAAACGCGAAGTTCCCGAGATGGAGCACATTCTGGTCGAAGTCGGCGGGGGAGGATTCATGTCCGGCTCGACCACGCACACAGCGGAATTCACCGTGCAGTTGAAGAGCAAGGCCGAACGCAAACGTTCGAGCCAGGAGATGGTCAACGAGCTCAGGCCCAAGCTCACCCTTCAACCCGGAATGATGGTTCGGGTGAGGGCGAGCAGCAACAACTCGATGATGCGCCGGATGGGGCCGGGACAAAACGTAGGCGAGCGCGTCTCGGTCGAAATCCGCGGGCACGACATGCAGGTTGCCAGCGACCTTGCCAAACGGATCAAAGACGTCGTCGAATCTGTGCCGGGAATAACCGACGCCCAGATCAGCCGCCGCGAAGGAATGCCCGAGATGCTCGTCACCGTCGACCGCGCCAAAGCCGCGTCACTCGGCGTCAACGCTTCCGACATCGCCACTACGCTGGAGACCGTGGTCGGCGGCAATCGCGCCAGCCAGTTCCGCGAAGAGGGGCAGGAATACGACATCCTGGTTCGATTGAGCGAACAACAGCGCGCCGACATCGGACATCTGCAGAACGTGACGGTCCTCACTCCTTCGGGGCAGGCGGCGCCGATCGGCGACATGGTCAAGATGCGGCGGCGCGAAGGCCCCGTATCAATCGAACGCCAGGATCAGGAGCGATTGGTGCAAGTGGCGGCCGGCTACGCCAACCGCGACCTGGGCTCGATCATGCGCGACGTCGACCGGCAGCTCAGCGGGATGACGATGCCGGCGGGCTTCTCGTTGAACTACGGCGGCGAATACGAAGAGCAGCAGAAGTCGTTCAGGGAACTTCTCTTCAGCCTGATCCTGGCCATCGTGCTGGTCTACATGGTCATGGCTTCGGAGTTCGAATCGCTGCGCGACCCGCTGATCATTCTTTTCTCGATCCCGCTGGCGGCCATCGGCGTCTGCCTGTCGCTCTTCCTGACCGAGACCACTTTCAACATGCAGGCATTTATCGGAGTGATCTTGCTGGCCGGCATCGCGGTCAATAACGCCATCGTGTTGATTGACTACACCATCCTGCTTCGAGAGCGCGATAAGCTGCTATTAAAACACGCGGTCGAATTGGCCGGACGCCGAAGACTGCGCCCTATCCTGATGACGACGCTGACCGCGATCCTGGGTCTGGTTCCGATGTCGCTGGGATTCGGCGAAGGCGCCGAGGTGCAAGCCCCGATGGCCCGCGTGGTCATTGGCGGGATGCTCACCTCGACGTTGATCACGCTGCTCTTCATCCCGACCATTTACACGATGATCGAAGAGCGCGGGCTGCGCGAACGAGCGCCTGTGAAAGACCTCGGAGGCGAAGGAGCGCCGCAGCCGCTTGAACCACTGGGGGCGGACTAGCTGGTACGGTACAGGGAGCCATATGCGCCAGGATAAGCTGTGGTGCGCCCGCGTCCTCGCGGGCAGTAGTGGGGAGGCGCTCCTTTGCTCGCAATAAGTTAGCTCCCCAGTCCTGCCCGCGAGGACGCGGGCGCGCCACAGACCAATCGCTTATCCTGGCGCACATGGCTCCCCGTACCGTACCGGCTTCACTGGCTAGAAGGTCAGCTTTGCAGCGACCTGGAAAGCTCGCGGCCCGCCAGTGCCGAAGACGCCGGTTGCGTAACTGCTCGCCTGGCCGAACGTGGTCGGGTTTCGCAAATCGCCGCCGAACCCGGCATGATTTGCAAAGTTGAATACATTGAAGACCTCACCAATCAATTGAAGCTGCGTATTCTCCCTGATCCGGACTATTCGCGCCAGGCGCAGATCCTGCGAGACGAAGGTGTCGCCATTGTCGAAATCCGCCGGTAGTGTAATTCTCGGATAGGTCTGGTTACGTGGCGTGATCTTGCCCGCCTGGGTCTGATTGTATTGATCAACCAAATTCTTGAGATCATCCACTCCGATGTCTCTGCCGAAGCTGTTCCATTGTACGCCGGGCAACGCAAAAACGTTGATACCCTGCCCGGTCGGATCAATGCTGCTGATCGTGGGAGTCAGCGGCGGTTTGCTCACGATCTGCGAAATGAGCGAGACCTGCCAGGTGTTGAATGCGCCTCGCAGGAATTTATTGCCGCCGCCGTAACTGGGCAGTTCCATCACTCCGCTGAAGGCGAAGCGATGATGACGGTCGGAGCCTTGATAGCCGTCCGCCTGGAAGAAGTTGTCCGGGTTGATGACGCCGTTGAAACCGGTATACCTCGACAGCGCATAGGAACCGGTAAAGAGATAACGATCCGAGAAGCGCTTGTCCACCTTCACGTGCAGTCCCGAATAACGGTAGTTTGCGCCGCTGATCGAAATATTGATCGCGCCGTTCGAACACAGCGCTTTCGGATCCGGGATCTGCGCCGGAGCGCATGCCGGAATGAGCGGGCCGCCCAAGCTGGCGGCGCGATTGAATCGGTTGGCGTCGTATTTGAACGTATCGAACAAACCGCCGATATGAACCGCGCGGCGCATCACAAAGTCCGCCTGCACCACAAGATTGCGCGCCAGTTCGTGTTGCACGCCGAGACTGGTCTGGCCAGTGTAAGCAATGGTTGTATCCGGGCTGAAGATCGCGCCGAAACCGATATCGCCGGTGGTCTTGATCCGCTCAATGCCGCGTACGGACAGATCAGTTCCATTCCCGAAGAAGCCGTTGAGCGCCGCCTGAAATGTCGGAAGTCCGCCGATCACCGTCGTCCCGGTAATATTCGGATTGGGCGCGGCCTGATTATCCAAACCAAAGAAGGAACCAGGAATAATGTAACGGCCATTGCCAGACGGCCCGGTATAGGCGCGCTCGACCAGCCTCGTCCAGAACAGGTTCGAGTCGTGGAAGATTCCACCACCGGCGCGAATCACCGTCTTGCCGCCTCTCAGACTCCAGGCGAAGCCGAGGCTCGGATCGAAGTTGTTCATGTCACGGCGAGGCGCGCTCAGATCGCTGAAAAACCGACTGAGGATGGCCGGACGGTCGAGATCGTGGTTGAGTAAGTTGTTTTCATATGACCACGCAAGCGCGTAGCTCACCGTCAGATTATCCCGCATCCGCCACTGATCAGTTGCAAATAGACGAAAACGGTTGTTGCGCGACGCCTGTGGCTGGCGGAAATTCTGCGGCTGTCCGCCGTCGCCGATGCCGAACAGAACCGAAAACACCGGGAGTTTCTGGAGATCGGCCACCGTAGGCAGCAAACCCGGCTTGAGCGGGCCGTTGAAGGTAGCGTTCAGCTTCAGGCTGTCAGGCAGAGCGGAGTAGGCTTTCAAAGCGTCTAGACCGATTTTTACCTGAGCCGGTGTGGATTTTGGATCGGTGGCCTGCGGAATCAGCGAGACAAGGTGAAGCGGATCGTAGAGCACGACAATCGCCGGATTGATGTATTCCCAGCTTCCACGTCCGTAGAGGTGCTCCCACTCGCCGCCAAAGCGAAAGCGGTGCTCGCCCTTCTGCCAGCTCAGCGTGTCGGTCAACTGGTAGGTGCGCAACACGCGGTTCTGCGGCGTGTTCAAATTGTTGCCGATGACGAAACTGCCGATGGTCGTGCGGTACTGCGCGCCGCCGAGGCCGAGACAGATGACCGGGTCGGCGCAGTCACTCGAATTGGGGATCCTCAACCGCCCGCTGTAGTAGCCATAAGAGTAGCGGACGTCATTTACGAGTTTCGGCGTGAAGATCGAGGTGACGCCGCCGAGCGCCTGGGTCGAAATGTTTTTGGTGGCAACCCAGTTCGACGGCAGGAAAGTGCCGTTGGCCGTGTTGTAGTTGGTGTTGTTGTCGGTCGAAAGGCGCACGAATGCGCTGTGCTTTTCGGTGGCCTTGTAATCCAACTTGAGGTTGGCCTGCCTGGCGTTGAGCGGATTTGACGGCGCCGAGTCGAACTGTGAAAAGATCACGTTATTGTTGGCGACCGGCACAACGCCGCGCTGATTGTTGTTCTCGAAGTTGAAGAAGAAGAACATCTTGTCCTTCTTGATCGGCCCGCCGATGGAACCTCCTCCCTGCCGCCGCGCGAAGAATGGATCTTCCCGGCTTGGTTCAACGAAACGCCGCGGATCGCGTTTGAGGCTCGGATAAGCGGAAATGTTGTGATCGCGGAAGTAGAAGAAGGCTGACCCGTGGAAATCGTTCGTCCCGCTGCGCGAAACGACGTTAACCGAGCCGACGCCGGTAACGCTGGTCGAAGGGTCGAAGTTGAAGGTCGAAATCTGAAACTCCTGTACCGTCTCTTGCGAGAAGTTCTGCGCCGTGCCCCCTGTCACGCGATCATTGATCGTCGCGCCGTCAACTGAAATACGCGTCAGCGCCTGCGACGCGCCGGCGATCGAAACGCGGAAGAAGTTGTTCGGGCTGGTGCCAGGATTGTCCACGGACTCAACCGAGACGCCTGGTTCGAGCAATGCGAGTTGCAGGAAGTTGCGCCCGTTGAGTGGCAGATTGTCAATCTGTTTGCGGTTGACCACGCCGTCAATCTTGAAATCCGAAGTATTGATCACGGGAGTCTCGCTCGTCACCACGACGGTCTCATTGGCGCCGCCCACTTCCATACTGAAATCGCTTGTGATGCTTTCGCCAACTTGAAGCGTGATAGGGGCGACATGGGACTTGAATCCCTGCATCGTGACTTTGATCTCATAATCGCCGGGTTGGAGCAGGCTGAACTGGAACTCGCCGGCGGAGTTGGTCTGCGTTACGCGCGCGGCGCCCGTGTCTTTATTGGTGATAGTGACCTTTGCGCCACTGATGATAGCCTTTGAAGGATCACTGACTATTCCACGTATCGAACCGGTGGCCGTTTGCGCCAAGGCTGAGACGGCAATCGCAATCACAACTATCAAAGGCGTGAGAAGGTGATTAAAGTTACTGGCGGAACGTTTCATATAGGTTTCTCCTTGTTGCTAAGGAAGTTTAGGTATGCAGAAGCGTTGAACATGCCGGAGAACCCGACCCTTCGACCCTCCCACGGAACTCCTTGACTTCTCAGCCAGCCCTCAAATGTTCATTCGGAAGAAACCTTCTCCTGCCGCTTTTTCAGATCGTGGTCTGTTTATTCGGTTGTCGTTTTGATGAAAGGATAAAACCAATCAGAAGGATGATATGACGCGGGTATTATATGCCAACCGTTCGGTAAGTCCAGTCGCTAACGGTGGCGATTACTGATCAATCGCAACAAAACCATCAAAAAGAGAGGGCGAGCGTTTAGAGCGAAACGCTCGCCCTCGATGGTTGTAGTTAAACCGAATGCGCCGACATCGGTCGTTCCTATTTAAAACGTCAGCCTGGCGGCGAACTGGAAGGCGCGCGGCCCGCCAGTACCGAAGACCTGTCCGACGCGCGTGCTCGGCTGCCCGAATCGACCCGAGGTCAGGTTACTGTCGTAACCGCCGAGGTTCGCGACGTTGAACAGGTTGAAGACCTCGCCGATCAGCGTCAGCTTATACTTTTCGTTGAACTGGACGAAGCGCGACAGGCGCACGTCCTGAGCGAAGAAGTTGTCGCCGCTGTCAAACTCATCCGGCAGGACGATCGGATTGAGCACCTGATCTTTTG
>Ga0190270_10000953_pt1 | contig 13125 bp, 9 predicted proteins | sample Popmic320T_FD_133748 | JGI IMG/M metagenome (GOLD analysis project Ga0190270, IMG submission 133748) | Populus adjacent soil microbial communities from riparian zone of Weber River, Utah, USA - 320 T | ecosystem: Environmental > Terrestrial > Soil > Riparian zone | place: USA: Utah | collected... | reverse complement strand
TCAGGCGGAGAATGGAAAGCTCATCGCCACAGTCCGGCCTGAACAGGTGGCGGCCAATGAACCGTTGGGGAATGTCAGAGGCACTTCACTGGCAGTTCACTTCGAGCTGGATATGATGCCGGGCCTCACGATCACTTCGCACCGTCCGAATCTTCAAAGCACAGCTTATGGATTGTTGGCGGATTTTATTAATGCCGTAAGAAGCTAGTCAGAAGGCAGAGGTCAGAGGTCAGAGGTCAGAAGTCAGAGGTCAGAAGTCAGAGGTCAGAGGTCAGAATTCTGATCTCTGACCTCTGACTTCTGACCTCCTGGTCCTTTGGACTATATGTCTGCGACGCCTTCGATGAGTCGTTCGATCTCTTCCGCGGTCGTGTAGCAGGCACACCCCGCCCGAACCATACCTTCCTCGCCGAGTCCCAGGCGCTCAGGAATCGTGGCCGCGTAGAAGTCGCCATGCGACAAAAACAACCCACGCTCACCGAGGCGACGCGCGACATCCGTTGAAGTCACTCCATCGACCGTGAACGAAATAGTGGGCGTGCGTGCCTTCTCAGGCGGCGGTCCATAGAGGCGCACACCTTCGATGGAAGACAACCCGTTCCAAAGTCGCCCGGTGAGCTGGGAATTGCGTGCGTGAAGCTCAGCGTAGACTTCGGACAAACGCGCTCGTCTCGTTTCCTTAATCGACTCTGCGTTTGCCAGCGAGGCGAGGAAATCAATCGCCGCCCCCGCGCCAACCATGCCCTCCTGGTTTTGTGTTCCTGTCTCTGCGTTTTCCGGGGCATAGTCAGGAGCGGGCTCGAGCTTCGGAAAGTCGAGCGACTCGAGCAACGCGAGTTTGCCAAACAGTACACCGATGTGTGGCCCGTAGAATTTGTAAGCCGACATGGCGAGAAAATCGCAATCCAGCTCGCGCACGTCGACCAGTGAATGAGGCGCGTAGTGGACTGCATCTACAAAAACCAGGGAGCCCACAGAACGCGCGAGCGAAGTTGCGCGAGCCAAATCGTTAATGGTTCCCAGCGCATTCGACGCAGCGCCTATCGCAACTAACTTCGTCCGATTTGTTACGGCATCCTCGAAGTCATTCCAATCGAGTTGCCCTGTCTCCGTGATCATCTTTACGGTTTTCACTTCGACGCCGCGTTCGATGGTGAGCCGTCGCCAGGGGGCAACGTTCGCGTGATGGTCCAGTTCGGTGACGATAATCTCATCGTCCGGGCCATATTGCGCTCCCAGGGTTCTGGCCAGGTGAAACGTCAACGTTGTCATGTTGGCGCCAAACGCAATCTCTCGGGGAGAAGCATTCAGGAATTCCGCACAAACTTCCCGCGCATTCTCGATGGCCGCGTCAGTCTCGGCGCTCGTGGGATAAGCCCAGTGTGTGTTTGCGTTGTGATGGTAGAGATAATCCGACATGGCCTCGACCACGTGTGACGGAACCTGGGTTCCGCCGGGACCATCGAAGTAAGCCACAGGAAAATCATTATGGACTCGACTGAGAGCCGGGAAGCAGGCGCGAATGTCCGCAGTTGATGCGACAGTAGTGGTTGGTTGTGGAGTCATAAGTTGGTCGGGCCATAATAAATTCAAGCAACCGATTTGGCTATTGTCGCGAGACTGAAGCGGCGAGACGATTCACGAAATCACACGAAATGTCGGGTGGGTAGGTTAGAGTTCAATCTTTAGGAAGCTCTGCTTTCGTGTGTTTCGTGGATTGTTTTCAGGTCAACTAAACAATCGAAATATAAAAAAAAAGTGCCCCTCGCGGGATCAACGCGAGGGGCCAAAGCAACAGGAGGAAACTGTTGGTTAGCTGTCTAACTTCTTCTTGCGACGGCGGCGCCGTAGCGCAGCGACGCCTGACAAGCCGCTACCGAGCAGGAGCAAGGTGGCCGGTTCGGGAATGGGTGTTTGTTCGGAAGTGATAAATCCGGTGACCGAAGCGGTTTGGCCGGGGTTAATCGAGACATCATTAACTCGAATGCGGAATGTCCCACTGCCGCACGTCACCTGCTGTCCCGCAGGTGCGTCATTTGGCAACGGATTAGCCTCGCAATTCAGATCGGTGAAGGTAAACAGGATCCCTGTGGTATTGATTGCCTCGGAGAAATCAATTGTCACGCCTCCGCTTTCGTTAGATCTGACGGTGCCCAGAATATCGGCAACGAACAATCTCGAATTGTCGGGTATACCCTCCGGCGTCATAAATGTTATACGCAGGCGAAAATCGTTGCCGTCGTAGGTGCCCGCGACAAGTGGATCCAGAAACAGCGACCCGAAATTATTGGTTCCTTGCGTCGGGAGTGGCGCTGGATTACCGCCGAAGGCGAGAAACCCATTCGCGGTGATGCCGCGAAAGTTACTATTCTGATATGACAAGCCCAGCACCGAAGGCAGCGGAGAATGGGGGCTCGCAGAATTTATCGGCTGGCAAGTGTTAGCTGGTGTCGCGAAACAACCATTCGTATAGCCGGTAAATAAAACTTCGTCAGCTTTCGCTACGCCCTGACTGCCCGCGAACATTGCAAAACCGATCGCGCCCAGTGCGAGGAGTTTAACCAATCCTGGAATCGTAATTCGCATAAGTGGATCCTTCCAGGTGCATGGTGGGCAAGCCAGGCACTGAAAAAGTTTTGGGTTCGAACAGCGCTACGAAGCTATGACAAACTCTCTTCGTCTCGCGTCCTTTTTTTAACCGCCGTCCCGATAATTCAAATCACGTAAACTCGGGAAGTGGCACGTCGGTGCAACTGTATGTCTGAGAGAAATAAGGAATGCGCCATGACTTCCAAAATACTGCGCACCTCATTTCGCGAGACTTGGTTGAATGTACTAAAGATAAGAAACATGGAAGCGCGATGGGGAACTGCATGCGTTCCAGAAAACAACATGCATCCGAGAAAAGCTCTATTTGACTCTTTAGCTTTTTGTCCGCGCAGGCGGGCGTGACTTGCCGCACAACCGCGTTGCATAGGAAGTCGAATGCACGCGCTTGTCCCGGTAAACGCGAGTGTCAGGCGCTCTTAGTTGATTGGCGGTCTTTTCCTTACACCTGCAATAATCACATTACGATACAGATTACGGAGCGGAGGGCACTTGGTATCTATTACCCGGTCAATCCTATAGATGGACTTCATTAAAAAATTGTCGGGTTTAGGAAAAACAACTTTTGAAACTATACCAAAGGGGACTGAGAGGAATTGCTGGTAATAGAATGTGGCGTTAAACCGTTTCTTTATCTCTGCAAGTTCTTTTGTCCTTAATGGTTGCTCGTCTTCAGTTCGAGCTTGCGGTGTCAATGCGCGAACGAGTTTTCCGATGGGATTGTTATCTAAAGGCTCTACGAATAGCATTCGACCTTGCGGCTTCAGCACACGTTGGATTTCATCTAATGCTCTTACAAAATCAAGGTGGTGAAGAATAGAGCTACCGATTACCATATCGAAACTCTCGTCAGGGAATTCCAGGTTATTAGCGTCCATTAAGGAGAACCTGGGCTTTACACGAGATGTAACCGCTGCGTCACGTCCCTTTTGAAGTTCTTTTTCAGATATGTTTATACAGTCCAGCACAGCGGGCTGGATCTGGGAATCTTCTATCCAACGGACCCAACAGTGAGATCCAATTTCTAAAACGCGCCGCCCATTTGCATACTGAAGCTGTTCGTACGAGATTTCCTCACGGCGACGACGGTAAAAGTAATTTGTGTGACTGAAAAGAGCGTTATAGGAGTGGCGCTTTAAGCCGTTATTATACTGCTCCCTTTCTCGTAGCGCGCGTTCAGAAAAGCTTTCCATTAGCAAACCTCCTCCAGTCGTTTAGCCTAAGTCGTAATTTGAAAAGAGCACCAATACCAAGAGGAATTCAGATTTCAGCGATGCTGCACAAAAAGTCGATTGAAGGGGTTCGCGAAGCGGTATCAGAACCGGAAGCGGACCGGGGTCCCCAACCGGGCAGGCCGGTTGGGGTGGTGGATGCGACCGGGTCACCGTTGGTAAGAAAAGCCAAGGGTTTCTCTGTCAACCATCGCCTTCGTAGATGATCGGCGACCCGGTCGCTACCCCGACGAGTCGGGGTTCTGATTCATTGGGCTTCGCCGACTATTTGTGCAAAGGCATTCAGCGATCAGTACGGGCTCATGTCAACGGGTCGCAAGAGTGCCGGCGCCGCTTCCGCGGGCTGGGCTCTGTGTGACATTGAAAAGAATTCCCTGACCTCACTCGCGAAGACGGCTTAGTCTTTTTTTGGTAGTCTGGAGCACAAACACGCCAAACTCTGGGGGAGTGTGTCGAGGGATGCGCTCAACATTCCCGACCGGAGCGTGGACAGCCGTCAACTTCATTGGCAGTAAGAGTGGTCCACCTTTGTAGGTACCACGTAACACCGGCTCGGCGAAATAGTTTTGTGCATCGCGAATTTCGAAGCTGCTTCCGACGGGCAGGGCCGAACTAACGTCGACAGCCACATGGTCCTTTAGGTCCCAGTTATAAATTACGATGTTTGCTCGCCCCGCCTCGTAGCGGTTTGGGCGGACAAAAATCCGAACGCCGTTTGGCCGACTGGTGCCGGCGATCTGGCTGTGTGAGTCGAGCCTGGTTAGTTGTCGCCAGTCTCTAAAACTCAGTGTTTGATTATCGTTTGAGAAGGACGGTGCTGGCGCAAAGTATTTATTGAAATCCCAGCGATAGTTTGAACTGACGCCTCCCGCCGGCCTTTTGAGCTCGAGCAGATCGTCGCCCGTCGAATAGATCGTGTTGCCCTCAAAGTTGACAGCTTGCCACCACCAAATCAGCAGCGGAGTTTTGCTGACGACATAGTTGTCGAGCATCGTCACATCTTTGTTTGCTTGGTCCTGATAACCCAGACGAATGCCGTTGTTCTTATGCGTTGCGTTAGTCGTCGTGTTGTAAATGTAGTTGCTCTTTAGGACGATCCTTTCCGCAGACACACCACTAACGCCTCCCACCTGAAGGTTGCCGGTCTTTTGGTCGTCGTTAGTGATCATGCCGTTGTTGAAACTTACATTGCCTTCAAGGTGAAGACCCTTCTGTGAGCTCGACAACGAATCTGAATGGGCCAGGAGCCCATAGCCGCCCTGCGCGAAAATAATGTTGTCGGTGATGTACTTAGTGCCCACCGAATTGCCGATGTACATTGCATGTTCGCGTTTGTTGGTCCCGTTGTAAAAGAACAGGCAGCCGTGGACCTCTGTCATGTCTTGCTTGTCCCAGATCCCATGTCCGTTGTCGTGAAAAATCATGTTAATGAACTTCACATGCGGGGCATAAACGTCTGCACCGGATCCGCGCCAGGGCTCATCGCGGCCGGTCAAGGGACTATTTCGTTGCCGGTTCGGACTGGAGTTCATAATTTCAATACCCCAAAACCAAACCCACGAGCCACGCACTTTTAATGCTGGTTGCTTTTCGAGGTTAACGGTTGCTTTGTCTATAATCACGCGTTCGCCTGGAAAGGCACGAACGATGATTGGTTCATTCTCGTTTCCGTTGAGCGTACTCTTAAACGTTCCCGTGTAACGTCCCGCTCGAAGCCAAACAATGTCGCCGGGTCGAATCCTTGTGTGATCTGGTCCCTGGGCTAATGCCGTAGCCAGGTCCCATGGCGAACTTTGTGTGCCCTGGCCCGTGGGACTGCCGGCAGCAGAAACAAACCATTGTCGTTTCGTAGCCGGCGCCCTCGCATTGTCATGGTCGTTAGTCGTGGGTGGCACAACGAAAGTGCTTCTTGTAAAGCCTGCGCTATGACACTGCACGGTGACGAGCGCAGCAATCACTGAAACAGATAACGTGAAGAGAGTGAGCGCTACTAGCTTCCTGTTGGTCGTTAAGCGTTCTTTGAAGATCACGTGGGAAAATCCAGGGTTTATCGGGTATGCGGAGCGACCCGATTGTCCGACACACTTTTAGTTTTTCGTGTGGGGACTCGGGCGCTTTCGGTATCTAACATGTCGCAGGCCAAACAGCGACAAACTAAAAGTGTGTCGGACAATTCGAAGGATCCGGCGCTACCGCGCTCGGCTGTAGGGAGCTACAAGCCGCGGCTGAGATTCAACACCGACTCGATTTCAACCTCAGGCACTTTGCAGACTTGAAGCCAAAACTTGCCGTTGGCTCCCCGAGAGATATTGCCTACAGGTTCGAGGATTACCTCCACGCCTTTCATTCGCGCCTGCACGGCTCTTACGATTGCCCGGGCCGAATCAGAGGTGAACCCAGGCGCGGGTACGTAACGCGCACGGATCAAGTCGAGTCGCTCCTGGACGATTTGCGCCTGGCGCACAGGCATTCTGAAGAATATATCTTCCAGTCCCAGAATCCGCCGGCCGTCCTGAGTTATCAAAAGGTCGTAGCTTCCACCTGCGACGATGTCGATCGATGGAAGGGTACGCCCACAATTGCACGGTATGCCTGTTGTTAAGCGCCCGCGATCCCCGACGCGATAGCGAATGAGCGGCATGTCTGAATTCAGCAAGCTGGTGCAAACGAGTTCACCGAAATCTTCATCGCTAACTGGGGCGGTGTCTTCAAGCACCTCAACGTGTCCAATCTCGGGCCATTGATGTAAGGTGCCTTCCGAACACTCGCTCGCCGCGGTAACCAGTTCACCCATGCCATACGTTTCGTTGACCGGACACTGAAAAGCCTCTCTGATGACGCTTCGATGATGTGCAAACAACGGCTCGCCTTCGGTGACCGCCACTTTCAACCTGATATCGGTTCTTTTCAGCCGGACCATCTCCTGGGCCAGCGCAAAGACCGACGAGGTATAACCAAATAAATAGTTGATGCGATGCTTAACCAGGGCATCGAGGTAATGCTCGATCAGATTGGGCGCCAGGTGATATGACGACATATACAACTGATTGAGCGCGCCGTTCCAAACCCAAAAAGGTGGCTCCTGTTGGTGGCCCGGTGTTACCACTTGTCCGCCGAGCTTGGCCCAGCGATCCTCCGGATTCACGCCATGCCATCCGCGCGTGCGAGCAGTCGACAACGCATAAAGCTGCCTCATCGTGGCACGGCTTCTCCACAATTCGATCGGTGTGCCCGTGGTGCCGCTTGTGGATGCATGCGACATTCGCCTTGTTTCGCAGTCGTCGGCAATGAAGGCGCGGGGATCGCTTCGAAGCGCTTCCTTTTCGAGAATTGGCCAGTTTTCGAGCTGCTCCCAACTCGATGCATCGCCTCTACGCCGTCTCTCCGCCCACTGATCTCGATAATAGGGTACTCTCGTCGCCGCACGATGAAGGACAAAAGCTAGTTGCTCCTGTTTCCAATCATGCCACTGTTGTTCGGTCCATTGATCGCGTGCGAGCGCCTCTTCCCGGAGCCGAGGGGTCTCTGGTCCAAACCGCCACGAACGCAGATGAAATCCGTGAAGGCTGGCCGCGCTCGAGCGCATCCATCCTGGGAGCCGATGATAAATGTTTAGTAAGGTCGCACTCACGAAATTACTGTAGGGACGTCCCTTCGTGGGCGTCCGTCTTCCCGTGGAAGAACAGGGCGCCCACGCAGGGACTCCTCTAAAGAATTAGGACACGCCCGATCCCGTTTCGTAGCGGCTAACAGGCTCGCGAGATTAATCCCGTTTTGCCACATATCAAACTTTTCTTCGGCGCGTTTTCTGGCACGATCAGCAAAAGTCACCCTTTGCTCGGGATTACTAAGCAAGGCCTTGATTGCATTGGCCAACGCCTCAACGTCCCTGGGCGGAACCAATAAACCACACCGCCCGTCGTCCAGCGCTTCGTGAATGCCGGCTATGTCTGAGGCAATGACGGGTGTACCTATGGCCATCGCTTCTCGGATCACATTAGGTAAGCCATCGCCGAGACCATTGGAAGGATGGACCAGAATGGTGGCCTGGCCGATCGCTTTCTGCACTTCTTTGAATTTTAGCCAGCCGTGAAAGCTAACGCGGTCGCTGATGTTCAGCTGCTCTGCCAGGATTTTTAGAGCCGCCGCTTCCTCTCCGTCTCCCACGAACTCGAGTTCAACGTTGGTCCCCTGCATAATCAGCAGGTGCGCCGCCCGCACTAAATAGCTAAACCCTTTTTCTTTTGAGAGACGACCGACGGCGATAATCGTCAAAGGCTGGCGGCCGCGCGGGTTATAGGGAAAGTCGGGAAAGTTCAGGCCGTGATAACAAACGTTTATTTTTCCTGAAATTGACGGAAAGATATCAGCATAGTGTTGAGCCAGATATTTTCGATTGAAAGCACAGCAGGTAATAATCTGGTCGGCGTAGAGAAGTTTTTGTTTCAAATAAACTGGAGTGTCGTAAAGGTCGGCGCCGGCATGAAGCCAGATCGAAAAGGGGATCGGCCTCTTTATCAAACGATGAAACGCATACGCACTGGTTGCCGCATAGTTGCCCCAGTAGGCCAGAACGTGATCGTAGTCGTCACCGTGGTCTTTTGCCCATGTCCAGGCTTTGGATAAGCAGTAGGTTGTCTTCGCCAGTGGTCCAATCCCATGCCTGATTGCGGAACTGCTGGTGGCTGCAACATCTCGCAGATACGTGCCCACTCGCCTCAGGGGGTATGGCCGGGCTGTCTTAAGAACGTCACTGAAAGTAAGGTGATGAAATTTGTCTCGAGAAATCACGTCTTCGTTCAGCGTGTCGAGAGAGTAGTCCCACATGCTCGCGTCGAGCGGATAGATCGGAAATACATCGATATCAATTCCGGCCTCTATCAAAGCGCGCATATCACGCTCAAAGAACGTGGCAACTCGGGCGGGGTATTTACTGGTGAAAACGGCGAGTCTCATGGTTAGGTAGTAAGTGGTGAATCGTAAGCTGATGGACGTGGCGCCGCTCGCCGGTCCCTGGCGCCTGTCCAATAGACTGCCTTTAATCGTTTTTCCAACTGCATGGCCCAGGTAGAGCGCGAATAGTGTTGATCGACGTAACGCCGGCCCACCGAACCCATCGCCGCGCGCCGGGCGGGGTCATGATACAAACTTAGGATCGCGGCGGCAGTGGCGCTCGCGTCACCGGGTGGCACAACGATGCCGCCGCCTGACTCATTAAGGATTCGAGCGCTCTCACCACTCAGCGCTCCGACGACTGGCTTCTCACAAGCCATGTATTCAAAAACTTTTACCGAGATAACTTTTTTGGGATACGGCTCAGGCCGCACAGCAGCGAAACATACATCGGCTCTAGCCAGCAGCGAGGGGACATCGTCAACGACTCTTTCATCCCCAAAGATCACATTGTCTAAATTCATCTCTCGACTCTGATTGATAAGCGCATCCTTGCGCGCCCCATTTCCCAGTAGAAAAAAGACGATGTCTTTCTGGTCTCGCAGTTTTGCGGCTGCCTCAAGAAGGACCTCCAGGCTGTGTTTGATCCCAAACAGTCCGGAATACATCACTACGAATCGATTGCCAAACTTGTATTCACTGGCGATCGGGTTTTCAGGAGGAAGGGGATTAAACACTTCCAGGTCGGCCCCGTTAGGCAATAGAAAAGTTTTTGCGCGTGGCACACCCCGCTCAACGATGACGTCGATGATGGCGTCAGTGGTGGCCGCTACACAGTCGGCATTTCGATAGGCCCAGCGCTCAACCAGTCGCAAGATGCGCACGGGCATAGAACCTTCACGAAATCCCCCATAGGTGATTAGTTCATCGGGCCAGAGATCGCGCACATCGAGAACTAACTTGGCACGTCGCAGCTTGGCTAAAAGAATGGCCGGTACAACACTAAAAAGAGGCGGCGAGGTGACGAACACAATGTCGACTTTGCCGGCGCGCAGTCCAGCACTTAAGGCCGCGGGAATAAAGCCTACGTAGTTTCTAAGCTGGGACCACTTAGATTGATTTCGGGGAGCGGTGTACGAAGCCTTGCGGAAGATTGTGTAACCGTTTTTCTCTTCTCGCATTGCACTCTTTCCCTGGTATTCCGGAAACACTACCCCGCGGGGATAATTGGGCATGCCCGTCGCCACGGAAACCTTGTGGCCCCCGGCCACCAACTGCCGCACGAAAGGATAAAGACGATTTGGGAGCGCTCCCATTTCGGGTGGGAAGATTTGAGTCACGAAGAGTATCCGCATGTTCATCGATTATTACCTTGTGCAGCTTATTTGGCGGGCAAAACGCCCCGGGCTCGACGTGTCGTGGCTGCAAAGGCTTATTACTGCGCCAAACCGAAGCAGGAGCGCCGTAATCCAATAACTCCCAATGCCTTCTATAAATGTTCAATGGCTTCAAGACTCCTGCGAAAACCCCTCAAAACACTCGGTTTATCGTCGTTCCTGGAAATTACCAGGCGCCGCTTTTCCGGACTACCGCCGAAGCGGTGAGCATAAGAAGACGAAAGTCCAAACTCAGACAACGGTGGTCGATGTAGTGCATATCCATGATGACGCGTTGAGAGTAGGTCGTGTCGCTGCGACCGCATACTTGCCAAAGACCGCTTAGACCAGGTTTTACGCTCAACAACTTTCTGGCGTAGATGGAATACTTACTCAACTCACCTTCCACGATCGGTCGTGGACCAACGAGGCTCATCTCGCCGCGCAAAACGTGAAGCAGTTGTGGGAGTTCATCGAGGCTGGTTCGCCGGAGGAAAGCACCAAGACGCGTAATCCGCGGATCGTCTTCGAGCTTAAATTTCTCCTCAAATCGCTGGCGGAGTTGAGCGTCTCGATTTAGATGCTCTTCCGCGTTAGCGATCATGCTGCGAAACTTCAGGCAATAAAACTCTTTCCCGTCCCGTCCCAACCGCTTATGCGCGAAGAAGACCGGACCCTTGCTGCTGGCCTTCACCAATCCAGCGAGCAGCAGTAGAAGAGGACTCGCCAACAAGAGCAGGATGAATGAGATGCTAATGTCCAGGCCTCGCTTAGCAACCCCATAAAGCGAGTCAGCACCAGATGTCCCTTCTCCGCTAGCGGTTCTCGCGCCCGTCAGACGAAATATGCGCGCGTCGATAGCATCGGGAAGTGAGAAGTCCATGGGCCCAAAGTCGGCGGCATTAAACTCGTCTGCCTCAAAACCTGTTGCCGAAAAGTCCCCGGTGTAACTGGTCGTTACCTCATGGAAGGACGCCGGAACTGCGCTGAGTTTTGTGCTGCTTTGCGCAAAGGTTGTATTCAGGCGCTGATTGTGCGCTTGTTGAGCTGTTATTGGCTTTGGTTGCATTGACTTTTTCTCCCGAGAAAAAGGTTGGGGCTTATGAAAAAGGCCAGGGCGCGCTCTTCAGCGCTCCCCAGCCTGTGTTGCTGTTTACGATCTACTACTGTTCGTTACAACTTGGTTGGTTTTTTAAATCTGGTTGTCACTTCGGAAAACGAAGCCTTACAGAACCGAGCCCGGTAGCGCCGGATCCCAGAGTTGCCTTCGCTGATAACTATCGCGTCGAGGAAAACTGCTTGATGTTGAAGTGGACTCTAGCATCCGGCGCTACCGCGCTTCGGTTCTGTATCAAGAAAAATACTTCTCACTATCTGTTCGCCGCTGCCGCTCGTTTCAGCAGTCTTAATTTAGCCGGCGCACTTTGCCTGCCCAGGACTGTTTCGTAAATCTTCAAAACTTGCCCGGTGGTGACATTCTCGTCCAGGTGTTTTACAGATTCCCGACCCTGAACACGTCCACCTCTTTTCAGCACCCGCTTCAATGCCCCCGCGATGGCTTCTGGATTGTCGTCTTCGCACAGTTCACAGCCTTCGATGCCTTCCAGACGTGTTGCCACATCACCGACGGGCACGGAGACAACTGGCAGGTTACAAGCCAGGGCCTCTTTCACGACATTTGGCGACCCTTCCTGCATCGACGTGAACACGAGCGCGTCGCAGGCACTCATGTAAAGCGGAATATCCGTATGAGGAACGCGCCATGCGACTACTAATTTTGCCGACATGGATTGATTCAGAACTTCTACCGCTCTTTGCGCGAGATGGCCGCGTTTGCGTGCCTGGTTCATGCGGCCAACGAACAGAACTAATTTCTCGTCGAGCGGCAGCCCCAAACGCGTGCGAGCGATTCTCTTTTCCGTGGGGCGGAATAGTTGCAGATCCAGCCCGGAAGGTATGACGTGCGTTTTAATAGAAGGATGAAGCTGGTCTTTCATGTGTTCTGCCACGACGATAACCGCATCGGCATGGGCCGCCACCAGCCGGCTCAGAAACCGATGTATCGTGCTGGCCAACATGTAGTGTCCGGTGCGATCGCTTATCGTCCCGAGTAAATCACTACCTCGGAAGGTAATCACCAACGGCAACCTTTTAGGCAATGCCAGCACACCGCTTTGACCAAACTGAGCGTGAACGAGATCGAATTCTTTGCGCCACAGTTTGATGCGCAGCCGTACCCAATTCGTCAGGTAGTTCAGTGGGTTCTTTGCACCCTTGAACGGGAATACCGTGACCTCAACTCCAGCCGCGCTTATAAACTCGGCCTGACGTTTAATAAAGTGAGAGGTCACGTTTACTCCGGGCTTGGGCCATTCTGAAGTGACCATTAACACTCGAATCGGTTTCGTGTTTACTTTCATGACGTTATTCATCCTGCTTATGTAATCTCAGCTTGAGGAAAAGCTTGATCTGCTTTAGCACCAATCTTCGGAGTCAAAAATCGGGAGGTCATTCTCCTTATGCGCGACCGGAGGGCCGCGCCCACGTGCCAAAGCACAGCGCCTACAAACGGCATCGGATCATTCCACGACAACAATCGCTTCGCTTCACAACGGCTGGCCCATGCCAACCACTGTGCAAGTGGCAACTGCGATGCTCGCGCGGCTTGAACGTCCTGCCAGACTCGACACCAACTCAGATTCGGCCGCGCATTCACGGGCGCGAGTCTGCGTGTCCCGGTCAAGTCGGCGTAAACCATGGCCGGCAAATTGACCCCGGCGACGGCCCCCAGGTGATGCCATAAGTTGAACCTGGGATTTATCTCCAGCAGAAACAAAGTGCCGTCAGCTGCTCGTTTGAAATCAAACTTGGCCACCCCGCGCAGTCCGAGGCGATGGACCAAATCGCGACCCAGGGCCAGCACGTCAGCGGCATCGGTTGTGACAAGCGCCGTGCTGTCGCCATATTCGTATGGATACGTGCGGATCTTTCGACCGGTAAACTCGCCTGCGATCTGT
>Ga0190270_10000952_pt1 | contig 13128 bp, 12 predicted proteins | sample Popmic320T_FD_133748 | JGI IMG/M metagenome (GOLD analysis project Ga0190270, IMG submission 133748) | Populus adjacent soil microbial communities from riparian zone of Weber River, Utah, USA - 320 T | ecosystem: Environmental > Terrestrial > Soil > Riparian zone | place: USA: Utah | collected... | reverse complement strand
CATCGAGTTGGCGATCCAGATGCCGCCGGCAATCAGCAGGATGATGACGCCTGCCGCCATCGCATTCATCATCATGCGGTGGCGGTAGTCGTCTTCGCCCTCGGTGCGCTCGAACTTCTCGAGGTCCTGCACCGGGGAGGGCGGCGCTCGGTTGAAGGTGAACAGCGAACCCCGGCGCCGGAACGGTACCACGCGGCCTTCGGGCTCGTTCGGAGGTGTTTGAGTCACATCGGCATCCTTTGAGTTCCGAATTTAGCACGGGCTGCCGTGCACCGCTCGGGTTCCATCGGCATGGACGATGGTTCAGCCAGCGCCTATAGATTGGCGATGGGCCGCCCGCTTCGACTCAGAATTATTGCGCTGATTGCTGCTTACGCGGTTGCTTTGCAAGGGCTGCTGTCGGCCTTCGCGCCGATAGCCATGGCTTTGCCCGCGGGCGTGCTGTGCTCCGGCCAGACATTGGACGAGCCTGCGGCACCGGCAACCCACGAGATGTCCTGCACGTCGGCCTGCGCCATGTTGGGCGCTGCCGCCGCGCCCCCGCAGCCGGATGTTGTCATCAGCCGGCAGGTGGTCGACGTGGCACTCGGATCGGTCCCAGCGCCGGCGCGCCTCGCCGCTGAACCTCGAGGACTCCAGGCTGCCCGTGCTCCGCCGTCCGTCTGAACGACGTTCGTCACAGCACCATGATCCTTGCGCTAGACGCGCATCCGCAGTTTTGGAGCCTATTCATGATCCGCAATTGTCTGTTTGCTATCGCCTTTACGTTTGCCGGGAGCGCGGCGCAGGCCCATGAGTACCAGGTGGGCTCGCTCAAGATCGGGCACCCGTGGGCGCGTGCGACCCCCAAGGGCGCGGCGGTCGCCGGTGGCTATCTCAAAATCACCAACACCGGCAAGGAGGCCGATCGCCTGATCGGGGGCTCGGCCGCGTTTGCCGGCCGGTTCGAGATCCACGAAATGAGTCACGAGGGCGGCGTGATGAAGATGCGCCCGCTGCCCAAGGGGGTGGAAATCAAGCCGGGCGAGACCGTCGAGCTCAAGCCCGGCTCGTTCCACGTCATGTTCATGGAGTTGAAGGAGCCGCTGGTGAAGGACCAGAAGCCGCGGCCGAAGGGCACGCTGGTGTTCGAGAAGGCCGGCACCGTCGAGGTTGAATATGCGGTCGAGGCGGTCGGCGGCGCGCCCCAAGAGCACAAGCACTAGTGTCCCGGGCCCGAAGTTCGCACGATTGCTCAGTTGGCGCTTTTGCGAACTTCGGGTGGAACTCGCGTAAAACGCTTTCGGCCGACGGACCCTGGGCGCGGCCGGATGTGGACCGCGTATTCGTCGAGACGCTGCGCGCAAATTTCCACGGCGCCATCAAGGAGTTGCCGCACCATATCAACGACGCGGCCTTCGCCGACGCGTGCGTCGATGATCTCGGCAGGCTGTTGACCGCCTAACCGCTTTTGGAAAGTGCGGCAGAGCTCGCGCCCGCACCGCGCCCGATGTCGACGACGGCCGGGGCATCCGCCTCGCCGTCGCCGCGCCAGGCCACATGGCCGTCGGGCCGCACCAACACGAGCGGTCTGTCGTAGAGCGCTTGAGCTCCGGGATGCTCGATGCGGTGCACCGTAAGCGGTACGCCGCGTTGCGCGGCCGCGGCTTCGAAAGCCTGCGTCGACTGGCCGGTGAAATTAAGGAGCGTGAACCCATCGCCGAACAGATCGAGCGTCGAGCGCCCAGGCTGAAGCCAGACGTGAGGCGCCCTGCTGCCTGGAAACGCGGTCGGCCGGTAGCCGAAGGTATCGTCCTCGGGTTGCGCACCGCCGTCCGGAACGACAATCGGCGAGGGGTGGTAGATGTAGCCGAGGTGCACGCCGACCGGCTGCCAAGTCTTCCGGTTTTCCTCGACCAGCCGCTCGCCGATCGCGCGCCGGGTGGCGTCGCCCGCGGGCGTCGGCGCCAGAATGCCGGCGCTCTGCTCGGCGCTGAGCAATCGGCGATAGTTTTGCAATGAAACATCGTTGGCGCGCACGCAAGCGGGCCGCCGCTCCAGGTCGTAGCTATCGAGCAGCGCCGGGCCGCCCCAGCCTTGCAGGGTGGCGGCGAGCTTCCAGGCAAGATCGAAGGCATCCTGAATGCCGGTGTTCATGCCAAGTCCGCCGTTCGGCGGATGGGCGTGAGCGCTGTCTCCGGCGAGGAACACGCGGCCGGCGCTGAAGCGGTCGGCGACGGTGCGCTTGCGCACCCACAGCGTCTTGTCCTCGATCGTGTAGTGGACCTCGCGGCCCATCGCCCGGCGCACCAGCGCGGCGATGTCGAGGCTTTGCAGCTTGTTCTCGTCGACGCCGACAAACTGCAGACGCCACAGGTCCTTGCCGTCGACTAGCGTGATGAAGGACCAGGTGCCTTCGGGCCCGATATAGACGTAACGGATCGCGGGTTTCTTGTCATGATACGAGAAGAAATCCGGAATGCGCAGATAGACGTTCATCGACCAGTCGATGTGGTGCTCGCCACGCACCTCGATGCCGAGCGCGTCACGCACCGTGCTGACGAAGCCGTCGCACCCGATGAGATATTTCGCGCGGACGTGTTCGGCCGCTCCATTGGTTTGATCAGTGAGGGTTGCGGTGACGCCATCCTCGTCCTGGACAAAACGTTCCAACTTGACGCGGTGACGGATGGTAACGTGCGGAAACGACCGCGCGTGCTTCTGCAGGATCGGATCGAACCATGTCTGCGGGCACATCATGCCGCGCTCGGGACTGAATTCTGAGGAGCGCTGCTCGCCGAGCGAGGGCGCCGAGAGACGACCGATCTCGTAACCCTGCATGTCGGTCACGAATGCGTTGTCGAACGGGTAATCGAACGGAAAGCCCCAGTTGCGCACCTCGTCGACCACGCCAAGCGTCCGGCATAGCTCCATGGTGCGGACGCTCACCTCGAGCATCTTGGCGGGGCCGATCGTGTTGTCGCTCTTCTCGACCAGCAGGGTCGGCACCCCGCGCCGCCCGAGATCGGCGGCAAGCGCGAGCCCGATCGGTCCGCCGCCTACGATCAGAACCGGCGTCTCGATCATGGCAGCCTCGCGGTAGGCTTGCGCGGACGGTTAGGCAGGCTCAGAGAAGGGCAATGGCGCGTTGTCCGGCAGGTCGGCGCGGAACACGTTGAGCGTCATCGAAATCAGCGTGTAATAACCGAGGATGCCGACCAGTTCGACGGTGCCGCGGGTCCCCAGCACGTCGTGCACGCGCTTGTAGGTCTTGTCGCTGACGCGGCGCGTCTTGTAGAGATCCTGCACGAAATCGTAGATCGCGCGCTCGTCCTTCGGCGCCGATTTCGGCATGCGCCCGGCCTTGATGTCCTTGATCGTTTGCGGCTTCACCCCGGCCTTGAGCGCCATCGGCTCGTGGGCGAACCACTCGTACTGCGCCTTCCACTTCTGCCCGGTGCAGAGGATGGCGAACTCCGATTGCCGGGGCGACAGCGCGGTGTTGTAGCGCACGTGCGCGCCGAGCCGTTGCGCATGATCGCCGTACTCGGGGGCCTGCATCCAGATCGCGAACGGGCCGTTCAGCTTCTTGCGGATGCCGCGCGGGCCGGACGAGATTGCATCGCGCAGCGCCCGTTGCGGCGGCGTCAACTGCTCGTCGGTTGGATCCTTCAGGCGATAGACCGGGCGCTTCGCGGCTTTCTTTACAGCTTTCTTGGCCATAACTCTCTCACTGGATGTTGCGGTGAAGGTTCGGTATCAGGTGCCGACTGCGAGCGGCGAATGCATCTTGCGCAGCGCGGCGAGCACCGATAGAGCCACGTTCTTGCCGGTCTTGGGATTTTCCGACGGGATGTTCTCGATCGACAGGGTGTAGCGCGCGCTGTCGGAATCGACTTCGATAGAGTGGCAGTTCCGCTCGACCGCGGGATCGGCCCAGATGTCGATCATGGTGCGGTCGGGGCCGATGCCGGCCAGCGACAGCGCGGCGGCGACGTTGACATTGGCCGGGAAGCCCGCCGCGGCTTCGCGGGCGGTGCCGCTGAACACCAGCTTCGCGGTGTTGAGCCCTTCGACCGAGATATTGTTCTTGACCAGGTGAGGCGCGCCGACAAGGCCGCCCGGCGGCTTGCGCGTCGTCATCCGCACCGAATGGATCATGCCTTCGGCCGAGGCGATTACCGCGTCGAGACCGAGCAGTGCGCCGGTCGGCACAATGATGCGGCCGCCGTGCGCCTTGGCGAGATCGATCAGTTCCGGGCGTGGCAGCAGCGCGCCGCACGACAGCACCATCACCTGCTTGCCTGCCTCCAGCATCGGCCGGCAGATGTTTTCGATCTGTGATGACGGCGCGCATTCGATCGCGAGATCGGCGTGCTTCGGGAAGTCCTTGAGTGGAACCACTGGACACTCGATCTTCTGAGAGTCGAGCCAGGCGCTGGCCTTCTTTTCGTCGCCGGCGGCGACGCAGGCGAGCTTAAGCCCGGCAATGCCGTCGGTCAGCCGCCGCGCCAACACGCGGCCGATGGCGCCCAGACCGGCGATGGCGACGCGGGTGTCAGCCATGATTTGAAAGCTCCTCCCGCCAGGCAGCGGCGACATCAGGTCCCGGCCGCCAGACTTGACCAGGGCCAACTTGTAGCGCAACTCTGCGCTCAAATAACAGGGAGAACGTCCATGTTGAGACCCGTGATTTACGCGGCCGTGGCGGGCCTTTTTGCATTTGCCGGCAGCGCGTCCGCGCAGAATTATCCAAACCGTCCGATCACCATGATCATCCCGTTTGCGGCCGGCGGGCCGACCGACGTGCTTGGCCGCATCGTCGGCGCGCGGATGAGCGAAGTGCTCGGCCAGCAGGTCGTGATCGAGAACGTCGGTGGCGCCGGAGGCATGACCGGCTCCAAGCGCGTCGTCGATGCCAAGCCAGACGGCTACACGATCGGCATCGGCACCGTCGGCACCCACGCCCAGGGCCAGACCCTTTATAAGCGCCCGCTCTACAATTCGCAGACCGACTTCCAGCCGGTGGCACTGCTCGCCCAGGTGCCGATCCTGCTCACAGTCCGCAAGGACCTGCCGGCCCAGGACCTCAAGGAGTTCCTCGTTTACGCCAAGGCGAACCAGGGCAAGATGCAGTTCGGCTCGGCCGGCGCGGGCTCCGCCACGCACCTCGGGTGCGTGCTGCTCAACTACCTGATGGGCACCAACATCGTGCACGTGCCGTTCAAAGGCACCGGTCCGGCGATGGCCGAGTTGCAGGCCGGCCGCATCGACTTCATGTGCGAGATTTCCTCCACCGCAAAGGCGCATGTCGACGCCGGGTCGATCCGCGCGCTGACCATCATGAACCAGACGCGTTCGCCGGCGCTGCCGAACCTCGCCACCTCGACAGAGCAGGGCATGAAGGAACTGGTCGCCTACACCTGGAACGGGATCTTTGCACCGAAGGGCTTGCCGAAGGACGTGCTCGACCGGCTCAACAAGGCCGCGGTCGACTCGATCAACTCGCCCGCGGTGAAGGACAAGCTGGCGGGGCTCGGCGCCGAGATCGCCACCGGCAACCAGACCACCCCGGAGTATCTCGCCAAGCTCGTCAAGGACGAGACCGAGAAGTGGGCGGTTCCAATCAAGGCGAGCGGCGTTTCGGTCGAATAAGCCGTATCGGGCGACACAAATCTTAACGGGCGGCCGCTCGGCCGCCCGTTTCGTTTTGCCGGTTAACCAACGGATCAATCGGGCGTCGTGCCGCAGGGGCAAGCGTCGTAGCGTTGGCTATTCAGATTTCATTCGGTGAGGGCGACCGCTTCGTGGAGTCGGAAATGTCTCGGCCGGTCAAAGTTCATCTTGCTGCGGCGCTGCTGATCGCATCTTGCGCCGTTGCGTCGGCGCGAACGGCTCAGATCGACAACAAGCTCAACCTGCGTCAAGGCCCGGGCTCGGAGCATCGCGTCCTCTTCGTGATGCCGGCCGGGGCCACCGTCACGGTTGGCGAGTGTCGCGGCGAATTGTGCAAGGTCGAGTTTCGCGCCCAGCGCGGCTATGCCAACAGCGCGCTGCTCAGCGGCGGCGATGCCGCGCTCGCGGCGGCGCCGGTGGCGGCTCCGGCGGCGGCATCCACCAAGTACGAGGCCAACGACGAGGTGCGGGTGCTCAACTGGAACGACCGCGAGTGGCGCGATCGATACTGGCGTGAGATGAATTTGCGCAAGCCGCGCCAGTAAGGCTCAAGCCTTACCAAACACCCGCCTGAAAATCGTATCGACGTGCTTGAAGTGGTGCTTGAGGTCGAAGTTCGCCTCGATCTCTTTCGGCTTGAGCGCCTTGCGCACCTTCGGATCGGCCTTGAGCAAGGCCAGGAAATCCTCGCCGTCGCGCCAAACCCGCATCGCGTTCTTCTGAATGATCCGGTAGGCGTCCTCGCGCGACACGCCGGCCTTGGTCAGCGCGATCAGCACGCGTTGTGAGTGAACCAGCCCGCCAAGCCGGTCGAGGTTTTTCTGCATGTTCTTTGGATAGACCACGAGCTTGTCGATCACGCCAGCGAGCCGGTTGAGCGCAAAGTCGAGCGTCACCGTCGCGTCCGGTCCGATCATGCGCTCCACCGATGAATGCGAAATGTCCCGCTCGTGCCAGAGCGCGACGTTCTCCAGCGCAGGCGTGACGTAGCCGCGCACCATGCGGGAGAGGCCGGTGAGGTTCTCCGTCAGCACCGGGTTACGCTTGTGCGGCATCGCTGAGGAGCCCTTCTGCCCGGGCGAGAAGAATTCCTCAGCCTCCAGCACCTCGGTGCGCTGCAGGTGGCGGATTTCGGTGGCGAGCCGCTCGACCGATGACGCGACCACGCCGAGCGTCGCAAAATACATGGCATGGCGGTCGCGCGGGATGATCTGGGTCGACACCGGCTCGACCGATAGCCCCATCGCCTTGGCGACATGAGCTTCGACCTGCGGATCGACCTGCGCGAACGTGCCGACCGCGCCGGAGATCGCGCATGTCGCGACCTCACGGCGCGCCGCAAGGAGCCGCTCGCGCGCGCGCGAAAATTCGGCATAGGCATAGGCGAGCTTGAGGCCGAAGGTGGTCGGCTCGGCGTGAATGCCGTGGGAGCGTCCGACCGTCGGCGTTTTTCGGTGCTCGAACGCCCGGCGCTTGAGCGCCTTGAGCAGCCTGTCGACGTCCTCGATCAGGATGTCGGCGGCGCGCACCAACTGCACGTTGAAGCAGGTGTCGAGCACGTCGGACGAGGTCATCCCGGAGTGCACGAAACGCGCCTCCGGCCCGACGATCTCCGACAGGTGCGTCAGGAAGGCGATGACGTCGTGCTTGACCTCGCGCTCGATCTCGTCGATCCGCGCGATGTTGAACTTGGCCTTCTTGCCCTTGTCCCAGATTTTCTTCGCAGCCGCCTTCGGGACGATGCCGAGATTGGCCATCGCGTCGGCGGCGTGCGCCTCGATCTCGAACCAGATGCGAAACCGTGTCTCCGGCGACCAGATCGCCACCATGTCGGGACGGGAATAGCGCGGGATCATTCGCTCAAGCCGCCTTCAGCAATGTTTGCACCTTGGGCCAAGGATCGGGAGACAGGTTCTTGAATGGCATCCAATCCGATTCACTCATGCGATCGAAGATGGTGGTCTTGACCGAAGGCCGCTCGCGCATGCGCGCCCACCAGCCGGCGACCGCCGGAAATTGTGCCCACATGCCGCCGAGCTTGAGCAGCTCAAGCCGCAGGATATACGGGATCACCGCGGCGTCGGCGTTGGAGAAGGTGTCTCCGGCGAGATAGGCGCCATGCTTCAGGTCCTCGGCCATCCACGAGATCATCTTCTGGTGCTGCACCAGCGCGTCGATGACAAATTCGGAATCCAGGCCATGCTCGATTACGCTGCGCTTGTACTCGGCGCGCCGCTTCAGCGGAGCCTTGTTGATCTCGGCCAGCCACTGCTCGCGCGCCATTTTCAGGAAACGCGGCCGGAACGCCGTGGCAAAGGTCATAATCGTGCAGGAATTGTGCATGTATTCGTCGATCAGCTTGTTGTAGAGCCGCGCGCGGTGGCGCGCGGACGGCGCTTTCGGCATCAGCGGCGGATCGGGAAAGGCTTCGTCGATGTAATAGAGGATCAGCGAGGATTCGGTGATGACTCTGCCATCGTGGACGAGCGTCGGCACCACGCCGTTCGGATTGAGCTTCATGTAAGCCGCGTCGTTCTGATCGCCCTGCAGCGTGAGTAGGTGCTCTTTGACGTCCTGACCCTTCTCCTTGAGCGCGATCCGCACCTTCTGGGCGCAGACCGAATTGATGTTGTGATAGAGTTCAAGCACCTGTGCGCTCCGTTCAGTCAGTGCAGCCGGTCGCGGTCGTGCGGACCGGACAGATCGACCGGCGTGCCCTTGGGGATCACTCCGGTCGGGTTCACCCGCTCGATCGAGTAGTAGTTGATGACGTAGTAGCGCGGCTTCACCGTCGCGGCGATGCCCGGCACGTTGTAAAGTTCGAGCATGTAGTTCTTCAGGTTCGGATAGTCGGCGATGCGCTTCTTATTGCACTTGAAGATCGAGAAATAGGCGACATCGAAACGCAGCAGCGTGGGGAGAAGCCGCCAGTCGGCCTCGGTGATCTGCTTGCCGACCAGATAGCGCTGCTTGGAAAGCCGCGCCTCCAGCTCGCCGAGCGTGGCGAACAGCCCGTCGTAGGCCGCCTCGTAGGCGTCCTGCGACTTGGCGAACCCGGCGCGATAGACGCCGTTGTTGACGTTGAAATAGGTCTGCTCGTTGATGCGGTCGATCTCGGCGCGCAACTCCTTCGGATAGTAGTCCGCGTTGTCGCCGCCGACCGAATTGAACTCGCTGTTCAGCATCCGGATGATCTCGGACGATTCGTTGTTGACGATCGTCTTGGTCTTCTTGTCCCACAGCGTCGGCACCGTGACCTTGCCGGTGTATTTCGGATCGGCCGCGGTATAGGCCTGATGCATGTAGTTGAAGCGGTTGACGGTGTCCGGCGTGCAGTCCGGAAATTTCGGATCGTCGCGGAACTCCCAGCCTTGCGGGCGAATACCCGGCACCGAGTACGCCACGGTTATTGCACCCTCGAGCTTCTTGATGGCGCGGTAGATCAGCGTGCGGTGCGCCCACGGGCAGGCATGCGCGACGTAGAGATGATAGCGGCCGGGCTCGGCTTTGAAGCCCGAAGAGCCGTCGGCGGTGATCCAGTTGCGGAAGCTTGAATCCTTGCGCTTGAATTCGCCGGTCTTGCCGGTTTCTTCCGGCAACGTCCCATCGGTCCACACGCCATTGATCAGCACGCCCATCACCAAACTCCGGTTACGCCGCTTCGCCTCGCGCCAGCGCCGCCGCATGGCGGATCGCGGAAATGTTGGCGCGGTAATTCGACGGGCCGCCCTTGAACACCGCCGAGCCCGCGACCAGTGCGTTCGCTCCCGCCGAAGTCACCAGAGCCGCATTCTCCGGCGTGACGCCGCCGTCGATCTCAATATCAATTGGCCGGCCCCCTGCGAGCGCCGCGACGCGCCGGATTTTGTCGGCAGCCGCCGCAATGAATTTCTGCCCGCCGTAGCCCGGGTTTACCGACATGATCAGCACCAGGTCCACGCTGTCGATTACGTGCTCGATCGTCTCCACCGGCGTCGCCGGATTCATGGTGACGCCGGCCTTCTTGCCGAGCGCGCGGATCGCTTGCAACGAACGGTGCAGGTGCGGGCCTGCCTCGACGTGGACGGTGATGATGTCGGCGCCGGCCTTGGCGAAACTTTCCAGATGCGAGTCTACCGGCGCGACCATCAGATGCACGTCGAGCGGCTTCTTGGTGAGAGGGCGGATCGCCTTCACCACTTCGGGGCCGAACGAGATCACAGGCACGAAGTGCCCGTCCATCACATCAACGTGGATCCAGTCCGCGCCGGCGGCGTCAATCGCCTGCACCTCCTCACCGAACTTTGCGAAGTCGGCGGAGAGGATCGATGGTGCGATCCGGAGCGGGCGGGGCATCCGTGCCTCCTGACGCCTGTCGCGTAACACGGGGCGACGGGGCGGGCAACGTGGCGCGCCGGCGTTCCCCAAGAACGAACGAGCAAAGAAAAAGGTGCGTGCGAAGGCCTTTTTCCACGTTTCGTGCGGCGCGTTACTGCGGCTCGATGTTGGCCGCCTTCACGGTCGCGGCGACCCGGTCGGACTCCGCCTTGAGGCCCTTGGCGTAGCCGTCCGGCCCCGCGGGGGCTGGCTCGACGCCGACCTTTGCAAGTTGGGCGATTACCTCCGGCATATTCATCACCGCCATCGCTTCCGCCGCGATCTTGTCGACCGCCGCCTTCGGCGTGCCGGCCTTGGCGAACACGCCGATCACCGGGGCGAAGTCGAAGCCGGGGATGAACTCAGCCACGGCGGGCACGTCCGGCGCCTGTGCCGAGCGCTTCGGACCGTTGGTCGCGAGCAGCTTGACCTGGTTGGCCTGCACCGCGCCGGCGAGCGAGGGGTATGCCGAGAACAGAACCTCGACGTGGCCGCCGAGCAGCGCCGGCACCGATTGGCCCGTGCCCTTGAACGGCACGTGCGCCATGTCGAGCTTGAGCGCGGCTTTGACCGCCTCCATCGAAAGGTGATGCGTGGTGCCCAGCCCCGAAGAGCCGTAGTTGATCTTGCCAGGATTGGCGCGCGCGTAGTCGATGAACTCCTTCATGGTCGAGACGGGAACCTTCGGATGGACCGCAAGGAACAGCGGCCCCTGCGCGAGCTGCACCACTGGCAGAAAATCCTTGTCCGGGTCGTAGGGGAGCGACTTCATCAGTTTGGGGTTGATGGTGAACATCGAGCCGTCGGTCACCATCAAGGTGTAGCCGTCGGCCGGGATGCCGAGCAGCGCGGCGGCGGCGACGTTTCCGCCCGCGCCGGGCCGGTTCTCGATCACCACCGACTGGCCGAGCCGCTCCTGCAGTTTCTGGCCGACGATGCGCGCCACCGTGTCCGGCAGGCCGCCCGGCGAGAACGGCACGACGAATTTGACCGACTGGTTGGGGAATTGCGCCTGGGCATGGACCGGCGTGGCAGCGAGCGAGCCGGCTGCGAGCAGGCCCAGCGCGGCGGCGGCCTTCATCGAATTGAGCATCTTGTGATCTCCACGTGTCCGGGTGGTCCTATAGCACGCCGATGCAAAGCCGGACGCGCCCAGACGCCGCAATCATTTCGCCGGCAGGCGGATGCTGGCGAGATCGGTCGCGACGACAATGTTCCCGGTGAAGCCGCCGTCCTGCGCCGCCTTCTGGTAGTCGGCCTCGGTCAGCGTGCCGCCCGGCACCTTCCAGGTGCCTTGCGACGGCGCTCCCGGCGGGGGGATCAGGTGCGTCAGCACGAGGTGCTTGGCGACCGCGCGTTGCGCCATCGCGCCGAGATCCGAAGCCGAGCTCTGGCGATGGAAGATCGGTGGCGGCATCCCGCTGTCGCGGTCGGGGCCCATCACCGGATGGATGGCCGAATGCACGATCACGTCGGCGCCTTTGGCGAGCGTCTCGACCTGCGCCGAGGTCGACGAGGTGCGGGGTGGCGAGAATGCGTCGTTGCCGGCGTCGCCGCCGATCACCACGCTGCCGGCCGGCGTGTCGACTCGATAGGAGGCGTGTCCGGCGATGTGGGTGGAACGCACCGCGCTGACCTTCACATCGCCGAGCAGCCAGACCGGTTGCGGCTCGTTCTTCGGCTCGAACGTGCGCACGTTCGCGAGCGCGGCGGGACCGCCCGCGAGACGGCGCTTGTCCTCGGAAATTCGCTGCGCGATTTCTCCCGACTGTATCGATGCATCGGCGATGTGAGCGACGAATTTCTTGCAGCTCACCGTAAAGCCGAGCGGCGAGGCGGTGTCATCGCTGCACACCACGTCGAACTTCGGGCTGGTCGGAAAGATCAGCCAGCGATGCTGGATGAGAGCGGCGAACCCTTCGCTGTGGTCGTTGTGCATGTGGGTGAAGAAAATGGTGTTGATCTGTGATGACAGCACGTTGATCTGTGACAGCCGCAGCAGCGTGCCGCGGCCCGCATCGAACTGCAGCCGCACTGCATTGCAATTGTCGGCATCGTCACCGTAGCGGACCAGCGTTCCGGGCCCGGCCTGGCCTTGATAGGCCTGCGGGCCGCCTTGCGCCCCGGTGATGGTGACGATCATGCATGGCTCGGCGTGCGCCGGAATGACCGCGGCCAGGCCAAGCGCCGCCGCAGCCGCGGCGATACGAAATCCCATCGCCCGTCCTCCCCTTAACGATTGGACGTATCCTTGCCGAGCCCAAGCCTGCGCGCCAGAGGCTTGTACGCCAGCGGAAGCAGGTAGATCGGGAACTGGGCGAGGGCGACATAGAGCCATACCAGCTCGGGCACCAGACCGGCAGAGGCCGCGAGCATCAGCCCCATGTTGCGGGAGCCGCCGGCATGCGCCAGCGCGAAGGCGGTCTCGCGCCCGGTGCGCAGGAAGATGAGCGCGGTCAGCGCACTCAGGCCGATCGACACAGCCATCGTCAGCGCGATCAGGCCGATCACCAGCACGGGGCTTTCGATCGCGTTGCCGAGCACGTTGCCCATCAGCGCGACGGCGAAGCCGAACAGCGCGATGACGGAGAGACCGTCGATACGCTCGGCCTGACGCTCGACCCAGGCTGGTCCGGCTATCTTTCGGATCGCCCAAGCCGCCGCTGCGGCGCCGGCGAGGATCAATCCAAGCCGGACGCCGAGCGCCAGCGGTGACAGCGCCAGCGAATGGCCGGCGAACAGCGCGACGAATGTCGGCGCGGTGAACGGGGTCGCCACGATGCAGACGATCAGCAACGCCAGCGACAGCGCGGCGTTGAGCCCGATCAGCGCCGCCAGCGCCGGTGATGAGAAGGTCGGCGGCGCGACCGCATGAAGAATGAGCGCAAGGAGCAGCGCCGGCGACAGATCGGCCACGCCCGCCACGATCAACCCGAGGCCTGCAAGCGCCGGCACCGCAAGCATCGTCCAGCCCGCCGCCAGGGCGAGAAGCTGCGGCCGGCCCAGTTGCGCGCGCAGCCCCGCGGGCTCGACCCGCAGAAACGCCAGGACCAGCAGCACGATCACGGTTTCGGGAAAATACGGCCGCAGCAGCGCGCCGAGCGGCGGCGCCGCGAT
>Ga0190270_10000951_pt1 | contig 13135 bp, 14 predicted proteins | sample Popmic320T_FD_133748 | JGI IMG/M metagenome (GOLD analysis project Ga0190270, IMG submission 133748) | Populus adjacent soil microbial communities from riparian zone of Weber River, Utah, USA - 320 T | ecosystem: Environmental > Terrestrial > Soil > Riparian zone | place: USA: Utah | collected... | reverse complement strand
GCGACCTCCATCGTCTTGAAGAGCGTCTCGTCGTCGACCATCAGCGCGCCCTTGTAGGCCATGAAGAGCTTGTAGGAGGTGATGCCCTGGTCGGGGAGCGAGGCCAGCTCCTCGAGGGAGCCGCCCTCGCGAAGGTCGGTGACCGCCATGTGGTAGCCCATGTCGATCACCTGCTTGCCGTTCGCCTTCGACCGCCAGTCGTCGAACGCGTCGGCGAAGGACGAGCCCTGCGGTTGGATGATGAAGTCGACGTGGCAGGTCGTCCCACCGAAGGCCGCCGCGGTCTGGCCCGATTCGACGTCGTCGATCGTGGTCGTGCCCCCGAAGGGCATGTCGAGATGGGTGTGCGGGTCGACGAGCCCTGGGAGGACGTACTTGCCGCTCGCGTCGATCACCTTGTCGGCCTCGACGTCGAGCGACTCGCCGATCAGCGAGACCCTCTCGCCCTCGACGTAGACGTCTCCGACGTAGTCGTCCGCGGCCGTGATCACGCGGCCGCCCTTGATCAGAACGGACATCGTTCTCTCCCCTCCTTGGAGCGGGTGGCCGCCGAAGTATCCCTCCGGCGGCCACCGCGTGCATCTACTCGGGCTATTCGCCGCCCGCCGTGACCTCGACGGTCGGCGCCTGCCAGCTCGCGCCTTTGACGTCGGCGCCGTCGGCCTTGAGCGCCTCGACCGCCGCCTTTGCGTACGTGTCGATGTAGGCGTCGCTCGACGCCTCGTTCTTGATCACGCCGTAGTCGATCGCGATCTGCGCCGTGGTGTCGAAGTCGTCCGGGTTCATGACTCCGATGCCGAGGTCGTTCGGCCAGATCAGCTTGTTGATCTCGTTGAGCTGCCAGTTCTGGTGCCCTTCGCCGAGCGTCGGCCCGTTGTCGAGCACGATCTGGAGACACTCGTCCGGGTTGTCGCGGCAGAAGATCCAGCCCTTGAAGCTGGCCTTCAGGAACCGCGTCGCGATGTCCTGGTTGCCCTCGTCCTGGATCCAGTCGCCGCGGACGAACACGCCGTCCTCGAGCGCACCCGTGCCCTGGTCGGACATCTTGAGGACGTTGAGGTCGTCGAGCGTGTAGAGCTCGCCCGTGTCCGGGTTCTCCTGCTCGAGCACCTGCGCGAGCTCGTTGTAGGTCATCGCCGCAGCGGCGTCGACCTCCCTGTTCAGGAAGAGGTTCATGTCGAACGGCTGCGCCACCACCTCGACGTCGGATTGGGGGTCGATCCCGTTCTTGTTCAGCGCGGCGAAGAGCTTGTGCTCGTTGCCGCCGAGCCAGACACCGACCTTCTTGCCCTTGAGCGAGGCGATCGAGTCGAGGCCGCTGTCCTTCCACGTGACCTCTGTCATCCCGCTTCGCGCGAAGACCTGGGCGATGTTGACGATGTCGCCGTTCTGGTCGCGCGTCGCGAGCAGGTTGTCGAGCCAGTCGATGCCGAACTCGGCCTGGCCGCCGAGGACGACCTGCTCGGGGACGATGTCGGGGCCGCCGACCTTGATGTCGACGTCGAGGCCCTCGTCGTCGTAGTAGCCCTGGGCCTTCGCCGCGTAGTAGCCGGCGAACTGCGCCTGCGTCACCCACTTGAGCTGGAGGGTGACCTTGTCCTTCGCGCCGCCGCTTGTTCCCGTCCCGCCGCTGGACTCCTCGTTTCCGCCGCCACAGCCCGCGCCGACGAGCGTTAGCACGAGTACGGCGGCCAGCCACAACCACCGAGCACGCTTCATCCGTTCACCATCCTCCTCGTTGGTACGACCTTTCATTCGCGGCCTCCGCGCACGGAGGGGTGCCAGCTCAGGACGACCCGCTCCGCGAGCGCGACGGCTCCGTAGAACGCGATGCCGAGCACGCTGGCGACGAAGATCGCCGCCCATGCTTCCTCGAACGCAAAGATTCCTGCCGACCTCCTGATCTGGATCCCGAGCGCATCCTGGGAACCGCCGAAGTAATCCCCGACGATGGCCCCGATCATCGCGAGCACGGTCGCAACCTTCAAGCCCGTGAAGAGATACGGGAGCGAGGTCGGGATGCGCACGCGGCGGAAGATGTCGCGTTCGCGCGCCGCGTAGGAGCGCATGAGCTCGACGGATTCGGGGCGCACCGAGGTCAGCCCGCGTAGTGTGTTCACCATCACCGGGAAGAAGACGATCACCGCCGCGATCGCCATTTTCGAGGCGGGCGAGAGGATCCCGAACCAGTTGTTCGTGATCGGCGCGAAGGCGATGATCGGCACCGCGTTCGCCGCGATCGCATACGGCATGAGCGCGTTCCCAAGCGGCCGCCAGCGCGCGAGCACGAGCGCCACGAGCACCGCGAAGGCCGACCCGATGAGGAAGCCGCCGACGGCCTCCTTGAAGGTGAAGAGCCCGGCGCTCACCAGCGTGTCGCGCTCGTCCCAGAACGTGCTGAGGATCTCCGACGGCGCGGGCAGGAGAAACCGTTGCACGTCGAGGCCCCGCACGAGCCCCTCCCAGAGCGCGATGCCGAGGACGAAGATCGCGACCGCGGGCGCCCAGTCGCGAGCGCCCCGGCCCATCATCCGCCCGAAGCTACGTGGAACCGGCTGAACGACGGTGGTGCTCACGCAGGGAGCTCCTCGCCCGAGCGGTCGCCCGTCCGTAGAAGCTCGCGCACCTGGGTGACGAGCTCGAAGAAGCGCTCCTGCTCGCGCGTGTCCGTGTTCCGCGGCTGCGGGAGGTCGATGTCGACGATTCCCGTGATGCGGGCGGGGCGCGGCGACAGGACCACGACGCGGGTGGAGAGGAACACAGCCTCGGCGATCGAGTGCGTGACGAAGACGATCGTCGAGCTGCTCTCCTGCCAGATGCGCAGGAGCTCCATGTTCATCCGCTCGCGCGTCATCTCGTCGAGGGCGCCGAACGGCTCGTCCATGAGGAGGAGCGGCGGGTCGAAGGCCAGCGCCCGCGCGATCGACACGCGCTGCTGCATCCCGCCGGAGAGCTGCCACGGGTAGTGGCCCTCGAAGCCGGCGAGCTCGACGAGCTCCACCATCTCTCCGACCCGTTCGGAGCGGCGCGTGCGGTCCCAGCTAAGCATCTCGAGCGGAAGAGCGATGTTCTTGGCCACCGTGCGCCAGTCGTAGAGAACGGCGTCCTGGAAGACGATCCCGTAGTCGCGGTCGAGCCGCGCCTGGTGCGCCTGCTTGCCATTGACCACCACCTCGCCAGAGGTCGGCTGGACGAGGTCGCCGATGATGCGGAGAAGCGTCGACTTGCCACAGCCGGAAGGGCCGATCAGCGAGACGAACTCGCGCTGGCGCACCTCGAGGTCGATCTCCTGCAGCGCGCGGACGCCGCCGCGCGCGAAGTCCTTCGTCAACGACTTGAGCGAGACGACCGCAGCCTGCTCATTCATACGAAGTGCTCCGGGGCGCGCCTGACGACGAGCTTCTCGGTGAGGACGATGAGGAGGAAGAAGGCGATGCCGAGGAGCGCGGCGATGATGTTGGTCGCCCAGAGGCTCTCAGGCGAGCTCGCGTAGTACTGGTTGAAGTTGAGGATCGCGCCGCCGAGCCCGTCCTGGATCGAAGCGGGAAGCTCGCCGATGATCGCGCCGACGACGCACGCGGTGGCCGCGATCTTGAAGGCGGCGAAGAGGTACGGGAGCGAGGCGGGGACGCGAAGCTTCCAGAGCACGGTCCACCGGCTCGCCGCGTACGAGTTCATGAGCTCATGCGCGCGGGGGTCGGCCGACTGGAGGCCCCGGAGGGCGTTGATCGCCACCGGGAAGAAGGTCAGGTAGGCGGCGATCACCGAGACGGAGAACCAGCCGGGCAGCCCGCGTCCGCCGAGCCAAACGACGACCATCGGCGCGATCGCGAGGATCGGGATCGTCTGCGACGCGACGATGTAGGGCAGGAGCCCGCGCTGAAGGAGCGTCGAGTGCACGAGCGCGACGGCGATGAGGAAGCCGACCCCAGCGCCGAGCGCGAACCCGACCGCGGCCTCCTTCGCGGTGAAGAGCGCAGCCTTCCCGAGCACCTCGATGAGGAGCGGCCCGTTCCGCCGCGACGGCTCGAAGAGCTGGCCGATCATGTCGTGAATGTGCGGCATCGTCCGCTCGTTCACCTCGAAGGGCCAGGTCAGGCTCACCGCGACGCCGAAGGCGCGATATGCCTCCCACAAAGCCCACAAGCCCGCCAGCACTGCGGCGAAGACCAACCCCCTGCGCAGCATCGCTATTCAGTACCACATCGGGAGCCGAGTTTGGACAGCGATTCGCAGACCACCGCCTGGTTGAGTTCGAACCAGCCGGCGAGAGGGGCAGGCACGGGCGGCCGGAGCTGCGTCTTGGCCAGGGCAAGTGAACGGCCGAGTGCCCGAAGCACCGCTTCCTCGTCGTTGAAGGGCCCTTCAATCCGAATGAGGAGCCAACGCCCGAAGTCCTGACCGTTCTCGACCGGCCCGACGTCGGTTGTGCCGACGGGCACGGCAACGAAGACATCCCCCGCGGGGTAGTCCACGCGGTCGAGCGCGGCAAGGAGGGACTGAACCTGCGCGCGAGGGAGCCCGCGCGCGTCGCCTGCCTCCGGCAGTGCCGCAAGGTAGACAGAGGCGTACGGGTAGAGAACGTCGTTGTCCTCCACTTCCCCCTGCAGCCACGCGGCGGGCGCGGCCACTGCGTCCGGCTCGCCTAGAGCGGCCGTGTAGGTGATCGAGCGCGGGTCGTTGATCCCCTGCGTCGAGAGGGCGGCGACGACGGCCAGCCCGACGAGGGGCAGCGGCCGCGCGGGAATACGCGCGACCGCCACTCCGACGAAGGCGGCGAAGAACGGCAGCGCGAAGATGAGATGGCGCGGCGAGAGGTCGGGCGCGCGGTCTGTACGGACGAACGTGGAGAGGAGCGGCGGGCCCGCGAAGGCGATGAGGCCCCACGCGACGAGCTCTGGCCTCCGACGGAGGAGGATCGTGATCCCCCAGGCCGCGAGCGCGAGGAAGGCGACGAAGGTCCAGCCGGTGCCGCCGCCGAAACCGCGGACCGCGTCCTCGAGCTGATGTCGCGCCTCGGTCCAGGTCGCGAGCCGCCCCTGCTGCTCCGAGCTCAGCTCGAAACGGTCGGCCAGGCGCAGGTCGGCGACTGCGAACGGAATCATGGCGAGGACCGCGACAACGGCGGGCCAGGCGGGACGCAGAGGCCGCCCACGCCAGAGGAAGAGCGCTACCGCGGCTTCGACGGCGACCACGATTCCCCCGTACGGGTGCACCGCAGGCAGGAGCCAGGCCGAGGCTGACGCGGCGGCCACCGTACCCGTCGTCGGGCGCTGTACGCAACGCACGAAGAGGTCGACGGCAAGAGCCGCGGCGAACGCGAAGAGCGCGTACATCCGCCCGAAGCTCCCGTACACGGCGAGCATGCCCGAGGCGGCTGCCACGATCGCCGATGCCACACCGGCGACGCGCCCGTCCAGTCGCCGGCCCAGGTCGTAGCAGAGGAGGACCGCTGCGACGGCGAAGACGACGGAGATCCAGCGCAGGGCCTCCGGCGAGGAGTCGAAGACGAAGGCGAGGTGCACGAAAACGAAGTGGAGCGGCGCGCCGCCCCGGTCCCACATCGTCGTGGCGATCATCTCCCCGAACGGCCGCGCGGAGATCAGCCCGGAAACGGCCTCGTCCTCGAAAAGCGGCCTCGAGCGGACGTCGGGGACGAGCTCGACGAGGAGGTAGGCACACGCGCCCACCACCGCCCCCCACGCCGCGAGGCGCGGGAGGCTAGCTGAGGGACGCACCCGCGCGGTAGACCTGGCCCGGGAGAGCGCGGCCGAGCACTCCCTCGAGCCACTCCGAGACGCCGATGAGCGCGTCGAGGTCGATCCCCGTCTCGACGCCCTCGCCGTGGAGGAGGAAGACGAGATCCTCGGTGGCGATGTTGCCCGTTGCACGCGGCGCGAACGGGCAGCCGCCGAGCCCGCCCACGGACGACTCGAAGACCTCCGCACCCGCTTCCAGTGCCCCATACGCGTTGGCGAAGCCCGTGTTGCGGGTGTTGTGCAGATGAACGCCCACGGGGACGCCCAGCCCCTTCCCCCGCTTCACCAGATCACGCGCCTGCCGCGGCACGCCGACTCCGATCGTGTCCGCGAAGACGATCTCCCCTGCACGGGCGGCGACGCAGCGCTCGGCGAGCGCGATCACCATGTCCGCCTCGACCTGCCCCTCGAAGGGACAGCCGAACGAGACGCTGATCGAGACGCTGACGGGTAGACCGGTGTCGATCCGCTCCAGCTCCGCGACCGACTCGTCGACGGTGCGGTTCGCGTTACGCCGGTTGAACTCGTCGGTCGCGCCGAGCGTGAAGTGGACGGCGTCAAGGCCGCACGCAGCCAGCCGCTCGTAGCCCTTCTCGTTGAGGACGAGCCCCGAGTACGTCACGCCGTCCTGGCGCTCGATCCCGGCGACGACCTCTTCCGCGCCGGCCATCTGCGGCACGCTCTCCGCCCGGACGAAGCTGACCGCCTCGATGCTCCGTAGACCCGCGGCTGCAAGCCGGTTGACGAGCTCCGCGCGCACCTCCGGGGCGAGCGTCTCGGCCTCGTTCTGGAGCCCGTCGCGCGGGCCGACGTCGCAGATCGTCACGGGGGCTGCCATAGTCTCGCGCCGTGAGCGTACCGTTCTTCTCAGGCGAGCACGTGCGCGCGGCTCTCGCCGCGGACGAGGCGGTCGAGGCCGTCCGCGCCGCCTTCGTCGAGCACGCCAAAGGCAACTGGTTCATGCCGTCGAAGGTCTACGTGCCGGCGCCGCCGGACGGAGATTTCCGCGCCATGCCCGCCCTGGGAGCGGGCCACACGGTGCTGAAGTGGGTCACGTCCTTTCCACGGAATCCGGAGCGCGGCCTGCCCACGGTCTCCGGTGTCGTCCTCCTGTCGGATGCGACCACCGGGGAGCTGCGCGCTCTCCTCGACGCGGGCGCGGTGACCGCGCTGCGGACAGGCGCTGCGGCGGTGCTCGCGGCGGAGACCCTCGCGCGGCCGACCGTTGCACCGGCCACCGTCGTCGGCACGGGCGTGAACGGACGCGCGGTCGCGCAGACGTTCCTCGCGCGCGGACGCGAGGTCTCGCTCTGGGATGCGCGCCGCGAGGCGGCGGAGGCGGCCGCCGAGGAGCTGGGCGAAGGCGCCGCCGTGGCCACGGATGCGGCGGAGGCGCTCTCGGCGGACATCGTCGCCACGGTCACACCGGGCTTCGAGCTCCTCTTCGACACCGGCTCCCTCCACGCCGGCCAACACGTGAGCCTGATGGGCGCTGACGGGCCGGGGAAGGCGGAGATCGCGGTCGACGAGCTCCTGCGCGCCCGCGTCGTCTGCGACGAGTGGGAGCAGGCGAGCCACAACGGAGAGATCGCCCGCGCCCTCGACCACGGACTGAAACGGGAAGACGTCGCCGAGCTCGGCCGCGTCCTCGCGGGCGATGAGGAGGGGCGCCGCGACGAGCACGAGATCACGGTCTTCGACTCGACGGGCCTGGCCGTGCAGGACCTGGCTGTGGCGCTCGCCGTCTACCAAGCTTGGCGGGCTAACCCCGGAGCAGATAGCTTCGTCGGAGTTACCGAGATCACTGCGTAGGAAAGGAGCAGGCATGCCGCGGGTGACACACGTGGAGTGGCCGGCGGGGGACGCCGACCGGCTGCAGGGCTTCCTCGAAGGGCTCTTCGGTTGGCAGTTCGACTCACCGATGCCCGAGATGGACTACCGGATGGCGCGCACCGCCGACAACGAGGGCGCCGCCGTCTACCCGGCCGAGAAGCGCGGCCTGATGGTCTACTACGACGTCGACGACATCGATGCCCACGTGGCCAAGGTGCGCGACTCCGGCGGCGAGGCGGAGGACAAGATGCCGGTGCCGAGCATGGGCTGGTTCTCACAGTGCAAGGACCCCGAGGGCAACTCATTCGGTCTCTGGCAGACGGATTCGTCCGCGCCCGTCCCCGAAGGCTAAGCCGCCGGTCCCTTCTGGAAGATCTCGTAGGTCCGCTCTTTGCGCATCCCAGCCCGCTCGTAGAGCCGCCAAGCGTCTGTCGGGTTGTTGGAGTCCGTCTTGAGCGTCACGCGCGGTAGCCCGCGGCGCTTGAACTCGCCGAAGGTCTGGTAGACGAGCGCCTTCCCGAGCCCGCGGCCGCGCCATTCCGGGTGGACGACGAGATCCTTGATGTAGCCCTCGTCCCAGTTCAGCGCGGCGCCTACGATCTTGCCGTCCGCGACCGCGAGGAACCACACCTTCGCGTCGAACATCGGATCCTCGAACATGAACCGGCTCCAGCTCTCGAACGTGGCCGGTTGGTGATGAAACTCCTCCGCATAGGCGAGGTCGAGGAGCTCCTTGATCTCCCTCGCCTCGGCCTCCTCCCCGCCGTACGTCCGCACTGACACTCCCTCCGGCCACTCCGGCTCCGGGATCGCCTCGGGGAGGTCGATGCCCATGAGCCAGACCTCCCAGGCCTTGTCGTAGCCGTTCGCCTGCGCGAACGCGGCGCCGGGCGGGTCGCTCTTGAGTGCCATCAACAGCGTCGGCTTCGCGGTCGCCGCTCCCTCCGCCGCCCGCAGGAGAGCGGTGCCGATCCCGCGGCGTCGCACCGAGGGCGCGACGCCGACGTCGATCCAGCCGCCGCTCGCATCCGCCTCCCCGACGATGAGGCCATCCACCTCGGCGACGAACGAGCCGTCGGCCGAGGCCAGGATGGTGTCGTACATCTCGCGTCCGATCTCGACCTGGCCGTAGTTCGACCTCTGCCAGTCGGCGTAGAGCTCGAAAACGGCTTCCGCATCCTCGGCCCGCGCGGCCCTGATCGTAAACTCAGCCACGCTCGACCGCCAGTCCGCGACTCGACCATTCGCTCCACGAGCCGGGATAGAGCTTCGCCTCGACGCCGGCGCGCTCGAGGGCGAGAACGGTCACGGCGGCCGTGATTCCGGAGCCGCAGTACACGGCGACCTCAGCATCCGGGTCGACCGCGGACGGTTCGTCCGTGTACGGCATGTTCACGGCGCCCGGGATATGGCCGGCGACCCGGTCGATCGGCTCGACCTCGCCGCGGTAGCGCTCCGCCGCGCGTGCGTCCACGAGGACGAAGCCCGGCTTCCCGAGGCGCTCCTCGATCTCCTCGGCAGACGCAACGTCATCATCGCGCGGTTGCAGACGGAAGCCGGCCACCTCGATGTGCTCCTCGCCGGTACGGAGCGGGCCGAGCCAGTCGTCCAATCCTCCGCGCAGGACGGCGACGTCGTCGTGCCCGAAATGGCGGAGGAGCCACCAGAGCCGCGCGGCGCCGCCGTTCATTCCCTGGTCGTAGGCGACGACGAGCGAGTCGTTTCCGATCCCGGCCGCTGCGGCCGCGCGGGCGAAGTCACCCGGAGCAGGCAGGGGGTGCCGCCCTCCGTCGCCACCTCCGGGAGGCGCCGAAAGCTCCGTCTCCACGTCCAGAAAGGACGCGCCGGGAATGTGGCCGGCCAGATAGAGGTCACGCCCTATTTCGGGATGGCCGAGTTGCCACCGGCAGTCGACAAACTGCACCCGCACGTAGCGGGAGGCTAGCCGGTGACGAGCTTGTAGACGGGCCCGGCCCCTGAGACGACGTAGAGCTCGCCCTTCGAGTTCTCGCCGAACGAGTAGAGCCCCGACACCGTGAAGCCGAGGGTGTGGCGGTTGTTCAGCGTCCGCGCATCGGCGGTCTTGATCCAGTTGCTGCCCTCGTCGCCGAAGAAGTAACGGCCGCGCTGCGCCGGCATGTTCGAGCCGCGGTAGACAAAGCCGCCGATGACCGTCGACCCGACGCCGCGGCCGTACGCGTACTTCGGGAAAACCAGCTTGCCGGGGCCTTTGATGCCCTCGTCCTTCGAACCGCACGTGCCGCTGAGGTTGCCCTCGTAGTGGTTCCAGCCGTAGTTCTCCGGAGTGCCGCCGACCCTCGAGGCATCCAGGAAATCGACCTCTTCGCGGCTCGACTGGCCGACGTCGCCGATGTAGATGTCGCCGGTCATGCGGTCGAACGACCAGCGCCAGGGGTTGCGCAGGCCGTAGCCGACGATCTTCCAGCCGTTGGAGTCGTGGCGGAGAAGCTTGCCGAGCTTCGTATGGAGGTTCTGGGCGCTCTTCGCCGTGTCGCAACCGTCGCCGCCGTCGCCGAGGCTGAGGTAGAGATGGCCGCCGCGGAACTGGAGCGTGCCGCCGTTGTGGTTGTCGAACGGCTGGCCCTGCCGCAAGATCGTTTTCCTCGAGCCGGACTCGGCGTGGCCCAGGCCGCTGTTCAGCCTGTAGCGGACGACGCGGCTGTCCCCGCCCCTGTTCGTGTAGTAGACGAACAGCTTCCGGTCCACGATGACGGCCGACAGCAGGCCCTGTTCACCGCCGCTCGAAACGCGGCCGTGGATGTCGAGGACGACATTGCGCTGCCCTCCGCTCTGGCGGCGGATGATCTTGCCGCCCTTCTGGACGACATACAGCGTCGAGCCGGGCACGCTCCGGGGGGCGAACACCTGGATCGGCGTGTCGAAGTTCCCGACGAGCTGCGTGTGCACTGCAGCGCCGGCCGCGGCCGGAACGACGACCGCGAGCATGCCGACGAGAACCCCTAGGACCGAGCGGCGCATCCGGGGTCACAGGGTAGCGGCTTGTCCGGCCGCCGCTTCCCCCTTCTTGGCGAAGTAGCGAACGAGTCCCGCGTGGGACTGCCAGAGCGGCCCAGCCTGCGTGTAGGACGCGGCTGTCTCGGGATCGGATTCCGCTTCCAGCTCCTGCTCGGCCGCACGAACGAACTCCTCCTCGCTCGCCCCGTCGCGGACCCGTCCGGCCCAGGTCCGCAGCCGCTCGCGAGTGCGCGCGATGTGCCCGGCCGGCTCCTCCACGACTCCGAAGTGCGGGAGACAGAGGCGCTCGGGCTTTCGTTCGGCGATCGAGTCGAGCGAGCGCTCCCAGGCCTCGAGGTCGACGTCGGGCGGCGGGCAGACAGGCGCGATCAAGGTCGAGGGGGCGATGACGACTCCGGTGACGTCGCCCGAGTAGCACGTTCCGTCCTCCGAAAGGTAGGAAACGTGGTGCGAGGCGTGCCCGGGAGTCGGCCACGCCTCGAGCGCGAGCACATCGCCGCCGACGACGTGGACGTTCTCCTCTGGCACGGGCACGAGCTCGCCCCAGAGCCGGTCGAAGTCGTCCGCGTAGAGCCGTCGCACGCTCGCCTCCAGGCGGGACGGGTCGACGAGGTGCGGCGCACCGATCTCGCTGACGTGAACCTGGAGCTCCGGGTTCCGGCGGACGAGAGCGCCGGCCGCGCCGGCGTGGTCGAGGTGGATGTGCGTCAGGACCAGGTGGCGGAGGTCCTCGACCGAGAGCCCCTGCCCGGCGAGGCCCTCTTCGAGCGTCCCCAGGCACGTCGTGGGGCCGCAATCGACCAGCGCCGGCTCGTCACCTGCGAGGAGGTAGGACGCGATCACCCGCGAGCGCCCGAGGTGCTGGAGGTCGATCAGAACGGAAGCCAAGTAACAGTCTGTTACTTGCTAGTTGACGGTGAGCGTGCCCTCCATCCCGGCCGCGCGATGCCCGTCCACCGAGCAGAAGAACGTGTACGTGCCCGGGTCGAGGTCGACGGTCGTGCTCGTCGTCGAGTCCGTGATCTGGTCCGTTGCACCGCTCGCGCCGTTTCCTTCGATCGTGACGTCGTGCGGAACGGAGGACATGTTCGTGAAGTCGATCGTGATCGAGCCCGCGGTCGCGGACACGTCGGTCTGTTCGAACTTCAGGGCTCCGCTCGGGTCGGCCGAGATCTGGACCGTGGAGCCGCCCCCTCCACCGCCGCCACCAGTCGTGGCCGGAGTGGTCGAGGAGGAGCTGCTTCCCCCGCCGCAAGCAGAAAGGGCGAGAACGAAAGCCGCGAGGACGAGCACGAGCGGCAACGCGCGTCTTGTCATCGAATCACTCCTTCGGGTCGATTCACTCTACCTACGCGGAAGAGCACGAAGTAGATGGCCGCGGCTCCGAGCACGATGCCCAGCCAGGCCGGGCTCAGATCCGGCCGAATGACGCTCGGGAGCTTGGCGTCGAACGTGCCGCGCTTGACGAGCTGCTCGTTCCAACCGTCCTGCAGCGCATTCGCCAGCCCGTAGGTGAGGAGGAGCGCGACGTAGACCGCGAGCCCGGTCCCCTCGCCTTTCCGCGGCATGCGGGACGGGACGCGGGAGAGCAGGAGCGCTGCGAGGGCGAGGAGGATCCCGTCGAGCCCGTGGTGGTGTCCCAGGTGGACGGCGTGGAGCGACGGCTCGCCGCCCAGTGACGGCGTGACCACCTTGGCGATGAACGGATCGCCGATCACCGGGGTGTCGTCGACGTAGAAGCCGAGCTCGGCCCAGATCCAGGGCAGCGCGGCGAGGAAGAGCACGGCGGCGAGAACGACCCTCGCGTAGTCCCAGCGGTTGAAGGGCTGCGAGTCGCCGCGGCCGCCGCGCCGGAGCGCCCACACGGTCAGCCCGAGAGCGACGAGCGCTCCGATTCCCGCGAGTGCGTTCACGGGCCTCGCGTCGAGGTCGCCCTGGTCGATCACGCCCGGGAACCCCACGGTGGCACAGAGGATCGTGGCGAGGGCTCCCGCTGCGACCGACAGCCGCGTGCGAATGCGCGCGACCGCGATCCATGCGAGCGGGATCGCCACGAGCGCGACCGGGAAGCCGGCAAAGACGAGCGCGCGCGAGGCCCCGGCTTCGAGCCCCTCACCGCTCGTGTGGTAGAGCGACTCGGGCGGGAGGCGCGAGTACGTCACGAGGATGGCCAGCGCGACGAGCGCGAACAGCGACCAGACCCCTATTGCTTCCAGAAGGCCAGGCCGGCGCCCTTGCTCCATTTCCCGCCGAGCCTAGACTAGCCAGGCCATGTCTGCTTCTTCGTGCGCGGCCTGCGGCTTCGCCAACCCCGCGGGCGCGCTCTTCTGCGGGAACTGCGGCAGCGCGCTGGGGAGGCCGTGCCCGTCATGCGGCACCGTCGTCACCTCTGAGCTCGCCTACTGCACGTCCTGCGGAGCTTCCCTGGAAGAGGAGCAGCGCGTGGCCGCGGAGGAGCGCAAGGTCGTCACGGCGGTCTTCGTCGACCTCGTCGACTTCACGGAACGCTCCGAGCGCCTCGACCCAGAGGACGTTCGTGGCTTCCT
>Ga0190270_10000950_pt1 | contig 13137 bp, 9 predicted proteins | sample Popmic320T_FD_133748 | JGI IMG/M metagenome (GOLD analysis project Ga0190270, IMG submission 133748) | Populus adjacent soil microbial communities from riparian zone of Weber River, Utah, USA - 320 T | ecosystem: Environmental > Terrestrial > Soil > Riparian zone | place: USA: Utah | collected... | reverse complement strand
TTTGCTCTCAGCTCAAAGACTCTAAATCAGGCCACGCAACATTGGTACGCTGTTTCAGTACCGCGCGCGTAAGCAAGCGGCTGACTGATCAGTCAGCCGCTTGCTTACGCGCGCGGTACTGAAACAATCGTGCGTGGTTCGATTTAGATCACATCTTGAAGCAATGGAAACTCTCTCCCAAATGTTGCAATCGCCCGCCTGGTGGATCAGCACCGTTGCGGTGGCGCTGGTCATCAATCTTTTAAGCTCTTATCTTTGGGGCCGGTATATAGAAAGATGGCTCTCCGGAATGTCGGAGAAACGACGTAAACGGTCTGAGGAGGAGAAGACAAAACTCTATAAGTTGGTCAAATCCCTAAGCGAAGATCCTACTGAATTGATGGCTCAATACATTTGGGGTGCTATAGACTTTCTGATGGGAGTCATTTTCATCTCTACATCTACGGTAATGTTTTCGACAGCCAAGATACTTCGACGCATTCCTGACCCCCAAAATTCTTTATCCATAGCCACCGATCCGGCCTGGGTCGCCATAATGGTGATGGTAGTTGGAATCGTAATTTTGATGGCAGGAGTTAGAAAGCTCCGCATTGCCCGTACTGCCCTTGCTTTAAGGCGTGAAGATCGTGAAAAGGGAAAAAGGGGACCGTTTGGGCCTGATTCGGAGCAATTGACGCTTGTAGCTGATCGATCACAAAGAAAAGCCGGGCGCTGAACCCGGCTTTTACTTTTCCAGTGTTGACGGCTTCGATTGGCGCCGGAAATTCCTGAAGATGGCAAACGTCAGAAAGAAACAGAATGCAGCCATCAATCCGGTGTAGATACTCAGCCGCTGCCAGTCAATCCGGGCGGCGCTCGATTGCGTCACGCGAGCGTTGGACAGATAACCTTGTTGAACGCTCCCATCCGGCGGACTCCATATCCAATAATGTCCTGCGTCCTTCGTAACAGCCGCGACTTTCAGGACGTTTACGCCATGGTATTGATATGTGGTGACTTCCCATTGATAGGGAGGGCATAGGCAAAAACCTGTTATAGCAAGTAGTCCGACGAGCAAAATTACACGCTGGAAGAGATTCATGAGGGCTGGCTCCTTTGAGGTTCGGAATTTCAGGCAACAACGCGCGGACTATAAGCCCGGTGCGAGTGAATGACAATGATTGCGCGGCGACTGTGCGGCGTTTCGGGCCGCGACTGCGTGGCGTTTCGGGGCATTGCCCACCCCCGAACCGGCGAAACGCCTTACATACAACGCCCGCCACTTCGGCGCGGTAATTGCATTTGCGGGCGGCGCTCGTAGCAGAGCAACAAGCCGAGTGGACGAAGATGCAACCGACAGAGCTGTCCACTCGGCTTGTCCTATTTTCGCCCCGGCTTTTTTCTTCGTCTCAGCCATTAGGGCTTTCGCCCGGAAATACTTTTCCGATTTTTGCATTAGTTATCGGATAGGGAGTTTAAGATGCCAGAGCTTTCGTGAGCTTTCGGCGCATTGGCACCCATTGTCGCACCCGCGCACCGAAAGCTCACGTTCGGAGCGAGCCCCGACGCGAGCAGTTCGGAGGACAGCGCTTCGATGTCACCGAAAGGACACTGAGAAGCAAACCCGAGCGACCACATGGAAAATAATCATAGGAGGAATGCAATGAGCATGAAGTTCACCAGACGGGACATAATCAAAGGTGGTATATGCACTTTAGGAACAGCCGCAGCTAACCCCTCAATAGCCCCGTGCGGGCCATCACGAAACCAAACTGGCACAGACGTAACGGAAAGTGGCTTGATTAAAGAGGTGTTAGTGGAGTCGCTGATAAAGCCTTATCAAGATGTACCGATCAACGGTACTTCGCTACCGGAAATGACTCTCTGTCTCACGTTTGATGATGGCCCCGGAGAAACACACACACCCGGACCCGGTCCCCGAACATTGGAGTTGGCGCAGTACCTTAAAGACCAGAATGTCCCCGCCACATTCTTCATGGTTGGTAAGTTCGCATCAGATTTGCCGGAAATCTTGTCGCAAGTAAAGAGTCTGGGGCATTTGATTGGAAATCATAGCTATGATCATCCGAACCTCATTGAGTACTCTCAAAGTGGCGGAGATGTCGTCAGTCAAATTACTCGGACTGACGGCCTGATCCGCCACTGGATTGACGCTCCCGCTGTCTTCGTCCGGCCCCCGTACGGCGGGGGCGCGTGGAGTCCTCAGATCGCCAGCGCCCTGAATGCCAACCTGACTGCATCGTTGAGCCATTTTGGACCGATCGGTTGGGACATTAACGGAGAAGATTTTGCGTGCTGGCTACATAACGGGACCCCTGAGGAATGCGCGGCAGACTACATTCAAATGATCGAAGCCGAGCGACGCGGGATCGTCTTGCTGCACGATTGCACCGCTGACATGGAGGTCGTCAAACGTGCGAACCGAACCTTCGAACTGGTGCAGTTACTCATCCCACAGCTCAAGGACCGAGGTTATCAGTTTGTGCGGCTTGACGCCGTTCCGGACATCGCAGCCGGCAATCAGAACTCCGTTCGTCTCGCCCTAAAGAGGTCCAACGGGCTGTATGTATCGCCTCAAGGAGGTGGAGGCGGGGCGATTATCGTCAACGGTCCGGGGGTTGGCCCATGGGAACCGCTGGTTGTAGAAGATCTATCTGTCGGCAAGGTCGCGCTACGTGCAACAACCGGACAATATATATCTCCCCAGAATGGCGGCGGTGGCGACGTCCTGGCCAACGGCCCGGCGGTTGGCCCCTGGGAACCGCTTGATCTAATTAGCTTCGGGAATGACCGAGTTGCTTTCCGCACTATTACTGGCCACTTCTTGACGTGTGATACCTTGGCCGGCGACGCTCTCAATGCGATCAGATTGTTGAGCATCCAAGAGTCAAACATTTTCACCTACGAGTATCTGCCATGAGCAGCGTCAGTAAATGAGAGGTAAACCCAACACTTCTGACATGAAGTGCAAAATGGCAACGGCTGAATGATCGAGCGGGAGTTGTCATAAACAAGTAAAGCCGGGCGACGACCCGGCTTTTACTTTGTTCACTGGCAGAATATCGCCTAATTGACAATCAACCAGCGAACTTTTTGCGTTTAAATGCCCGCCATTGATTGCCTATCCCATCCCTTGCGCCATCGCTTGATCATTCAAGGACGGCCCGGTTCCGCTTACAAGCCGGCCATCAGGATGCGCGGTGTAGAAATTCCAGGGGGTAGAGAAAAACGATCATTTCCTCGGCGTTCTCGAGCACGGCCACTCGAAGGTGGGAATTTTCCCAGGGGATAGAGCGGAGTGATCCTCTACCACCCCACTCTCCTACGGGGCATCTGGCCCCCTTCACTCTAAGCGCCGCACGTTGAATAGTTCCTGTGCGGTTTAATCCGGCTTGGCATGAACCGCAGCGCGTGCGGCGCTCGCAACATAGTCACTTAAGAAACGCGAAAATATTTCTTAAGTGACCACCTTGCTATCACGGCGTCCGCGTCGGGAACTCAGTTTGAGTCCGATTGCGTTGGCGAAACTCCGGCGCGTCCTGCCGACAATGCTCCGGGTTTCGACGCCGGAGGCGTTTGCCATCCGCTCATCATCCATTCCCGCGAACAACCAAGAGACAAGCCAGCAGCATTGCCGCGACGGTCGGCGCTTGTCTTCGGTCGGGTCGAGATAGGTAATCCGGTCAGGCATCGCTTTCGCGACCGGGCGCCACACTTCTTGCGCGCCCCGGTACAGCGTGACTATTCGCAGCCATGCCGCCGCCGCCGCAGAGATTCGCAGCCAGGGCGTACGGGTTGCGACCCAATCCATATGCGTCTGTCCGTGTTCGATCACGGCCTGCAAAAACGAGTCGAGCCAGTCGGCGGACACGCGATACTGCGCTTGCCACTGTGCGGCGTCCCGAAGCTCGAACAGTCTGGCCGCCGCTTCGGGCGTTTCGATTGCGATCTGTTCGAGAAACACCAATCGCAGATCGTTGATCGGTTGATCGTTCAAGGCGTTCCTGCGCCTTTCTTCCCGGTGAGTGGACGGCCTGCGCTGCGCCCAGGAATGCGCAGCCGCAACGGATGATCAGTCCGCGCGTTGCAGGCCGAACTCTATGAACTCAAAAATCAACGGTAACGTCTTGGTAACGTTCGGACGTACAAAGCGCCACCAAATGCCGTAAATCTACCTCATTGCAATTATCAAGTATCATGTCCGAAAACCGCGAGTGACTTAGTGTTAGTTGGTATAGCTTTGTGGCGGCTAGTAAGCGCCCCACGCAATATTTATGCGATCACGGCGCCCATAGTCGTTGAGGCGGCCGAGCGCATCCTCGACGGACGCTTCAAGGCGACCGGGGTTGTCGCCGCCGGCGAGGTCTTTGACGCGCAAAATTTTCTGAGGTCGCTCCGGCCCGACGTGTCTCTCGATTGAGATAGAGTGATATATTGTTTTGTCCCACTTCCGGGTCGGACTGTCGCGCTGAATAACGAAAGCTAAACTCATGTCCGAATTTGCCGTTCAATCTTTGCTGGAAACTCCGACCGTAACGGTCCGGGATGTGTACTGCCAGGGCAGTTCCCGTGACCAGAGCCCGGAAGAGTGCGCGACCGACACACAACTGGTGTTTCCGTATCGCGGCGTCTATGTGCGGCGGCTGGGTCGCGACGAGGCCGTCGCCGAGGCGAACCAAGCGCTGTTTTTCAACGCCGCCGAAGGTTACCGGGTCAGCCACCCTGTGCCAGGTGGCGACGCCAGTCTGACGCTGATCATCAGCGAACCGGATCTGCGCGAACTGGCGCCACGCGCTTTTCTGCGCGACGGCGCGGCGCTGGCGTTTCGACAGCAGCGCCTGCGGATCGATCCGCGGGCTCAAGCGCTCGTGGCGTTGCTGCGGCACAGCCTGCGTCAGAACATTGCGGAATCTTTGGAAGCGGAAAGCCTGGCCCTGACTCTGGCGCAGCGGGCACTGGGGCCGCGAACCGCGCACGCGGCGGGCGCCAGTGTCGGACGGCGACGGCTGGCGGATCGGGTTAAGCTCGTGCTGGCGAGCGATCTGGCGCGGCGCTGGACGTTGGCCGAGATCGCCGCCGAAGTGGGCGGCTCTCCGGTTTATCTCACGCAGGTCTTCAAACAAGTGGAAGGCCTGCCTTTGTACCGATACCAGCTGCGGCTACGACTGGCGCGGGCGCTGGATCTTCTCGCGCAGTATGACGACCTGACCGCCCTGGGCCTGGACCTCGGCTTCTCCAGCCACAGCCATTTCAGCGCCGCGTTCCGCGAGGCTTACGGCCGCTCGCCCTCGGAGTTCCGGCAGACGGCGCTGCGTCGTTAGGATCTAATCAACTAAGTCGCTAAAGATTCTGATAGCGGCCCTCTCCTCCTGCATGGCCTACTGATCACATCCGGATTTCGGGTGTTCAAGCAGATCAATTTTTCCAAGGAGGACCATTTTATGGCTGAGAAAACGTGTGCGGCCTGCGACTGCAATCTGGATGCGAATTCCATCGAGGTCAAAATCGGCGGCAAGACTGTTGAGGTGTGCTGTGATGAGTGCGCACGGAAACTGAAAGAGGCTCATGCTTCCGCTGCGGCGCCGAGTGAGGGCCAGGACATGGACGGAGACAAAATGTCCGCAAGCGTTCATGACGATCAGCGTCGGATTGAGCGGCCCGGCGTAGCGCTGCTGACCTGCGCGATGGTCATCGGGTTTTATCTGAGCGCCATGACGCCGGCGCGCGCAGACGCGAACTCGCGCGCGATGGCGTCCAACCGAATGTCGGGCCAAATTTCAGGCCAATCGCCGACTGTGTCCGCCGTCGCTAAAGATTCTGATAGCGGCCCTTTTTTCTCGCGTGATTTACTGATCATACCTGGATTTCAGGTGTTCAAGGAGAAAGTCATTTCAGGGAGGATAACAGGTAGTATGGCTGACAAAACTCATAGGGATGATGGCAAATCATCCTCGACCCGGCGCAGCGTTCAGACCGCGTCGGGCCGCATCAGTTACACGGAGCAGGGTAAAGGACCGGTGGCGTTGTTCGTGCATGGCGTGCTGCTGAACGGGCATCTGTGGCGCCATCAGTTGGCGCATATGTCCGACATCCGGCGCTGCATAGCGGTTGACCTGCTTGCGCATGGCGACACCGAAATCGCGCCGGATCAGGACGTCTCCGTGACGGCCAATGCGAACATGCTCAAGGAATTTCTCGACGCTTTGAACATCGAGCAGGTGGACCTCGTCGGCAACGACAGCGGGGGCGGCATTGCGCAGATCTTCGCCGCGTTGTATCCGAGGCGCGTCCGCAGCCTCACGCTCACCGACTGTGACGCCCACGACAACTGGCCGCCCGAGGCCTTTAAGCCATTCCTGGCGATGGCGGCCGCCGGAGGTTTGCGTGGAACCCTTGACGCGATGTTGTCGGACAAGAGCATTTATCGGTCGCCGCAAGCCCTGGGGCCGGCGTATGAACACCCGGAACGCCTGACGGACGACAGCATTGAGAAATATTTGCGCCCGTTTGTCAGGTCCGAGCAGCGCACGCGCGACCTGCAACGCTTCCTCGCAGCTTTCGACAACAAGCACACGATCGCCGTCGAAGCGCGGTTGAAGACGCTTAAAGCGCCGACGCTCATCGCCTGGGGGACGGATGACGTGTATTTCGACGTGAAGTGGTCGCGTTGGCTAGCCGACACCATCCCCGGCGCGCGGCGTCGCGTTGAGTTCAAGGGCGCTAGAATTTTCTTTCCCGAAGAGCGCTGGGCGGAGTTCAACAAAGAACTGCGCGCGCACTGGCAGGCGGCGCAGCGGGAAACGCGATGACAATCTGCAAGCACTCATGACGACCATGGAACTGGATCCTACAATTTGCTATCAGGCGGTTTTGAGTCGCGACCCGCGTTTCGACGGGCGATTCTTCGGTGGCGTCTTAACCACCGGCGTATACTGCCGCCCCGTCTGCCGCGTCCGTCCTCCCAAGCCGGAAAATATCCGCTGGTTCGCTTGCGCCGCCGCCGCCGAAGCCGCCGGATTCCGTCCCTGCCGGCGCTGTCGTCCGGAGGCCGCTCCGGGGACATCCGCCTGGTTGGGAAGTTCGGCGGTCGTGTCTCGAGCGTTGCGGCTGATCTCGGAAGGCGTTCTGGATGAAACCGGCCTCGAAGAGCTTTCAGCCAGACTTGGCGTCGGCTCTCGCCACTTGCGCAGGTTGTTTGCCGAACATCTGGGCGTTTCGCCCCTCGCCATCGCGAGAGCGCGGCGAGTTCATTTCGCGGCCAGGCTGATTCAAGAAACGGAATTGCCGATCACTGAGATCGCCTTTGCCGCGGGGTTTGGCAGCGTCCGGCAATTCAACCACGCCCTGCTTTCCGCATTCGGGCAATCGCCCACTCAGATTCGGAATCGGCGCGGGTTAAAGACGGAGCTGAAGCAAATGAAGGATGCGCGGAACGGAGGCGGTCTCGCGCTGCGGTTGCCGTACAGGCCGCCATTGGACTGGGCTGCGATGAGCGGTTTTTTCAAACAGCGAGCCACGCCCGGCGTCGAAGCCGTTGACGGCGATTGTTATCGCAGAACAATACAGCTCAACTCAGTGGCCGGCGTCATCGAATTGCGGCGCGTCGCAAACGAGGCTTACCTGCTGATGCATGTCTGGCTGCCGAGCTACGAATGCGTCATGCAGGTGGCGGAGCGCGCGCGGCGCATCTTCGACCTCGGCGCGGACCTGTTGCAAATTGCCGAACATCTGCGACGCTGCCCCGCGCTGGCGGACGCCCTGGCGGCGGCGCCCGGCCTGCGTGTGCCGGGGGCATGGGATGGATTCGAGCTTGCCGTGCGCGCCGTGCTCGGGCAGCAAGCCTCAGTGGCGCTCGCAACAACTTTGACCGGACGTCTGGTAAAAGCCTTCGGCGCGCCATTGCCGGGTTATGAGAACCTTGCCCTGACTCATCTTTTTCCGCAGCCAGAAGCGTTGGCGGAGGCTGATCTGCGGGTCATCGGGATTACCGAGGCCCGCGCCAATACCATTCGGGCGCTGGCCTCCTCGGTCGCCCGCGGAGAGCTTGAGCTTGACGCCTCGCAGGGACATGGTGAGGCAATATCGCGCCTCCGCGCCATTCCAGGGATCAACGACTGGACGGTCAATTACATTGCGATGCGGGCGCTCGGGGAGACCGACGCCTTCCCAACTGACGATTTGGGGCTGCGCCGGGCGCTTACCATTGGGAAGGGGGGGAAGAGCCGAGTTTCAGTCAGGGAGTTGACGAAGATCGCAGACGAGTGGCGCCCCTGGCGCGCTTATGCGGCGATGCATTTGTGGGCCGGTCTTGACGGCGCCGCCGATGGAAACGAAGGAGGGAGAATCTATGCAACGAACCATACAGCGACAAAGAGCCGAGGCTTTTCATCGGCTGCATGCGGGTGATGGAATGCTCGTGCTGGTCAACGCCTGGGATGCGGCGAGCGCGCGGCTCTTCGAGCAAGCCGGTTCCCCTGCTATTGCCACAACGAGCGCGGGAATGGCGTGGTCGCTCGGATATTCCGATGGCGAACAGGTCAGCGCGCATGAATTGGTGGAAGCATGCGCGCGCATCTGCCGTGTCGTCACGGCGCCGGTGAGCGTTGACATCGAGCGTGGGTACGGCCGGACGCCGGCGGAGGTCTCGGCGACGGTTCGCGCCCTGCTCGAATTGGGAGTCGTGGGAATAAACATCGAAGACGGCCTCACGCCGGACACGAAGGAACTCGCTCCGCCGAGCGTCTTGACTGAGAAAATTTCCGCCATCCGCGCCCTCGCGGAGGAAGCCGGGGCGCCATTGTTCATCAACGCGCGAACCGACGCCTATTTCGCGCCTGCAAATGATCCGGGCGCCCGCTACGAAGACACAGTGCGGCGCGCCCAAATGTATGTCGCCGCCGGCGCTGATGGCATCTTTGTACCGGGACTGGAAAGCCCGGAAGAGATGGCGCGGTTGGCGCAGGCCGTCGAGCGACCGCTGAACATCTATGCTGGATATGCGGGACTGCCGCCGGTCGCCGAACTCCGGCGCGCCGGGGTCCGACGGGTGAGTCTCGGATGCGGACCGTTCCAGGCCGCGCTCTCGCTTGCCCGCCGCATCGCAACCGAAACGCTCAACGAGGGGACGTACGCGGCGATGACCACGGACATGCTCTCCGCTGGCGAAGCAAACAGTCTCTTCTCAAAGGCATAGCGATCAGATCTCAGGGTTTTTCTGCGGAATGGACTGGTAGCATTTGGACAGATTCTCAAACCAGCCGCCTGTCAGGACAAAACGTGGAAACGTAATCCACTGTTCGGCGAATAACCGAAAGATAAAATCCGAACCGCCATTGAACGGTTCGGGCGCAGTCGCTTCCAGCCTGTGCCCACGCCCCTGGAGGATGAGCGACACTAAGAAACAAAGCGCGGCGCCGGCAAGAGCTGGCAATGAGAACCTGATCAGCGCATAGACGGCCAGCAGAGTGGCTGCCATGAAAAGCGGCACAGCGACAATATGAATCAGGAGATTGGTTCTGTTTCGATGTGCGGCGCTGTAGCCGCTCCATTGCCATTGCAGAAATTTTTCAATACTCATGAAATCTCCGAAATTACCGAAATTACCGAATCGCAAGGCGATCTCGGCTATTGCCGCCACCCACCGCCCATAGCCTTGTAGAGCAGGACCAGCGCGAGCAGTTCATTTCGTTTGGTTTGCGCCAGGCTCAACTCGGCGTTGAACAGATCACGATCAGCGTCCAAAGCGTTGAGCTGCGTATCTACTCCGCCACGATATCTCAGGTAAGCCAAACGCGACCTATCCTGCAGTGTGGTCACCAACTCTTCCTGCTGCGCGCGAATCTCTTTGACCTTGCGATACTCAACAAGCGCGTCCGAGACCTCCCTGAATCCGTTTCGGATCGCTTGTTGATATTGTGTAGACGCCAATTGCCGCTGGGCTTCGGTAAATCTCACGCCCGATTTGACGCGGCCGGCGTTAAAGATCGGCAGAGTCACCTGGGGCGAAAAGTTCCAGGCCCCCCCTGCTCCGCTGAACAAATTGGAGAGTTGACTGCTTTGGCCACCCAAGAATCCAGTCAGACTGATTTGGGGGAAGTAGGCCGCCTTTGCCACACCGATGTTGGCGGTCGCCGCCGCCAAATTCAGCTCCGCGGCTCTGATGTCAGGTCGCCGTTCGAGCAATGAAGACGGCAAACCCGGGGGCGCCGAAGGCGGTTGTTCTTGCTCCGACAACGAGCGCCCGCGCGCCACAGGGCCGGGATCCATGCCCAGCAACAGGTTGATCTGATTTTCGGTCTGCTCGATCAATCGCTCGATGTCGGGAATGGTCTGGGCCGCGCCATACACCAGTTGCTCGGCCTGGCGCACATCGAGCATGGTCGCGACGCCGCCCTGCTGGCGCGACCGAATGAGGTTGAGCGATTCCTGACGGGTGGCCAGCGTCTCCCTTGCAATCTCCAACTCCATATCCAGTTCGAGCAGATTGAAGTAGGCGGCGGAAACGTCGCTCACGACCGTTATCATGACGGCTTTGCGGTCTTCCTCCGTGGCGAGCAGATTGGCGCGCGCCGCCTCGTTCGCGCGACGCAGCCTACCCCAGATGTCGACCTCGAAGGAGAGCAGATTGAGTAAAACCGTCCCGAACGTCCGGTCGCGGTTAAACCCTCCAGGCAAAGCAAACTGGCCGCTGCCAGAATTGCGAAGGGTTGTCACATCGGCGCCCGCCGTGATGTTAGGAAATTGATCCGATCGTGTGATCCCCAGATTGGCGCGCGCCGCGCTGACCCGCGCGACGGCCCGCCGCACGTCGTAATTATTGACGAGCGCAGTTCGAATCAATTCTTGAAGCTGTTCATCCTTGAAAACCTCGAACCATTTCAGATCCGCGAGCGAATCGGGATCGGGCGCTGTAGTCTTATCGCTGGAGCCACGGAAGCGTGTCGGCGGCTCGACGACAGGCCTGCGGTATTTTGGGCCGACTGTGCAGCCGGCCAGCAGCCCAAAAATCACAGCTCCACATATCAATTGTTTCCTCATAGTCTGTTCGACTGATTCATTTTCCATCCATGGAAAATGAATCAGTCTCCCGTTGCCGGCTCCTTTTCCAGCGTCGCTACCGGCGCGCGCTTCTTCTCCGCGCCTGAGAGCTTCTCCACCACATAGAAACCCACCGGGATGAGGAAGCTGGCGATGATCGTGTCAGCCAGCATTCCGGCGACCACAACCGTGCCCAGTATCTGTCGCGCCACCGCCCCGGAACCCGACGCGAACAATAACGGCAGGCAACCCAGAATGAACGCGAACGAGGTCATAAAGAGCGGCCGCCTGCGCAGGCGCGCTCCTTCCAATGCCGCCTCCACCAGGCTGCGCCCCTTCTCGAACTCGATTTTGGCGAATTCGACGATCAGGATCGCGTTCTTGGCGGCGAGCCCGATAAGCACGATCAGACCGATCTGGGCATACACGTCAAGGTCGTAACCGCGCAACAAGAGTCCGACCAAGGCGCCGAAGATCGCAATCGGCGTCGTCAGCAACACCGAGAACGGCAGCGACCAACTCTCATAGAGCGCAGCCAGGATCAGGAAGACGAAGATGAGCGATAACGAGAACGCTATTATTGCCCCTCCGGAGGCCCGCTTCTCCTGATAAGAGAGGTCAGCCCAGTCGTAGCCGATCTCCCTCGGGAGAACCTCCTTTGCCACCTCCTCGAGCGCAGCCATCGCTTGACCCGAGCTGTAGCCCGGCGCGGCGGCGCCGATCACCTGGGCCGCACGGTAGAGATTGAAGCGGTTGGTGTATTCCGGGCCGGTGATCCGGCGCGTTGTGACCAATGCCGAAAGCGGGACCATATCGCTGTCGTTGTTTCGGACGTAATATTGATTTATGTCTTGTTCGGTGCGCCGCTCATCCCCTTCCGCCTGGAGAAACACTCTCCACTGACGGCCGAAGCGATTGAACTGGTTCAGATAAAGTCCGCCGAGATAGGCTTGCAGCGTCTGGTAAACGTCTCCCACCGCCACGCCCTGCTTCAACGCCTTGTCGCGATCCACGTCGGCGTAGATTTGTGGAACGGAGGATGAAAACAGTGATATGGCTCCGGCAATTTCCGGACGTTTGCGACTTGCCTCGAGGAACTTTTGCAGGTTCTGATCGAGAAATTCAACCGAACCGCCGCTGCGGTCCTGAAGCCAGAGCGAGAAACCGCCTGCATTGCCGAGCCCAGGAATCGCGGGCGGCGGGAAGGCAAAGGCGATCGCCTCCGGCGCCTGAGTCGCCAGCGCCCCGTTTACGGCGGTTACGATCGCTTTTGCTTCGAGGTGTTTCGATTTGCGCTCGTCCCATGGCCTGAGACCGAGGAAAAAGAATCCCTGGTAGCTCGAAGAAGTGTTGCTCAGCAGGCTGAATCCGCCGATCGTGGCGTAGTACTTTACTCCCTCGGTCTTCGCGAGAATCGCCTCGATCTTTTTTAAGACCTCGTCCGTCCTCTCAAGCGAAGATGCGACCGGAAGCTGGACATTGAGGAACGCGTAGCCGTAATCCTCTTCAGGCAGGAAGCTCGCCGGAAGTTGTCTGCCGATGAGACCATTCACCAGTGTGAACCCGACGAGAATTATCACGGCGATCGTCGCCTTGCGGATCAGAGCATGACTCCAATTTACGTAACCGCTCATGACCTTCGCAAACGCCCGATTGAAGCCCCCGAAAAACCGCCCGAGCGGTCCGCGCGACTGCTTGCGCGGCCTCAGCAGCAACGCCGCGAGCGCCGGCGACAGGGTCAGCGCGTTGAAGGCCGAGATGAGCATCGAGATCGCGATCGTCATGGCGAACTGATTGTTCAGCCGCCCCTGTACGCCGCCCATAAACGCCACAGGCAGGAAGACCGAAGCGAGGATCAGCGCGATGGCGACGACCGGCCCCGAGACTTTCTTCATCGCCGCGAACGTGGCCTCGCGCGGCGACATTCCCTCCTCGATGTGGTGTTCGACCGCCTCGACCACAACGATCGCGTCGTCCACGACCAGGCCGATGGCGAGCACCATTGCGAGCAGCGTCATCAGATTGATCGAGAATCCCATCGCATGCATGAATATCGCGGATGCGATGATGGACACGGGAATGGTCAGCGCCGGAATGAGC
>Ga0190270_10000949_pt1 | contig 13139 bp, 14 predicted proteins | sample Popmic320T_FD_133748 | JGI IMG/M metagenome (GOLD analysis project Ga0190270, IMG submission 133748) | Populus adjacent soil microbial communities from riparian zone of Weber River, Utah, USA - 320 T | ecosystem: Environmental > Terrestrial > Soil > Riparian zone | place: USA: Utah | collected... | reverse complement strand
AGCACGCTCGTCGAAGGCGGCGGCGGCGACGATAAGGGCATTCGCGTTCTTGATGGTGATGGCAAGTTGCTTCCCGAAGTTCATGAAATTCTCGATTTGGTCTCGCGTTACGACATGCTTCTCGGCACGGGCCACGTCTCGTTTCCAGAGGCTAAGGCGATCGTCGAGGCGGCGCGGGCAAAGGGTATTAAACGGATCATCGCCAATCACCCGTTATCGAAAAATTCTTGCCGCTACACGGTCGCGGAGGCCAAACAGCTGGCAGATCTCGGCGCGACTGTCGAGATGACTTTCGTCTCGATGATGCCTTTCACTCGCGCCAAGACCTCCACTCCGAGAGAAACCGTCGAGGCGATCCGGGAAATCGGCGCCGAGCGATGCATCATCAGCACCGACTTTGGCGCCTATGCGACACCGCCGCCACCGGAAGGCTTGCGCATGTTCATCGCGACTTTATTGAATCACGGCATGGCGCCGGAGGAAGTTGATTGTATGGCGCGCCGTAACCCGACCCAATTGGCGGCGCTATAGTTGGTGAAAATTGCCCAGTAACCGCATTACATTTTGCGGGCTGTGAAACTGCCCACGGCTTCAAATATCGCACGCCGGTGGATTGCTGGTGGAGACCATTCCCCTGTGCCGGCGACTTTTTAGTTGCTACTGGGTCCAGGAAAGACTAGGGTCATATGCATGAAATCGAATACTGACGATCGGCAACGATACAAAATTACTGATTCGCATCGCAATCAGACCTTCGTCGGGACGCTGCGCCGGGATCCCGACACTTATTGTTGGACCTGGAAAGGTCACATCGATTTTACTGACGGGCATAATTTTTCTTTCGCCAGCCAACGCAGTTTCTCCACCAAACTCGAGGCCGAAGACTATATGCGGCGATTCGCCCGTGACCGCATTGACAATCGGCTGAGCTCAAACTAGCGAGCCGACCCGCCATGCGGGCGCACTTCTCGTCCTAGGCCGGACCGCGGCGGTCGTGTTATTGCCGCTTTTTGGCGCGACTATAATTCTTTTCTAAATTGTTCACTATTAGACAGTAATTGTCCTCAATGCTGTCTAGCTTGAAATTGCACGGATTGTTTCTGTCGCCCTCGTTAGAGGCGGAAGAAGGATGTTTACATGGCTTTTTATGCCGTTGATGTGCGCGATCGGGTGATTCAAAGGGTGACGCAGCAATATAGGGGAGCGGACAACGCGCGCTATTTTTTGATCGAGGCCGGTTCGGCGAAATTAGCGTGGGCCAAAGCGATGCGTGCATCCGATACGCCGGGCAGTGCCGAATGTGATTCCTGCGGTCATCATTACTGCTATGCGTGTGCAGACTGCTCGTTATCGCAGCGCTACTCGGACTACTGGATTTGTCACAGTTGCGGAGCGCTGACTCCGCGCAGTCAAAAATTTAAATTAACGGAGGTGTCGTATGGATTGGGACAAAGTTAAACTAGGATGCTGGAGCGGCGTCGGCGGTGCGATTCTGGCGGCGATCATCGGCTTCAACTGGGGCGGCTGGGTGACCAGTAGTACCGCGGAAGTTATGGCCAAGGAGATCGCTGAAAACGCGGTCGCCAAGCGCTTCACGCCGGCCTGCATCGCGCGCTTCAACCAGGATGCGAAAAAGGAGCAGAAATTCAAAGAATTCAAAGCCAAGGATTCTTGGGATGGACAGAAGTTCGTCGAGGAGCAGGGCTGGGCAACCCTACCTGGTGAAGAGCGACCCGATAGCAAGGTTGCCGAGGGTTGTGCCAAACAGCTGATGGAAGCCAGCAAGTAGCGCCGCCGGCGGGAGTTTCTGGCAACGCTCGTGAGCGTCAATTCAGTCGGAGCTGTCAAGCTAGCTGACTAGGCCGGAGCCTGTGGTTTTTGACTGTCACAGTCATGGTGCCCGCTGGGCCAACGGTGCGAGAGGAGCTGATCATGGGAGATAAAGGCAAAAAAGATAAAGACAAGAACCAGAAGCAGAAACAGAAAAAGCTAAACCAAGCAGCAAAGATCGCTTTGGACAAACAACCTGTAAAACTCGCGTAATAAAATCCACCCTGCGCGATGAGCCGTTCACACGAGCGGCCGCTCCGACCGGTGCCAAGTCGCGCCCCATCAGAAGGATCGAGCGGAGCGATCAAACAAACCAACCCGCTTCACTGGCAGGAGCTGCCACGCCAGCGATTTGACAATGCGCAGTTTACCGACCGCTTTGGAAACGCGACGAAATGTTCTACTCTGCAACCAGCCCAGTTACGAACTCAGCCGATTAACTCCCGCAGAGGCGAAATGAACGCAACTCAAGCCTGGAAAATTCAGCAAATTATTTCAGCACAACCCGGTTGGAAAGCCATGTATTGCCAAAGATCGAACAATAGCGAAGTAAGAATTTCCAACCGGGTGATCATCTGCTGGGCGCTGGTGGAAACCGTGGGAGCCGATGCGCCGCCGCGAACCGAAGTGCGAGGCGTCGTGCAAGATTCAAATCGCCTGATTGTTGTCGGGAATTCAACTGTCGCGGACATGACGACCAACGGCGATAGCGCCGAGAACCAATATTTTCTTGGCTACAACGATCCGGACGCGCACAAAGAGTCGGACTATTGGATCGATCACGCCCGCGCGCGGCTTAGGATCGAGCAGAGCAAAACAGCTGAGCAGAAAAGCGGATAGATTTGCCGCGCCGACATTCGCGCGCCGTCGGGGCGATTCAACCCGTAAGCTTCGATGGAAAAATCGCCGGGGTATCTTTATGCTAGCCATCTGATATAGTGCTCGGAACAAATACTGACCTAACGTCCAAATAGAATACACTCGGTTTGATTTTTTCCGAGTCTCGAAGAGGCGGTCCACAGGGTGCCGCTTCTTTGCGTTTCTGGGCCGGAAAAAAATTCGGCACCTCAGGCGCGAGCGCCGGCGAGGAGAACCTTTCATGGAACTCAAACTTAGCCATTCCGCAATCAAACGTATTGCCTTCATCGGTAATTACTTGCCGCGCCAATGCGGCATTGCAACGTTTACCACAGACCTGTGCGAGGCCATCGCCGCTGGACATAGTGACACAACGTGTATTGCCGTGCCGGTCAATGACATCGAAAGCGGCTACGCCTATCCGGCGCGAGTTCGTTTTGAACTGACCGAGAAAGACCTTGAGTCTTATCGACGCGCCGCCGACTTCTTGAATATCAACAGCGTGGATCTCGTCTGTCTGCAATTTGAATATGGCATCTTTGGCGGGCGCGCCGGCAGCCACATCCTGGCTCTCCTGCGCGATCTGCGCGTGCCCGTGGTGACTACCCTGCACACGATTCTACGCGATCCCGACGCGCACCAACGCAGGGTTTTGATGGAGGTTGCCGGTTTGTCGGATCGCTTGGTGGTCATGAGCAAGCGTGGCGTGGAGTTTCTCAAAGAGATTTATAATGTAGCGCCTGAAAAGATCGATCTGATCCCGCATGGCATCCCCGATCTGCCTTTCGTCGATCCGAGTTTTCACAAAGACCTGTTTGGCGTCGAAGGCAAAATCGTCTTGCTCAGTTTCGGCTTGTTGTCGGCGAACAAGGGGATCGAAAATGTCATCTCCGCTCTTCCCGCCATTCTGGCCAAGCATCCCAACGTGGTCTACTTCATCGTTGGCGCGACCCATCCGCACGTGCTGCGCCATGACGGCGAAACCTATCGGTTCTCGCTGCAATGGTTAGCTCAAGAGAACGGCGTCGAAGGTCAGGTAATTTTCTACAACCGCTTTGTCAGTTTGGAAGAGCTCGTGGAGTTCATCGGTGCGGCGGATATTTATATCACGCCCTATTTGAATCCGGCGCAGATTGTCTCGGGAACGTTGGCCTATACGTTGGGGGCTGGCAAAGCAGTGATCTCGACACCCTATTGGTATGCCGAAGAGATGTTGGCTGAGGAGCGCGGAGCGCTCGTGCCGTTTCGTGATCCGGCGGCGTTGGCCGAGCAAGTGATCGATCTGTTGGACAACGAGGCCAAGCGCCACGGCATGCGCAAGCGCGCCTATTTATTTGGCCGGGAGATGATCTGGCCGCAGGTCGCGCGCCGCTACATGGAGAGTTTTCAGCGCGCCCGAGCTGAACGGCGGCACTTCACTCATCCCGGTTTTGTCGTCAAAGCGCTGGACAAACGTCCGGTCGAGTTGCCCCCTCTCAAACTCGATCACTTGCGCCGCATGACGGACGATACCGGTATGTTTCAACATGCCATTTTCACCGTGCCCAACTATCACGAGGGATATACTATCGATGACAATGCGCGCGCTCTGACAGTCAGCACACTTTTGGAAGAGCTCGGCAGTGAAGAGACCGCTGATCTAATGTCACGCTATTTTGGCTTCGTCTGGTACGCATTCAATGCGAAGACCGGACGCTTCCGAAATTTCATGAACTATCAGCGCGCTTGGCTGGAGGAGAACGGTTTTGACGACAGCCACGGGCGCGCGTTGTGGGCGTTGGGCACCGTGTTGGGCCATTCCAACACACCAGCGCTGCAAAGTATGGCCGGCTGGGTATTCGAGAAGTCCTTGCCGGCGATACTCAAGACAACCAGTCCGCGGGCGTGGGCATTCGCGCTGATAGGTATCAATCAATATCTTCAGCGTTTTGCCGGTGACCGAACCATAGCTCAGGCTCGTGAAGTGTTGGCCGGACGGTTACTTAAAATGTATCGCGAGAATCGAACAGGCGCATGGCGCTGGTTTGAAGATTCGCTGACCTATTGTAATGCCGCGCTGCCCCACGCGTTGCTCATGTGCGGTCACGGCATACCCAATAATGACATGACCGAAGCCGGATTGGAGTCGCTCAGTTGGCTGGCCGACTTACAACGCGCTGAAGAGGCCGGGGGCCATTTTGTGCCCATCGGCTCCAACGGTTTTTATCGACGCGGCGGTGTGCGTGCGCGCTTCGATCAACAACCGGTCGAAGCTCAGGCGATGGTATCGGCCTGCCTCGAAGCGCAGCGGATCACGGCAGACAAGAGCTGGTCCAAAGAAGCTCGCCGCGCCTTTGACTGGTTTCTCGGCCGCAATGACCTCGACCTGCCGATCTATGATCCGACAACCGGCGGTTGCCGAGATGGTTTGCATCCCGATCGCCCCAACGAAAATCAAGGTGCAGAATCTTCCCTCGCTTATCTTCAGGCGGTGCTAGAGCTGCGCTTGGCTGAAACAACATTGGCATCCGTAGAGACAGGAGCTTGATGAACAATCAACACGCTGAACTATTTCGTCGCCACAAACTTAATCCGATCTTGAGCGCTACGGATTGGCCCTATCCGGTCAATAGCATCTTCAATCCCGGCGCAACACTATTGCCCGATGGAACTACGCTGTTGTTGTGCCGCGTCGAAGATCGCCGCGGCCATTCTCATTTAACCGTCGCTCGTTCCGACAACGGCATGGACAACTGGCGGATCGAATCTCGGCCAACCCTGTTGGCCAACCCAGAAAACTTTCCGGAAGAGCTTTGGGGTATCGAAGATCCGCGGATTACGTATGTCCCTGAATTGAGCAAGTTTGCCGTCGTCTATACCGCGTTCTCACGCGATGGCCCAGGCGTTTCGCTGGCGCTGACTGCGGATTTTCACAGCTTCGAGCGCTACGGCGTCATCATGTCGCCAGAAGATAAAGATGCCGCGTTACTTCCCCGTCGGATCGACGGGCAGTGGGCTTTGATCCATCGGCCCGTCAGCGCTCCGCGCGCGCATATGTGGATATCTTTTTCGCCCGACCTGCGCCACTGGGGCAATCACAAACTGATGCTGGAAGCGCGCCGCGGTGCGTGGTGGGACGCGAATAAAATCGGCCTCTCGCCGCCGCCCATCGAAACCCCGCGCGGCTGGCTGGTAATTTACCACGGCGTGCGGCAAACCGCGGCCGGCTCGATCTACAGGCTCGGCCTGGCACTGTTCGCATTGGAAGCGCCGGAACGCTGCATAAGGCGGGGTGATGAGTGGATCTTCGGCCCGCAAGAAGTCTACGAGCAACGAGGCGACGTGGACAACGTGGTTTTTCCTTGCGGCCACACGATTGCAGCCGATGGCGACACCATCAATATTTATTATGGCGCGGCGGATACCAGCATCGCGATGGCCACGGGCAGTCTGCGCGCCATTCTCGATTGGCTCGAGTGTAATGGAGAAGAACCCGCGGAAACGATTAACGGATAAAGGAGCGATTATGGCTAGTGAGACATTTAAAAAACGGCAAAAAGAAACGGCGCGGAAAGAAAAAAAAATGCAAAAGTTAGCCCGCCGGCAGGAACGAAAGAATGAGAAAGTGCCGGGCGTAAACAGTTTAGACGAGGACATCATAAAGCTCGAGCAACAAGCCAATCAACCCGGACCAACGATCTCATGAAACGTCAGTTCGCTTAGAAGTTTGGACTGGGTCGCGGCGCGCTTAACCAACTGAGGAGAATTGGATGACATTGACCATTGGGGAAAAAATCATTCTTCCGAGTCACGGTCCCTGTGTGATCGATGCGGTGGTGAACAAGCTGGTCGGCGGTATGTCGACGACGTTCTACCGTTTGGCGCCGCTCGAAGACAGTGGCGGAGAATTGTTTATCCCGGTAGACAAGATCACGAAACTGGGCATCCGACAGTTGCTACGACGATCCGAGATCCCGAAGCTGCTCAGCCGGCTGAACCGCGCAGCCAAATCAATCATCCTCCCGACCACGGCTCGAAACTGGAAACAGCGTGCCATCGATCATTCGAAACTTCTGGCCTCCGGTTCGGCGTTTGACCTCGCCGAGATCGTCGAGTCGCTTACCGAGCTAAACGAAGCGCGCGCGCTCGCACCTCATGACCGTCAGACTCTGGAGCGGGCGAAAAAACTCCTGGTCTGCGAAATCGCCGAAGTGCTGGGCGAGACAAAATCCGCGGTCGAAGAACGGATCGATAAAGCGTTGCAGGTGCGTCGAGCCGTCTAAGAATCCGGCCCAGGCCGCGTCGACGCATGCTCAAGGGTGGTCAATTCGCCGTGAAAGTCGCCAGCGATCGTGATGAAAAAGCACGGCTGATAATGTTCAGCCCTGCGCAGCGAAACTTCGGCCGATGCTCTCGCGCTGGGCGAAGCGACGAAATGGATTAACAAAACTCGCGGAGGCGATGGACAAGCCATCCGGCCCACGGAAGAGTATAGCGCCATCGCCGCGAACTCAGGCAAACGACGAAAGTACCCAGGATGACGATTCAGCAGACGCCTCAAGCCGACCAGTTCAAAAGACAACTGCGTGACTCGCTGCAGCGCGAGACCGCGAACTCTCATGCCGTCAAGATTGCCAGACATGCCAACGTCTACAGCTGCGGCGATCAAGACGAGATGGTTTACTTCGTCGAGAGTGGCCAGATCAAGCTGCTCATGCTCTCCGCCGAGGGTAAAGAGTGTCTGCTAGCCATCCATAGCGTCGGCGACATTTTCGGTGAGCTCTGTCTATCCGGGTTAGGCGCGCGTTTGGAAACCGCGACGGCGATGAAAGCGACGACTCTAAAACAAATACCTTGCAAACAGTTTTTTGCCCGTCTGAGCCGCGACTCCCTGTTTGAGGGTTTCGTGCGCTACCTGGCGGTGCGCATAGCAGATCAACAGCAAATCATCGCCAATCTCGTCACGGTCGACAGCGAGCAGCGGCTGGGACAGACGTTGCTGCAGTTGGCTCGCACCATGGGCAAGAAGGATCCGCGTAGCATCCGTATCGAGCTCAAGATTACCCATGAAGAACTTTCCGAGATGGTCGGCACGACCCGGCCGAGGATCAGCCTGTTCATGCAGCGGTTCCATAACCTTGGGCTGATCGAGACCAACAAAGACCGCTTTCTCATCGTCAAAGAAAATAAGCTCACCGAATATCTAGCGCAGATCGCCTAGCGGGGCCGTACAACTCGGCGAGTTGGGCTACTTTGATTGCGTCTAATATTGGACAGTAAAGGCTCATGCGCGACAGTATTATCGGCTGGATCACTGCAACATCGGCTTGTGAGCAATGCTCTTGTGACCGAGCGCGGAGGCCCGGTGGCGAGTCGAACTCCGGGCCGCAATGTGGCTTCGCCTTCTAGCGATTAGGCTTTACGAGGTGCGTAATATTGAATAATAAGGATTCCGCCAATTCGAATTCCTCCAGGCCCGCTTGGTATGGCATCACGGCCAAGTTCGGCCAGTCGCATCTCGGCAAATCGTTGTGGCAACTTTTAAATACGTTGGTTCCTTATTCCATCTTATGGGCGGCGATGGTTTATTTGGTTCAAGGTGGTTTTCCCTATTGGATTACACTGGGGTTGGCATTGGTGGCGGGAGGCGTATTGGTGCGCGTTTTCATCCTGTTCCACGATTGTTGCCATGGTTCCTTCTTTGTTTCGCGCCGAGCCAATTCGATTTTCGGCTTCGTCACCGGCGTGCTCACTTTCACGTCGTTTGAAGACTGGCGGCGCGCCCACAACTCTCATCATGCCACGGCGGCGGATTTGGACCGGCGCGGCTTGGGCGACGTGTGGACGATGACGGTGGAGGAGTATCTTGCGGCGCCGCGACGACGGCGCTTCACCTACCGGCTATATCGACATCCCGTTATCGTGCTCGGGCTGGGGTCGGCCGCGCTCTTTCTGATTCGCCATCGATTTCCCAGCAAAGGCGCGGGGCGACGGGAGCGCAGGAGCGTGTTTCACACCAACATGTCACTCTTGTTTATCGCAGCCATTGCGACCTGGACGATCGGTTTTTGGACTTATCTCTTGGTTCAGCTGCCGGTCATTTTGATTGCCGGCACTCTCGGATTGTGGCTGTTCTATTTGCAGCATCAATTTGAGGATGTGTATTGGATACGGCATGATGCTTGGGATCCGCTGAAAGTAGCGCTGGAAGGTAGCTCGTATTTCAAGTTGCCAAAAATACTCCAATGGTTCACGGGCAATGTTGGACTGCACCACGTGCATCACGTTCGCCCGAGTATTCCGAATTACAATTTGCAACGATGCCACGACGATATTCCGGTGTTTCAAACGGTCACGGTGATGACGCTGCGGACAAGTTTTAGGTCACTGCAGCTAGGTCTATGCGATGAAAAACGCAAAAAACTGGTGAGTTTCCGATCGTTGCAGACGCTGGGTGAAGGCCGTTGACAGGAATCCCGCGTTGCGAATCCAATTCCTGACAGTTTTTTGTATCTCCTATCCTCGACTTGCTATCGCCACCCAATTCACCTAGTCTTGAAACACTTCACTCTAGTCGCAGGGTTCTCCTCGCGGTTACTTGAAATCCTTCAGGTAAGCCTTTGCTCTCAGCCCTTCTTGAACGGCCGTCAATTACGGTTAAAGGAATACTATCTTGAGTTTGTTATTAGTTGTCGTTCTTCCCCTAGCGCTGACGATTGTCGGGGTCATGTTGTTAAACCGGTTAAACCACGTGCGCGATCAGCCTGAATATTCACGCGAAATCGATACCGATGATAAATTAGCCGCCGAGCGTGAAACGAATCATCACGATTCCCATCTTCAACGAGCGCGGATTTTGGAACGGCAAAGAAGCAGTTGCGATTTCGCTCTAGGCATGGACCAGGAGTTTCGAAGTCAATTATAATCCGCAACGATTATCATCGGCGATAAGGCCACCGAGCGTTCGATGAAAAGTATGATTTCATCCAAGAACTGTCTCATTCCCAGCGAATCGTTCGTGCTCGCGCAAAGTAACGGCAGGATTCCCCGATAAATTAGGCCTTGTTTCCCCTAGATCGGTTCGGCCGGAACTCGACGCGGCACGCGTGTTTCTTTGGAAAAGTGTCTAGTATTGAACGGCGTTTTTTCACAACGGAGAGTAAACTCCAACTCAAAGGGAGACCGACTATGACCTTGGTACTGTTGCTCCTATTAGTGCTTTACGTGATGGTATGTTTGCCGCGCTGGGGTTATCACTCGGACTGCTATAATGCTGCGAGAGTTGGCGCTGTGGGACTTCTGATCAGCGTCATCTGGTTACCCACTTTCGCGATCGCTGCCGGTCCGACTGACCAGGTGCGGGCTACGGTGGACAAGGTGCTGGTGATGGTCAAAAATCCCGACCTAAAATCGCCAGCGCAAAAGAAAGATCTCCAAGCCCGGCTGGTCGAAGTGATCTATCCCAGGTTCGACTTTGCCGAAATGGCCAAGCGCACGCTGGGACCGCATTGGAGCCGCCGCACGGCCGAGGAACAACGTGAGTTCGTAAGTATTTTTGCCGCGCTGCTGGGCAGATCCTATTCCGACAAGATCGAATCCTATCGCAGTCAAAACGTCCTCTACACCCGCGAGGTCGAGGATAAGAACTACGCGGAAGTCGATACTACGATCGTCTCGGAGAAGCAGGAGAGAGTGTCGGTCAATTACAAACTGCACAGCGTCGACAAGGAGTGGCGCGTCTACGATCTGGTGATCGAGGATATCAGCATGATCAACAATTACCGATCGCAGTTTAATCGCGTCATCGCGCGTTCCTCTTTCGAGGAACTGGTGCGCGTGTTGAAAGAAAAGCAGCTGTAGAATTGCCGAAGCCGGCAGTTAAATTCCCAAGCATTGTGGCTTTATCAGATTTATTTACCGGCATGGAAAGCTTGGTTACATATGAAATTACCGTTTCATAGTTTCGCCAGTCGAATTACTTCGGTATCCGACCGCCATTTCGCCGAAAGCCCGGTAGAAACCGGGCCGCGTAAGAGCGTTGCCGAATTTATCGCCGGTATCCGTACGCGTTACGCCGAGCAAAAGAAAAATGGCGCACCTAATGAGAAAAAATTCCGGCCGGCGACGATCTGGTATTTTCTCGCGATTATTTCTCTCGTCTTCTTAGTGCAAAATCTACTCGGCAGTCGGCATGTCGAAATCATCAGTTATAGCCAGTTCAAATCCCTGGTCAAAAAGGACTTGATCAACGATCTGGTCATTCGTGAAACCACCGTCGATGGCAATTTAAAGGGAGCGGCGGTTAAGGAAATCTTTAGCCCGGAAAAACTAAAGGATATAGCGCCGGAGGTGATCGCCGGCAAAAAACTTTTTCCCTTCGTAACGGTAAGAGTGGAAGATCCGGGCCTGACCGCCGAACTTGAAGCGGCGAAAGTACCGTTTAAAGGGGAAGTGACCAACAATTGGCTGCCGACCCTTTTGTCCTGGGTGGTTCCGGTTGTGCTGTTTTTTCTGATGTGGAGTTATCTTGGCAGGAAGATGGGGTCGGCGAGCGGTGGTTTGATGCAGATCGGCAAGAGCAAAGCAAAAGTCTATATCGAGAAAAAAACCGGCGTTACCTTTGCCGACGTTGCTGGCATCGACGAAGCCGAAGAAGAAGTCGCTGAAGTCGTCGGATTCCTCAAAGATCCGGCAAAGTATCAAAGATTGGGCGGTCGTATTCCCAAGGGTGTTTTGATCGTCGGACCGCCAGGTACGGGAAAAACTCTGCTCGCCCGCGCGGTGGCCGGCGAGGCCGGCGTGCCATTCTTCAGCCTGACCGGTTCCGACTTTGTCGAGATGTTTGTCGGTGTCGGCGCGGCGCGGGTCAGGGATCTGTTTATGCAAGCGGTGAAGAATGCGCCGAGCATTATTTTCATCGATGAGCTCGATGCCATCGGCAAGGCCAGGGGAGTGAGCATACTCACGGGCAACGACGAGCGCGAACAAACCCTCAATCAACTCTTGGCTGAGATGGATGGCTTTGATCCGAACCAAGGAGTCATCATCATGGCTGCCACCAACCGGCCGGAAATCCTCGACGCCGCACTGCTCCGTCCGGGCCGCTTCGACCGGCAGATCCTCGTCGACCGACCCGACATCAAAGGACGGACAAAGATTCTCGAATTGCATGCCAAGAAGGTTACGCTTTCCGCTGATCTCGACCTTGCCGTTGTGGCCGCTAAGACGCCGGGCTTCGTCGGCGCCGATCTCGCCAACATCGTCAACGAAGCGGCGTTGTTGGCGGCGCGCCAGGACAAGGAGTCGATTGAGATGGCAGAATTTGACGAGGCGATCGAACGGGTGGTCGCGGGATTACAAAAGAAAAGCCACGTCATCAATCCGAAGGAAAAGAAAATTGTCGCCTATCACGAATCCGGTCACGCGTTGGTGGCCGAGCTTGTGCCGGGTGCCGATGCAGTTTCCAAGATTTCCATCATACCGAGAGGCGTAGCGGCCTTGGGTTACACAAGTCAGCTGCCCACTGAGGACCGCTATCTCATGACCCGTTCTGAGTTGCTCGGGCGCATCGATGTCCTTTTGGGCGGCCGAGTCGCCGAGGAAATCGTCTTCGGCGATGTCTCGACCGGGGCGCAGAACGACTTGCAGCGAGCCACCGAGATTGCCAGAACCATGGTCACCCAATTCGGTATGAGTGAAAAACTCGGCCTCGCGTCTCTCGAAGGACCGCGCCATGCCACGTTCTTGATGGTGCCCACGCAGAGTCCCAAGGAGTACAGCGAGGAAACCGCCCGGCTCATCGATGAAGAGGTAAAACGAATATTGTCGGACGCTCATACCAAAGCGCGGGATATCCTGGTCGCGCACCGCTCGGCGCTGGAGGAATTGGCCAAGCTGCTGCTGGAAAAGGAAGTGGTCGAGCGGCCGGCGCTGCAGGCGATTTTAAAAGTGCGGAGCATCGACAGTTTGAAAGACAAAAAGCGCGCCGCCGACTCGTCCGGCAGCGAAAGCAATCAGACCAAGGTCGAGCGGGAATAGCTATTTGTGGAAAATGAAAATCGATGATCTAAATCAGCGGAAAAGCGGGGCGCCATTGCCAAACAGATATAAGTCGAGGGATCGGAGCTAAAATGTTGTGGTTTATTTTGGCATTGCTGGTAATCACCGGTTTGACGGGATTTTTTGGCTCGCACACGCTGGTTAGCGGGGTCATCCAAATATTTGTGATATGCGCTTTGGTGGCGCTCGGGATCAAGCGTATCTGGCGGATTAAAGATGAATACTAAATCGCTAATCCAATTCGGCATAGCCCTGATTTTTCTTGCTCTCGCGGCGTTCATTTACTCAGGTGTTAGCCTCACCAGCCGCGAGAAGCTTCTCGAATATGGACCCGTGCAGGCGATCGCAGAGATCAATAGTGTAATACCTTTGTCACCACTTGTGGGCGGATTGGTGTTGGTGGGAGGGATCGT
>Ga0190270_10000948_pt1 | contig 13148 bp, 10 predicted proteins | sample Popmic320T_FD_133748 | JGI IMG/M metagenome (GOLD analysis project Ga0190270, IMG submission 133748) | Populus adjacent soil microbial communities from riparian zone of Weber River, Utah, USA - 320 T | ecosystem: Environmental > Terrestrial > Soil > Riparian zone | place: USA: Utah | collected... | reverse complement strand
TACGGCGGCGTCGCGATCGGGCCGCAGGCCCGCCAGGCGCGGCACGCCGACGTCGTCATCGCCACGCCCGGCCGGCTCCTCGACCTGGTGTCGCGCAAGCAGATCCGCCTCGACCGCGTCCGCATCGTCGTGCTCGACGAGGCCGACCGGATGCTCGACATGGGCTTCCTGCCCGACGTCCGCCGGATCCTCGCGCTGTTGCGCGACGAGCGGCAGACGATGCTGTTCTCCGCCACGCTGGAGGGCGAGATCGCGAAGCTCGCCGACGGCTCGACGCACGACGCCGTGCGCCACGAGCTCGGCGAGACCCGCCCGACCGTCGAGTCGGCGACGCACCGGTTCATCGGGGTGGCGCATCCGGACCGCCACCGCACGCTCGTCCGCGAGCTCGCGGCCGAGCGCGGTCTCACGCTCGTGTTCACGCGCACGAAGCGAGGGGCGGACCGTTTGGCCCGCAACCTGAAGCGTGACGGCTTCAAGGCCGGGGCGCTGCACGGGGACATGACGCAGGGCCAGCGCGAACGCGCGCTCGGCCACTTCGCCGCCGGCCGCAACGACGTGCTCGTCGCGACCGACGTGGCCGCGCGCGGGCTCGACCTCGAGCACATCAGCCACGTGATCAACTACGATCCTCCTGCCGATGACAAGACCTACGTGCACCGCGTCGGGCGGACCGCCCGCGCCGGCCGCAGCGGGACCGGGATCACGTTCGTGACGCCCGAGCAGCGCGACGACGTGCGGGTCATCGCGAAGCTCCTGAAGCTCGAGGGGGAGTTCTCACGGGCGGGCCTCGGCGAAGGCCGGACCGCCCGCCCGGCGCCGCCCCGGAAGCGGACGGCCCGCCAACCCGCGACGACCGCCCGACGCCGCCCGCGATGACCGCGCCCACCGAGCGCGACGAGCCGACGACACCGCCCGTGCGCGACGAGGGCCCTGCGCCCTCGCCGCGGCTGCCGTGCCCCACCTGCGGCTCGGCGAAGACGCAGCCGTTCGGCCACGCGGGTCCGGCCGCGCGGGTGAACATGCGCTGCGCCGTCTGCGGCCAGCTGTTCAAGGACCCGCACCTGCGCCGCTGAGCGCCCACGGCCCGTCCGCGTAGGCTGCCGCCCGATGGACGAGCCCGAGGCCTGGATCCGCGCCCACGCCGAGGTCACCGGCCCGATCGAGACGACCCACGAACAGCTCTGGTCGACGGTGCGCCGCGTCCCGACCGCCGACGGAGTGTGGTGGTGGAAGGCGCCCGACGGAGCGGCCGAGGCGCCGCTCACGGCGTTCCTCGCATCGCTCACACCCGACGCCGTCACCCCGGTCGTCGCGATCGACCCCGTCCACGGCTGGCTGCTGCTCCGTGACGCCGGCACGCGGCTGCGCGAGATCCTCGAACGCGATCCGGACCTGTCGCACTGGGAACGCGCGCTCGGGACGGTCGCGGAGCTCCAGCTCGCGGCCGCGCCTCACGTCGACGAGATGCTCGCCATGGGCGTGCCGGACCGTCGGCTCGAGCGGCTCCCCGATCTCATCGAGGCCCTGCTCGGCCAGGACGAGTTCCTGATGCTCGACGAGGACGAGGGTCTCACCCACGACCAGCGCGACACGCTCGTGGCACAGGTCCCCGCGATCCGCGCGATGTGCCAGGAGCTCGCCGCGGCCGGGGTGGCCCCGAGCGTCCAACACGACGACCTCAACGACGGCAACGTCTACGTGGACGGCGACGCGTCCCGGATCGTCGATTGGGGCGATGCCTGCATCTCGCACCCGTTCCACGTGCTCACCGTGGCGCTGCGGGCGACGACCTGGAAGCTGGGCCTGACCCCCGGCGGGCCGGAGGTGCGGCGGTTGCGCGACGCGTACCTCGAGCCGTTCGCCGGGGACCGCGCCGAGCTGGCGCGCCTGGCCGACCTCGCGTACCGCACCGGCACGCTCGCGCGGGCGTACGCGTGGATGACCTACGTGGCCCCGCGTCCCCCTGAGGAGCGCGGGGACGATCTCGAGTCGGTCCCGTACGGCCTGCGCAAGTTCCTCGAGGACGGCCCGGTGGGGGACTGGTCGTGACGCCCGCGCGATGGGCCACCGTCCGGACCGTGGCTCGGTGGCTGCTCGCCGGGTTCATGGGCGTCGCCGGGATGGGGCACGTCGTGTTCACCGAGGAGTTCCGCGCGCAGGTGCCGTCGTTCCTGCCGTTCCCGACCGCGCTGATCGTGGCGACCGGGTTCGTCGAGATCGGCTTCGCCGTGGCGCTCGTCGCGTGGCGCTCGCGTCGGCAGCAGGTGGGGTGGGCGCTCGCGCTCTACCTGGTGCTGGTGTTCCCCGGGAACGTGGCGCAGGCCGTCGAGGGCACCGACCTGTTCGCGCTCGACACCGACGTCGAGCGCTGGGCACGCCTGGCCGCCCAGCCCCTGCTGATCCTGTGGGCCCTGTGGTGCACCGGCGCCTGGCCCCGCGCCGACGACGTGGTCACGACCTAGGCTGTCGCCGCCATGCCCTCGACCGCCGACCTCCTCGACGAGCACCCCGACGCGCAGGTCTGCGCGCTGGCGTTCCGGTCCTTCGGCGGCCGCGTCGCGTTCGAGGGGCCGATCGCCACGGTCCGCTGCCCGATGGACAACGTCCGTCTGCGGGAGCTGCTCGGCGAGCCCGGCGACGGACGGGTCGCCGTGGTCGACGGCGGCGGCTCGGGCCGGGTCGCGCTCCTGGGCGACCGAGTGGCGGGCCTCGGCGTCGCCAACGGTTGGGCCGGGATCGTGGTCAACGGGATGGTCCGCGACGCCGCGGCGCTCCGCGACCTCCCCATCGGCATCCTCGCGCTCGGCACGTGTCCGCGCCCGAGCGCGAAGGCTGGCGCGGGGGAGATCGGCCGGCGGGTCGTGTTCGGCGAGGTAACGTTCGAGCCGGGCGACCTGCTCTGTGCGGACGGGGACGGCGTCGTCGTCCTGCCCGCGCGGTGATCGACCGCGTGGCCTAGGCTCCAGCCGATGGACGTGACGGTCCGTGACTGCCCGGCATGCGGGACGGCCAACGCCGAGGGCGCGCGCTTCTGCAATGCGTGCGGCGAGCGCCTGCCCGAGACCGCCGCGGCACCCGAGGTCCGCAAGACCGTGACGGTCGTGTTCTGCGACGTGACGGGCTCGACGGCGCTCGGCGAGCGACTCGACCCCGAGGCGCTCCGTCGGGTGATGACGCGGTACTTCGAGGCGATGACGCGCGCGATCGAGGCCCACGAGGGGACGGTCGAGAAGTTCATCGGCGACGCGGTGATGGCCGTGTTCGGGATCCCGACGACGCACGAGGACGATGCCCTGCGCGCGGTCCGCGCCGCCGCGGACATGCGGACGGCGCTGGGGGTCCTCAACAAGGAGCTCGAACGCGATCACGGGGCGACCCTCGCATGCAGGATCGGCGTGAACACGGGCGAGGTCGTGGCCGGCGACGCGACCGCCCGGCAGTCGCTCGTGGTGGGCGACGCGGTGAACGTGGCGGCGCGGCTCGAGCAGGCCGCGCCGCCGGGCGAGATCTACCTGTCCGCGCACACGCTCGAGCTCGTGCGGGATGCCGTGGTCGCCGAGCCGGTCCCGCCGCTCGAGCTGAAGGGCAAGGCCGCCCCCGTCACCGCAGCGATGCTCGTCGAGGTGCACCCCGACGCGCCGGGCCACGCCCGGCGGTTCGACACGCCGCTCGTCGGCCGTGAGCGCCAGCTCGCGCAGCTGCGCCAGGCGTTCGAGGAGGTCGCGGCCGAACGCGTCTGCACCCTGATCACGGTCATCGCGCCGCCCGGGACGGGCAAGTCCCGGCTCGTCCGGGAGTTCCTGTCGACCCTCGACGCCGGCGCGACGGCGATCCGCGGCCGCTGCCTCGCGTACGGCGAGGGCGTCGCCTTCTTCCCGCTCGCCGAGCTCGTCCGTGACGCGATCGGCGAGGACGAGCTCGACCCGGATCCGGCCGCCGCGATCGAGGCGCGGCTCCCCGACGATGAACACGCCACCCGGGTGGCGACCATGCTCGCCGGCCTGGTCGGAGGTCCCGACGACCTCGCCGCGGCCGACGAGACCGCCTGGGCCGCGCGCCGGCTCTTCCAGGCCCTCTCGCGTGAGGGGCCGCTCGTCGTAGTCATCGACGACATCCAGTGGGCAGAGCCGGGGATGCTCGACCTCATCGACCACGTGTCGGATTGGAGCCGCGACGCGCCGATCCTGCTGCTCTGCATGGCCCGGCCCGAGCTGCTCGAGGCGCGGCCGGACTGGGGCGGCGGCAAGCTCCGCGCCGCGAACGCGTCGCTCGAGCCGCTCAGCGAGGCCGAGTCCGCCGAGCTGGTGACCCACCTGGGCGGAGCCGGGCTCGACGACGACACCCGTGCGCGGATCCTCACCACGGCCGAGGGGAACCCGCTGTTCGTGGAGGAGATCGTGGCGATGCTGGCCGAGGACCGCGGGGCCGACGAAGGCGCCACGATCCCGCCGACGATCAACGCGCTGCTCGCCGCCCGGCTCGACCGGCTGGAGGAGGCCGACCGAGCGGTGCTCGGCCGCGCGTCGGTCGTCGGCGAGGTGTTCTACCTCGACGCCGTGCGCGCGCTCGCGCCCGAGGGGGAGCGCGAGGGGACCGCCGAGCGGGTGCGGGGGCTGCTCCGCCGCGAGATGATCCGCCCCGGGACCTCGGACCTCCCCGGTCTGGACGCGTACCGGTTCCACCACGTGCTCCTTCGTGACGCGGCCTACGCGATGGTGCCGAAGGAGGCGCGGGCCGATCTGCACGAGGCCCTGGCCGCGTGGCTCGACGAACGTTCGGGCACCGAAGCCGACGAGTTCGTCGGCTACCACCTGGGGCAGGCGGCCGACCTCCGCGCCGAGCTCGGCCCGACCGATGCGCGGGGGCGCGACCTGGCGGCGGGGGCCGCGGCCCGGCTCTCTCGTGCGGGCCGGCGCGCCGCCGAGCGCGAAGACGTCCCCGGGGCCCGGGCGCTCTTCGCCCGGGCGACCGCCCTGCACCCGGCGGACACGGCCGAGCGCGGCTGGGACCTGTTCCGGTACACGTGGATGCTGCTCGACGACGACACGGCCGACGACGCGTGGGCGGCGATCCAGGAGGCCGGAGGGGCGGCCGCTGCGAGCGGCGACGCCCGTCTGGATGCCCAGGTGCGGGTGACCCAGGAGGGCATCCGCCAGCTGCTCGCTCCGGGCGGCGGTCTCGGCCAGCTGAGGGAGATGATCGAGCGGCTGCGGCCAGGTTTCGAGGCGGCGGGCGACGACGAAGGGCTCGCGCTGCTCTGGTACGTCTCGCACCTCGAGTCGTGGCTCGGCTGCCGGTTCGCCGAGGCCCGCGCGATCCTGAGCCGCGCGCTCGAGTACGCTCTCGCCGCGGGCGACCGGCAGTTCGCACGCCGATCCGCCACCACGCGGGGCGCCGCGGGCTGGTACGGCTCGACGCCGGTGCCGCAGATGCTCGCCGACTCCGAGGACATCGAGGCGCTCGCGAGCGGTGCGCCGCTCGCGCGGGTGCTCGTCGCGAACGCGCGGGCGTCGATCCTCGGGATCCAAGGGCGCGAGGCGGAGTCCGAGGCCGAGTTCGAGCACGCCTACGCCCTGGCGCGCGAATTCCGAGGCGTCGTGCCGGCCGCGCTGCAGCACCCCCGCGCGCAGCTCGCCGTCACCCGTGATCGCCCGGCCGAGGCCGTGCCGATCATCGAGGCCTCGTACGAGGAGACGCGATCACAGCACGACCTGGCGCACCTGTCGACGGTCGCCGGGGCCCTCGCGAGCCTGTACGTGAGCCTCGGACGCCTCGACGAGGCGCACCCGCTCGCCGAGGAATGCCGCACGCTCGGCGATCCCGCCGACATCATGAACGAGATCTGGTGGCGCAGGGTGGAGTCCCGGCTCGCCGCGCACGCGGGGGACGCCGAGCTGGCGCGCCGGCTCATGGACGAGACGCTCGCCATCCTCGACGGCACCGACGTCCTCATGGACCTGGCCGAGACCCACGTCGAGCGCGCCGAGGTGGAGCAGCTGCTCGGGGACACCGACGCGGCCCGCGCGGCGCTCGCGGCGGCCGCCGATGCCTACCGCGCGAAGGGCGCGCTGCTCGGCGAGGAACGCGTTGCCCGCCGGCTCGTGGCGCTCGACGCGGGCGAGGGCCCGTAGGTCAGTTCGGCGGGCCCAGGCGCGCCCGCAACGCTGGGACGTCGAGGTCGCTCGGCGGGTACCGCGGGTCCATCGCCTCGAGCGTCTCGGCCAGGATGTGCGCGATCGCCCAGTTCCGGTGCCACTTCCGGTCCGCGGGGACGACGTACCAGGGCGCGTCCTCGGTCGACGTGCGCGCGATCGCTTCGTCGTACGCGGCCATGTACTCGGCCCACCTCGCTCGCTCCTCGATGTCGGCCTCGTCGAACTTCCAGTGTTTAGTCGGGTCGTCCAGGCGTGCGAGCAGACGCGCGCGCTGCTCGCCGGGGGAGATGTGCAGTAAGCACTTCACGATCGTCGTGCCGGTGGTGACGAGGCCCCCCTCCCAGGCCGCGATCTCGTCGTACCGGGGCCGCCACACGTGCTCGGGGACCAGCTCGCGGACGCGGACGATGAGCACGTCTTCGTAGTGCGACCGGTCGAAGACCCCGATGTGGCCAGGGCCGGGGAGCCGCCGGCCGATCCGCCACAGGAAGTGGTGCGCGAGCTCCTCCTCGGTCGGCGGGCCGAACGCCGTGACGTCGACCCACGCCGGGTTCATCGCCGACATCACGTGGCGGACCGTGCCGCCCTTGCCGCTCGTGTCCATCCCTTGCAGGACGAGCAGGAGCGACCGCGTGCCCTCGGCGCGGAGGCGCTGCTGGAGGTCCTCGAGCCGCCCAGCCACCTCGGCCAGCTGCGCCTCGGCCGTCGCGCGGTCCTCGGCGCCGGGCGTGCCGCGCGGGTCCACCTGGGTCGCGACGGCGCCGTCGGGGAGGCGGAGGAGGTCCGAGACGGGTGCCCGCACATCCGCCGAGCGGCCCATCTCAGTCGGAGGCCGTCGCGAGGGAGGTGCCCGCGGGCAGCCCGGTCACGTCGAACCCGTCGTGCCGCACGTCGATCGTGAGGTGCGCGCCGGCGAGGGGCAGGCCCTCGATGCGGAGGTGTCCGGACCCCTCGGGCAGGCGGGGGTCGAGCGCGAGGTGTCCGGTCGGGACGTCGGGCTCCAGCCCGAGGAGCGCGCGGAGCACGAGCAGCGGCGCGGCCGATGCCCAGGCCTGCGGCGAGCACGACGTGGGGTAGCGGACGGGCACGACCATCTCCTCGGCGGTGAGCCCGGCGAACAGCTCGGGCAGGCGTCCGCCGAGCGCGTCGGCGGCCAGGAGCAGGTCCCGCGACAACGCGTGCGCCTCCTCGACGAACCCGGCGCGCCGGAGCCCCGCGATCGCGATCGCGGTGTCGTGCGGCCACACCGAGCCGTTGTGGTAGCTGAGCGGGCTGTGGCGGGCCATCGAGGTGGCGAGCGTGCGGACGCCCCACCCGCTCGCGAGCTCGGGCGAGACGAGCCACCGGGCGATCGCGACGGCTTGCGCCGGCTCGTCCACTATGCCCGTCCACAGGCAGTGGCCCATGTTCGAGGCGACCGCGTCGACCTGGCGGCCCGCGCCGTCGAGCGCCAGCGCGACCGCGCCCCGGTCCTCGAGCCAGAAGTCCCGCGCGAACCGCGACCGCAGGTCCTCGGCGCGGCGATCGCGTTCCTCCGCGGTCCCGGGATCGCCGAACGCGCGTGCGAGGGCGGCGCCCGCCCGCCACGCGGCGAACGCGTACGCCTGGACCTCGGCGGTCGCGATGGGCGGGTCGGCGAGCCGGCCGTCGGCGAACCCGATCGCGTCGTGCGAGTCCTTCCAGGACTGGTTCACGAGCGAGCCCGGCACCGCGGCCCGGTAGCTGAGGTACCCCTCGCCCGCGTCGAACCGGCGCTCCTGCCACGCGAGCGCGGCATCGAGCGCCGGCATGAGCTCCTGGATCCGCGCCGCGCCCGCGCCCCAGCGCCACAGCTCGTGCACGAGCATCACGAACAGCGGGGTCGCGTCGATCGACCCGTAGTAGATGTGGCCGTCGGCCAGGGCGAGCGAGGCGCCGCTCGAGGAACGGATCTCGTGCAGGATCCGACCCGGCTGCTCCTCGGTCTCGGGGACGTCCTCGCGACCCTGGAGCCGGGCGAGCGCGCGCACCGTCCCGAACGCCATATCGGGGTCGAGCACGAGCGCCATCCACGACGTGAGGATCGAGTCGCGCCCGAACAACGTCATGTACCAGGGCGCCCCGGCCGCGACGAGCACGTCCTCGGGGTGGTCGGGGTCCTCGATCTGGAGCGCCCCCAGGTCCTCGCCCGCGCGCCGGATAGCCGTGGCGAGGCCCGGGACGTCGGTATGGCATCGGGGTGTCTCGTCCATCCGCGCGATGCCCTTCGGCGCCGTGAGCGGCGCGTCGCACGACACGGCCGAGGCGACATCGTGGCCGCCGCGCAACGCGCGGAACTCCACGCACCCCGACCACTCCCGGCCGGCGTCCAGCGGCACGCGCCAGCGGATCGTGCCGTCCTCGCCCGCCACGGCGCCCTCGCTCCCGATCGCCGTGAGGCCGCGATGTCCGTCGGCGTCCGCGAACCGGAGCGTGGCCCCATCGGCGCGGCGGGGGACCGGCGGCACGATCACCGAGCGCGTCTTCACCTCGAACAGGCCCGCCAGGTCGGTGTCCATGCGCAGCGCGACCTCGACCTCGCGATGGGTGCCGGCGAGGTTGCGGACGCGGAGGTCCACACGCATGCCCCGGCCGACGGAGAGGTCGCGGAAGACGAGCTGTCGATCGATGGTCCTTCCGACGAACGCGGCCGAGGACGGCGAACGCGGCGCCGACGTGAGCGGCTCCACGACGTGGTCGTCGATGCGGAGCTGCAGCGCCGAGCAGATCCGCGTGTCGCCGACGAACAGGCCCTCGACCCCGCCGGGATCGATGTCACCGGTCGCCGAGGCGATCACGAACGTCGCGCCCTCCACGAGGGTGAGCGTGGTGGCGGGGACGGGGTTGCTTTCGTCCCATCCCTCGCCGGGCTCGCGCACGGCCGCACCCCAGGGCACGGCGGCGATCCCCGGCGTGGGTCGGTCCACGCGGGACCTCAGGCGGCGAGACGTGCGCGGTGGTTGGCGATCGCCCGACGGTACAGCCGAACGTGCTCGTCGGCCATCCGGGTCGCCGTGAACCGCTCCGCCGTCACCTTCCGCACGCGGGTGCGGTCGAGCCGGGAGGCCGGACCCACGACGGCCGCAAGTCCTTCGATGTCGCGACGCAGGAACCCGGTCACGCCCTCGTCGACCAGCTCGGGGGTCGAACCCCACGGCGTGGCCACCACCGGCGTGCCGCAGGCCATCGACTCCACGATCACCATCCCGAACGGCTCCTCCCACGCGAGCGGGTTGATGAGGCACGTGGCGTCGCGCAGCATCGCGATCTTGTCGACGAACCCGAGCTCGCCCTCGTAGACGACGTCGTCGCCGAGCAGCGGCTCGACCTGCTCGCGGAAGTACGCGCGCTCCGCGGGCTCGCGCATCTTCGCCGCGATCCGGAGCGGGATGCCGGCCTCGCGGGCCACGAGCGCGGCCGTGTGCACACCTTTGTCCGGGCTCATCCGGCCGAGGAAGGCGGCGTAGCCGCCGTCACCGTCGCCCAGCGGGAACGCGTCGACGTCGACCCCGTGGTGGATCACGGCGCCCACCGAGATGCCCGCCGCGAGGTCGGCGTGCCGCTGCGAGATCGCGACGATCGGCACCTGGGTCTGCATCACCCGGTAGAGGGGGCCGAGCTCGCCCCCGAAGGGGCCGTGGTTCGTCGTGACGACGGGGACGTCGAGCCGGTCCGCGTAGATCGGCCCGACGAGCGTGTGGTCGTGGACGACGTCGGCGCCCCAGTCATCGATCGTCTCGTACGCCCGGATCGCGTGGTAGAGCTCGGAGGCGGCGCCGGTCTCGACCGTCCCCAAGGCGTGCTCGAAGGCCCAGGCGGTGGGGACGGCGCAGGTGCTGTCCCCCGTCGCGTACAGGAGGACGTCGTGGCCGCTCGCCTGCAGTCCCCTCGCCAACGTGTCCAACACGGCTTCGGTGCCGCCGTAGGCGGGTGGCGGGACGGGGACCCAGGGTGGAGCGATGATGGCGATCCTCATGTTCGGGTTTCCTCCTGATGGAACCTCGTGGGCGAGCGTGACCGGTCCGCCGGTCACGGGGGAGCGCTTAGCCCGATCCACCAGGTACGCGAACAGAGGTTCAGCCCATCGAGCCTATCAAGCCGGGCTATCGTGGCCCGATGCGGGACCGTGAACGTTTGATGCTGACGTCCGACCTGGCCGCGGCGCCCGAGGTGGGGCGCTGGCTGGCGGCGATGGAGGACGGCCGCCGCGACACCCTGCGTGAGCTCGAGGGTGTCACCGACGCGATGGTCGACGCCCGGCCGCCGGGCAGCGAGAACAGCATCGGGACCACGCTGTACCACGTCGCGCTCATCGAGGCGGACTGGCTCGTCGACGACATCGACGGCGAGGCGCTCGAGACCTCCGACCTGGCGCCGCTGTTCCCGTTCGACGATCGTGATGAGGCCGGCGTGCTCACGGCGCTCGAGGGGGTCCCGCTCGCCGACCACCTCGACCGGCTCGCGGCGGTCCGCTCGGCGCTGCTCGTGCGGATGGGCCCGATGCCGGTCGAGGACTTCCACGCCCCCCGCGTCCGTGCCAGGTACGACGTCTCGCCGTCCTGGGTGATCCACCACCTGCTCCAGCACGAGTCGGAGCACCGCGCCGAGATCGGCTGGCTCCGGCGCCGCGCCGGCTGATCAGGCGACTGCCATCGCCGCCGCGGTGCCGGCCCGGGTGCGCCGGTCCAGCTGCTGCACCACGTACCGCGCGTCGCGGCTGACGCCCGGGATCACGTCGGAGGCCAGCGAGAACTGGAACGGCAGGCCGACGAAGTACAGGCCGGGCTCGGTCGTCGCGACGCCGCGGTCGTGCACCGGTGCGCCGTCCTCACCGAAGATCGGGAGGTCGATCCACGACAGGTCGTGGCGGAACCCGATGCACCAGACGATGTTCGTCACGTCATCGAGGACCCGGTCGTCCTCGAGCACCGGTCGGCCCCCGCGCGCCCCGACCGTCCGAGCGACGCGCTCGATGCCGGCGGCCGCCAGTTGCTTGGGCTTCACGCGGACCAGCGGATCGCCCTTGTGGCTCGACTTCGCGATCGCGCGGCGCCCCATCGGCGTGCGGCGGGTCAGCACGCGCGTTCCGCCGAAACGGATCACCCGGAACGCCACCTGGCGTGCGATCCATCCGTCGATGTCCACCGGGATATGCCCCGACTCGATCCCCGACAGCAGCGTCGGGTGCGTCGCCGCGACCTCGAGCGAGATGTCGCCGCCCGAGTTCCCGACCCCGACCACGAGCACGGGGCCGTCGCGGAGCTGGGATGGGTTGCGGTACTCGCTCGAGTGCAGCTGCACGATCGCGGGGTCCAGGTCCTTGGCGAACGCGGGCACCATCTTGTCGCGGTGCGCACCCGAGGCGACGATCACGTTGGCCGCCTCGTATCGCGCCGCGCCCGCCGTCACGACGTACGCGTCGCCCTCGCGCCGCACCCCGTCGACCCGCACGCCGGTCCGCACCGGCAGCTCGAACCGCGTCGCGTAGGTTTCCAGGTAGTCGGCGAACTGGTCCTTGGTGGCGGTCGCGGCGCCCTTCGGGAACCGCATCCCCTCCAGGAACGTGCCGTACGTGGGCGTGAACAGCTTCAGGGAGTCGTACCGCTGGCGCCAGTTGTCGCCGATCCGGTCGTTCCCGTCGAGGATCACGAACGAACGTCCCGTGTTCCGCAGGTGGTACCCGGTGACGAGCCCAGCCTGCCCGGCCCCGATCACGATCGTGTCGAACCGCTCCGTCTCCATGGTGCCGCTCTCCTCCGAGGTCGTCGTCATGGCGAGGACGCTAGGCCGCGGCCTCGGGGGGCGCATCGCCCGAACCCACCAACCCGGGCGCCGGGCTCGATGGTGCGAACGCACCACGTTCAGTTGAGGCCGTGCTCGAACGCGTACGCGGTTGCCCCCGAGCGGGAGGAGACGCCCAGCTTGGCGTACATGTTCTGCAGGTGGCGCCCCACGGTGTGCTCGCTGATCACCAGCTCGACGGCGATGTCCCGGTTCGTTTTCCCGGCCGCCACCAGCCGGAGCACCTCGGCCTCGCGGGCCGTGAGGCCGCCGGGGAGCGCCGAGCCGTCGCCCAGCAGCGCGGCGGTGGCGCCCACGTCGGGGGCGGCGCCGAGCCGCTCGAACGTGGCGAGCGCGGCGCGGAGCTCCAGGGCCCCGCCGTCCTCGTCCCCGGCCGCGCGGAGCGCACGCGCGTACAGCACGCGGGCCCGGGCGTTCTCGTACGGGAGCCGGAGCTCCTGCCACGCCTCGCAGGCGGCGCGGAGCTGCCCGAGGGCCACGCCGGTCGCTCCGTCGGCGAGCGCGACATCGCCGCCGGCGGTGGCCGCCACCGCGGCGAACGCGGGCGTCCCGGTCCGCGCGGCCAGCGCGTCGAGCTCATCGGCCGCCGCCCGCGCGTCGCCCGGCGACCCGTCCGCGAGCGCGATCTCGACCTGCGCCGACAGCAGACGCACCCGCCGGGCCGGCGTCGCCGCACCTTCGAGCGCGGCGGCGATCCCCGTCTTCGCGCCCGCGACCTTCCCCTGGGCGAGGCGCAGCAGGGCCAGCCCGGGCTGCGGGTTCTCGCCCAGCTCGTGCGCGTGCGCGTACGCCTCGTCCGCGCCGGCCAGGTCGCCGCGCCGACGCTTGATCTCGGCCAGCTGCACGAACGCGGCCGCGGCGATCGCGGGCTCGGCGTGCATCAGCTGCTCGCACGCCTGGATGGCCTCCGCCTCCGCCTCGGACCAGGCGCCGCGGAGGCGCGAGACCTCGGCCCGGTTCGCGCGGCAGATCCCCGGGAACATCGAGTCGGGCGGGATCGTGGCGCACCAGTCCCGCGCCGCGTCGCTCCATTCGCTCGCACGTCGCAGGTCGCTCAGCGCCAGGCACGCTCCGATCAGGCTGCAGAAGATGATGCCGGTGAAGTACGCGCCGACCTCGCCGGCCACGATCGACGCCATCGCCTCGTCGAGCAGGGCCACCCCCTCGCGC